>Ga0209212_1009538_pt1 | contig 10107 bp, 7 predicted proteins | sample RifGroC2_FD_183996 | JGI IMG/M metagenome (GOLD analysis project Ga0209212, IMG submission 183996) | Groundwater microbial communities from Rifle, Colorado, USA - Groundwater C2 (SPAdes) (version 2) | ecosystem: Environmental > Aquatic > Deep subsurface > Groundwater | place: Rifle, Colorado... | reverse complement strand
CCGTATTGAAGGAGGCTGCGAAACAGCAGCAGTGAGAAAGCCAACCATGGTTGAAAATAGCGAACTACGTAAAGCTGGTCTCAAGGTAACTCTGCCGCGGGTCAAGATCCTGCAGATGCTGGACACTACCGATCGCCGCCACATGAGCGCCGAAGACGTCTACAAGGCGTTGATGGAAGCGGGTGAGGATGTCGGTCTGGCGACGGTCTATCGCGTGCTGACCCAGTTCGAGGCGGCCGGTCTGGTAGTTCGGCACAACTTCGATGGTGGTCATGCCGTCTTCGAGCTGGCCGACGGCGGGCATCACGACCACATGGTCTGCGTCGATAGCGGCGACGTCATCGAGTTTTTCGATCCCGAGATCGAGAAGTTGCAGAAAGAAATCGTCAAGCGTCACGGCTACGAGCTGGTGGATCACAATCTGGTGCTCTACGTGCGCAAGAAAGACTGATCCAGACATATGAAAAAGGCGGCCAAGGCCGCCTTTTTTGTGCCTGGCTGCCGGGCTCAGGCTTGTGCGGAGGTGACCATCTGTCGGGCATGTGCCAGAGACTGCTCGGTCAGGTCGACGCCGCCGAGCATTCGCGCGATTTCCTCGACGCGGCCGTTCTGATCCAGTTCTGCGACGGCAGTGCGGGTTTCATCCGCCCCGCGAGCCTTGTGCACGAACAGGTGGTGATGTCCTTGGGCGGCGACCTGGGGCAGGTGGGTGACGGTCAGCACCTGGCCGCGCTCGCCGAGGCGGCGCAGCAGCTGGCCAACGATCTCCGCGGTGGGGCCGCCGATACCGACGTCGACTTCATCGAACACCAGCGTCGGTACGCGGGATGTCTGCGCGGTGATCACCTGAATCGCCAAGCTGATACGTGATAGTTCACCCCCGGATGCGACCTTGGCCAGGGCGCGCAGGGGCTGGCCCGGGTTGGCGCTGACCAGGAACTCGACCTGCTCCAGGCCGTAGGGCATCAGTTCGCCTTCGGCTGCAGGCTTGAGTTGCACGCTGAATCTGCCGCCTGGCATACCCAGTCTTTGAATCTCTACCTCGACAGCGCTGGCCAGTTGTTCGGCCGCGGCCTGGCGCATGCGGCTGAGTTCGCCGGCTTTTTCTTCGTAGTGCCGAGCGTAGGCCGCCAGTTCTTCACCGAGGCGCTCGACTGCTTCGTCGTCGGCGTTCAGCCCTTCTAGCTCCTCCAGTAGCTGCTGGTGCAGGTTGGGCAGTTCGGTCGGTTGCACGCGGTGCTTGCGAGCGAGGGTGTAGATGGTATCCAGCCGCTCTTCCAGCAACTGCTGGCGCTCCGGATCGGCGTCGAAGTGATCGACGAAGCGGTTCAGCTCGCCGATCGCCTCTTCGACCTGAATCTGCGCGCTTGCCAGCAGATTGACTGCTTCGCTCAGGGCTTGAGGTTGGTTCTGGAAGGCGCTCAGACGCTGCAGGCTGCTGGTCAGTGCCGACAGCACGTTGCCGGCATCGCTCTCGCTGCACAGCTCCATGACTTGACGGCAGGCGCCGAGCAACTGCTCAGCATTGGCCAGGTTCTTGTGTTCGCGCTCGAGTTGCTCCAGTTCGTTCTCGCCCAGCGCCAGGTTCTCCAGCTCTTCCAGCTGGTAGCTGAGCAATTGGTGGCGTGCGCGCTGTTCGTCGCCACTGTTGCTCAGGCGTTCCAGGGTCTGTCGCGTCTGCCGCCAGCGCTGGGCGGCCAGCTGGACCTGTCGCGCCAGCTCCTGGTTGCCGCTGTACTCATCGAGCAGGCGCCGATGGGTGTCGGTCTTCAGCAGGGATTGATGCTCGTGCTGGCTGTGGATATCGATAAGCAGCTCGCCCAGCGACTTGAGGTCGCCCTGCGGACAAGGGGTGCCGTTGATGTAGCCGCGGGAACGACCTTCGGCGGTGATGACGCGGCGCAGGATGCAGGGCCCGTCATGGTCCATGTCGCGCTCGGCGAGCCAGGCGCGGGCGTCGGGAATATCGTCCAGGTCGAAGCTGGCAAGAATGTCGGCCTTGTCGGCGCCGATGCGCACCACGCTGCTGTCGGCCCGGTCGCCCAGTGTCAGGCCGAGGGCATCGAGCATGATCGACTTGCCTGCGCCGGTTTCTCCGCTGATGACGCTCATGCCGCGTTTCAGCTCGAGGTCGAGGTGCTCGACGATGGCGTAGTTGTGGACCGATAGATGAACCAGCATGGCAAGGGCTCCCGATTTGCGTGGCTGGGTATTTATACAGTGGTTTTCCTGGGCGCTACAAGCGTTGAAGGATGAATGTGCGGTTGCTCGTCATTTCGCTGGGCGCTCTTCGCTTTCCGCCCTTGAAGCCTGTTTTCGCGCCCCCATATAGCGGCACAAGCGCGGGTTTGCTGCCCGCTGATCGTATAGAGAGGAGGACCTATGGCCGACGAGCAGAACCTGGATAACCAGAACCCGGAAGCGCCCGAGCATTCGGAAGCGGACGTAGCCGAGGATCTGGCCGCCCGCGTGCAGTCGCTGGAAGAGCAGCTGGCCGCTGCGCAGGACCAGTCACTGCGCGTTGCGGCTGAGCTGCAGAACATCCGCCGGCGCGCCGAGCAAGATGTGGAAAAGGCGCACAAGTTCGCCCTGGAAAAGTTTGCCGGTGATCTGCTTGCCGTTGCCGACAGTCTCGAGCGTGGCCTTGAGCTGTCCAGTGCTGATGACGAGGCGGTCAAGCCCATGCGTGAGGGCGTCGAGCTGACCCTCAAGCTGCTTCAGGACACGCTGGCGCGTCACCAGCTTGAGCAGCTCGATCCGCATGGCGAGCCGTTCAATCCTGAGCATCACCAGGCCATGGCCATGGAAGAAAGCACCCATGTCGAGCCGGGCAGCGTGCTCAAGGTGTTCCAGAAAGGTTACCTACTCAACGGTCGCCTGCTGCGTCCGGCGATGGTCGTCGTCAGCAAGGCGCCCGCCGATGTGCCGCCTTCGATTGATGAGAAGGCTTGAAATCCGGTTGCCGACCCCCATCTGGTAGCCAAGCGTTTTTGTGTTACCCGCAGCCGGTAAAACAGGCGCGGACCAATCGAAATTTGGAGAGCGAATTAAATGGGCAAGATCATCGGTATCGACTTGGGAACCACCAACTCCTGCGTCTCGATTCTGGAAAACGGCAAGGCCAAGGTTATTGAAAACGCCGAAGGCGGCCGTACCACTCCGTCGATTATCGCGTACGCGAACGACGGCGAAATCCTGGTTGGCCAGTCGGCCAAGCGCCAGGCAGTGACCAACCCGCACAACACCCTGTATGCGGTGAAGCGTCTGATCGGTCGTCGCTTTGACGAAGACGTCGTGCAGAAAGACATTCAGATGGTCCCTTACAAGATCGTCAAGGCCGACAACAGCGACGCCTGGGTCGAGGTGAATGGCCAGAAGATGGCGCCGCCGCAGATCTCCGCGGAAATTCTGAAGAAGATGAAGAAGACCGCCGAGGACTACCTCGGTGAGGCGGTGACCGAGGCGGTGATCACCGTTCCGGCCTACTTCAACGACAGCCAGCGCCAGGCTACCAAGGATGCCGGTCGTATCGCCGGTCTGGACGTCAAGCGCATCATCAACGAGCCGACCGCGGCTGCGCTGGCATACGGCATGGACAAGGCCAAGGGCGACCACACCGTGATCGTCTATGACCTGGGTGGCGGTACCTTCGACGTGTCGGTGATCGAGATCGCCGAAGTCGATGGTGAGCATCAATTCGAAGTGCTGGCTACCAACGGCGACACCTTCCTCGGTGGTGAGGACTTCGACATTCGCCTGATCGACTACCTCGTCGACGAGTTCAAGAAAGAAACCGGCATGAACCTCAAGGGTGATCCGCTGGCAATGCAGCGCCTGAAGGAAGCAGCAGAGAAGGCCAAGATCGAGCTGTCCTCCAGTCAGCAGACCGACGTCAACCTGCCATACATCACCGCAGACTCGACCGGTCCTAAGCACCTGAACGTGAAGATCTCCCGGGCCAAGCTGGAAGCGCTGGTCGAGGATCTGGTGCAGCGCACCATCGAGCCTTGCCGCATTGCGCTGAAGGATGCCGGCGTTGACGTTTCGAAGATCGACGACGTGATCCTGGTCGGTGGTCAGACCCGTATGCCGCTGGTGCAGCAGAAAGTCGCCGAGTTCTTCGGCAAGGAAGCACGCAAGGACGTCAACCCGGATGAAGCCGTGGCCATGGGTGCTGCCATTCAGGGCGCGGTCCTGGCCGGTGACGTCAAGGACGTGCTGCTGCTCGACGTATCGCCGCTGACCCTGGGCATCGAAACCCTGGGTGGCGTGATGACGCCGCTGATCGAGAAGAACACCACCATCCCGACCAAGAAGTCGCAGGTGTTCTCCACTGCGGACGATAACCAGAGCGCCGTGACCATTCATGTGCTGCAGGGCGAGCGCAAGCAGGCTACGCAGAACAAGTCGCTGGGTCGCTTCGATCTGGCCGAGATCCCGCCGGCACCGCGTGGCATGCCGCAGATCGAGGTCACCTTCGACATCGACGCCAACGGCATCCTGCACGTGTCTGCCAAGGACAAGGCCACTGGCAAGCAGCAATCCATCGTGATCAAGGCCAACTCGGGTCTGTCCGAGGAGGAAATCGAGCAGATGGTCCGCGATGCCGAGGCGAATGCCGAGGAAGACCGCAAGTTCGAGGAGCTGGCCACCGCACGTAACCAGGGCGACCAGCTGGTGCATGCCACTCGCAAGATGCTCACCGAAGCCGGCGACAAGGCCAGCGACGATGACAAGGCGGCCATCGAGAAGGCGCTTGGCGAGCTGGAAGTGGCCATCAAGGGCGACGACAAGGCCGAAATCGAAGCGAAGATCGCGGCGGTTTCCCAGGCTTCAACCCCGGTCGCGCAGAAGATGTACGCCGAGCAGGCCCAGGCTGGTGAAGGTCAGTCGCCAGATGAGCAGGGCAAGCCGGGCGACGACGTGGTCGACGCCGAGTTCGAAGAGGTCAAGGACAACAAGTAAGCCCTGGCTTGCTTCCGCTCCAGCCCGCGCCGACATCGTTCGGGCGGGCCCGACCGCTGCGCGGGGGCTTGCTCCCGCGTCGGCGTGTCTGGAAGGCATGAATTTGAGGGTTCAGGATAGTTATGGCCAAACGCGATTTTTATGAGGTGCTGGGCGTCGAGCGCGGCGTCAGCGAGGCGGAGCTGAAAAAAGCTTACCGGCGCCTTGCGATGAAGCATCACCCGGACCGCAATCCGGGGGACAAGGCGGCTGAAGACGCCTTCAAGGAGGCCAATGAGGCCTACGAAGTACTTTCCGATCCGAGCAAACGTGCTGCCTACGATCAGTACGGCCACGCCGGTGTCGATCCGCAGATGGGTGCTGGGGCAGCCGGTGCCGGTTACGGTGGTGCGAACTTCTCCGATATCTTCGGCGACGTGTTCAGCGATTTCTTCAGTGGCGGCCGCGGCGGCGGCCGTGGCGGCGCACAGCGTGGCAGCGATCTGCGCTACACGCTCGAACTCGACTTGGAAGAGGCGGTGCGCGGCACCACCGTGACCATTCGCGTGCCGACGCTGGTCGAGTGCAAGACCTGCGATGGCTCCGGTGCGAAGAAGGGCACCAGCCCGGTGACCTGTACCACCTGTGGCGGTATCGGTCAGGTGCGCATGCAGCAGGGTTTCTTCTCGGTACAGCAGACCTGCCCGCGCTGCCACGGCAGCGGCAAGATGATTTCCGATCCGTGCGGCAGCTGCCATGGGCAGGGGCGCGTGGAGGAGCAGAAGACACTCTCGGTCAAGGTGCCGCCGGGTGTCGATACCGGTGATCGCATTCGTCTGTCTGGCGAAGGCGAGGCGGGCACTCAGGGTGGCCCGGCCGGCGATCTGTATGTGGTGGTCAATGTGCGCGAGCACGCGATCTTCCAGCGCGATGGCAAACATTTGTATTGCGAAGTACCGATCAGCTTTGCCGATGCCGCGTTGGGTGGCGAGCTGGAAGTGCCGACCCTGGATGGCCGCGTCAAGCTGAAGATTCCTGAGGGTACCCAGACCGGCAAGCAGTTCCGCTTGCGTGGCAAGGGGGTCGCGCCGGTGCGCGGTGGTGCGGCGGGCGATCTGCTGTGTCGGGTCGCGGTGGAGACGCCGGTCAACCTGAGCAAGCGTCAGCGTGAGATGCTCGAGGAGTTTCGCGGCACGCTGCAGGGTGACACCTCGCATTCCCCCAAGGCCAGTGGCTGGTTCGAAGGTGTGAAGCGCTTTTTCGGTGATGTATGACAAGGGGCTATGGGTGGAGGATGACAGGCTTCGTGCCTGCGTCCTTCGCTTGAAGCCTGCAGCCTGGAGCTGAATTGATGCGACGTATTGCAGTGACCGGCGCCGCCGGGCGTATGGGCAAGACCTTGATCGAGGCGGTGCAGCAGACCAGTGGTGCCGCCGGCCTGACGGCGGCCATCGATCGTCCGGACAGCACTCTGGTGGGTGCCGATGCCGGCGAGCTGGCAGCCATCGGTCGTCTGGGTGTGCCGCTGACCGGTGAGCTCGTCAGGGCCATCGATGAGTTCGACGTGCTGATCGATTTCACCCATCCTTCGGTGACCCTGAAGAATCTGGAAGTCTGCCGGCGCGCCGGCAAGGCGATGGTGATCGGTACCACCGGATTCTCGCCTGACGAGAAGGAGCGTCTCGTTGCGGCGGCCAGGGACATCCCGATCGTCTTTGCCGCCAACTTCAGTGTTGGCGTCAATCTGTGCCTCAAGCTGCTGGATACGGCAGCGCGGGTATTAGGTGACGACGTGGATATCGAGATCATCGAAGCGCATCACCGGCACAAGGTGGACGCACCTTCTGGTACCGCGCTGCGCATGGGTGAAGTCGTCGCCGAGGCGCTTGGGCGTGACCTTCAGAAGGTTGCGGTATATGGGCGTGAGGGGCAAACCGGTGCGCGTCAGCGCGACACCATCGGCTTCGCTACCGTCCGTGCCGGCGACGTGGTCGGTGATCACACAGTGTTGTTCGCCGCCGATGGTGAGCGCGTGGAAATCACCCACAAGGCCTCCAGTCGCATGACCTTCGCCAAGGGCGCCGTGCGTGCCGCGCTATGGTTGGACGAGAAGCCGGCAGGTCTTTACGACATGCAGGATGTGCTCGGTCTGAAATGATTCGCTGCGTCGGCTGGCAGCGTCGCGCCCCGTTCGAGTGCGTTTGCCGGCTATTTTGGCTGGACCCGAAAGGCGGTTTTATGTAAGCTTCCCGCTTTAGTGTGTCCACTAAAAGTTGCGCAGAAATGAATCAAACAAAAAGCGGGATGACCTTCACACGTCATCCCGCTTTTTTACAATCTGCGTCTGCTCCAGCCTTGATCTACGGGAGGTCTCTTGACTAAGCCAGCCCTTACGCCAGCCATTCTGGCTCTTGCCGATGGCAGCATCTTTCGCGGCGAATCCATCGGCGCCGATGGGCAAACCATTGGTGAGGTGGTGTTCAACACCGCCATGACCGGCTATCAGGAAATCCTCACCGATCCTTCCTACGCCAAGCAGATCGTAACCCTGACCTATCCTCATGTCGGCAATACTGGTACCACGCCGGAGGATGCCGAGTCCTGGAAAGTCTGGGCTGCGGGTCTGGTTATTCGCGACCTGCCGCTGATTTCCAGCAACTGGCGCGACAAGCAACCCCTGCCTGACTACCTCAAGGCCAATGGCACCGTTGCCATCGCCGGCATCGATACTCGTCGCCTGACCCGTATCCTGCGTGAGAAGGGTGCGCAGAACGGCTGCATCCTGGCTGGTAGCGATGCGACCGAAGATAAAGCGCTGGAGCTGGCGCGTAGCTTCCCCGGCCTCAAGGGCATGGATCTGGCGAAGGAAGTCAGCGTCAAGGAGCGTTACGAGTGGCGCTCCAGTGTCTGGTGCCTGAAGGATGACGGCCATGCCGAGATTCCCGCCAGCGAGCTGCCCTACCATGTCGTCGCCTTCGACTACGGCGTGAAGTACAACATCCTGCGCATGCTGGTCGCCCGCGGTTGCCGCGTCACCGTGCTTCCGGCACAGACGCCTGCCAGCGAAGCCCTGGCGCTGAATCCGGACGGTATCTTCCTGGCCAACGGTCCGGGTGACCCCGAGCCTTGCGACTACGCGATCAAGGCGATCCAGCAAGTGCTCGAAACCGACATCCCGGTGTTCGGCATCTGCCTTGGTCACCAGTTGCTGGCGCTCGCCTCCGGCGCCACGACCGTGAAGATGCCCAACGGCCACCACGGTGCGAACCACCCGGTTCAGGATCTGAAGACCGGTGTGGTGATGATCACCAGTCAGAACCATGGCTTTGCCGTGGACGAAGCTAGTCTGCCGGCCAATGTGCGTGCGACACACAAGTCGCTGTTCGATGGCACCCTGCAGGGCATCGAGCGCACCGACAAGGTTGCCTTCAGCTTCCAGGGTCACCCCGAAGCGAGCCCGGGGCCGCATGACGTCGCGCCGCTGTTCGACCGTTTCATCGAAGCCATGGCCAAGCGCCGCTAAGCCTGTCGACTGACCAAAGGATTCGAGAGTAAGAAAATGCCAAAACGTACAGATATCAAAAGCATCCTCATCCTCGGCGCCGGCCCCATCGTCATCGGCCAGGCGTGCGAGTTCGATTACTCCGGCGCTCAGGCCTGCAAGGCGCTTAAGGAGGAAGGCTTCCGCGTCATCCTGGTGAATTCCAACCCGGCGACCATCATGACCGACCCGGCCATGGCTGACGCCACCTACATCGAGCCGATCAAATGGGCCACCGTGGCCAAGATCATCGAGAAGGAGCGTCCGGACGCACTGCTGCCGACCATGGGTGGCCAGACCGCGCTGAACTGCGCGCTGGACCTGGAAAAGCACGGCATTCTGGAGAAGTTCGGCGTCGAGATGATCGGTGCCAACGCCGACACCATCGACAAGGCCGAAGACCGTTCGCGCTTCGACAAGGCGATGAAGGACATCGGTCTTGCCTGTCCGGTATCCGGCATCGCGCACAACATGGAAGAAGCCTACGGCGTGCTCGACAAGGTCGGCTTCCCCTGCATCATTCGCCCGTCGTTCACCATGGGTGGCACCGGCGGCGGCATCGCCTATAACCGTGAAGAGTTCGAAGAGATCTGCGCCCGCGGTCTGGACCTTTCACCGACCAGTGAGCTGCTGATCGACGAGTCGCTGATCGGTTGGAAGGAATACGAGATGGAGGTGGTCCGCGATAAGAAGGACAACTGTATCATCGTCTGCGCCATCGAAAACTTCGACCCGATGGGCGTGCACACTGGCGACTCGATCGATCTCGCGCCGGCCCAGACCCTGACCGACAAGGAATACCAGATCCTGCGTAACGCCTCCCTGGCGGTACTGCGCGAGATCGGCGTGGAAACTGGTGGCTCCAACGTGCAGTTCGGCATTTGTCCAGATACCGGCCGCATGGTGGTGATCGAGATGAACCCGCGGGTGTCGCGTTCCTCGGCGCTGGCGTCCAAGGCCACAGGCTTCCCGATCGCCAAGATCGCCGCCAAGCTGGCCGTCGGTTACACCCTCGATGAACTGCAGAACGACATCACTGGCGGTCGCACGCCTGCGTCTTTCGAGCCGGCCATCGACTACGTCGTGACCAAGGTGCCGCGCTTTGCCTTCGAGAAATTCCCCAAGGCCGACGCGCGCCTGACTACTCAGATGAAGTCGGTCGGTGAGGTCATGGCGATCGGTCGCACCTTCCAGGAGTCCATGCAGAAAGCGCTGCGTGGCCTGGAAGTCGGCGCAACCGGTTTCGATCCGAAACTGAATCTGGCTGACGCCGAGGCCGAGAGCACCCTCAAGCGCGAACTGACGGTGCCGGGCGCCGATCGCATCTGGTATGTCGCCGACGCCTTCCGTGCCGGCAAGAGCGTCGAAGATGTGTTCGCGCTGACCAAGATCGATCCTTGGTTCCTGGTGCAGATCGAGGATCTGGTCAAGGATGAAGAGCACGTCAAGACGCTGGGCCTGTCCAGCATCGACCGCGATCTGATGTACAAGCTCAAGCGCAAGGGTTTTTCCGACGCGCGTCTGGCCAAGCTGTTGGGCGTCACCGAGAAGAACCTGCGCAGCCACCGTCACAAGCTCAAGGTGCTGCCGGTCTACAAGCGCGTCGACACCTGCGCTGCCGA
>Ga0209212_1009536_pt1 | contig 10109 bp, 11 predicted proteins | sample RifGroC2_FD_183996 | JGI IMG/M metagenome (GOLD analysis project Ga0209212, IMG submission 183996) | Groundwater microbial communities from Rifle, Colorado, USA - Groundwater C2 (SPAdes) (version 2) | ecosystem: Environmental > Aquatic > Deep subsurface > Groundwater | place: Rifle, Colorado... | reverse complement strand
AGTATAATAGCTTACAAAAATAATATGTCTCGCGGCTTAGGGAAAAATCAACAAAAAATATTGCTTCTTCTACTGGGCGGAATTGCGCTCGGGCTTTCTGGTTCGCCGAGAAAATCCTTTCAAATTCTAGAAGCTATTGGTAAAGAATGGGAAGAAATAGACAGGCAGATATTAAAAAGAGCGATTAAAAATTTGTATGAGTCGAAATTAGTTAATGAGAAACAAAATACCGATGGAACTATAACTTTATTGCTGACCGATAAGGGCAAACAAAAAGCGCTAACTTATGATTTGGAAAATATAAAAATTAAGAAGTCAGAAAAATGGGATAAAAAATGGCGCGTTGTATTATTTGATATTCCCGAAAAAAGAAAAAGAATAAGGGAAATCTTCAGATTTCATCTGAAGAAATTAGAATTTTATGAATTTCAAAAGAGTGTTTTTGTCCATCCTTATGATTGCAGGGATGAAATAGAATACCTTATAGAATTCTATGATATAAGAAAATTTGTGAGGTTTCTTATTGCTGAATCAGTTGATAACGAATTGCATCTTAAACAGCATTTTAATTTAGTGTAAATTTCAATAAAATTTTTGTAAACTTATTGTTTAATCCACATCATAATTCGTATTTTAATCCACATCATAAATTTTATATCACAATAAATTTCGTATCGTAATTCGTAATCCCAACACTTATCTGCTATCGCTGGTAAGTGTTTAGATGGTACAGAAGTTAGAGTTATTAAGAATCGGTAAAAAGCATAGAAAATAAAAAACCACCAGCTGGATTTTAGCCGATGGCTTTTTATTTGAGAAGTTTATTTGTCTTTGGTCTGTTGATAATAAAGGATTAATCCTACTGCCATGCAAGCAATAATCAATATGGCATTCGCATTATCATGCCCAAACCAGCGATCTAAATGAGGGATAAAGTTCAAAGCTTTCTGAACTTTATCTATGATTAGTGCGCCCGCGGTGCCAAAAAAGATGAGGATAAAACATCTCATTTTTGTCTTACGAATTACTTGATTTTCAGACATTTTTCTATCTCCTTCTTGTTTTTTTGGAAATGTTCGGTTTCCGGTAAAAAGTATATCATGGATATAAAATTTGTCAATGGTTTAGATCTAGAACCTCCGAAGGATTTTTGAGGTTATATTTAGTATAATCATTATGTAATCCCAGCGTTAAATTTTGCGAAATACCGCTTGATAAGTTACGGCAAAATTAGCGCGGGATGCTCAAAAATTATAGTCGTTAACACTCCTTAATTTTTGGTATGTGCGGAATTGTCGGCTACATAGGGAATAGAAAGACCATCCCGGTGATAATGGATGGCCTGAAGCGATTGGAATACCGCGGTTATGATTCCGCCGGTCTTGTTGCTTTGGTTGCCAAAGGGCACCGGCTTTTCAAAAGCGAAGGCAGGGTGGAGCGGCTGGAAAAGATTGTTGATTTTGATTTTGAAGGAACTTTAGGTATCGGCCATACTCGCTGGGCAACTCATGGGAAACCCAGCGACAGAAACAGCCACCCTCATTATTCTTGCGACAGAAAAATTTTCGTCGTTCATAACGGAATTATTGAAAACTTCAAAACACTCAAGGAAAAGCTTGAGAAGAAAGGACATAAATTTTCTTCCGACACCGACACGGAGGTAATGGCTCATTTGGTTGAGGAAATTTTAAATTCCGGCAACGGAAAAACGACCTTTGAAGAAGCAATACGCTTGGCCCTTAAAACAATTCAGGGCACTTATGCCTTTGCGATTGTTAATGTGGACGAGCCGGATAAATTAGTGGTGGCAAGAAACTCAAGCCCGTTGATTATTGGCATAGGAGATGTTTCGAAAGAGCAGAAGCATGAATATTTTGTGGCATCGGACGCCAGCGCGCTTTTGTCGTATACTCGCGGCATTATCTATTTAAACGACGGCGAATACGGAGTTTTGACTCGCAGCGGCTACCGAGTCGCCGATTTGAACAGAAGGCCGGTTCAGAAAGAAAAAAAGCTGATTGAATGGACGCTGGAAGAGGCCACAAAGCAAGGCCACTCTCATTTTATGATTAAAGAAATTTTTGAGGAACCTGAGGCGATTTTAAATTCAAGCCGCGGCAGATTAATTTTAAACGAAGGCAGAGCGAAATTGGGCGGATTAGAAAGCGTCAACCGCGATTTAAAAAAAATTAATCGGTTTATTTTAACCGGCTGCGGCACCGCTTATTATGCGGCGATGCTGGGAAAATATTTTTTTGAGGAATATATTGGAATCGCCGCCGAAGCGGAAAACGCCTCCGAACTCCGCCACCGCCATCCTGTTTTTTCTCATGAGACGGCGCTGCTTTCCATAAGCCAGTCCGGAGAAACAGCCGATACTTTAGCCGCTGTTTATGAAGCCAAGAAAAAAGGATTGCTCACGCTCGGCATTAGCAATGTTGTCGGCTCAACCATCGCCAGGGAAGTTGATGCCGGAGTTTACAATCATATCGGCCCGGAAATAGGCGTGGCTTCAACAAAAGCATTCGTTTCGCAGTTAATTGTTTTGCTTTTGACGGCCCTTTATTTGGCGAGAGACAGAAGAATGACGGAAGCGGTCGGCAAAAAAATCGCAAAAGAAATTTCGCTTTTGCCGGAAAAAATAAGAAAAATTTTTTTTCAGAAAGCTATCATTAAAAATATTGCCAGAAAATATTGCGACTACAACAATTTTCTTTATCTTGGGAGAAAGTATAATTTTCCGATAGCCTTGGAGGGCGCCTTAAAACTGAAAGAAATTTCCTATATTCATGCCGAAGGATATTCGGCAGGCGAAATGAAACACGGCCCGATTGCCATGATTGATAAAAATTTTCCGTCTGTTTTTATCGCGCCAACCGACGGAGTTTATGAAAAAATGCTTTCAAGCATGGAAGAGATAAAAGCGCGGGATGGAAAAATTATTGCCATTGCCACCGAAGGAGACGTTAATATTAAAAAAATCGCCGATGACGTTATTTACATACCGCCGACGCTTGAATCTACATCTCCTCTTTTAACGGTTGTTCCCTTGCAGCTTTTCGCGTATTACATGGCGGTATTGAGAGGATGCGACGTTGACAAACCGCGCAATCTGGCCAAAAGCGTGACCGTGGAGTAATTTTATTTTTATTCATTGATACAATAATCTCATATATGAATACCGCGATTTTCCAGTATTTGCATAGTTTTTCCGGGCAGAGTGTTTATTTTGATTTAATCATAATTTTCGGAGCGAAATATTTGCCGTATTTGATGGTTGCCGCCCTTGGATTGTTTTTTGTTTTTGGCGACGAAAGAGGGCGGGAATTGAAGATTGTTTTGCGCGCGATTGGCTCGGCGGTTTTGGCCCGTTTTATTATTACGGAGATTATCCGCTATTTTTATTACAGCCCGCGGCCTTTTATGGTTTATGATTTTACGCCGCTGATTTACGACTTTAATTCGTCTTTTCCGTCGGGCCATGCCTCATTTTTTTTCGCTCTTGCGGCGGCGATATCTTTGTTCCATAAAAAATGGGGAGTTGCCTATTTTTTGGGAAGTTTTATAATAGTTTTAAGTCGGATTATAGCCGGCGTCCACTGGCCAAGCGACATTTTAGGGGGAATTATTGTCGGAATCGGTTCGGCGATTTTAATGGACAAAATTTTCCTTCACTTTAACGCTCCAAAGCCTTGAAAATTAAGTCGCTTCGTTTAACGAAAAATCCAAAACTCGCTACGCTCAGACAGTTGAATTTTTCTACTCGGCTCTGTAATTTTCTAAGGCTTTTTCGCTAATTCGTTCAGGAGAATTTTGTCCGATTAATATGCGGAAGAAAACAAATTTTGCAAATCGTAGGCGTGGGCGCGCGTCCCGATTACATTAATTTATTTATAAATAAAAATCGGGATAGGGATAAGCGATTTTCAAAATTTAGTTTTCCGCAGCTTATACCATGGTAAAAACTCGTTTATTGGCAATATTTATATTTCTAACGGGCATCCTCGCGGGATATTTTGTCGCGGCGCCGTATTTGCCGTTTTTGAAGGCGGAACAAGGGAGTTTTTTCGCCCGTTTTCCTTTTAGGCTCGGCCTGGATTTAAAAGGCGGAGTCCATCTTATTTATCTTGCCGACATTTCGTCTCTAAATTACAAAGAAGTCGGCGAAGCAATGGAGGGATTGAGAGATGTTATTGAGCGCCGCGTGAATTTATTCGGCGTTGCCGAGCCTGTTATCCAGATTGAAAGAGTCGGAGGCGCCTTGAACCCCATGGAGGCGCAACAGAGGCTTATAGTGGAATTGCCGGGTGTGGCGGATTTAGGACAGGCGATTAGCATGATTGGCGCTACGCCTTTTTTGGAATTCAAAACCGAACGGCCGGAAGACAAACGCAACGAAATTATTGAAGCGCAAAAAAATAACGAGAGAATTTACGAAGACCCTTATTTCGTTTCAACTCAATTAACCGGCCGCTATTTGGAAAAAGCGATTTTGGATTTTGACCAAACAACTTACGCCCCGAGCATTATTATTGAATTTAACGACGAAGGAGAAAAAATCTTTGGCGATTTAACCGCCGAGAATGTTGGTAAGCGCGTTGCCATTTATTTAGACGGCGCCCCTCTTTCAATTCCCGTTGTCAGAGAAGCGATAAAAACCGGCCGGGCCCAAATAACAGGGGATTTTACCCCCAATGAAGCAAAAGAGCTGGTAAGAAATTTGAATTCAGGGGCTCTTCCCGTTCCTATCGCCTTGATTTCTCAGCAAAGCATTGGCGCGTCGCTCGGAGAAGAGGCGTTGCGCCGGGGAATTTTTGCGGGCTTAATCGGCATTTTGGCCGTGGTTTTATTCTTGATTTTCTGGTACCGTTTGCCGGGCTTAATCGCTGTTTTTGCTCTTTTTATATACGCGGCCCTCGCCCTTTTTATTTTTAAACTCATTCCGGTTACTTTAACCGCCGCCGGTCTTGCCGGGTTTATTTTGTCGGTTGGAATGGCGGTTGACGCTAATATTTTAATTTTTGAAAGAATGAAAGAAGAAGCGCGCCTTGGAAAAACATATCAAACGGCCATGGAAGAAGGTTTCCGCCGCGCCTGGCCTTCCATCCGCGATTCAAACATTTCCAGCCTTATCACATGCTTCATCCTATATTGGATGGGTACATCAATAGTTAAAGGCTTTGCGTTGACTCTTGGTATCGGCGTTCTGTTGAGCATGTTTTCGGCAATCACCGTCAGCCGGACATTCCTTTTGTCTTTAGGAATTAAAGCCCCGCGCAAAATTATATTTAATGTGGGATAAAAAATAAAATGGTGCGCAATCGCAAAATAACATACATATTTTCCGGCGTCCTTGTGGCAATAAGCTTTGTTTCTCTTTTGCTTTGGGGGCTCGCGCCGAGTATTGATTTTACCGGCGGGGCGTTATTGGAAGTGGAATATAAAGACGAAAGGCCGTCGGTAACTTTATTGCAAGAAAAAGCGAACGAGTTAGGCTTGGGCAATGTTCTTTTGCAGCCGGTCGGGGAAAAAGGATTAATTATCCGGTTAAAAGACATAACCCAGGAAGAACACCGGAAATTGTTAGATGTTTTAACTGATTCCGGAATGAGACCGGAAGAAAAACGTTTTGATTCAATAGGGCCGATTATCGGGAAAGAACTGCGGCAAAAATCGTGGGTTGCCGTCGCCATCGTGGTTTTAGCGATTATACTTTATATTGCCTGGGCTTTTAGAAAAGTGTCTAGACCGGTTGTTTCTTGGAAATACGGCGTGACGGCGGTGGTGGCTCTTATTCATGATGTTTCAATTCCCAGCGGTTTATTCGCAATTTTAGGACGTTTTTGGAACATTGAAATTGACATACTTTTTATCACCGCGCTTTTAACCACTTTGGGTTTTTCCGTTCACGATACAATCGTTGTTTTTGACCGCATCAGAGAGAATTTAAAAAAAGAAGCCGGAAAAAACTTTGACGAGACGGTTGAATTGAGTATCCGGCAGACAATGACTCGTTCTATCATCACTTCGATGACCGTCATTTTTATCCTTCTTGCTCTTTTGTTTCTCGGCCCCTCTTCCGTTAAATATTTCAGCCTTACTTTGCTTGTCGGGATCAGCTTCGGCACCTATTCTTCAATTTGTTTAGCCAGCCCTCTTTTGGTAACGTGGCAAAAGCGGAGCGAGAAGAGAAAATTTTTAAAATGACAATAAAAAAAATTGTTGTCGGGCCTTTCGAAACCAATTGTTACCTCATTGCCGATAGTCGGACCAAAGAAGTCGTCATTGTCGACCCTGGCGCCGAAGCCGAGAAAATTTTAAGCACGATTAAAAAAAGCGACTTAAAGCCGAAATTTATTCTTTTGACCCACGAGCATCCTGACCATGCCGGTGCGTTAGAATTCATCGTTGAAGCGGCCGACATCGAATGCCGGTCCGCAAGAGACGGCGATGAAATAGAATTAGGAAATTTAAAAATAAAAGCCATGGCAACTTCCGGCCATACTCCTAAAAGCTTTTGTTATTTTATTGAAGACAATATCTTTTCCGGCGACACTTTATTCAAAAGAGGAATCGGCAGAACCGATTTGGAAGGCGGCGATTACAACGCAATCAAAAAATCTTTAAGGCGCCTAATGGAATTTCCCGATAATTTTAAGGTCTGGCCCGGTCATGGTGAAAAAACTACAATTGCAGAAGAAAAGAAAAATAATCCATTTTTGACTTTCTGATATAAATCGTTTAAGTTAAAGAAAAATGTTCTTTATGAGAGGAGGCGCCAAATGCTCGTTATTTTTGATTTGGACGGGGTTTTAGTCAAGGCTTCATGGAACAAGCTTTTTGAGGCATATAAAAATCTCATAGCCGCTGACGGAAAGGATTGGAAAGATTTTTTCATAGATATTTCCGAATTCAAAAAGTTCTGGAGTCCGGACTGGAATGAAAACAATAAAAAATTGCGCTTGAAGAATGTCGATGTCTGTCACCAGATTTTTTACGAAACTTACGACGGAATTGATGCCGGTTTATTTTCTTGGGCGCCCAAGATTATCTCCCAAATTTCAAAAAAGCACCAATTGGCCATATGCACCAATAGACACGGCGAAAAAGCCAAAATTCTGATAAAACCGATTTCAAAATATTTTTCCTGCGTCATTGGCGGAGAAAATGTTAAGCGGTTAAAACCGAACCCAGAAGGCATATGCATGATTTTGGATATTTTGAAAATCAAAACGAAAGATGTCTTGATGATTGGCGATATGCCGGCTGATATTATAGCCGGAAGGGCGGCCGGCATTAAAACCGGCGTCGTCAAATGGGGCTTGGGCGATTTAATCGAGCTGATGACTTATTCGCCCGATTACGCCTTCAAGAAGCATGAGCATCTTTTGAAAATATAAAATTGCGAAACATCTGCTTTAGAAACAGATGTTTTTATTTTTCCAAAAACAGGCGAGAATTAGACATTATGTGATGTATTTTGTCAATAAGGCGATTGGAGTTATAATTGAGTATATGGAGTGGCCACGGTTGAGAGAACAAATTGAATCATTGTGGCCGAAATTGTGGCCCAGGAAAATGTCCACCGAAGAATTGCAGGAAGAATTAAACAGGGCAAACGATGGATTGATGAGAACGGGCAAAAGAAAAGGCGAAGACCAGGCTGCGGCATCGGGAGAAAAAGACGATAAATCCGCTAAGATATTGTCTTCCAAAGAGACAAAGAAAGCGCGGAAAAAACCCGTGAAGATTTAGAAAACAAATTAGAGATATTTTTCCAAATCTTTATTGAGATTTCCCCTTAAATAGTCTGCGAAGTCCATTTCATTTTTGTTTTCAGGTTTAACGGCCTTAATTTTAAGGCTGTTATTTTTTAATTCAGCCTCGGTGATAATCAGACGTTTCCCGTTGATGAAAATATAAGCGCCGGGCCAAGGGGTGAAAGCGCGGATTTTTCGTTCAATAATTTCCGGCGGTTCGTTGTTCAAATCAATCAAACCGTCTTCTTTAGTGATTTTTTTGCAATAAGTCGCCTTGCCGTGGTCTTGTTCCCGCGGATTGATCTCGCCCTTAATCCATTTCGGAATTGTCTCTATCAATAATTTTCCTCCCAATTCCGACAATTCATTTTCCAACTTTTTATATGTAACATTTGAGATTTGAGATTTGCCTGCCCCGTAGGCTTGTTCTTCGGGGAGATTTGAGATTTTTAATATCGGGCCTTGGTCTATTTTTTCGTTAATCAGCATTATTGTCGCTCCTGTTTTTTCTTCGCCGGATAAAATTACGCTTTGGATAGGAGAGGCGCCTCGCCAGCGGGGCAGAAGAGAGGCGTGAATATTCAAAAATCCATATTTTGGGATTGTCAGCATTTCTTTAGTAAAAATCATTCCGAACGCGGCAACAACGGCAATATCTGGTCGCAATTTTTTTAATATCTCAAAAAGCTCGTCTTTATCTTTTGGTTGGTATACCGGCAAGCCATGTTTTTCCGCCAGAACTTTGACCGGCGGAGGAGTCAAAATTTGTTTTCTTCCAGCGGGTTTATCGGGGGCGGTAATTACGCCGATAATTTGATAGCCGGTCTCAATAAGACGGCCAAGCGGCTTTATCCCAAATTCCGGCGTCCCCATAAAAACGATTTTAGGGTTCATATGCCTTTTTGAGAGTTCACCATTTTTTCCAATATTATCGCTTTATCGGTAAATAAAACTCCGTCCAGGTGATCTATTTCGTGCTGGATGACCTGGGAAAATAAGCCGGCGCCGGATTTGATGAATTTTTTTCCGTTTTCGTCGCAAGCTTCCACTTTAATTTTATCCGCGCGCGAGGCCGCGCCGTAAATATTTTCCACGCTCAAGCATCCCTCGGTCAAGATTTTTTTTTCGCGGGACTTCTTGAGGATTTTAGGATTTATAAAAACGATATAGCCGAAGTCATTTTTTTTCTTTTCTTCATTTTTCGGAGCGAAAACGTATTCGGAGATAACGAAAATACGCGATGATTTTCCAATTTGAGGAGCGGCAATGGCAACTGCCTCCTCGTTTTCAAAAATCGCCTGCTTCATTTTTTTAATGGTATTTCGGGCTTCGGCGCTTTTGATGTTTTCCAAAGATACTTCTTTGGCGATTTCCCTCAAAACTTTATTTCCCTTTTGAATTATTTTTATTTTCATATATTTCTATTCTGCGTATTTTAGAAAAACTGAATCTTCAAAATTTCTTATTCTTAAAATTTATTATTCTTCCGTTCTTCCTTAGCCGTTTCTTCGGCAATTTCCGCCCTTGTCCGGTGGCTAAATGCCCGGACTTTTTTAGAAAGCCCGCTTTTTAATTTTTCCAGCGCCTTGGTCATCTTCCCAACTTCGCTTTCCAGTTCTTTGTCGGTTTTCTTGGCGTCGCCATATTTTTTTGCCAATTGTTCTAATTTGTTATAAAAACCGTATTCTCTATGGCTGGCGTTTATAAAATCAGAGATGATTCCTCCGGAAAGCGCCGCCCCGATAGTCGGCTTCATATGGCCTTTTTCTTTTAAAAACCACAGAAAGAGCATTTCAATCTGGAATTCGGAAAGATGCTTTAGGGCGTTTTTTATCAAATTGCCATCCTTAAAGCGGGTAAAATCAGGGTTGATTTTGCGGATGGCTTCGCAGTATCTCTTAAACGAGTTGAAAAAAGCGTTTGTGGGGATTTTATCTCTGTCGGATTTTTTTGCTTTTGATATTTTCATTTTTCTTCTAAGCTAACAACAAAGAAAGCGCCGTCGTCTATTATGTAGACTTTTTGTTCGTTTGGAAAAACCGCGAAAGTCGGCTCCTTGCCTTTATATATGGGAAATGAAAGCCGGCCGCCGCGATTGTCTATTTCTAGGGTAAAAACAGAATTGTATGTTGCGGCCAAAACAACATCCCGGCGCCCGGGGAAAAAATCCGCGTTTTTTATCGGAAAGCGGAAGTTTGAAATCAGATAGCTGGTATTTTCGCAAGGTTTTATGTCGCACAAATAATAAGGGATTGATTCTTTATCTGCCAGCCATTCAAGCCAGATGGCGTTGACTTTGTCGTCCTGCCAAAGCCTCTCTTTCTTGCGCAAAGTCAATTTTTCTTTTTT
>Ga0209212_1009535_pt1 | contig 10110 bp, 6 predicted proteins | sample RifGroC2_FD_183996 | JGI IMG/M metagenome (GOLD analysis project Ga0209212, IMG submission 183996) | Groundwater microbial communities from Rifle, Colorado, USA - Groundwater C2 (SPAdes) (version 2) | ecosystem: Environmental > Aquatic > Deep subsurface > Groundwater | place: Rifle, Colorado... | reverse complement strand
ACACAAACGCAGGTAATAATCTCCCATATAGGTTGGGCGAAAACGTCCATTTTCATACAATCGGTCTATTCCATCGGTAAGCAACCATGAACGTGCATCCCTTTTGTAGCCTATGCGCCGTTTCACACCGCCAAGCCAAAACAATACGGCGGAACTAAAAGAATTGGGAAATAGAAACCCGAGGTCGTATTTTTCTGATTGAATTTGCCTGATAATGGAAACATGTCGCAGCCCGCTTTGCCGCTGACCATCCGAGTCTAAAAGAAGTATCTCATCAAACCACGGAGCCCCTTCAATGAGCTTCAGGACATAGGATTTTAAGGCGATGGTTATTCTGGCGTTTGGAAAGTTTTCCCTGATACAGCGGAAGGCAGGCGTAGCCGTGACAACATCACCTACCCAGTTGGGTGATCGGATAATGATATTATGGATATTAGACGGTTTTACCAATGAAACCTCATATAAAACTAATACCAAGTTGCATTCTAAATATATGATACCCCTAACCTAACCCTCTCCCTCAAGGGGAGAGGACTCACAAATATACCCCTCCATTGATGGGAGGGATGAGGGGAGGGTGATCATGTGAACGCAACTTAGTATAAACAAAACAATTAAAAGTATTCTTGATTTAATAGTAACATTTAGTAAATTGTCAAGGCAAGTATTATTAACATAAAATTTCTCTACGCTTTTTCTATTGACAGTTGCTTTCTTCACCAATATTATAAACCATTAAAATTCATGTATTGATCATTTATAGAAGAAACACGAGATACCCCATATGCCGCTTTACGAAATTATATCCCTAATAGGTTTTATCCTGGGTACGACCCTGCACATTGTCCTTTCAATACTGATTGTGCAGCGAAAACATAAAACGAGGAGTGAACTCGTATTCCTCTTCCTCGTTATCAGCGTTGCTATGTGGCACTTTGGGAACGCCGTGTCTTCATTCAGTTTTATACTGTTTGGTAAAGGCATTCCATCCGTCAACCTTGTTGCTGACTCTATTTCATACGCAGGGATTGGTTTTATGCCCAGCCTGCTGTTACACACCGCAGTTTTGTTCCTGTTTGAAAGCAGACCTCAGATTAAAAAAAATCTGCAGAGACTTATTATAATTGCCTTTTATCTGCCCGTGATACCATTTTCAGTGGTTATAAAAAAATTTATACTATCAGAAGACACCTATCTAATGGTCACCGCCACTCAGCTTGTCAAACCATTTGTGTTATGGTTAGTAATAGCGTTGTTTATTGCCGCAAGTATTTCCAGGCGGCTTGCAAAGATGGTAGAAGAAAAAGAAGTGCAAAAGTTTCATCTGGCTATCTTCTGGTCGGTAATTGCAATCGCAATACTCATCGGATTTACACTCCTTTTTGAAGGTAATAAGCTTCCCTATATCGGAAACTATCTTGTATTAATTTCCATGTTATCGTCAATCTTCCCAAGCATTATCTTCTCCTATTATGTTTACCGGTATAATTATATGGAATTTGTGCTTCGACGCAGTGTTTTCTATTCGTTCCTTACCTTAATCTTGATTTGTCTCTATTATTTTGGAATTAAGAAGTTAAGCAAAACACTGGAACATCATTACTTTGTGAATGCAAAGATATTAGAGTCTGTCTTTGTCATCAGCCTTGTATTCTGGTTTCCAACACTCAAGGAAAGGATTCAGAAACTTATTAGAAAACTAATATTCTTCCGTATTGCAAACAGTGAGTATATGTTAAACGAATTGAGCCACGTTATTAGTGCGGATCCTCTGGTTAACTTCAACAAACTGCTCGAGTACGTAGTCACGTCCATTAATAAAGCAACTGCCATAAAATCCATCAATCTCCTCCTTTTCAAGAGTGAACGGACTCAAATTATCGGTAATAAAAAATACGAACCTGTTACTCAATCAGATTTACAACACATAATACAATTTTTTGCCAACGGGGAATATGTTGTTCTGAACAGGTACGAGGTAAAGGAAGTCTCAATCATAAATGAAATGCGACTTCTGGATGCAATCTTTCTATTCCCGATATTTGTCAACCGCAGACTTACAGGACTTCTATGCCTGGGACGTGCCAGACGAGGTGTGTCGATTACTTCTGACAACCTGGATCAACTAATGATTATTGCCAATGAAATCGGCTCTGCAGTGGAAAAATCAAAGATCATAGAAGAAAAACTCCTCCTGGAAAGAAAGATGTACGAAAATGAAAAATTATCCAGCCTTGGCCGCCTTTCCACAAGCGTAGCGCATGAGGTCAAAAATCCACTCAGCTCAATTAAGGCTATTGTTCAGGTCATGCGGGAAGACTTGAAAAACAATGAGTCCTTGCAAGAAGATCTTACCATTATCGTGGATGAAATAGACCGGCTGACCAAGGTCGTCAATCAACTATTGCAATTTGCAAAACCGACCAGCGAATTGAAAACCAGCGTCAGGATTGGAGATGTTATTAATTCAACGCTGGTTGTTCTCAATCATGAGGCAAAACAGAATAAAATCGCTACGTTCTGCCAGATTCCAAACGATCTCCCGGCAATCATCACTGATGAAGGGGCATTAAAAGAGGTATTTTTTAATCTGATTCATAATGCCATCCAGGCGATGCCTTCAGGTGGCGAGATAAATATTAACGCCCATTATCAACCCAGCAACCATATGATTCAAGTAACGATAGCCGATACCGGCATTGGCATACCGCAAGCGTCCGTTCAAAAAATATTCGAACCATTCTATACTACGAAACAAACAGGAACGGGACTGGGTCTTTCCATTGTAAAAAAGAAACTTGAAGAGATGGATGCTGCAATTCGTGTCGAAAACAATGGGGAAAAGGGGGTTTCGTTTATCATAAACTTTCCTTTAAATGAACCTATATTAACACAATTTTAAAACCATGCAAAAGCCATCAATATTAATTGTAGACGATGAAAAAGCCGCACGCTATGGGATGAAAAAGATACTCCAGAAGGACAACTATACTGTTTACGAAGCAAAAGACGGCGCCGACGCCCTGCAAATTATAAAGACGCAACACCCTGAATTGATATTTCTGGATATCAACATGCCGCAGCTCGATGGAATGAAGATACTTGAAATGATCAGCGCAATAAAAAATCCCCCCCTCGTGGTCATCGTCACTGCTTACGGTTCTGAAAAGATTGCCGTTGAGGCTATGAAAAAGGGCGCCTACGATTATATTGCAAAACCATACGAAATTGACGAACTTCGGATTATTGCAAAAAATGCCTTCGAAAGACTTGCCTTACAGGAAGAAAATGCCCGTCTCCGCTTAGAAATTGGGCGATTGGGAGGCATGGGTGAAATCATTGGCCAGAGCGAGGCAATAAAGGATGTGTTTGACAGGATTGAAAAAGTTGGCACAACTGATGTCACGGTGCTAATCCAGGGCGAAAGCGGCAGCGGCAAGGAGCTTGTGGCAAGAGAAATCCATAAACGCAGTAAGCGTAAAAACGAGCCTCTCATTATTATGAACTGTGCCGCAGTGCCAGAAACATTAATAGAAAGTGAACTTTTTGGACACGAAAAAGGCGCATTTACAGGCGCTACAGAAAGAAGATTAGGTAAATTTGAACTCGCAAACAAGGGAACGATATTTCTCGATGAAATAGGCGACATGAGTCTAAGCACACAATCAAAACTTCTGCGCGTCTTGCAGGAACAAAAATTTGAGCGTCTGGGCGGTGCGGAAACCCTCACCGTTGATGTAAGAATTATAAGCGCCACCCACCGTGACCTTGAAGAAGAAATTGAGGAAGGCAGATTTAGAGAGGATCTATATTACAGGATAAAGGTGGTAAATATAAACATACCTTCGCTTAGACACAGAAAAGAAGATATTCCCCTGTTAGCAAACCGTTTTATACAACACTTCTCCGAAAAACATCAAAAGAGGCTTCTATCAATTTCCAACGAGGCAATGAAGTATTTAGTGTCTTATAATTGGCCTGGTAATGTCCGCCAGCTCAAGAACTTCATTGAGAGCGCCGTTGTGCTTGCCAATAGCGAAATTATTAATACATCAGATCTGCCAGAAGAGTTAAAACATCCTGAAAACAATACGGTAACACTTAAAAACTTAGATTACAATCTTTCATTCAGAGATGCAAAGAAGATACTTATAGAGAACTTTGAGCGTGATTTTATAACAAAGAAGCTTGAAGAATGCGGTGGGAATGTCAGTCGCGCCGCTGAGTCGCTTGACATGCACCGGCAGAACCTTCAGCAAAAGATACGAGAATTGCGTATAAAATAATTACAAACAAAAAAGGGGAAGGTTTTTAGCCTTCCCCTTAATATTATTATTTAAAAACCTGCGTTCTTATTTTACACCTTTTAACGTCTTTTCCATTCTGGAAAGAAGTGTGCTCACCTCGGCGAGATTTATTTTTGGCGAAGTAACCCTTTCACGCAATAATGCAAAGGTCTTGTCCAACTCCTCTGATGCAGGTCCCAAATCCCATTTCTGCTGAGATGCAGGTTCAGTTGCGCCCCTGCCTGGTGGAATTGCTGAACCTGAGCCTCCGCCCTTAATCTTTGCTAACTCCTGCTCTAAAGCTGCTTTTGCTTGCTGGAGGTCTGAAAGAGCCTTTTGTTTTTCGGCAAGCTCCTGGTCGGCAATTTTCTTTGCTTCTGTGTAATATATAAGTTGATTCTTTATCTCATCCTGATGCCTCTTCATGTCCGCAGCCTGTAAATCGGCTTTTTCAGAAATCTTCTTGTCCTCTCCTTCAATAGAAGCTATCTGTTGCGCTAATTTATTCTTCGCTTCTTCTAATGCATTAATCTTATTTTGCTGTTCCTGAATAACGGTTTGTAAACCACCAAGCTGGACTCCTACAGCCACTTTGATAGCGCCAAAGGTATCCACTTCCTTCTGCAATTCAGCCGTCTTTGCTGCCAAACCAGCTTTTTCTGCGGTACAGGCAGTAAATTTATCCACAACCTCTTTCTTTGCAGCCTCAACTTTATCTAAATTTTCAATCATTTCTGGAACTTTTAACACCTCTTTACGCCCTGCGGCAAGCTGCCTCTCAAGGGCGTGTACCCGTTCCTTTTGTAACTTGTATTTCTGTGTAACTGATATTCCAAAACCAACACACAGCAGTCCAAAAAGACCTACCAATACTACCATAACTGCTTTCGTTTTCATGTTACAACTAGACATTGGATACCCCCTTTAGCTTAAACAATTTTACTTTCTAATTGCCTGCTTTATTTCTATAATTAGTTAAATAATAAAAAATTTAAATTCGGTTGCCTTTGTTAGCGACTTTTTATATACGCAACCGAGATGGATGCGCTACCATAAACAATGAGATGGTTACACTACAAGTTTGAAATTCTCAACGCTAAAATTTAAATTGTCCCGTATTGACAAACTGCAGTTTGGGAATAATAGCAAAATATAAATCAAGTTTCAAGTAAAATTGTTATGAAAAAAATTGCCGCAAAATTGAGCTTGATTTTTTAAGCAGTATATTATCATAATAACGTTATTATATTATTACTCCGTATAAGCCTTTTTAGCAAACGCTTATACAGCATAAATCCTTAATTTAAACTTACTTATCACGCTGCGTGTAATTGGTTTCATTTTTAACTATGCTATTCCACGTATTTTAGAAAATTACCTTGTTTTATTTGCCAGGTGCCGCTTCAGATAAGACAAATAAGACAAAAATTGACCGCATTCAACTTGCCCATTTATCTAAAAAGAAAATAGAAATACGCTTGAAACTCCTATGAGTAAAGATAGTTTTGTCCATCTACATGTACACAGCGAGTATAGCCTTCTTGACGGCGCTTGCAAAATTAACGACCTTGTGGATAAGGCAGTCCAGCTTAAGATGCCCGCCCTTGCCCTAACTGACCACGGAAACCTTTTTGGCGCCGTGGAATTTTATGAAGCTGCACGGTCGAGGGGTATAAAACCCATTCTGGGCTACGAGGCGTATGTGGCGCAAGGCAGTCGTCTTGATAAAGAATCTAAAAATGGAAAAGAAACTCTCAGCCACATAACCCTTCTTGTGGAAAACCATGAAGGATATCGCAATCTTTTAAAACTCTCCACTTCGGCATACCTTGAAGGTTTCTACTATAAACCCAGGATTGATAAGACACTCCTTCAGGCGCATTCCAAAGGGCTCATTTGCATGAGTGGATGTATGACCTCGGAAATTAATCGCTATTTGATGAACAATCGCTTTGAAGATGCTGTAAAAGTGGCGAAGGGATACAAAGAGATATTCGGCCCAGACCATTTTTACTTAGAAATCCAAAACAACAATCTTGAACAACAGGCAAGATTAGTATCAGGGGCATGTGAAATAGGAAAGAAATTAGACATTCCGTTAGTCGCTACGAATGATATCCATTATATGAATATGGACGATGCCCTGGCGCACGACGCCCTATTATGCATAAATACGGGAAAACACCTGGCAGACGTACAAAGGCTGCGGTTTGGAACCAGCGAATTTTATTTTAAAAATTTTCAGGAAATGCACGCTGTCTTTCAACATATCCCTGAATCCCTTGAAAATACCTTAAAAATTGCCAATCGCTGCAATCTGGAAATGACTTTCGGGAAGCTCCACTTACCCAAATTTACTCCACCGCAAGGGTTCACAAATACCACCTATCTCAGAAAACTTTGCGAAGAAGGCGCAATTCGAAAATATGGCTCAATTACACAGAATATACGCGACCGCCTTGACCATGAACTCAAAGTTATTGAAAACACTGGTTTTGTGGACTATTTTTTGATTGTCTGGGATTTCATTCATTTTGCCATACAACATCGCATCCCTGCTACAGGACGCGGCTCAGGCGCCGGCAGCCTTGTTGCCTATGTATTAAGCATAACGAACATAGACCCCATTGAAAACGATTTACTATTTGAGAGATTTCTTAACGCCGAAAGAATCTCCATGCCCGATCTTGATATTGACTTCTGTGCAGAAGGCAGAGAGAAGGTTATCCAGTACGTTAAGGAAAAATATGGTGGAAATAGTAACGTAGCCCAGATTATCACGTTTGGGACAATGAAGGCAAAGGCAGTCATTCGGGATGTTGGACGGGTAATGAATATTCCCCTGTCTGAAGTAGATAAGGTTGCCAAGCTTATCCCCCATACCTTAAACATCACGCTAAAAGAAGCGCTGGAGCAAGAGCCTTCTTTAAAGGCGTTGTACGAGAGCGAAAAACATATTCACGAACTGTTTGACATTGCTAAAAAGCTGGAGGGGCTGTGCCGCCATGCATCGGTACATGCAGCGGGTATCGTAATTTCAGATGAACCGCTAACCGAATACGTACCTCTGGCAAAAAGCGGAGACGTGGTAACGACACAATTCTATGATGAAATACTGGTGGACAAAATTGGGTTGTTGAAGGCGGATTTTCTTGGCGTTAGGAAGTTAACGGTCATTGACAAGGCGCTCAAATTGATCCGCGAAACCACAGGGAAAGATATTGACCTTACAAAAATCCCTATGGATGACAGGGCTACATACGATTTGTTATCCCGCGGAGATGTAAAAGGCGTTTTTCAAGTAGAAACCAGCCGGGGCTTCAGGGAACTTTTAAAGAAACTAAAACCAGATAAATTTGCAGATATCTTGCCTCTTGTGGCGTTGTACAGACCGGGCCCCCTGCAAAGCGGCATGGTGGATTCCTTTATCAACCGGAAACATGGCAAGGAAGAGACAACATATCTTCATCCTTCCCTTGAACCTATCCTGAAAGAGACGCATGGAGTAATTCTATATCAGGAGCAGGTCATGCGTATTGCCAATCGTTTAGCTGGATTTTCCCTAAACCAGGCTGATAATCTCCGCAAGGCAATGGGAAAGAAGAAGCCGGAGATCATGGCAAAATTCAAAGACCAGTTTATGAGCGGCTCTGTAGCAAATGGAATCCCTAAAGAAACTGCCCAGAGTATATTTGAATTGATGGAATTTTTTGCAGGATATGGGTTCAACAAGTCTCATTCCGCCGCTTATGCAGTAATTACATACCAAACCGCCTATTTGAAAGCAAATTATACCGTCCAGTACATGGTTGCTCAGTTGAGTTGCGAAAAAGAAAACACCGATAAAATCGTGGAATATATTGAAGATTGCCGTCGCATGGGTATTGAAGTAATCAAACCGGATGTTAATGAAAGTCAAAATGACTTTACTATTTCTGATGGAAACAAGATACGAATCGGGCTTGGCGCAATAAAGAACGTGGGCAATAAGGCTATTGAATCCATAATTGAATCCAGAAACAAAACAGGGCGATTCACTTCCATCCTGGAGCTTTGCAACCGGGTTGACATGCGTGTTGTTAATAAACAGGTAATAGAATGCCTTATAAAATCCGGCTGTTTCGATTCACTGCATGACAGCCGGGCAAAGCTGCTAACCGGACTTGATACAGCAATGCAGTTGGGCAGTATAGCAAATAAGGACAGGCGCACAGGGCAAAAATCCCTGTTTGGCATGGGAAGCGACACGAGCATGCGTGGGAATGGAGATTTTGGGACAGATATAGAAGCGCCGCAGTGGTCTGAAAAGGATCTGCGCCAGGCAGAAAAGGAAAGTCTGGGTTTCTATATGAGCTCGAATCCTTTAGATGCTTATAAGGAAAAAATCAAAAAAATATCAAGCGCCTCTTCTGCGGATATCTCTGAGCTTCCTGAGGGAGAAGAGGTAGTTGTAGGCGGCATTATTACCAACATCAAACAAAGCACAACAAAACGGGGCGCCCCCATGATGTATATCACACTGGAAGACATGAAAGGAGCGGTTGAATGTATTGCCTTTAGCAAAGAGATAAAGGCATTTCAGCCGTTATTAAACATTGACGAGGTTGTTTTTGTAAAAGGGCAGGTTGGTTTCCAGAGCACAACGCCCACACTAAGGGCAAAAGAGATTATAGCTGAAAAAGATGCGTTACGGCGTTTAGTCAAATGCATAACCATTCGGTTCGATGCCGCTCAATTCGATGAGACAAAATTGACTCAACTCAAGGAAATCATAAAGAAACACTGCGGCACATGTCCCCTTTTCTTTGAGATCAGCACACCCGAACAGGGCATCACCCAAATCAGGACTTCCAGTCAGTATTTTGTGTCGGTGACAGACGGCTTTTTATCCCATATACGAGAACTCTTTGGTCCCGAGTCATGCAAGATTAATCAAGCAGAACTGCTTGCGATGGTTTAAAATAAAACAGATGTTATCTGAAAATATCAACTCAAATATCCATTGACAAGGATGTATGGAAGATGCACAATAATGCATATTGATTATCCATATCGAAGAAGTTAAAGTTATGAGAACAACATTAAACATAGAAGATGAATTGCTTGAGAAGGCATCAAAATTGACTGGTATTAAGGGAAAAACATCCCTGGTTAAACTTGGTTTGGAAGCTTTAATTACAAGGGAAAGCAGTAAAAGGCTCGCCAAATTGGGTGGAACCGAAAAGGGATTGACCACAATACCTCGTAGGAGAATAATAAACCAATAGAATGGTTCTTATTGACACATCAGCAGATTCCAAATGATTGGTGGGAGAATGTATTACCTAAATATTGAAGAAATTAATGCAAGGCAAGGAATCAGAACGCCAATAATTTGTACTCCGGAAGAACTTATGGAGGGATAACATGGAACAAGAACCCATCCTAAAAGAAATTCGTAGAATCAGACATGAGATTGAAGCAGAGTGCCAGAACGATCCTCAGAAATACTACGAACATATTCAACAGGTACAAAAACAATACGGCAATCGGTTAGTTCGTTTTAAACCTAAGCCAGCGGTGAAATTGGCTAAAGTAGAATAAAGAAGTCTAAACAGTCAGTGCATTGAAATCAAACCAAGAGGTTCAGGCCTTCATTATTCAATATTTTATCATTTGGCAATTGAATATAAGATGACACTCTATTGCCTTTCTGGCATACGCTATATCAAACGAAATATGCAGAAATTTGCAGAATAAAGATAAAAATAAATGTTAGGTGTATAATATAAAAACGGCAAAATGGAATTTATAACATGAAACTACCGCATCCAATACAATATCA
>Ga0209212_1009529_pt1 | contig 10114 bp, 7 predicted proteins | sample RifGroC2_FD_183996 | JGI IMG/M metagenome (GOLD analysis project Ga0209212, IMG submission 183996) | Groundwater microbial communities from Rifle, Colorado, USA - Groundwater C2 (SPAdes) (version 2) | ecosystem: Environmental > Aquatic > Deep subsurface > Groundwater | place: Rifle, Colorado... | reverse complement strand
CACATCAAGCCGGCCAACCAAACGGCTACTCAAAAAAACTTCTTGCGGGTGACCGGGAACATCGAAAATAGACAATGAACTTGAAAAAGCAGGGTCCAACAGGTTGTTGTCGCCGATTCCATCAATAATGAAATTATTGTCGTAGAATCTACCACCCGATATTGAAATATTTGGTGGAGTTATTTCTCCCGCCTGATTTGAGGTGGTGGCCAGGTCGCTGGTCTGCACCGACGGCAAGACCGTGAGCAGTTCGTTGATGCTGCCGTTGCCTTGGGGAAGAATCTTGATCTGCGCTTCGGTCAGGGTGTTCTTTCCGGTAATATGGTCCTCGGCCGTGCCGACCACGGTGACAGGTTCGAGAACGGTCAGACTCTTTTTTGAGTTATCCCCTGAATATTCTTCAGCAATAGCCGATCCGGAAAAACAGAAAACCACACTCAGAATAAAACCGGGCAAACAGTAGCAGACAGATTGAAAATACCTCACAGACACCTTCCCCCATTAAAACCTTCGCTGTTACCTGCTGTTACAAGCCAAAACAGATCAAAACTACACTGTTTTAATGGAAGATTCAGCACAAAAACGATGTGCGAATACTAATCATGTTTCTTGCTGGGTACGACTTCTCGCAGTGTCCGACTTGACCATCCGGAACGATTTCGTCTATAAAAGAGAAACAGATTTTAGCATGCGGTTATTGGTTCATCCTCCCTGGGGAAATTGTCTGCATGAGGTTAAAAACTCTAACTGCCGGGGTTACCATCTCGCTGGCAATCCATGGTGCAATCCTGTTATTTCTCCCGTTGTCGGGCGATGACAGCCGTGCCGAAGTTGGACACATCGAGGTTGGAGTCGTTTATCTTGCAGCGCCGACCGCCGGCTTTTCGCTACCGGGTGCCCAGCCCCTTCAGGCCACAAAACAGAGCGAATTTATCCCTTTGCCCCCTCCCCCTAAAAAAAACAAAAAGATAGAACAGGTGAAGCAATCAAAGTCAACGATGAAGAAATCTGTCAAACCGTTGACCAGACCGAAGCAGAAGGAACCGACTCTCCCTTCGGAAACCGACACCGAGATTAATCCAACTGACAATTCACGGCACCAGTCCGAGGCGTTGACGCAGCTCATTGCCTCTCAACCGGACACCTCCGTTATTGCCCTATCCCCCGAAAATTACCCGACCGGTATTACGATGGGTAGCACGGAGAATGCTCTGCCGACCGCGTCTTCGGCAGACGAATCCAATCCTTCCAGGTTCCGGCAGGAAAAACTCGCCCAATCCCCGAGCTACCATATCAACCCGCCCCCCAGTTATCCCCCGCTCGCGCTGAAGCGGCATTGGCAGGGAGAAGTGTGGTTGCGGGTTCTGGTCGGTGAACAAGGAGAGGTCATCGACGCCTGGGTGGAAAACTCCTCCGGCCACCTGCTGCTCGACGACACAGCCCTGAACACGGTCCGCAACTGGAAGTTTCATCCCGCCCGGCACGGCGAAAAAACAGTCCGCGAGGAGGTTCGGCTCCCGATCCGCTTCGAACTGGCACGATCCTGAAATGTCCGGATTTAATTGATAAATCACTTTTACTTTAATAGATCGAATCTTGACTTTAGCGCGAAACGGCGTGCTATCATGTCTATTATTAAATTCGAGTTCTCGGGCTACCCCGCCGAGAAAAAACCAGCCGCCCACCATTTCAAGAAAAATGGCCTGCATTTTGCTTCTGCAAACGGGTCTTGAGGCTTGAAATCCGTAAAACTTCCGTTATCTTTAAAAACGTTCGTGCAGAAAACCAGGGGTATGAATAATTACCAAGGGCTGAAATATATTCCGAGCCAAAACAAAGAGTAAACAGGACCTCATGTTGAGTGAATTACAATCCGTTATCAATGCCGTAGGCGACCTCCCGCCAATGCCGGTCGTAGCGACCAAGGTCGTGCAGTTGATGCAGGATCAGAATACTACCGCCAAGGATCTGGCCGATGCCATTTCCAAGGATGCGGCGGTTTCGGCACGCATTCTTAAAATTGCCAACTCGTCATTTTACAGCATGCAAAGGCAGGTCAAAACCCTGGAGCAGGCTATCGTCATTCTTGGTGAAAAAACCCTCAAAAGTTTGGTCCTGGCGTCGAGCCTCAGAGGTCTGAATAAAACCTATGGGCTGATGGAGAAAATGCTCTGGGAAGATTCCATCGGCGGAGCCATCGGTGCTCGATTGATAGCCCAACGTTTCCGCTCAGCCGAGCCGGAAGAGGCCTTTTTAGGGGGGCTTTTCCGCCACATCGGTAAACTGGTCATGAACAACATGGACCAGGAGAAGTTCCAGCAGATCATCGAGGGGGTCTACAATGGCGAGGGGGATTTCGAAGGGCTTGAGCGCAGGCTGTTCCCCTATTCCCATGCGGTAATCGGTGAAGCGGTTCTGCAAAAATGGAATTTTTCCGAGAACCTGACTCAAGTTGCCCGCCACCACGAAGACCTCTCGATTTCCAGAAAAGACAACCCCGACCTGTACCGACTTGTGATCACCGTGAATATTGCCGATAAATTCTGCCGCTATCTGGGCATTGGTCAGCGTATCCCCGAAAACCAGCTTGATATTTTCGCAAGTCTGGATGGTAAGGCGCCTGGCCTCAAACCGGAACACATCGAAAAGGTTCTCGAAGAGTTCAGATGCGTTTTTGAACACGACCGAGACGCGTTTCTCGGTAACTAAAGGACCGGCATAGCGATCGGCCCCTTTCACTCTCCGATCAAAAACCTTCTCCATCTAAAAAAAGCGCCCACCGGGAATTCCCGGTGGGCGCTTTTAATTACTGCAACGCTAACTTGTTCAAACCCGAGTTATTTGTACCCATTCATTTCATCGAACTGGAGATACTTGTAGATGGAGTCGGCCTTGGGAAGTACTTTTTCTTTGTACACGGCCAGGAATTCGGCCGGGGTAGGCAGTCTGCCGAGGTTGCTGGTCACTGCGCCAAGTTCCGCGGAACCGAGGTACACCTTGGCACCGTTGCCGATGCGGTCATCGAAGTTACGGGTCGAGGTGGAGAACATGTTCACCCCGTCGGGAACCCGGGCCTGGTTGCCCATGCACAAGGAACAACCGGCGATTTCGATCCGGGCGCCCATGGCGCTGTACACCGAGAACAGAGCTTCATCCTTGAGCTGAGCCTGATCCATACGGGTCGGCGGGCAGATCCAGGTACGGACATTGGGATTGAACTTTTGGCCGCGCCAGATTTCGGCGGCGGCACGGAAATGACCGATGTTGGTCATGCAGGAACCGAGGAAAACGTCCTGAATCGGGGTTCCGGCCACGTCGGACAGCAGCTTGACATCGTCAGGATCGTTCGGGCAAGCCAGAATCGGCTCGGTGATTTCAGCCAGATCGATCTCGATCACCGCGGCATATTCGGCATTTTTGTCGGCTTTGAGCAACTTGGGAGCCTTGAGCCATTCATTAACTGCGTCGATACGATTCTGCAGCGTCTGCGGATCGCTGTAACCCTCGGCAATCATCTTCTTCATCAGGGCAACGTTGGAACGCAGGTAGGTGCAGACGCTTTCTTCGGAAAGCTGGATGCAACCGGCAGCGGCGGAGCGCTCGGCGGCGGCGTCGGTCAACTCGAAAGCCTGCTCAACGGAGAGGCTGGGCAGCCCTTCCATTTCAAGGATACGGCCATTGAAGATGTTTTTCTTATTCTTCTTGGGCACGGTCAACAGGCCCTGTTTGATTGCCCAGAACGGGATGGCGTTGACGGCGTCGCGCAGAGTGATGCCGGGATTGAACTTGCCTTTGAAGCGAACCAGCACCGACTCGGGCATATCCAGCGGCATGAAGCCCATGGCGCCGGCGAAGGCAACCAGACCGGACCCGGCCGGGAAGCTGATCCCCATGGGGAAACGGGTGTGAGAGTCACCACCGGTACCGACGGTGTCGGGAAGCAGCAGGCGGTTCAGCCAGCTATGGATGACGCCGTCACCGGGGCGCAGAGCAACGCCGGCGCGCTCGGCGATAAACTTGGGCAGGTTCTTGTGCATCTTCACGTCGGCCGGCTTGGGATAAGCGGCGGTGTGACAGAAAGACTGCATGAACATCGGCGAGAGGAAGCGCAGGCAGGCCAGCTCTTTCAGTTCGTCGGCGGTCATCGGACCGGTGGTGTCCTGGGAACCGACGGTGGTCATCTTCGGCTCGCAGGCGGTGCCGGCCAGAATTCCTTCGACGCCGCAGGCCTTGCCGACCATTTTCTGCGCCAGCGAGTAGCCCTGACCGGCTTTGGGCACCGGATTGACCGGCAGGGTGAAGATGTCGGTAGCACCCATGCCAAGGGCGGCGCGGGCCTTGTCGGTCAGAGCGCGACCGATGATCAGGGGGATACGGCCGCCGGCACGGAACTCGTCGGGGACGGTATTGGGGGCGATGGCGAAGGTGGTGAGAACCTTGCCCGCTTCGTTGGTCACTTCACCCTTTTGGGTATTGATGATGATGACGTCGCCGGTATTCATGGCCGTCACGTCCATCTTCAGCGGCAGAGCGCCGGAGTCCTGGGCGGTATTGAAGAAAATCGGAGCGATAACACCGCCGATGATCACGCCGCCGGTTTTCTTATTGGGAACGCAAGGAATTTCGTTACCGATGTGCCAAAGTACGCTGTTGCAAGCCGATTTGCGGGAAGACCCGGTACCAACCACGTCGCCGGCGAAAGCAACCTGGAAACCGTCAGCGCGAAACTTGGCGATGTCGGCGTTGCCTTTGGGGAAGCGGGTTTTGCCCATGGCCAATGCGTGCAGCGGGATGTCGGGGCGGCTCCAGGCGTCACCAGCGGGGGAGAAGTCATCGGTGTTGATCTCGCCATCAACCTTGTAAATCTTGACTTTGATGGTTGCGGCCAGGGCCGGCTTGGAGGTGAACCATTCGGCGTTGGCCCAAGAGGTGAGCACCTTTTTGGCGGCAGCGTTGGTTTTGGCCAGGGCGACAACTTCGTCGAAGGCATCGTAGACCAGGGTAATGCCGGACAGAGCGCAGGCGGCTTCGTCGGCCAGTTCGGCATCCTTGAGGGCGTCGACCAGGGGCTTGACGTTGTAACCACCGATCATGGTACCAAGAATTTTGACGGCGTCCTTTTTGTTGATCAGCGGAGATTTGGCCGTTCCCTTGAGAATCTTGCCCAGAAAGTCAGCCTTGACTTCGGCAGCCGGATCGACACCGGGAGAAATCCGCTCCTTGAACAGGTTAAGCAGGAACGCTTCCTTGCCTGCAGGGGGGGCCTGCAGCAGCTTGCACAGGTCAGCGGTCTGCTCGGGGGTCAGGGGAAGCGCGGGAATACCCTGGGCGTTACGCTCTTCCTCTTGCTTCAGATAAGCTTCGATCATCTCTCTCCTCCTCAATGTAATGGGTTGCGGTCCGGGCGTATCGACAGCCGGAGGCGCCACTAGAAAGTTGCCAATAGAGCCGATCTTACCGGATCCCGGAAAGCGAAGGAATCACCTTCCGAAGCCGCTGGTCAGAACCAGAAACTTGCATACTGTATACGATTGTCGAGGCGATTGTCAACGTCGAAGTCGTGGAAAAATACGAGTTTGGGAGGGTATTGGAGCAGGCGTTTTCAGAAGATAAGGATTAAATTTCCAGGAAACAAAACCGGAGGAATTTGCAACGATGCCAACAAATTTACTTTTCCATGGGCAATCCAGCCTTTCGCCAGGCGGACATGTGGCCCTCCAGCAGATCAAGATTGCGATAACCGAGCAGGCCGAGCACCGACTTGACAATCAAGGCTCGGGGACCATGCTCGCAGGTCAACACCATCCGGGTTTCCCGGAGCTGGGGCAACCGGGGCTGGCGCAATAAAATTGACAGCAATGGCGCATGGATCGCTCCCGGGATATGCCCGGAACGAAATTCCGGGCCGCTGCGGACATCGACCACACAAGGGGCCTGTTTCGTTTTTAGTTTCTTGGCAAGATCGTTGATTTTCATGACAAGCGTGGTTTCTCAGGTCCTGTCGGATGCTCGATGATTCAGCCAAATCCGAATAACAACATTGCTCAATAACAAATTTTCAACCGGTAAACTCGATCCCCATAATACTCACGTCATCGCTGGGAGCGCGGTCACCGCCAAATTCCCGCAAGCTGGCCATCAGGTTTTCCATGCCCCGGTCAACGGACAGGGTTCTGGCATGCAACAAAAAATCAAACAGTCGCTGCTCTCCAAATAACTCGCCCGCTTCGGAAAAATACTCGGTAACCCCATCCGAATAAAGATACAAACGATCACCAGGCAGCAACTGAATTTCGGCTTCTTCGTACGGGACCAGACAACCCATGCCAATCAGGGTGCCCCCTTCATGCAGCAGTTCCAGGGTACCGTCGGCGCGCACCACAATGGGCAACGGATGGCCGCCATTGCTATACCTGACCTTGCCTGTTGAGGGTTCAAGCAGCAGATAAACAATGGTGAAAAACTTTTCGAAGCGCTCGTAGGGATATTCCCGGTCGAGGCCGGTCAGCACCTCGGCGGGACCGGGGATCTCATAGTAGGGCGGGCGATCGAGCAACCGCTTGACCAGCCGACCGCTATGGACCGCAAGGCTCTGGTAAACCGAGACGGTGACCATGGCCGAGGAGACGCCGTGCCCGCTGACATCGATCAGGTAGGCCATCAGGGTATCCTCAGACAGGGGCACCAAGTTGAACAAGTCGCCGCCGACCGTCTCGCATGGAAGAAACTGCCAGGCAAAGGAAAAGGTTTCCGTCTGGGGGCTCACGCTGGGCAGGAGGCTGCGTTGGATATGCGAAGCCGAACTCAATCCCTCTTCGATTTCAAGCTGCCGGGCGACCAGGCGCTCTTCCGCCAGGGTCCGTTCGGCCGACAGGCGGGTCATTCTGAGTAACAGGTCCACCTGTTCGAGAACATGGCTCGGATTGTGGGGATCGACGATAGTGGCGGACGCCCAGGGCGTGAGGCTCCGCATGCGTTCAAGGCCCATGCCGTTGGAGGAAAAACGCAGGCAGGGGATTTCAACCGTCTGCAGGTCGGAAGCCAAGGCCTGCCGGGATTCTTCGGTGGATTGGCCAAGCAGCTCGGCATCGAGCAGAAGAAGGTCCGGCATGCCATGCAGAAGGCCACGGGTAGCTTTGATCCCCGAAGCCAACAACACCTGGTGACCCGCGGCCCGCAGAGTATTCACGACCCCTTCGCCCTCGGTTCCGACACAGGCAACAAGAATTTTATCCACCATGGCGCTGGCCTCGAAAAAACGGCTGAATAATTACTGTCTGACTCCTCTATCCGATATCTAAACACAGACCCCGACAGCTGGCAAATGCAAATGTCGTCCAGATGCGCCGGAGCTGAACCTATTCCCCCTGGTTTTTCATTTCGAGTTGTTCCCATCGTTCAAACAGGGCTTCCAATTCGGCTTCAATGTCCTCAAGTTCGCGAGCTACGCTGGTCATCCGAACATGGTCGCCCAGTTGGGAAGGGTCCGCGAGCAGAGATTCCCTTTCAGCCTTGCGTTCTTCGAGCTCGGCAATGTTCTTTTCAACCAATTCCAGTTCCAGCCGTTCCTTATAGCTGAGCCCCGCCTTTTTTTTTGCCTTCGGTTCAGCAACAATTTTAGGAGCGGACTTGCGGACCTGCCGCTCTTCCTCGGCCCGAAGTTCCTTAAAACGGCAGAAATCCTCGTAGTTGCCTTCGTAATAGACCACCCGGCCGTCTCCCTCGAAATGCAGAATGCCGGTGGCCACCCGGTCGAGAAACCAGCGGTCGTGGGTCACCACCAGCACACAACCGGAATATTGGGCGAAGGCTTCTTCGAGCACCTGCATGGTCGGGATGTCGAGATCATTGGTCGGTTCGTCAAGAACCAGCAGGTTGGCGCCCTGCAGCATCAGGCAGGCCAGTAACAGCCGTGCCCGCTCGCCCCCGGAGAGAGTCGAGATGCGTTTGCGCTGTTCCGCGGCGCTAAACAGAAAATCCTCGAGATAGCCGATCTTGTGCCGCTTCTGCCCGGCCAGGGTGACCCAGTCCCCCTCCCCAACCGCTTCATGGACATACTGTTCGGGATCGAGACCACTGCGAGCCTGGTCAAGATAGCCGATGCGGGTATTGGTACCCAGCACCACCTCGCCGGCGCTCGGCGCCAACTCACCGAGAGCGGTGCGCAACAGGGTGGTCTTGCCGCAACCGTTGGGACCGAGAATCCCGATCCGCTCCCCTTTGCGCATGATGAAGGAAAGCCGGTCGATCAGGGTACGACCGCCAAGCTCGACTCCCAGATCGCAAAATTCGAGGATGGTGCCGCCCAGTCGCTTCTCGGCGGTGAATTCGAGTCTGACGTCACGGGTGCGCAAGTCTTTCTTCTGTTCGCGCAGATCCTCGACCCGGCCGATGCGGGCCTTCTGCTTGGTGGTGCGGGCCTTGGCGCCGCGGTGCAGCCAAGCTTCTTCCCGTCGGAGCAGGTTCATCAAACGACCCTGGGAACGCCCCTCCGAGATGAGACGTTCCTGTTTCTGGCGCAGGTAATCACTGTAGCTGCCCCGGTATTGGGTCAGTTCACCATTATCGAGCTCGAACATGCGACCGACCACGCGGTCAAGAAAATAACGATCATGGGTGACCAGCACGACCGCCCCGGGATATTGCTGTAGCATCGTCTCCAACCCGGCGATAGTGTCGGCATCGAGATGGTTGGTTGGCTCGTCGAGCAGCAGAAGTTCAGGCTCGCGGAGAAACATCCCGGCCAGCGCCACTTTTTTAACCCACCCGCCGGACAATTCGCCAATCTTCCGGGTTCGGTCGACGATGTCGAAGCGTCCGCACATATCGGCGATCCGGTGACCGAGGTCCCACCCACCGTGGTGATCGAGCCAACCCTGAAGTTGGTGCTGCTCATCCAGCAAACGGGCCGCCTCATCGCCGGTCAACCGAGGAACCCTGGCGATGATTTCATGAAACCGGTTCAGCCGGTCACGGGCCCCTTCGAGACAAGCATCGAGGGTTTCGTCGATGGTCAACCCGGGATCGAGTTGCGGATCCTGGGGGAGATACGCCGCACTTAGATTCCGCTTGCGGATCAAGGTGCCGCCGTCGGCATCTTCGGTCGCTGCAAGAATCCGCAACAGGGTCGACTTGCCGCAACCGTTGCGGCCGATAACCCCGACTTTCTCACCTTCGGCTATGGCAAAGGTAAGCCCGGCCAAAACCGTGCGGGCACCGTAGCTTTTCTGCAATTCAGCGACATCAATAACATTCATGTAAGGTTCCTGCCCCTTGGGGCGCAATGATTGGATAAACAAAATACGGCCCTATATATACACGCAGTTCAGGGAAAAACCAAGATTTGCCGATGACCAACCTGACGAGGCACGCATGAGACATATTATGACACATGACCGACATAGGCTGAGACCATCAGAAACGGGAGGTGCGCCATGTTCGAAATACTGATGTTGCTCGGATTTTTCTATGGGGGATTCTGCTACCTGTTGCCGGAGAGAAAACACCCGGTAAAACCAGCGCCACCGAAACAGGGTAAAAACCTGTTTCCGGTTCAGGCCACGCCGGCCAAACCGCGGCAGACCGGGCCTCATTCCCCGACCTGCGACAAGCGCTATCCCGAAGCGCAGAAAACCTTTTCCAGCCGGCCTTTTTCACGCCAGAGGAAGCTTTGCAAAGCCGGTCGCCTGTGTTAACCTTTCGGCCATCTTTTGATGTAATGGCAGGAGGTTCAGATTGAAATTATCATCCATTCTGACCGTTGTTCTGACCGGAATTGTTTTGGCGGGATCGGCCTTGGCCGGCAATGAAGTCGTTCCGCCGACCCAGAGACAATGGATGGCCAACCTGGTAACCGCCATGGGTTGGTCATTCGGCCTGCCCGACACTCCCGAAGACAGCGATTATCTCAACATCCTCAGTGGTCGACGACAGGTACGGGTCGAAGGGGAAAATGCCTTTCAACCCACGGATGCCGTTTCGGTCAAACGCTTCCGGACCTTTGGCAACTTCAGCGGAGAGGGCTGGCTGAGCGGTCTGGCGACCAGCACCGTGGCCAACCTGCGGTTTATGCTGCCGCTGAGCGGCACCTATCGCCTCAGTGTTGCGGTGCGCC
>Ga0209212_1009527_pt1 | contig 10117 bp, 12 predicted proteins | sample RifGroC2_FD_183996 | JGI IMG/M metagenome (GOLD analysis project Ga0209212, IMG submission 183996) | Groundwater microbial communities from Rifle, Colorado, USA - Groundwater C2 (SPAdes) (version 2) | ecosystem: Environmental > Aquatic > Deep subsurface > Groundwater | place: Rifle, Colorado... | reverse complement strand
GACAGCGATCTCGGACATGGCGAAAAGCCCGTTCACGAGGATCAGGAGCAGAAGAAACAGGAATTCCATGGGGGCCGCCTTGAAAGAAGGAGTAGCCGTGAATTATAACGACCATGGTACCCCACCGGCGGTCGTACGGGTGATGCTCACGTCCCACGAGGACGATTTCCAGCGGTCTCGTATTGGACCCAAGGACCAAAAATGGAAAAAGGGAACTTGGCGCGAGGCCAAATTCCCTTTCAAATGCCTTACTCCGCCCCTTGCCGGAATGGGATCCCCGAGCGGGGGCTACGAAGGACATCCTTCGCTCGGGATGGCTTGCCATCCGTAGCTTCGAAATCCCGGGAGTGCGGTTGCGATGAGGAGCGAAGGATGGTGCCGAAGGCGGGATTTGAACCCGCACGGGTTTCCCCACCACCCCCTCAAGGAGCCTGATACCGATGAATGGAGTGATTACTCCATATGAATCGGTATATTACGAAATCACAAAAAGCGGATTTTTGTAAGAATCACCCTCTTTTTGCCACAAATCCGGATGAGCTTGCCCCAAATCTGCCCCACGCAAACGATTCCGTCCGGTGCGGTTGCTGCTCCGTCCCTGAGTGCTGGCACAACAAATCACGCCTCGACACGCCCTCCCCTACTCCCTCTCAGGAGCTGGTCCAGGTCGGGGCAGCTGCGAACGGGAAAGAGGGGTGCAAGGAGTCTTCCGGGCCGGAGGCCCGGGAGACTCCGCAGCGCTCTTCTTTACTTGTTAACAACGGTCAAAGTTCGACGACTCCATGGGGGAAGAAGCATAGGAGACAGTTTCAGCGGCTGATGACATTGCTATACCGCTGGGAGTCGATGAGCTTTTCCATTGTCCGTCTGGACCTGACGACCGCTGTTGGCGGGGACCAGAAATTGCTGACGAAACATTTCCAAACATTACGGCGGAGGATCGAAAGAAAAATTGGAAGGCGAGTCCATTATTGGTGGATACAGACTCTTGAGGGAAATGGTGTGCTCCATACACTGATGGCGGCGGAAGGGTCGCTATTCGTCGAACAGGAATGGTTGAGCAAGGAATGGGAAAAAATCCATGGAGCGCCGATTGTTTATATCAAGAGGTACAAAAAGGGAGCGTATTCGAGGAAGAAGGTAAGCAAGTACCTTGTGGCGCAGTATCTCGCCGGACAGTTGAAAAGTGTTCGGATGGGTTGGTCGTGGAAGCTCACATTCAATATCCCAATCACAAAAGCATGGAAGTTGTTTTGTAAATTATTCAGAAGCAGACGGTTGTATGTCTTGCTGGACAAATGGCAAGCCTTCTTGCGTGGGGAATTGGTGGATGTCGATGGGACGAAGTCAATTTCTATGGAACAGGGGTTGGCTATCAATCCTGAATGGAGGTGGGCTTATGGATTGGCTGAATGAACTCCCACCTGCTACAGGGATTGACAAGGTTGTGGGGGAAATGGCAAAGCGGTTATTGGAGGGGCCGGTTGTTTTCAGGAGTCCATTTTGGGATGGAGATATAAAAATCGAAACCCTGAATGATTATTTCGCATGGGCAAGGTTTGCCGATCGGATAGACAATGAGCGAGGCGCTGAGGGAAGGGCTTTGGAGATATGGGAAGAGGAAAATGGCGGGGTACCTGTGCTCGGAGAAACACTGAATAACAGGGGATGATACGTTGAAGCAACGGTTTTGGCGCTTTGCCTTCATAAAGAATTTTCACAATATGAGGCGTATTTGCCCCTACTCTATTAGATTAATTATTTTAATTGGGGCTAAGGACACGGTGAAATCTAGTGACTTTAGGAGCACTATGGCTGTATATAAATTTAATTTTGAGAAATATGTCATATTTAGAGGAAACACTTCTTCCTCGGCTTGTTTTGCGGCAATACCAAATATAATTTCCCCTCTATCTACAATATTTTCAAAGAGATCGGGCCATTTTTCTTTACATTTGCCCCTAAATTCTTCTGATTGTTTGTAATATTCGGTAGATGTTACGCCTTGCGTAAATAGATATGCCGACTTACACCCCCATGTTTCTTTTATGTGAAAGAACGCATTGTTGTTCTTATCATATATATCACAAAGTTCTATCTTTGACTGCCCTTTTATATATATGAATGCCTGATCCAGACAACTCCATTTATTATTAATTGCGACATATTCATTATAGTCTTTTTCTGTTTTATGGATGTTTCTGTCCCATAAAGGCAACACATCGCGCTTAACATGCACTCTTTTTATTTCGTTATCGACATAATCTTGGAATTCATCTAAAATGCGATACCACCTCTTATCCATTTTTATATAGCAGGTATTGCCAATCTTCAGCTCGCATACGAGCATGTTTATAAATTTTTCGTGGTCAACTACCATAAAACCAGAATCATCAAAGGCGGTAACATAAATTTTATTCAGATCGTCGATTGTGCTGATAATAACTCCGTCCTCTATGAGATTGCGTTTAATAACATCTAAATCAAAATCTTCTATTACATATTTCTTTCGATTGTAAAATATGGTGTATTTATCGCAGCGGAATTGAATAAGCGGGTCTCGAAATTCCGCATATAAATTGTCTCTCCCCAAACTGCCTTCCCAGTAACCGACAAACTCGGTTATCAGTTTGTGGTTAAGTTCATCTATGAGTTTAGTATCCTTTATTTCTTCGTATGATTTCGGAAAATGCAGCGCTTCTTCTCTTTTTAATATTTCCTCTATTTCATGTATAACACTGTCTACGCTCGAAGCATCCTTTGTTGTTTTTAATACTAGGGACGATCTGCCAGACACCCTAAATGTCCTTCCCTCGAATTCTCCCTTGCCCTCGATGGAATTCAATATCCGTGTAAAATTGTCTCTGTCAAATATTGGATCGTATCCCCTAACCGCACGAAATATTTGGCGGACTGTCCCTTTCATCGAACGCTGGCTTAGTCCAGAAACTTCTTTATTTTTAATCATTCTCAGTGCCACATTACGGCTAAAGGCGTCGTCAATAATCCCATTAAGTTGGATATAACCATATCCACCCGCAATAGCGTAAACATTTAGATTATGTTTACAAAGCAATATGAAACTGCTTGATACGTTAAATATATCCTCTATGTTATTCTTTGAGTATGGACGTATGAAGGATATCCATTGCGGCTGTGATTTCTTGCCTTTTTGGATAAATAATTTTATGTTTTCATCGGAATGCTCAAGAATATACCCCCTGCCAGAAAAATCTATTGAGGACAATGGAAGGCTTGGCAGTACTCTATAGATAACTATCTTGTTAAGTTTATCAATATGTCTTCTTGACATTCTTTCCTCCAAAGAACCGTCAGCTCGTAAGGTCAAGGGGTTGCGCCTGTGATGAAAATACCACCTTGTTTCTACCCCCCTGCTGCATCAAACCATACGTGAGGTTTTCCCTCTAGGTCTGTTATCGCACCGAAAGGGGAATAGCCGAACGCTATTTCAGTAGCCGCTTTACCTTGTCCGCAATCGTTACGGCGTTTTTAGTCTCGCATTCCCAAACAATAAGGACGCGCCAGCCGAACCTGCGAAGGCGGCCTATCGCTGTTCTGTCCCGTATCACGTTCTGATTGCGTTTGTTCCTCCAGAATTCGGTATTCGTCGCCGGAAGCCGGTCTCCAGCCTTACAACGGTGCGCGTGCCAGAAACAACCGTGGACGAACACCACCGCCCGATGGCGCGGAAGCACAATGTCCGGACGTCCGGGGAGGTCCTTGCAGTGGAGCCGGAACCGGTAGCCGAGGCGGTGAATCAGGGAACGGACGAACTTTTCCGGTGTGGTATCGCGGGAGCGCACGGCCGCCATGATGGCGCTCCGCTTCTCCCTCGATACGGTGTCGGTCATTCTTCCGATTCGATGATGTCTTGGGACTCCGGGATGGAGGTGGAATGAAGGTACATCTCCACCTCACTCGCTATCTGCTCCGCAGTCTCCGGACGGAGCGCGCATTTCGCGGCCCACGCACGGCCCGGGTGCAGGATGTCCCATCGCGGACGCATGCCCTTGTACCGGCCGCCTCCGGGATCGTGGTTTCCGAAACCGTCTATGAGGTTGTTCCAGATGGGGGAGAAGTGGGCGATCAGGAGCGATTCTCCAAGGGGGATCCAGATATCGTCCACTACGAGGAATCGGCAGTGGAAGTCGGCGATATCGAGGTTGGTCGCGGCGATAATGCTTTCGGAGTGTTCCTTCAGGCGGGCGAACAACGGCTTTCCAGAGGCGGTGCCCTTGTTTCCGCCCTTCCTGGCGCCAGCGGGGACCGCCTTGCCTACGTAGATCGGGACAACAAGTTTCCCCCCGGCGTTTTTATCGGACAAGGCGGAATACGCCTGAAACGGCCCGGTGTAATAGACGGCGTATATTCCCGCCCCCGAAAAATCCGGGATGCTTCCCAGAGGGTACGCCTTTCGTGACAGCAGGGCTTCCGCGACGCTCGCGCCGAGGTTCTTCTTGGCGAGGGGGTTGAAGCGGATGACGTTGTCTTTCACGCCGTTGCCCGGACGTGTTTGCCCTGCGCGGAAAGTTCTTTCATCTGCGCCCTGATGATCTTCTCCGCTACGCTTGACGCGACCAAGTGCGCCAGCTCCACGGGAACGGCGTTGCCGAGCTGCCGCATGGTCTCCGTCCACGATCCGTGAAACACGTACCCGTCGGGGAACGTCTGCAGGCGGGCCGATTCGCGGACGGTGAAGTAGCGCACGGATCCGTCCGGACGGCGGAGCATGTTCTCCCCCCCCGGAACGCCGTGGTCTCCCGCCTTCAAGGTCTTGGCCGGGAGATCAAGGGGGCTGCCCGTGTGTCCCGGGTACTGCCTCGCGCCCCCCTGAAGGCGGTGGTTGTGGATGTGGGACGATCCGGAAAGGGAGGGTCCGGGAAGCCCTCTCAATGCGTCTCTTACGGTTCTCCACGGTTTCAACCCACCCTTGCCGTCGCGGCTATGCGTGGCTTCCGGGAAGCTCCACTCTACGCCGAGATCCGACCGGAACCCAACGATGAACACTCGCTCACGCCTTTGCGGGATGCCGTAGTCTGCCGCATTGACCACCGTAGGGACGACGTTGTAGGTAAGTCCATGCTGGCGTCCCGACGTTTTTTCCTTCTGCAACCGCAATAGGTGTTCGAACCAATCCTCGTTTTTCTTTCGTGTCATCTCCGGTAATTCCAGCCGAAGCAGAATGTACTGGTAGTAGTTGGCAAACGTGGATCGCGTGAGTCCCTTCACGTTCTCGACGATGAACGCCTTCGGGCGCAACGTCCGGATGACTTCGGTCGTCGCGGGGAACATGTCCCGGTCGTCGTTGTACGCGCGGTGCTTCCCGCCCATGGAGAACGGCTGGCACGGCGGCCCGCCCGCGAGGAGTTCAATATCCTCCGGTATCGACGACCAGTCGAAGGCTCGGACGTCTCCCTCGTGCAACGGCCAGCCGGTGACAAGAGGATAGCCCCTGCGCTGGTTCTCCCTGATCGTGTCGCATGCCCACTTGTCCCACTCGACAACGGCGAGCGATTTAAACCCCGCCAGGCTCACGCCGAGCGCAAGTCCGCCCGCCCCGGCGAAAAGCTCTACCGCTCTCACCGGACCCCACCTCGTGCAATCAGTGTCAGCATGTCTGAATTTTACCTGATTCCGGCGCGCCGGGGGAAGGGGAAACCTATGTTACTGGGATTGACCGAGTTGTGGGTGAAATGGCGAAACGGTTGTTGGAGGGGCCGGTTGTTTTCCGAAGTCCGTTTTGGGATGGAGAAATAAAGATCGAAACCATAAACGATTATTGCGCATGGGCGAGGTTTGCTTATCGTATAGACAATAAGCGGGGAGCCGAATTAAGAGCATTGGAGATTTGGGCGGAGGAAAGGGACAGAACGAAAATTGATAGCTGTCTTGATGTTTTGGAATGGATGAAAATAGAATAATTGCCATACTCCCCTTATTTACTGTAAATTCTTTCGTGCTACCTGTGGAAACTAATAAAAGCTAATTTGAAATAACTTTTTTGTCAGCCACGCCGTCAGTATTCCTGATGATATGATAACAATCGACCAACTTGTGTCGGATAATCTTAATGCAAAGGTAGAGAATACACTACCAAATAATCCATAATATACCATATATGCTCCGATAATTGAAATATTATTCTTCATCATGCTCGATTAGTTTCTTGATTATTTCCTCTAAGTCTTTTGGGTCTTCGGCTTTAATTCTGTCTAAAGCATCTGTAAGTGTTTCTTGTCGATGTAACTCTCTTAGGAAACGAGATACACTTTGGAATATTCCACCTGTTTTTACTTCTACTGTGTATTCTTTAAATTTTGCTTTTAGTTCTCCTCCTGATATGGATATAACGATAATGCCTACAACTAAAATTGCATAAAAGCTGTAACCTATTAATTCTATGTAACCAGGAGAGTTAACAGTTATTTTTACATCTATATCTGATGTATTCTCACTTAATTTTAATTCTTGTAAAAATTCGTCTGAATAGTCAAGGAGAGTCAAACAACCACGGAAAAGGTCTCTGGCATTAAGATCTTTGTCCTTCCGGATCCCTATTTGAAGATGAAGTTTTCCACGTTTTTTATAAACATTGTAATATGTGCTGTCAATGTACTCAGCATACTCGTCCCCACTAGATATTGCTTGTTGGCTCCAAAACAGGCTGTAAAGCTTCGGGTTCAATGATAATTTATTAATGCGTTTGCGCCAAGTGACAGACCTAGCCTTATTCCACGTTAACTCGATCTTATCATAATATTTATTGAAGGAATAATGATGTGGCTCGTCGTCAGTAACTTCACCGAAAGCTACTTGATGAGTGGAGAAATCCGGAATTATTACGATGTCCCCTCTTTTTATTTCATAAGTAAATCTTAATATTTGCGTTACAGCAAGACCAGTCATTTTGTAATCAGGAAACTTGTCTTTAACAAGTCTAGCTATTTCATCGCGATTATTTTTATTTTTGTCGCGAATAATTTTTAACACATCTTTTATGTTAATTTCATCGAACCCAATTGCTATCTTACCTTCGGTTAAAAATGGTTCATAATATAAACCGCCTTTTGTTCTTATAAACCAATACCGACGACTATCGCTAACTTCTGGGATGGCTTCGAGTATCTTAACTAATTGCTTTTGTATTTTACCTCCGCGCTATAGTTTCTGCGTTTAAGTAGTAAACAAACAATTTTAGTCCTCGCAAAATTCTTTTTTTATTAAAATCCAATTCTTCTCTAGATCGCATGGCACTTTTTCCTCTAGTCTCCAACTTCTAACCTCAACGCGTGTATTGTTACAACTAAAATCTTCCATAAATTTCGCATTCATATTTTTATCGCAAAGCATAACGGAGAACATATCTTCAATTTTATGTGCCCGGAGTCCAAAAGAATTAAAAATCTCCTCGGCTTTCGCTTTGCAGCTTGGATTTGGATAACATACTTCGACTACAGCGTTCTTATATTGTATTTCGTCGAATCCGTCAGGAATACCACTTACCAGATAGTGGCTGGCTACTTTTTGATTTATGAGAAAGAGACTAGACTCGATGGGAGCATATATTTTCTCCTTTTCTTCTATAGAACTTCCTGCATGAGCGCATCCTCCGAATGTAAAGAGGCATATTAGTGATAAACAGGTGGCACGCATATTAAGCCCCCCCTTTTGGCCAAAGAACTATTTGATTCTCATCAACACCGGTATCAAGGTTCCAGTTATTTATGAACGTAGAAACATTCTCCGGATTTGCGCTCTCGATGCTGTAAAATAACTGCAACCAAATAGTGGCTATCAAATCTACTGTCTTTTTAAAGACTGAATCGTATGTTGATGTTTTTCCGTTTGGCAATGCTATCTCAGATATATATTTCTTATAATCTTCTGCAGGTATTTCAGATGCTTTCATATAATCCCGCCCTGTCATGCCTATCACGTGCCGAAATATTGCACCTGGATCTGCAATGAAATTAATTTTACTCTTGTAATTATAATGCCATCGGTCAGGGATGATCTTCTTAAAGTGCTCAGATGCTTGTGGGTGTGCCTTCTTTAGCAATTCTATCCAAAAATTACGGATCTCGGGATGAATACGATTCTTGTCTTCGTCTGCTGGGTCCGAACATTCTTCAAGGATCTTCAAATATCCAAAAGACCCATCGCGCGGATTAGCCGTAACAATATCGTTCCCGGTTATGTTGTTGAAAATGTAAACATCCTGCACGAGCTCACACTTCCCGTGCTCGTTATGAGTGAAAAGGTAGATACCCCCAACTATCGAATTTACAACGGGATGTACATAAGAGTCTGCAATCACATGGCTAACGAAGCCGCAAAACCATGCAAGTCTTATGGCGAATGATTCACTTTGTTTGTCCATGCCTGCAAGACTTTTCACCCCTTCTTTAACGAGCTGCAATGTCTCCTCGTAATGCATCCGATTCGCCCAGGTGTGACTTATTGGCAGGATTGACGTGGTAAGAATATCTGTAAGGTACGGATAGTCCGGGGCTGCAGCTCCTGCGATTATGAAATTATTTTTTTCTCCAATCTTACTGGCATATTCAAGCGCTGCCTTCTGCTTAGGGGCGTCAACCTTCTTCGCCATTCTCTGGACTCTATCTATGGCTTTTTGTGCCATAAGGAAGTGGGCAAATGTGGCTGGCATAGTCTCCACCTCACTAGTTTGTGAAACATTATCGCCAACCCCTGTCCTTCTAATTCGGGAAGCGATAAATTCAGTTGGGAAGTTCTCTTCCTTATAAATAATGTCGGGGAGTCTGCCTAAGATGTCGTTCGACAACTCAAATAATATCGATATTGTCTGATTTACTCAATACGGAATTGCTCGAAGTTCCCGAGATCACTATTAACACCGTTGAATGATGGAGGACGGTGCCCGGTCGAAGGCGGCACATATTTGCCATGAAAAAGATATTGACAGCCTGTCGGCTATTGGCGTATCTTGTACGACATGAGCGGACGATATTTTATTGGGGAGGATCTTATGGCTGTCAAGTTGACTGTTCGCTGGGATGATCCGCGAATTGAGGAAATGGCAATGCGGGGCATGAAAGAAGAGGGATTCGATACTATCTCTGACTATGTGCGAGCCGCCATTGTTCGCGACCGTTTTTTGATGGGGGATAAAGACGCAAGGAAACTCGTTGGAGAAAACGTATTGAAATGGTGGCGTCAAAAAGGATATTCAAAAAAAATCAGGCTGGTTGTTGAGTAGAGGACATGGGAAACACGCAACAAATCCGCTCTCCCCTGCTATCCGTTGAGGAAGCGGCGGTCTATCTCGGAAAGTCGGAACAATGGTGCTCTAGATACCTCCGGCATTTCATACCGATTGTTAAGATCGGCGGAACACCGATGTATCTAAAAGACGATATAGACCGGTATATCCAATCGTGCGTAAACCAACCGATGGACATCCGCGACGTCAAATCTTCGGTGTCGCTAAGGGAGCTGCTCCGTGGGAACCGTCTTCGCTCGCAAGAATAGGGGAGGGAAAATTCGTTATTACGTTGAGATTAATTTTCAGGGTCAGCGATACCGTGAGGTCGCCGGCGACAAGAAATCCTTTGCCCAGAAGCGTCTGCGCGAATTGGAGGATCGGCTAGATCGCGGCGGGAAAGTGCAAGATTCGAAAGTCCCCTTCGATGTGTTGTGCGACGAATATCTGGAATGGGCACTGGTGAACCTTGCCCCCAGGACACGGCGGGAGCGGGAAATAATTATCAAGGCGCACCTGAAACCTTTCTTCACCTGTCTCGCCGGAAAAATTGGAGTCAAAGAAATCGAACTCTACAAGGCAACCCGCGACAGAGCCGGGATTGCCGGAATCACTTTGAACACCGAGCTAAAGACTATCTCGGGAATCCTCCGGTTCGGTGTCGAGTTGGGATACCTGTTGGCAATGCCCAAGATTCGCAGGGTGAAAGTCCCAACAAAGCAACCACGGCATCTCTCGAAGGAAGAAATCTTCAAGGTGCTCGATGCCGCGCGTCCGGATCGCCGTCCCCTGCTGCAATTGATGGTCTTCACGGGGCTGAGGAAAGGTGAACTCGCGCACCTTGAATGGCCCGAT
>Ga0209212_1009526_pt1 | contig 10118 bp, 6 predicted proteins | sample RifGroC2_FD_183996 | JGI IMG/M metagenome (GOLD analysis project Ga0209212, IMG submission 183996) | Groundwater microbial communities from Rifle, Colorado, USA - Groundwater C2 (SPAdes) (version 2) | ecosystem: Environmental > Aquatic > Deep subsurface > Groundwater | place: Rifle, Colorado... | reverse complement strand
TTTATTGCGGAAGACCGCCAGATCACGGTCGTTCTTGCTGAAAAGGTTTTCACCGCGATAAAGGACTGTCCCGTCGGTTGGCCGGTCAAGTGCTCCCAGCAGGTGCAGGAGGGTGCTCTTGCCGGCCCCTGACGCACCTACCAGCGCAACCGTTGTCCCCTGGATCAGTTCCAGGTCGATCCCTTTGAGAACCTCAACCCGATTGGGGCCGCTCCGGTAAGTTTTGCAGAGACCACGCACTTCCAGCAGGTTACTCATAGCGCAACGCCTCTGCCGGGAGCATTCTGGAAGCCTGCCAGGCTGGGTAGAGCGTAGCGAGAAAAGATATCAGCACCGCGGTTACCGAAATCAGCGCCACATCGTACGGGATTACCTGTGAAGGGAAGTGGTCCAGGTAATAGATGTCCTTGCTGAAGAAGTTCTGTCCGGTAAGCTTTTGAATGACGTTGATGATCGGCTCCAGATTGTAGGCGACCAAAAGCCCCGATGTAACCCCCAAGATGGTGCCGATGATGCCGATGATCAGTCCTTCCAGCACAAAAATCTTCATGATGCTGCTGCCGGTGGCCCCCATGGATTTGAGGATGGCTATGTCCTTGGTTTTGTCCATGACCACCATGAACAGAGTTGAGGCGATACCGAAGGCTGCCACCAGAACGATCAGGGTCAGGATGACGAACATGACGACCTTTTCGGTCTTGAGAGCAAACAAGATGTTGCGGTTCATCTGCATCCAGTCCCGGGCATAATAATTAACCCCGAGCGTGCGGTTTATATTTCGGGCCAGTTCCCCGGTATGATAGACGTCTTCCACCTTGAGTTGTATGCCGGTAATCGTATCTCCCAGATCGAAGAATGCCTGGGCCTGGCCAAGACTGACATACGCCAGGGTCGAATCGTATTCGAACATGCCGGTGTTGAAGATGCCGGTCACCCGGAATGGCTTCATCTTGGGCATCATTCCCAGCGGGGTGATGTTCCCCATGGGTGAGATGACGTTGATCTTGTCACCCACGAAAAGATTAAGGTGTTTGGCCAGTTCCTTGCCGACCAGAAGGCCCGGCAGCGCGTCGGGGCCATCCCCGATCCTGGGGTCAAGTTTGTCGATGGTTCCCTCGACTACCGATTTGCTCAGCCTTGTCACCAGTCGGTCGGACTGGACGTCAATCCCGCGAAGAACGACCCCGGAAACGTTTTTCCCGGAAGATAGCATAACCTGGTTGTAAATGAAAGGTGTGGCCGCGGTTACCCCCTTCATGGCTTTGAGCTTCTCCATGACCAGGTTGTAATCCTCCATGGGGCCCCCGCTGCGGATGACCACGATGTGGGCATTGGTTCCCAGGATCTTTTCCTTGAGATCCTCTTCAAAGCCGGTCATGACCGCCAGCACTACAATCAGTGCCATGACTCCCAATGTCACCCCGGCGGTGGAGATGAAGGTGATAATGGAGATAAAGGTCGATTTCCGCTTGGCTTTGAGGTAGCGCAGGCATATGAAAAGTTCGAATGGCATATATAGTGTCTCGTGCTGCGTGCTGCGTGCTGAGCGAAGTTTTGCCTTTAGCACGCAGCACGTTGAACGTCGCATGTTTTTATTGTTTCCGCACGTAGCATGCTGAACGTCGCACGGTTTTCATTACTTACTTTCTTTCCGTAGTTGCGGGAAGAGTATGACGTCACGGATGGAGGCCGAATCTGTCAACAGCATCACCAAACGGTCAATGCCGATGCCTTCGCCGGCTGTGGGCGGCAGACCGTATTCCAGGGCGCGGACGTAATCCTCGTCCATGTAGTGGGCCTCTTCGTCCCCCTTGTCCTTCTCGGCCACCTGGGACAGAAAGCGTTCCTTCTGGTCGACGGGATCGTTCAGCTCCGAGAAGGCGTTGGCGATTTCGCGACCACCGATGATCAATTCGAAGCGGTCGACAATCTCGGGGTTGTGGTCGTTCTTGCGCGACAGCGGCGATACCTCGGTCGGGTAGGCGGTGATGAAGGTCGGTTGAATCAGTTTGTGTTCGGCCACCTCTTCGAAGATCTCCATGATCAGCTTGCCATGGCCGATGTCTGTCGGCAGGTCCAGGCCGATGCTGCGGGCGTAGGCCAGGGCCAGGTCGCGGTCTTCCAGCTTTTTTGCGTCGATGTCGCCGTACTCCACAATGGCCTCACGGACGGTGAGGCGTTTCCAGGGGCGCTGGAAGCTGATGTCAAGCCCCTGGTTGCTGAAATCAAGTGTGCCGAGTATCTCCTGTGCGACGTGGCAGAAGAGCTCCTCGGTGAATTCCATCAGATCTTCGTAGGTGGCGTAGGCCTGGTAGAACTCCATCATGGTGAATTCAGGATTGTGGCGTACCGATATGCCTTCGTTCCTGAAGTTGCGGTTGATCTCGAAGACCCGTTCCAGCCCGCCGACAACCAAGCGCTTCAAGTATAGCTCCGGTGCTACCCGCAAGTATAATTCCATGTCCAGGGCATTGTGATGGGTGATGAAGGGGCGTGCGGTAGCTCCGCCGGGGATCTGGTGCATCATGGGGGTTTCGACTTCCAGGAAGTCGCGGCCGGTCATGAAGGCACGGATCAGGTTGACGATGCGGGAGCGCTTGATGAAGATTTCGCGCGCCTCGGGGTTGACGATCAGGTCAACATAGCGCTGGCGGTAGCGAGTCTCGACATCGGTCAGGCCATGAAACTTCTCCGGCAGAGGGTGCAGCGACTTGACCAGCAGACGGATGCCTTTGGCATGCAGCGACAGTTCTCCGGTCTTGGTGCGGAAGGGGTAGCCTTCGGCGCCGACAATGTCGCCGATGTCGAAGGATTCGAAGGCCGCAAAGGCCTCCTCGCCGATCTCGTCCTTCTTGACGTAGAGTTGGACACGGCCCTTGCGGTCCTGAAGCTGGATAAAGGCGGCCTTGCCAAATGAACGCCGGGCCAGGATGCGGCCTGCCACGACAAAAATCTCATGGCTGGCGTCGATCTGCTCTTTGTCGCCGTAGGCGGCAATGACGTCGGCTGAGGTATGCTGTGGCCTGAAGTCGTTGGGATAGGGGTTGATGCCGGCTTCCCAGAGGGTATCCACCTTGCGGCGGCGTTGAAGCTGGAGTTCGCTTAGTTCTTCCATTGTTGTATGCGGCCTTTCCCAATAATCGGTTTTTTAAAGCGTAGAGAAGGACTGATAAAAATAGAGCCGATGTGTTGTCACGTCAAGAAAAAACCTGACCAATACGGGTCTTCATTGATTACTTTATCTCGCGTATGGTGTTGTTCAGGCTATCCGCTACAAAAAGACTTGTCCCATCCGTGGTGATGCCGATGGGCGTGTCAAAGCTGGGAGCTCCTGGGCTGTCAGCATGGCCAGGTGTCAGGGCAGTGCCGGCTATTATAGTTGTGACGGCTCCGGAGGAGATTACTATCTTGCGGATCGAGTTGGTGAAGGAGTCCGTTACATAGAGATTTGTACCGTCTGTAGTGATGCCGTTAGGTTGATTAAAGGTCGCAGCGGTTCCGACAGCATCAGTCGAACCGCTGGTGCCGGCCCGGCCGGCTAACGTTGAAACGGCTCCGGTGGCAATCACTATCTTGCGGATGGTGCTGTTGTTGAAGTCGGTCACGTAGAGGTTGGAGCCATCGGTAGTGATACATGCAGGAATGTTGAAGCGGGCACCCGTTTGAATGCCGTCAGCAGATCCGAAAGCACCGGCAGCGCCCGCCAAGGTTGAGACGGCTCCGGTGGAAATTACGATCTTGCGGATCGTGTTGTTTCCGGAATCAGTGACGTATAGATTTGTGCCGTCCGTGGTGATGCCGGTGGGAAGGTTGAATCTTGCCAGAGTAACATCAACCGTAGTAGCTGGGGATTCAATTTTAACATCAACCGACCCGGCAACGCCGGTTGTGCTGCCTATGGTTGTGACTTTCTGGTTGTTGGCGATCTCAATTATTCGGATCGAGTTGTTACCTGCATCGGTAACGTAAAGATTGGTGCCATCCGTTGTGATGTCGCTGGGATGGTTAAAGGTTGCTGCTGTCCCATTACCGTCCTGTGCTCCGGCAATGCCGAAAATATTCCCCGCAAAAGTTGTTACGGTACCATTTTGATCTATCTTGCGGATCACATTGTTATTGAAATCGGCAATATAAAAATTATTATTGCTATCCATGGTTATGCCCATCGGGCGATTGAATGTCGCTGTTGTAGGCTGTGTTGCCGTTGCAGTGCTGTTGTTGCTGAATCCGGCCGTTCTGGCAATGCCGGCATAGGTTGAAACAGAATAGTTGGAGAATTTTGCTGAAATCGGGCCTCCGAGAACCGTCCCGCCAATTTGCGCAGGATTATAGGCCTGTGCAGTTGCCAGATCCAAATAGAACCTGCTGATGATGTTTGCGTTGTCGTAGGCCACCCAGTAGGTGCTTTCTTTCTGGATTCGCGTGATTTGAACAGGTGTGCCGCCACCAGCTGGAGTCAGGATGAGTAGGCCATCGGATACAATCCAAGTGCCGGTGACGTCGAGGGATGTCATGGGATCCGTGGTTACGGGTGCGCTGTTCCAGCTCGCCGTTTTGCCTGGGTCTGCATTTAGCTGGTAAGCGACAATACCGCTAATGGATCTGCTGAAAAGTATTTTACCGGAGGCTTCCAGGTCTGTGATCGCATCCTTGGTAACGCCGGAGATCGTTGTGGCTGATATTGCTGTTGTCGAGTCGCTGCCGCCACAACCTGAAATAAAAACGGTAATAATCAAAATAAATAAAACAGTTACAAACTTATGCATAAACAACTCCTCACCCTATCGCTTAGTACCGTTTACAGGCTGTTTAATAAAATAATCAGTAATTATGCAGCAGGAGCGCCGTAAGGGCGCTCCGCGTGTGCTTTACTCAGTTTCCGCATCTTTTTTCTTGCGCCTGGCACGGGGGGCGGCTTTGGGCTTGTCTGCCACTGGCTCCGGTGAAGGTGCAACGGATTTTTCGGATTTTTTCGGTGCAGCCCGACGTCGCGCTTTCGGTGCGGCCGGAGCCGGCTCCTCTGCAATGACTGGCGCCGCTACCGGTGTCGGCGTTTCTGCGGCTGGTTCAGCGGTTTTTTCAGCGGAAGATTTCTTTTTGGTGCGCGCAGGACGGACCCGTTTAGGTTTCACGGTTGCAGCAGGCGGCTCGACCGATTCTGTTTGCGCTGGTTCCTGTGCTGATGCGGCAACCGCAGCAGATGCCGACGCCTCTGTCTCGGCAGGAAATTCCTCGCCAGCCGGCCCTGCCTCAGTCTCCGGGCTCTTGCCACTCTTGCGGCCACGCCGCCGCCGGCGCTTCTTGTGTTTGGCGGCAGATTCCTCGGCACCTTCGCCCGGCTCTGCGGATGCTTGTTCCTGCTCTTCTGACGGTTCAGATTCAGGCATCTCCACGGCAGGTGGGGCCTCGGGTTGTTCGGCGTGGGCTGCAACTTCGCTGCCGGGCTTCTTTTTCTTGCGGCGGCGCTTGCGTTTTTTGGCGCCTTCTGCCGCAATAGTCCCCTCGGCCGGCTGTTCTTCGGGCACACCCGCTTCGGCGGCTTTCACATCAGGGACGACAGCCTTGGGCGCCTCATTTGCCTCCGCCTCTGATTTGAGGACATCCTCAACTCGGGGCGTCTCTCGTTTAATGATTTCCAGTTCCAGTTGGTTAAGCAGGAAAGAGGTTTTGCCCTTGACGGTCACCTCGATGTCGTAATCGTTTTCAATCTGGGCCAATTCGCGCTTTTTGCGGTTCAGCAGATAGTAGGCGACCTCCAGCGGCAAGCCGCCGCGTACCTCACCGATGGTTCCCTTGGCGGCCGCAGCATGTACCTTGCGCAGGAAGGAAACAGCCATGGCCTCCACCGATTTGACCTTGCCGCGTCCCTCGCAGTGAGGGCATTCCAGGTGAATGGCGTCGTTCAATGTCTTGGCGATGCGCTGGCGTGACATCTCCAGGATGCCGAATTCGGAGATGCGGCCCAGGTTGACCCGCGCCTTGTCCATCTTGAGGGCCTGCTTGAGGGTTTTCTCCACCTCATGGTTGTGCTTTCTGTCGCGCATGTCGATGAAATCGATCATGATCAGGCCGCCCAGGTCGCGCAACCGCAGTTGGCGGGCCACTTCTTCGGCAGCCTCCATGTTGGTTTTGAAAGCGGTATCCTCGATACCCCGTTCGCCGCTGGATTTCCCCGAGTTTACATCGATACTGACCAATGCCTCGGTCGGCTCGATGATCAGGGAACCGCCCGACGGGAGCGCCACGCGTTTTTCATAGATCTGGTCGATCTGTTCCTCAAGCTGGAAACGGGAGAAGATCGGGCGCTTTTCCTTATGCAGTTTGACCAGCTTCTCGCACTTGGGCATGTTGTCGCGGAAGAACTCCTTGGCCTCACGGTAGGCTTCCTTGCTGTCCACCAGTACTTCATCGATATCGTCGGAAAAATAGTCCCGAATGAAGCGGATGATCAGGCCGCTGTCGCGGTAGACCTCGCCGGCTCCCTTGATCTCCGCCGCATGCTGCTTGATGCCGTTGTACATGCCGACCAGGTTGTCCAGATCCTTCTGCAACTCCTCGGGCGGGCGTCCGACCGCTTCGGTGCGGATGATGTAGCCGATCCCCTCGGGGATATTCATTCCGGCCACGATCTCCTTCAGTTTTTTGCGCGCCCCCTCCTGTTCCACCTTGCGGGAGATGCCGGCGGAATCGCTGCCCGGCATGATCACCATGTAGCGCCCGGGCAGGGAAAGGTAGGTGGTCAGGGCCGAGCCCTTGTTGTCGCGCTCGTCCTTCTCTACCTGCACCAGCAGCTCCTGGCCGCGGCGCAGTACTTCCTGGATGCGGGGGCGCCGCTTGCGCTGGTCTTCGGGAACATCATCGCGCCATTGCCAGAAATCCGGGTGTAACTCCCCCATCTGCAGGAAGCCGGGTTTGGCACGGCCGATATCCACGAAAGCAGCCTGCAGGCCAGGCTCCACTCGCAACACAACCCCTTTGTATATATTGCCCTTGGTCTGCTCCTTGCCGGTTATTTCGACATTCAGTTCCATCAGGCGCCCGTCATGCACGATGGCCACCCTGGCTTCCTCGGGGTGCATGACATTCAGCAGCATCTTTTTGCTTATGGCAGTACTCATTTCTTACATTCCTTTCCGGTGAAGCGATCTTGCGAAAGACTTATTTAAAACTTGTGAATTATATAGATTTTACCACTTAAAGCAAAGAAAAAGGGATGGCAAGCTGAAATTGACGATGTCGTAAAATAGTTTGCAGGGAGCGGTTCCTGGCGATAGTGGAAGGGGCGCTGCAGTTTGGTGAGCATCGTGCCCTTGCACGTGTACGGTTTCTGCAATACCTTTACAATCCAGCGACTGCAGCGGATCCAGAGGAAATATCGACTTCATGCAGCTAATTGCACCGGCACATATAGTAGATTCAAAAAAAGGCGCTACCCGAAGGTAGCGCCGCCGCTGGTTCAGTAGTTATACCATACCACTATTCATAATAGTTGGGTGCTCCCATTTCCGACGCGCCTGGGCCGCCCTTGCGCGGGTTCTTGCCGAATGTGTGGCTGCGCACGAACAGGCCTCCGGCGGTCTGGCCGGTGTTGGGCATATACTTCTCCACGGTATAGGATGCGTCGTGGCAGGACTTGCATGCATCCTTGGGCACCTTCTTCAGCTTACCCTTGCCGGCGTGGGGGGAGTGGCAGGTGATGCAGGAAACAGAGCCTTTCTGGTAGTGGGCCGACTGGATGAATCCCTGGTACTGCTGGTGGTGCTTGGCCTCCTCATAGATGCCGTTGGCTTTGGCGTGGTCATCGGTTTTGAAAAGTCCCTTCAGGTCGCCGGTGTACTCCTTGGTGAAGGGGTTTTCAGGCTGCACGCCCGGCATGATGATGCCCGGCCATTTTGTCCAGTCTTCACCCGCCTTGTAGGTATCGCCAAGTTTGGGAGCAGGCATGTCTTCACGGGGATTGCCCTGGGCGGTGTGCCATGCTTCGGTCTCGATCCTGATGTGGCAATAGCCGCAGACCTTCGACTGGGCCTTGATATCGACGTTGGCAGGGTTGAAGATGGTCTTCTTCTTGTCGGCCTTCTTGGAGGAAACATGCTTGGCGCCCGGGCCGTGGCAGGCCTCGCAACCGATGCCGATTTCGGAAAACTCGCTTTTGGTTGTCTTTTTGGCCTTATCGTCGTATCCGGTAATACGGTAGCCAGTGGTGTGACAGGTGGCGCATTGTGTATTCCAGTCATTTTTCTGGCCGTAGTTCTCCCATTTTCCTGAGAGACGGTTGAACTGCTTGTCCATGAACTGCAGGTTGCCGGTCTCATCGTTCTTTACCAGGTAGCGCTGTTTCCATTTCGAGCCGACCACATACTGCACGTCATCGAGAGAAAAGGGCTTGCCGGTAACGTTGCCCTTGGTGGGGCCAGGGTTGGTTCCGTCACTCTTCCATTTTTCAGCGGCGCCCTTCAGCAGCGCCCCCTTCTTGGGGAGCACCATTTTGGCATGGAAGGTATCCTTCCAGCTCTTGTACTCCTCTGCGTGACATGACTTGCACTTCTCGGAACCGACGAACTCCTTTTTCGAGTCGGCTGCCCCGGCTACCGCGGTCAGCCCCAGCAGCATACCTGCTGCTACGCTTGCAACTACTTGTTTTCTCATCATGCTTTCTCCTTTCTGGTTTTGTCCCTACACCACTACGCGGGAAATATTGCCCGGAACACACTGCCCTTATTCAACACACTCTCCACCTCTATCCTGCCTCCATTACTTTCCACGGCTCCTCTCCACTCGTCGCGATCGTGACCTGATAACCCTCCGCTTCCAGCCTTTTTCAGTCTCGCGTTCGTTTTCCATTCCAGTATGCGCATTTAATCCTCGTAGCTACAGAATATCATCTTATGTGCCGCATTCAACTGACGTTTTTCTGACTCTGCTGTAAGGATTGCCGCTCCCAAAAATAAAAAAGACCGGTCACCCGGCCTTTCAGAAGCATGTCTATTGCGGCAATTATTCCTTTTTGTATTTCTGTCCTTCAATCTTGATGATTGTCCGGGAGGAAGTAGTCATTTAGATAAAACACCTGTCCACTATCTTGGCGACCCATCCTGGGCAGCGATGATGCCGCCTCAGGTGAAGCCTGAGCCGGCTGTGCAGGCATAACAGTGATCACCCACGGGAATGGGGATGCCGGCCGCCGGAAGCGAGGAAAGCCCGGAAATATGCATTCGCTGGCTGTTGTGATGCATTCCGGCTGCCAGGTTGAAATCGCAGTCAAAGAGATGTCCTTCCCAGTCAACCGAGAGCAAGGAGCGGCACATCAGGCCGGGGATGGTGCAGGGGTTGAAGCTCTCGGTCAGTTTTTGAAGATAACTGTCCAGATTGCCGGAGTGCTCCAGCCAGGAACGGAAACGCCCCAAGGGGGCATTGGCAAAGGTGAACAGGTTGTTGAAGAAAATTCCATACTTGCGTGCCAGCTCCTGGCGGAAGCGGCGCTCTGTCTGGGGTTGGCCGGCAGGGAGAAAGGCGCCGGTGGGGTTGGTCACCAGGTCCAGCTCCAGCCCGGTATCCTGGAGGCCATAACCCATGTCGTTCAGCAGCCTGAGCATGGCGATATTTTCTTCCCACACCCCGGCACCGCGCTGGGCCTCGGTCTGTCCGGCATTTACGGCCGGCAGCGAGGCCACGACGGCTACCCGCTGCTGTTGGTACAGTCCAGGGAGTAGTGACGATTCCGGACGTGCCAAGGCTGTCAGATTGGTGCGCACGATCAGTTTTTGCGTCAGCGGCGCCAGCCCCTCGACCAGGCGGGGGAGTGTCGGCAGCAGTTCCGGTGCGCCGCCGGTGATATCGATGATCTTGAAATCGAAACGTTTGGCGCAGGCGATGACCGCCTCCACCGTCTCGGCGCTCATCAGTTCTGTTCGCCCAGGTCCCGCCTCCAGGTGACAGTGGCGGCAGGCCAGGTCACAGGCCAGGCCGACGTTTACCTGCAGGGTCGTGGTTTCGTCGCGGGTAAGTTCAAGTCCGTGCTGATCGAGGGTTTGTTTGAAGGCTGATATGTTTGCGATTGTTTGGGTCATGGGTAGTTTTTTATTCAACATTGCAATCAAAATGACATTTAAACCGAC
>Ga0209212_1009524_pt1 | contig 10120 bp, 8 predicted proteins | sample RifGroC2_FD_183996 | JGI IMG/M metagenome (GOLD analysis project Ga0209212, IMG submission 183996) | Groundwater microbial communities from Rifle, Colorado, USA - Groundwater C2 (SPAdes) (version 2) | ecosystem: Environmental > Aquatic > Deep subsurface > Groundwater | place: Rifle, Colorado... | reverse complement strand
CCCCGTGGTTCCAGCCTTTCGCCGACTTCATCAAGCTGCTCGCCAAGGAAGTGATAGTTCCGGACGAGGCCGACAACAGAATGTTCCGCCTGCTGCCCTATTTCGCCATGGCGGCGGTAATGACGGCACTGGTCTCCATCCCGGTAATGGGCCCGTCGGCCCTCTACAGCTTCCAGGGCGACCTGGTGGCGGTCATCTACCTGCTCACCATTCCCACGGTGACCTTCTTCCTGGCCGGCTGGAGCTCCACCAGCCCCTACTCCACCGTAGGCGCCATGCGCGTGCTCACGCAGCTGTTCGCCTATGAAGTGCCGCTCATGCTCTCGCTGATAGGCCCGGCCATCCTCGCCGGCACCTGGAACATCTCCGAGATAGCGGCCTTTTTCTCGGCTCACCCGGCCCTGATCCCGGCGCAGCTGCTGGGCTTCGTGGCCTCGCTGATAGCCCTGCAGGGCAAGCTGGAGCGCATGCCTTTCGACATCCCGCACGCCAAGAACGAGATAGTGGGCGGCCAGTTCACGGAATACACCGGCCGGCTGCTGAACTTCTTCCTGCTCGCCGTGGACATGGAACTGGTAGTGGGCGCGGCGCTCGTCAACGCCGTGTTCCTCGGCGGCTCCCTGGGCCTCGCCGGCTGGGCCGGCGTAGGCGTGTTCCTGGGCAAGACGCTCTTCATCACGTTCCTGCTGGCCCTGCTGAAGGTGCTGATGGCCCGCATCCGCATAGAGCAGATGATCAACTTCTGCTGGAAGTACCTGGCCCCCGTGGCGCTGGCGCAGGTGGCTTTCGACATCTTCCTCAAGTACAAATTAGGATAACCCCATGCAAAAACCCGCAAGAGTCTTCAGCGAAGTCATAAAGCACCTGTTCAAGAAGCCGGCCACGTGCGCCTACCCGTTCGAGAAGGCCTACATCTACCCGAACTTCCGCGGCCGCATCGCCTTCGAATCCGACAAGTGCATAGGCTGCCAGATGTGCGTGCGCGTCTGCCCGGCCAAGGCCATAGAGATCCCGCTGTCCGCCGAGCAGCCGCCGGCCCCGGCGCCCGTCGAGGGACAGCCCGCGGCCCCGGCCAAGAAGAAGTTCGACTGCATCATGAAGCTGGACCATTGCGTGTACTGCGCCCAGTGCGTGGAGACCTGCCCCAAAAAGGCCCTCATCATGACGCAGGACTTCGAGCTGGCCAGCGTGGACAAGAAGCAGCTGCGCCGGCACTACAAGTAGCCGCGGCGCGCCCCGTGAAGAAGCCGGCCCATCGCCGGCTTCTTCATTTACAAAGCATTGGCTAAAAGTCCCGGATTTTTGTCACCTTGCATTCCACCGCGAAAAGGGCGGAATGTTCCTGTTTTTCCGTGATGGCGTATGTCTCAGCCGTTGAAATGTTTAACGCCAGCAGTGGGAAACAATTGGAAAACTCCGGGAGAGCTGCCCGCAGGACCCCGCTCCGGATGAAGAACGTTTCACCGGAAGAAGTCATTTCGTCGTAAAGCGCCTTAAACTTATTACGTATTTTCGGAGTGATGTTACTGCCGTGCGGGTACTCCACCATGGCTCCCGTCAGCGGACACTTGTAAGCGCCATCCCTCATCCGTTTCAACAGTTTAACAGCCGCAAGTTCGCGCATGGCTCGTTCCGCCACGGCAGGAGACAACCCCAGTTGCGCAGCCAGGGCCTTAGGCGTCCAGGTGCCCGTATCATGGCTAAGGGCGGTCCAGCACAGGGATATGGCGCTATCCCTTACAATCACCTCAACCTGATCGGGAGTTATGTAAAACTTCCTTTGGGCTAACAGCTTTTTCGCTGCTTTATGCAGAGGAGAAACTATTGATTCCCCCGTAGGGAGACGGAGAAATGGAGCCAGGCCATGTGTAAAATCATCTTCCCCAAGCGTGGTTTTCAACCATGCCGCCGTAAGCTCCATGGCGGAGTAACTTCTCGGCGCCAGGCGAAGCGCGAAGATATAGGTGCCCAGATTTTTAAAAGGCGGCAGCCGCTTTCCCTGCTCGATAAACAGGTACATCCGGTAGGATACCTTTAGGACGCCTTTCCCGCCATTATCATAAAAAAAACCATAGGCGGTCTTAAAACCCGCCTCTTTCCTGAACTTTACCAGTGTCTCCGAAAATATTGTTCCCATCCACAGTTCCTCCGGTATCTGCTCTAGATTCAATCATATAGTAAGCTCCACTTCCATAGCGACAGAGAATGTCGCTATCGCTCTGATAGGGGTCACTGTTCCGCACGTAAGAAAACAGGCACCCAAGCATGGGCATATCGCCTCATGTGCGGCCGGACCGGGAAGTCCTACCATGAATATACATATTCTTCGAGAGAGATCGCGGCGTGGTGAACCAAGTGGAGATTATGAAGAGCGAACCTGCTGGGGGGAATTTGAACAACAACAATGGAATGGCCGTCTGCCGGTTCGTTCTGGCCGCCACGTTAGCCGGGACGCTTGCGGGCCGGCTCAAGTGCGCTGAGTTCGAAGTCATGGATGTGCTTCGTGTAGACGGGTACGCGGTCTTGGAGTCTTCCGTGGACATAACCGGCAACGCTTTTAGTGTGGACGGCTCCGCGCTTGTGGTAGCTGGCGGCAAAGTCGGCATCGGGACGGTTTCGCCATCAGCCGGGCTGGATGTGCAGAAATATACCGCCGGCCAATTTACGGCCAGAATCTCCACCTCGGCCACGGCAGGGCAGTACAGCATCGCAGTGTCTTCCACTGGCGCCACCAACATAAACAACCTGGTCATAGAAAATAGGGAAGCCGACCCGGCAAGCCCGGTCACTGGCCAGATCTGGCTTAGGACAAATTAAGCCATATGAGGAATCTCCCAACCGCGCTGCTCCTCTCCGGCATATTCTTCGCGCCACGACCGGCTCTGGCCGCGGACCTGCTTATACAGGATTTCAGCAGCGGGCTATGCACACCAAATAACCTTGGCGGACCGTCAAGCGACGGTGCCACCATGGCCGCGCTCGACTGCGCCACCGGAGTGTTGGCCTCCACCTGGAACGCCACCGCCGACTACTGGTACACCCAGCTTACCCCCGACACCAGCGGCTACAACCTTTCAACGTATGACTACCTCTCTTTCGATTTCCGCACCAGCACCCCGGCCCTGCGGGTGGCGTTGCGCCTTACGCGCGGCAACGGCACCACTGTGCTTAGGACACTTAATTCCTGGTCGGCCGAAAGCCTGCCGGAGGGACTTACGCAGATAAACGTGCCGATTTCGGATTACTTCGCGGTTACCGTAAGTACCGCCGTGCGTGAGATACGCTTTATGACCTTCTACCCGGCGGGCGGCGGGTGGCTGGAGCTTGATAATATCTACGCCCGTAAAGAAATGGAACTTAAAGTAACGGGTGTGGACATGAAGAACGCCACTACCATAAGGATTGATTTCAACGCGCCGGTGGCGGTTAACGGCGCAACCGCCTCCAACTACTCCCTGTCGCCCGCCATAACCGTGAACACGGCGACCAGAAGGGATAATAACAGGGTGGTGCAACTTACGTTGGCGTCCGCGCTGGCGCTGAACACCACCTATACGCTTACCGTTAACGGCGTCGGCGGCCTTAACGGGGCCGTGCTGGGGACGCGGAACACGGGGACTTTTATCGGGTTCAGCAAACCCGCGGTCTTGACGGAGAATTTTAACCGCGACGGGCAGGCCATACTGGATACCGATATCCCGGCTGCCAGCTGGCCGTCGGGAGGCGCAGATCTGGCTAACGGCAACTGGTTCTCGCTTTCCACAACCACCCTGCGGTACGGCAACGCTTCGCTCTTCGTTATGGACGCGTCAACACTCACTTCTGCCGCCAGGATTATGTATAACGCCGGCTCACCATTCAACGAGGCCTATCACCGGTTTTATTTTTATGCCCCACAGCGCTTCTTCGACACCATCATCAACGGAGTGAAGCAGTCGATGTCGGCCATAGAGGATACGGCATATAACAGGGATATCGCCTTTTATCTCACCAAGACGGCGGGAATCCCGGTGGGGTATATCGAACTAAATGACTCGGTCGGCTCCTGGCTGACCAGCCCCGAGGTTCAAATAACTCCGGATAGATGGAATTCGCTGGAATTGTACGTTTCCACTCCGGGGGCCTCCACCAATGTGAAAGTCTGGCTTAACGGTAACCGCATAGCGAATCTCACGAGTGATTTCACCGATGCGGTCACCTGGCAGAACTTCTACGTCGGTCTTGGGGCCGCCACGGCCGCCAATAAATATCAGCGCGGCCTCTATTTCGACGAGGTGGTGGACTCTTCTATCACCTATGTGGGACAGATAGAAAAACCGAACATGGTCTATGCCTCCGCCACCGCCCCGGATACCGTTAAGGTTTATTTCGACCGGGCCGTTTCCCCCAACGAGGTGCAGTGGCAGAGCCCCGCCACCTATTCATTTGATCCTTCGCTTACCATAAACTCCGCCACAATAGAGGATGACTTCCGCGCCGTCTCGCTTAACACTTCAGCGCAGGCAGATCCGGCCGTATACGCCCTCTCGGTGAATTCCGTTTATCTGGCCGACGGCGCCGCCGCGTCGGCCAATTTGCTGGGGCTTAACCCGGCGTACTATCTGGTCGACGACTTTAACCGGCCCAATAATTCCACACTGCCTGCCGATTCCCCTAAAGGCGTCTGGAACGGGGTCTGGGACGATAGCGTGAACAGTGTAACGGTTTCCACTTCGCTGGCTTTCCTGACCAAAGCCTCCCTCAGGGCCGCCGATGTTGACGCTGCCAACAGCATGGCCTTGGTGATGAAGAACGTGAATATTTCGAGCTACGCCTATGTGCGGGCATATGTCTACCTTGACGGCAATTTCTTCACTGCCATGTCCAACGGCCAGGCAAGGACAATACTGCAGATGGACGGTGCGAATCAGTTCTGCAGCAGCGGCAACAGCCAGCCATGCGGCATTGTGGTGTATGCCAACAAGACCGCCGGCGGCGAGCAGCGGCTGAGCCTTGAATTTAATGACACGGCGGACCTTCATCCGGGAGATTACAGCACCTACATTTCCACCGGCGTGTGGAATTCCATAGAGATTCTGGTTCCGTCTACAGGTACAACGGCGGCCGCGCAGCTTTACCTCAACGGCAGTCTGCGCGCGCAAGTGACCGGGAATGTTTCCGATGCCGGGTATTGGAGCCGGCTTTATCTGGGGCTGGGCTGGGCTTCTGACCCCGCCTTCCAGCAGACCGCTTATTACGACGAGGTGGCGGTTTCCACCACCGGCTACGTATACAGTTACCCGCTCGCTTATGCCTGGAATGGTTCCGCCGATACTTCCTGGCTCAATGCGGCCAACTGGACCGCGCCGGCCGGGCCGGCGCATCCGGCGCCGCCGGGGCCGGAGGACATCGCGGTTATAGACAGCAACGCCTCTAACCAGCCGGTCATTAATTCTTCCGTGTCAATCTATGGCCTTTATATCGCCACCACCGGTGTATACGGGTCTACACTGACCCTCAACTATCCGCTTGACGTAAGCGGCACGGTGTTTGTGGGCGTTAAAGGTGTTATAACTCATACCGCTAACACCACGGCTGAAGTTTATAAAACCTCCATCACGGCCACCGCCATGCAGATAGACGGCTTGATAAATGTGACAGGCAAAGGCTATGCCATGGGCCGGGGGCCTGGTACGCGCAATGATTCCCAGCTTGGCGCCGGTTACGGCGGGCAGGGCGGAATTTATGAACCGGAAGATACCCCCGGTGCGGCTTACGGCAGTTATAGCGCGCCGGCAAATCTTGGTTCAGGCGGCGGCGATACTGCGAACGGCGGACCCGGCGGCGGCGCGGTGCTGATCAATGTGTCGAACGCGCTAACGGTAAGCGGTTCCATCCTGGCCGACGGGGGCAGCGGCGGCTCGTACGGCAGCGGCTCAGGCGGCAGCATTTATATAACCGCCGGCTCTTTAAGCGGCGGAGGCACCTTGCGTGCGCAGGGCGGGTATACAAGTTCCTATGCGTCGGGCGCCGGTGGCCGCCTAGCGGTAATAGCCAGTACCAGCGGTTTTACAGGCGGCATAACCGCCTACGCGGCCTCCGACGGCGGGCAGTCCGGCGGAGCCGGTACGGTGTTTATAAAAACTCCGGGGACCAAGGGCACGCTTATTATCGATAATAATAACATCACCACCGGCCGCCATGCGCAGGTAGCGGCAGGCGATTATACCACGACCTTTGACGAGGTGCGCTTAAATAAACGCGGCGACCTATGGCTGCCCTATCCGAGTACGGTTACTCTCAGCGCCTTTATTGGCGATGCCACCACCGCCTACCTGCGCGTTGACGGCAATATAAATTTTGCCGGGGCATACACCTTGTCCGGGTATGGACTGATGTTTTCAAGCATGACTTCATTTGCCGGGCTTACCGATCTTACCGTAGGCGGCGCCTTGGGCGCCATTATAACGCATGAACGTAATACTACCGCGGAGGTGCACAAGGCTTCCTTCAGCGCGGCCAACCTGACCATAGCCGCTAACAGCAGCATAGATGTCAGCGGCCGGGGGTATTCGCCAGGCCGGGGCCCCGGAGCGAAAAATAGCGTTAGTTATGGCGCCGGTTACGGCGGGCAGGGCGGGTGCGACGATGGCACTGCCTGCGCAGCTGGGGCCCCTTACGGTAATTTTGCCGCGCCGCTAGATCTTGGTTCAGGCGGCGGCGGGATTACGGCAGGTAATGGCGGACCCGGCGGCGGCGCAGTAATTATTAATGTGTCGAACGCACTAATGGTAAGCGGTTCCATCCTGGCCGACGGCGGCAGCGGCGGCTTGTATGGCAGCGGCTCAGGCGGCAGTATTTATATAACCGCCGGCTCTTTAAGCGGCGGAGGCACCTTGCGCGCGCAGGGCGGGTATACAAGTTCCTATGCGTCGGGCGCCGGCGGCCGCCTAGCGGTAATAGCCAGTACCAGCGGTTTTACAGGCGGCATAACCGCCTACGCGGCCTCCGACGGCAATGAGTCCGGCGGGGCCGGCACGGTGTTTATAAAAACTCCGGGAACCAACGGCACGCTTATTATCGATAATAATAACATCGCCGCCGGCAGATACACCGGTATTCTGGCGGGCGATAATACTTTTGATTCCGTCTACTCCGTCAGAAAAAGCAGCGGCGCATTCCTCTCGTTCAGTACTCTCACGGTAAAAGGAGAAAACGTGTTTTTTGACGGAGACAACACCAGCACTATTACCGTAAGCGGCAATGTCTACGGCGGCTCGTTCCCTGAGGTGTATATAAGTTCATTCAGCGTTAAATGGGGCGCCGCTGGCAATCCAACCAATGCCCAGTACACAGCCGAGATCTCCTCGCACGCTGATTATTCGCTGATAGAGCGGTCAAGCGTCACATATAACCGCATGGCCTGGTGTACCGGCGTACTGAACCCGAACACCACCTATTATGCCAGAACCAAAGTCGCCGGTTATGCCACGCTGAAACTGCTCGCGACCGACTATATAGTCGTCGGCGGGACGATAACTCTTTCCGCCGTGCCCGGTACGTCGGCTAATCCGTTCACGGGGGTTTTCTATTCCAGCATTACTCTAAGCTGGCTGGCCAATGGCAATCCGCCGTATACTGAATTCCGCGTACAAGCCTCCACCGCTTCCGACTTCAGCGGCACCCTTTACGGCCCCGCCGCCGGCCCGGCTTCCTGGCTGGTGGCCACGTCCACCACGGTGGTGTCATTGCCCGGAGGGGATACCGAAGCGGCATGCGGCTTCAAGATGTTTGACGGAACTTCAGTGCTCGCGTTCGCCTGCTCGGTCCCCGGGCCCCTGTTATACTTCCGTGTGCAGTCCAGAAATCTAAACAGTGTGGAATCCGGGTTCGAAGTTCTGGGTTCGACTACTACACTGATTACATATTCCAGGCTGAAAATGCATAAGGCGGGGGTAAATTACAATATACTCCTTGTCGATCCTGGCGACGTCAACGCCTCAAAACTTCGCATACAAACCCCGGAAGGCATAAAAGCCGTGAAAAAACTTCCCTGATGTTTTATTGTAGGCAGCAGAATAAGTATACTTTCCCGGCAACTCCGGATATATTGTGAGGTAAAATATGAAGCGTAATTTTATCAAAAACGGGACCTGCGAACTTGAGGTAACAGACTGGGAGGGTAAAGACCCTTCACTAACGCCCATCCTATTCATCCCCGGGATGTTCGGCACTGCCACGAGTTTTCAAAAAGAGATAGAGACGAATTGGCAAGACAGGCGTTGTATTAGTCTTAGTTTTAGAGGACGCGGACAAAGCAATGCGCCGGATCAGGGCTACCAGCTTGCGGACCATGTTTCGGATATCGTCGCCGTTCTGGAGCAACTCTGCCTAATGTCCGGGATTATCATTGTGGCCCATTCCCGTGGGGTTCCCTACGCTCTGGGGTTTGCTGCAGAACACCCGGGCGCGATAAAAGGTCTAGCGATGCTGGATCATCCTCCTTTTCACCTTCCTATAGAACAAGAATGGAGCGAAAAGTGGTGCACTCAAATAAAACCAGGAATACCTGCGGCGACAGTAATTCGCTCCTTGCAGAAAGAAGCTGATTTTCAGGACTTAAGAGGAGCGCTGACGTCTTTAAGCTGCCCGGTCCTCTTCGTGGCGGGGGGACGGCCTGGAGCAATGCTTTCACGCGAAGATCTCGTAGAGTTCAGCCAGGGAGTTAAAAACAGCGTTCTGCATATCGAAGAAGCGTCCGGACACGAACTTGAGACGTTACAGCTCCGTAAATTACTGAGCCCTATAATCAAATAACCGCATAATTCCACAGTTGGCGCGCATGGAAGCGCTGGACAAAAACATCATGAAGCTGGACCACTGCGTGTACTGCGCCCACTGCGTGGAAACAGAAGCCGGCCCCGCGCCGGCTTCTTTATTTCCCGGCTATGGCCCGCGCGGGGGGAAATCTTTTATAATTAGGGTATGAATTTCAACTCCCTCGAGAACTGGTTCGCTTCCGGCCTGGTGCTGGGCAATACGCCGGCCGCCTACGGCTACGCGCTGGTGGCCTTCGGCGCGGCCCTGGCCCTGCTGTACCTCATAAAGAACATCGGCGTGGCCCGCCTCAAAACCCTGGCCGAGAGGACGGAAACCGACCTGGACGACCTGCTGATAGGCCTGATAGAGAAGTTCCGCTGGTTCGAGTACCAGCTGGTGGCCTTCTACGTGGCGGCCCGCTACCTCAACCGCGCGCCGGCCTTCGACAAGGCCCTCCACCTGCTCCTGCTGCTGGTCTTCACCTACCGGGGCATCACCATAGCCCAGGACCTGCTCACCTACTGGATCAACAAGGTGGCCTCGCAGCGCGCCCTGGACGGCCAGGCCAAGAACTCGGTGGTAAAGAGCACGCAGGTGATCCTGCGCACGCTCGTCTGGGTGGCCGCGGTCCTGTTCGTGCTGGACAACCTGGGGGTAAACATCTCCGCCGTGCTCACCGGCCTCGGCATCGGCGGCGTGGCCGTGGCCCTGGCCGCGCAGGCCATCCTCGGCGACCTGTTCAATTTTTTCGTCATCCTGCTCGACAAGCCTTTTGCCATAGGGGATTTCATAGTTTCCGACGCCGTCTCCGGCACCATCGAGCACGTGGGGCTCAAGTCCACCCGCATCCGCAGTATTTCCGGCGAGATGGTGGTGGTCTCCAACTCCAACCTGCTCGGTTCGCGCATCCGCAACTACAAGGACCTCACCAAACGCCGCGTGGTCTTCAAGACCGGAATAGTTTACGGCACGGCGCCCGAACTGCTCAGGAAGGTCCCGGAGATAGTCCGGAAGGCCGTCCAGGCCGTTCCCAAGGCCGAATTCGACCGCTGCAACCTCTACAACTGCGGCGACTTCTCCCTGGATTTCGAGACGGTGTATTACCTGACAGAACCGGATTACAACGCCTACATGGCCGCCCATGAAAAAACCCTGCTGGGCGTACTGGAGGGTCTGACCGCCGCCGGGGCGGAACTGGCCTATCCTACGCAGACGCTTTTAGTGAAGAAATAAGGAGGGAACATGAAAAAGACGATATTAGCGGCCGCCGCGCTGGCGCTCTTTGCCGGCGGGCTGCAGGCCGCCGACGTGGCCGTGGTGA
>Ga0209212_1009523_pt1 | contig 10121 bp, 11 predicted proteins | sample RifGroC2_FD_183996 | JGI IMG/M metagenome (GOLD analysis project Ga0209212, IMG submission 183996) | Groundwater microbial communities from Rifle, Colorado, USA - Groundwater C2 (SPAdes) (version 2) | ecosystem: Environmental > Aquatic > Deep subsurface > Groundwater | place: Rifle, Colorado... | reverse complement strand
AGGGCGAGCAATGTGGTGGCTATATTCGAGAGTGTGGTTTCTTTCATATACTACATACCTCGACTACTTTATATATGTAGTAGTCGAATATGTCAACATGTTTCCTGCCTATTTTTCATGGGATTCTGTTCGATGATGCAGTGGAGGAGGTGGTATGGATCGGTTGCTGCAACCAATAATTAGTGTGCAACCATTAGATTTAGTTGCACAGATCCAGCAGCAAGCGGGCAAAGTCGATACAAAACTGCATGTCTTTGATTCCCAGGTTGGCTTTATAATAGTGTCTGGCTTCATTCACATCCGATACTCTTCCAAGCAATGAAGCCGCCTCGGCGTGTGCGACATCGGACACTGACTTGTATCCAGCTTCATAAAAAGCTTTTGCGGCAACCGGGCCTACACCATTGATTCTCACCAGATCGGATAAACCGGACAGCTCATCTCCCTCAACCCTATTGCTTTCAAAATAGTCCTTTGAATTATCTATCCCCTCATCATGTAGCTTCTCCAGCACGGAAGGAGCGATACCAGGGAAACTTGACAATGGCACAGGTTTTTGCTCGAGGCTGTGTATTTCCCGTCTCAAGATGACCAGATATGCTTCCGGTATCCCACTGGTTGCTGCAAATGATGAAATCTTCTGGGGAGATGAAAGCGATTTCCCAAGCTGGGAAATAGTTGAAATATCCATATTCTCGAGCAATTGGAAATTCTCATCGATATGTTGCAAAAGGATTCTCCTACTTGGCAACAGGTTTTGCTTCTTGAGGATTTCCTTGTACTGGTGGACAGAGAGACTGGCCAGGTCAAGATTGTATTTCATACCTCATCTCCATGTACAAAAATGAAATCACCTGGGAATTGTCTTGTCAATATCTAGAGAACCATTGCATCCCGCCAGCACCTGTAGCTGGCAGGAAATGTTCCGGTAGTCGTTCTAGAACTTCCTGACTGGCCGGATATAATACGAAGTGTCCGAATAGGATCCCCCGACTGCCCCGATCCAGAAGTTCACCTTAGTGCCGCTCCTATCGTTTTCTTTGCTTGAGCTCCAATACAAATCGGCTTGGAACGAACCCAGATCATTCTTGTAGAGGTTGTTGCGCATGAGCACCAGTTCGTCTCGGGATGGCAGGTACCAGTCGTCGAATCCGTTGATCACTGCATCCAGACAGACCTCGGCCGCTACCGTTCCGTCATGCAAAGAAGAGAATACCCGCTCCCCTTCGGGCAATTGATCATAGATCTCGCGGTTGGCTTGGATGTGCCTGTTATAGATGGTGATATGCTCCGAGTTCTCCAACCCTGTCCCAAAGCCGGTACCCAGTTGTGCTCCATTCATGGTGAAGGGGAATGCACCCCATTGGGCCTTGGGATCGTAGGGTGAACCCGACCAACGCTCCGGTGCCGCTTCCAGATACCTCCACCCGTCGCTGTACTCACCCTTGTCGTAGAACACCAGGCCGCTTGCAGGACCCCTTGCGCCAACCTCAAACATCCGCTGGACCGGCACGTCGACCTCCGGTTCCTCGACCACTGGAGGAGCGGGGGGTGCATCGGTCGACGCCGGAGCAGAAGTGGCAGTCTGCATCTCCCAATCGGCCAGCAGCGAATAGCACCCCGTCAACAGGACAAGACTTATGCCCAGCAATACTGCGCACACCAGTTTTCCATACCCTTTGTGTTTCATGTGGATAACCCCATACTTTTTTTCCATACTACGGGGGTATTCACCATAGCGCAAGGTTTTATCTGAAAAAAAATTCCAGAGCCGCGCAAAGGGTTGTGAAAAATATACTCGTATATCAGCGCAACGCTTTCTGTTGCCAATAGTAGATGGCTAGTTGCGTACGGTCCCTGAGTTGCAGCTTTTCCAGGATGATCGTGATGGTGTTTCGGACCGTCCCTTCGGTAATGAACAGCTGGGCGGCGATCTCCTTGTTGGACAGGCCGTTGGCGATGGCAAAGAGGATCTCGTTCTCGCGTGGGGACAACACGGTCTCCTGTACCGGCTGGGCATAGTTGTGCAATGCGTGTTCGCTGATTACCGGCAGTCCAGCATCGACAGCCCTGATCGTCATGATCTGCTTCTGCACATCGTCCGATTTCAGGACAAACCCGGAGGCTCCCACTTGCAGTGACCGGTGGATGCTTTGGTAATCGCCGAAGGTGGTCAACATGATGATCTTCACCTGCGGGAACTCATCGTGGATGATCTTGGCCGCCGCTATGCCATCCATCCCCGGCATCTGGATATCCATGAGTACCAGATCCACCGGATGTTCCCGCACAAACTGCACCGCATCACCCCCCGAATTCGCCTTTCCGGTTATACACAGGTCGTTTTCGGTGGAAAGGAGTATTTCCAGACTCTCGATAACCAGCGAGTCGTCGTCTACCAACAGTATCTGCATATGCGGTCCCTATTCCTTCAACGGTAGGATCATGATCAGACGAAAGGTTTCGCCTTTCTGGATACTCAAGCTTCCATTGATCGCTTCGATCCGCCGGCGCATGTAGCGCAGCCCGCTGCCGAAAGTCGCCGGTTCTCCGGTGGCCAGTCCATCGTTCTCGATCACCGCCCGGACAATCGCCTGGGTGATTTCAAGCGATAGGGTGATGGTGATAGGCTGGGCATGCTTGCTGATGTTCGTCAACGCCTCCTGCAACGATACAAACAGCAACTGGCGGACATAGGCCGGTAGCAAGGCCATATCCCCGTTGCAGGAGAATTGCACGGGGTAGACGAACGATTCGACCAGGTTCGTGATCCTCCCCAGGTCGGTTGCCCCTTGGGGTTCTATCTGGCGAACCGCAGTCTTCAGTTGCGTCATGGCGTTTGCCAGGCGTCCCTCAGCCTTCTGTTGCGACTCCAGGGCCTTGTCGAACTGGTGTTGGGTCAGGAGCGTACCGGCGGCCTTGACGCTCAATAGGGCGGCTGTCAATTCGAAGCCGAGGTTGTCGTGCAGGATTTCGGCGATCCGTTGCCGCTCGAGGAGCCGCGAGACCTGTTCGGTCGCGTACTGGTCGGTAAGCAGGTGTTCCTCCGTCTGGGTCATTTCGTGCAGGTGTTGGCGTAGTGAATCGACCTCATTTTCCAACCGCACCCGCTGCTTCTCCCACAGGAACAGCAGGTAGCCCGAAACGATAGCGAGGGCAGTCAGCCACCAGCTGAAGTTCGAACCGTAGCGTGCGAGCATCACCAGGGCCACAATGGTGAAGGCCGGTTTGTTGTGGACGCAGAAGTAGAAGACGAAGATGGGGAGGAATACCACATTCGACGGCGCGAACAGCGAGGCTACGATCACCACGGCCATATCCGCAAGCATCGTGGTCGGAGAGAGCGGGAACCGCCAGCGCAGTATGAGGCTGAAGATGGTGAACAGGTACAACAGGATGGCGAAAGGCCCGGTTCGAGGCATCACCTGGGATGCGACCGACGCCAACAATACGCCGAGCAAGACCCAATAGACGTGACGGGGACGGATATCGGGTCTCGGTTTGGACACTCCTACAATCTCCTCTTGCTGCCTACCAACAGGAATATCACGGCATAAAAGAGCAACACCGCATGCGCGACAAGCATTCCTGCGCTGTCACCTTCATAAATGGCAAGCAAACCATGCGGGAGCCAGTATGTCGGCAAAAACATGATATATCCGATCAGTGAACGGGGCAAGAGGAACAATGGGATGGAAATGCCGCTGGCCAGGCACATGATCGAGGCGACACCCGAGAATACCCCGAAGGAGAGGTTGAACGTCCTGAACAACGAGTTCCATGCCAAGGAGAATGCGATGCACATGATGCTGAAGGAGAAGTAGAGGGCGAATATGAGCAGCCTGTCGAATACCGCATCGCCGTATATGACAAGGCTCCCGATCAGAAACAATACGATCTGCACCGTAATCAGGGTCAGGTATGCCAGCAGGTGGTTGGACAGGTACCGGAAGGTTCCCAATGGCGAGGCTGCGATCCGGACGACGATTCCCTTCATGCGGTCCTCGACGACAGGTCTGGTCAACAGGAAGGTCGAGTAGACCAGGACCAGGCCATAGAGGCTGATTCCCATGGGAAATCCGTCCGCGTTGGCGGGAATGAACAGGAGGGAGAAGGGTATCAGCAGGATAAGCAGGATGTTCAACGGCTGGCGGATATCCTCGCGTATGGCAAATAGGTAGAGATTCATGATGTCACCTTTCCGATCAACGGTCGTATGAGGAAAAAGAGTCCGATGGTGAGGGCAAGCAGGGGGAGTGTGCCTGCGAGCGCTTGTCCGATATTGTTTTCGAATATTCCAAGGATCGCTGTCTTGCCCAGGGCCATGGGGGTAAGGTATTTCTCGACCACCAGGATCACGGGCGTGTCGGGAAGGGGAAAATAGAGGCCGGCGAGCATCGGTGCGATCGAACCGTAGGTGCTGATTATGATATTCGCGGTCTTGACCGAACCCGATGCCAACATGATCACAGATCCGAGCAGTTGGTGGAACACTACCGAGAGTAGCATGACCATCAGGACGAGCGGCAGCGAGGGCACTGAGGCACCCAGGACGAACTTGGCAAACAGCAGGACCACAATGGTCTGCAGGAAACTGACCAGCACCGATGTTGTCAATATGGAGATGATCAGGCTGCGCGGATTGCAGGGCGAGGCGAACAGTCGATCGCGCATGGGGGAGAAGAAATCGGAGCCCATGGTCTCGAAGCTCAAGGAGGCCCCATAGATTTGGAAGGTGAGTGCGAACCCCACGGTCAATACCGTGAGATAGGGGATGGGCGACCCGTTGATTTCCGAGACGAAGGCTGTTCCTTTGAAGATGAAGTTGAAGAAGGCTATGAGCAGCACGGGAAAGGCTATGAGGATCAGGTGGGCGAATATGTCGCGGGAACTGCGGATAAGGTTGAATTTGAACATGTCAGGCCTCGTCGCGGAGTTGTTTCCCGGTTAGAGTCAGAAAGACATCCTCCAGGTTCGGTTGCTTCGAGTTAATGTTTACGATCGTCTGGTCGGCGAGCACGGCGATGATCTTGTCGATGATGGTGATGCCGCCCGGAACGATTATGTGGTACTGGTTGTTTTCCAGCGCGACTTCCTTGATTTCCGGAATTGCGCGCAATGCCTTCAGTTTTTCTTCCGATGCGATACGCACGTCTATGAGCATGTGCGCATCACCTTTGATCCGCGCGATGAGTTCGGGCAAGGTGCCGCTTGCGATCGTGTGGCCCTGGTCCATGATGCAGATGCTGGAGGCCACCGCTTCTACTTCCTCGATGTAGTGGGAGGTGTAGAGGATGGTTGTTCCTTTCGATGCCAGCTGCTTGACGAATTCGAGGATGAAGTTGCGCGACTGCGGGTCGATGCCTACGGTCGGTTCGTCCATGATGATCAGTTCGGGATCGTGCATGAGCGAGCACCCGATATTCAACCGCCGCTTCATGCCTCCGCTGAAGTGTTTGGTCTTTTCCCGCAGGCGTCCTTCCAGGCCTATGATCCTGGCGACTTCGAGGCTTCTTGTCGCCAGCTGCTCCTTCGTCATGCCGTAGAGGCTTCCGAAGAATTCGAGGTTCTCCTTCGCGGTCATCTCCTCATAGATCGTCAGTTCCTGTGTCACATACCCGATGCGACGTTTGATTTCCTTGTTCTTTCCATCCTGGTGGATGCCGAACACCGATATTTCCCCGTCGTCTATCGGGATCAGGCCGATTATGGCGCGTATACAGGTGGTTTTTCCAGCTCCGTTCGGTCCGAGCAATCCGATTACTTCGCCTTTCCTCATGTCCAGGCTGAAGGTATCGAGCGCCAGGTTGTTTCCGAATCGTTTCATGACATTTTCAATGTGGATGATCATTTGCAGTACCTCGAGTCCCAGTATAGGCAAGGCCCATGGATCGGGATAGTGACAATTGTAATGTTTGGAAGGGGATTCGCTTTGGTTAGATGAATCTTCCTGCATCAACGGAGAATAGCGCGGCGAGTCGCTTGGCCATTTGTCGACTGATGGGCTTGTAGTCCCGCTCCATGTCGGAGATGAACTGCTTGGCTACACCAAGTTTCTCGGCAAGCTGGATTTGCGTGAGATTTTGCATCGTGCGGTAAAATCCTCACCTTGCAGGTTCTTGTACCAAACCATTTCTTCCACAGGCATCAGATTGCCATCATTCTCAATGCTCATGGCGTCCCCATACTCCAGCTTGAGAGAATCGATCAGTGTGCAAGGGATATTTCCTTCTACGCGGAATTCAATAGGGTGCTTTTTCACGACTACCAACATAATACACCTCCACGATGTACTGATCCTCTACCTTTTTCCAGCACGCTACCCAACGATAAGCAAGATGACAATGAAACGTGTTGCTGCCCAGCTTGCTGTATTTTTTTGTATCCTGGCTGGGCGGGTCCTGAAAGTCTGATATCATCAACCAACTTCTTCAGGGTAATCTGTGCATTCCTTGGCATTTCCCTGATAATCCGCTCAAACTTTGATGACATCACCACAGCATAGTCATGCGTTAAAGTACTACAATATATAGTACTTGTCAAGGTTTCGATTCGATAGAGAAAAAATCCTGTCTAAAAGAGACCAGGTGTCTTAGATACTATTTGATAACCTATAGCAATTTATAACCTACCGTAATCATATTGTGTTAGAATGAGTGAAATAAAATGATAAAAAGTAAGGGATTAATTACTTCATCATTATTTCTTGCTCTTCTAGTCTCAATTCTAAGTTGTGTGCAAACCCAGGAAGTTGATCCAATTTCTCCATATAGTGAGCCAATAGTTACCGACTCGGTTGAACAGAACGCAATTGCGAGTCTTGATGAAGAGGTGCTCTCCACTGAGACCAAAGAAGAACAGAATAAAGCTTTGGACTTCAATCAATATATGGATGCGGAGTATGAAGCGTCTCGAACGGATGAAAACACTATTGAAAGAGATGCAGAACAAGAGGGATTTCTTATTGAAGGAGTCCAAAGCGGAATTGTTGTTCCTTCTGAAGTTCCAGAAACAAGATCAGTAGCACCAGGATTAGGATCAGAACCTTCTGAGCAGCCTCCGGAAAATCTGGAAAAATCATTGCCAATCCAAGGAGAATCGGCGGTTGCTTCAATTTCCGTTTCTCCTATTCAAATTTCTGAGCCTACAATTGAGTCTAATCAGCAAGTAGCTGCCAGTAGGATCGTGGAACCAACTACTTCGGAAAGTACAGAGGGGACCTTAATGCCTATTTCAATAATTATATTCAGTGCCATCTCGATACTGTTGATACTGCTTTTAGTTTTCATCGATAGGTCGAAGAAATACAAGGAACAATTCCAGGCGGCGGAACAACGGATCTCCACGCTTGGGATTGCCGATATAGAATCTGCAAAGAACATGTTGGAGGATCTCCAAGAGGAGACTCAAGCTATAGAATCGGAACTCATAAGGATAAATGCCCATAGGATTCAACTCAAATCCGAAAGAGGTACGTTGGAACAGGATTGTCAGAAATTAGAAACCAAGATCAATAACCAGAGGATCAAGCTCTCTCGGACAAAAGAACTGTACGCGGCAGTGGAATATGCAGTTGAGCGTTTCTATAAAACGGACATTCCCGATGAATATTTCAGACCTCTTGACGATGAAGAGGTGGCGGATATCGATTCCATAGCACCCTCCGTGATGTTGAATCTCAACTACATGAATTACCAAGAACTCCGGAAAGAGTTCAGGATCAACCAAAAGCAGATCGATTCTCTTCTTGAGAATTATGCGCAACGATATACTACCAAGGCAAATCAGGCAATCTACAAATTGATGGTGATTTCACTCCGATCCGAACTGCAGAACATTCTCTATAATCTGAAGCATGAGAAGCTTGACAATGCATTGTTCCAAGTTCAATCGTTGATATCGAAATACCTGGTGATTGTTTCCGATGGTAATCAACAAATTGCAGGAACTATGCGTAAGTTTATCGGTGAGTTGGAACACCTTTTCGACAATTCTGTAAGAATTGAATATGAGTACTACATTAAGAAAGAACAGGCACGACAAGAACAGCTTGCCCTACGACAGCAAATGCGCGAGGAAGCGGAAGAGCGAAAGCGATTGGAAGAGCAGAAAAAGCAGGTTGCTCTTGAAGAGGCGAAGTATCAGGCCGAGATCGCGAAGATTCAGGACTTGTTGGCTCAGGAGCCGGAAGATTCTGAAAGAAGGGCAGACATAGAAGCGAAACTGCAGGAGCTCAATGTTCAGCTAGATCTTGTTGAAGAGAAAAAGGAAGAAATTACCAAACTTCAGAATGGCAAGGCCGGTAATGTGTATATCATCAGCAATCTCGGATCGTTTGGGGATAAAGTATTCAAGGTCGGTATGACCAGACGTTTGGACCCCCAAGAAAGAGTTGATGAACTCGGTAGCGCAAGTGTTCCTTTCAAGTTCGATGTGCATAGTTTTATCTTTTCTGAAGATGCTGTCGGTTTAGAAAACGAAATGCACAATCGATTACGTGCAAGACGATTGAATAAAGTTAATCTTCGGAAAGAATTCTTTGAAGTCTCTTTGGATGAACTTGAGCAGATAGTACTTGATATCAACCCGACAGCCGCTTTTAACAGGACTATGCTTGCAGAGGATTACAAGCAATCGCTCTCCTTGGGAGAAGAGGAAATTCCACTTTCCAACTCTGATGATACTATTGAACAATCCGATGAAGATGATCCAGATAATGGTGAAAACGATTAAGCAGCCTCTACCAGATCACTAAAATCTTGAAAATTAGAATTTAAGAATTTTGAATACAAAGTGTAAAACACGTACCAGGTACCTTCAAGCGGTCTTCATTTCCAGTAAAAAGTCCCCCAACGCATTCCAGATCAATTTATGGCCATCAACATTAGGATGTATTCCATCCTTACACAGGAGGGTGTTGAAGTCACCTACTCCAAGAAACCTGCTACGGATATCCATGATTCGGGTATCGGTTTCTGTGGCAATCTCCTTTATTCGCACTGAATATTCTTCTTGACCGCGGTACATACAATCACTGTGGCCAAGCCACTGGAGGATTGTTGAGGTATCGAGCCCCGATCTGCCCAAGTGTTGTATGTACAAATTGGCATTGATGGGAGGTAAGGTCATAAGAATTGGAGTTACCTTTTCTGTTTTCAACAGCGAAATCATCGAGCGTATCGTGTCATCAAACTGGGCAAGCGGAGTTCTTGGTTCATGTCTCTTCTCAGGATATGCCACGATTTCTTTCCACCGGTAGTCGCAGTCGTTCCCGCCATACTCCAGGAGTACAAAATCGGATACCAGTCCACGTATTATTGCACGTTGCAGTAATTGCAATCCTTTGGTGGATGTATATCCGAAATATGAATTGTTACGAATACATATGTTTGGTGATGTGGACTGGAAGGAAATGGCTCCATTAGGCATGTGGACATAGTTTCCTTCAGAATCATCGTACAGTATTCCCCGCATGATTGAATCACCAAAAATTCGTAATCGCCAAATCATCTGTTCCATAAGGAGGCCTCCTGATGATATCAGTATTGGAAAAATCTGAGAGATGTATGAATATTTTATGTGAAATATAACAAATAGTCGGAAGGTTGAATGCGAAATGCCTTACCATCGAACAACTCCAGGTAGAGATTGTCGACTCCATCAATCGTGGTCGGGGAAGGCTCTGGAAACGGTTCGATCCAATCACCTGGAACAGATTGAATCAATACCGCGGTTCTGTAAAACAGGTACCAGGTACTTGCAAAGCAAGGCCGTGCAAATGATTGCACGGCCTTGCCTCATACCCCGAACGCGATTCGAACGCGTGACCCCTTCCTTAGGAGGGAAGTGCTCTATCCAGCTGAGCTATCGGAGCGAAGTGTCTGTGATGATAGGTGATTCTGCGCTAGTTCGTCAACATCCATATGCATAAGAGGGTGTTATCGAGCACAGGAAGAATGGGTATTACTCGAATTTTTCCAATGAATCAATTCGAACCGATAGTGATCACCACCTTGCCCTGGGCATGGCCTTCGCTTACGTATTGCATCGCTTCCGCTGTTTCCTCCAAAGGGTAGCGCCGATCTATGACCGGGCGCAGCTTGCCGGAAGCGACCAGCTCA
>Ga0209212_1009522_pt1 | contig 10121 bp, 11 predicted proteins | sample RifGroC2_FD_183996 | JGI IMG/M metagenome (GOLD analysis project Ga0209212, IMG submission 183996) | Groundwater microbial communities from Rifle, Colorado, USA - Groundwater C2 (SPAdes) (version 2) | ecosystem: Environmental > Aquatic > Deep subsurface > Groundwater | place: Rifle, Colorado... | reverse complement strand
CGGGAGCCCGCAGGTCATTCGCGAGCAAGCTCGCTCCTACGATCCCGCCCCTGTGCGAGCAGGCGCGCGAACGCCTAAGCCCTAACCGAACTTAGCGGATTCGCGGGGTACGAGCTGATCAAGTGATTGATTCTTCACGGGGTGATACCCAAAGGTCTGCACTACACGGTTGCGGCTCGGGTGACCTCCTCGGCAGTGATTTTCGGTGGGGCCTGAGCCGGCAAAGTGAGTTTGAGTTTTTCCAGCAGCAGCTTGATCTCCGGCTCGGGCTGCGTGTAGCGCGTGAGGCTCAGTTCGCGTCCGTCGGTGGTTGGGATGTAGACATCAATCATTTGCACGGTCGCGAATTTCTCGAGCACGCTGCGCGCAGTAAGCCCTGGCGCGAGCGCTTTCAGCTGTTGGCCGAGCGTGACGTGCAGGCAATACGCGAGGAACGCGATAAAAATGTGCGCTTCGATGCGGCTTTCTTCCTGATGGAAGACCGGTCGCAGCGCCAGATCACCCTTGAGCGTTCTGAAGGCGGCTTCGACTTCGACGAGTTGCAGATAGAACTCCCAGAGTTTCGCCGGATCAGATTCGGTGAGGTTGGTGCGCAGTAGATAGCGTCCTTCGCGGCGGCGGACCTGTCTGAGCTTGTCGCGATCCAACGAGTAAGTGAAGCTTGCGCCGCGCTTGGGCACTTCAATCTCTATCAGCCGCCAGGCAGCCGGCGCCTTGGTCTGTGCGGCTCCAAGCTTCATCAGCAGCGCATCACGGGTGAAGCTCATCGTGCTCAGCTTCTTCAGTCGCTCCCACAGCCACTTCAGTTGTCGAAGGCGCATCGAGCGTTCCTTGGCGATGCGATCGCGACTCTCGGCGAACACGTAGAGTTCACTGTCCTGCGCCAAGAGCTTCACCCGCACCTCGGGACGAGCAACGTGCCAGGGCTTGTCCAACAGCGCCCCCTCCAGGCGCGTGAGACGTCCCTTGGGCGTACCTACAAGGTAGTGCACCGGCGGATCACTTGCGCGCATCTGCGCGAGCACTTCCTCGGTGGGCACGCCCCGATCCATACACCACACACGGCGCGCTTTACCGTACTGGCGCTCAATGCGAGCGAGGAAATCTTTGAGCGTGGTCGAGTCCGCGGTATTGCCCGCGAGCACTTCGTAGGCGAGCGGCAAGCCCTCCGGGGTCACCACCAACGCGATCACCACTTGCACGCAGTCGGGACGGTGATCGCGCGAGTAGCCGTGACGACGTTTATCGTCTTCATCTGCCGGTGGATCGGATTCGAAGTACGTGCTCGTGAGGTCATACAAGAGCACATCGAAGCTCGCGTTGAATAAATCCCGCCAACGACCTACCAGGTGATCGAACACCGCCTGCTTGTGCTCGAGCAGCCGGTCGTGACAACCGTAGAGCGCATGGATGTCGGCAAGCGCGGCATCGGCGCCAAGCAAATCGCCGAGCGCACTCCTCTCAAACCAGTGCCGATGCAAGCGCCACTCGCTACCCGGAGACAGGAGCCGATACGCCACCAGCACAAACAGCACTTGATCCCAACGCGTACCTTTGCGCGAGGGCGCCAGTCTCTCGCTCCAGAACTCATCGAGCCCCAACTGCTGCCATAGCTCCAGGGTAAGCCAACACGCACCCCATTGCCGCGGTCGCTCCAAGCGCAACTGCGCGAGCTTCAGACGCACAATCGAGTCGTCCGGTATGACCCCCTCGCAACGATCCTCGGGAAACAGCGAGAGCGTTCGCGCCGCTTGCCTCGCCTCGTCCAGCACCTCGATCGAGCGGCGCCACGCACGCTCCTGCGAGCTGTTGATCTCCCCCAGGTACAGCACGTGCCGTTGCAGTACGCGCCCGCCACTGACGCGCTTGTTCTCCACGACGCTATAGTAGCGGTGCTCTTTGCCGTCTTTCTTGCGAGTGGTGGCGCGCAGGAACATATCGGCAATCGATTATCCGCATAAATTCACCGACCGCCAGAGGCAAGGTCTTCACTACAGCCACTTTTGCGCAATTCCCAACCCCAGCATTCAGACAAACCAATGACTTATGCTGCGCGACTATCTGAAATTACCCAAAAACCGGGCCGAATCCGCTAAGTCCGGCTAGCCGTACACCATAAATTTCCCAAGCCGACGAGGCGGGCGCAACTGAGCGAACAGAACGGTCGCGTGCTGACAGTCGCTGACCGGCCAAACGAGAGCTGCCGGTCAGCGCCGGCCGGAGTGATCGGCAAAGTGCTTTATCGGGAAGCAGAGGCGGCCAGGCAAAGGGCACTTATCTGGACACCCTGGCGCCCTACGGCCTTGCCCGCTAAGGGCGTGGCTGTCGATGTCGGGGTCGACATTGGACGAGTGCGATGACCGGGCCTTGATCAGTGGTGAATATAATGTTCGAGCTGGGCGATAATGAATTGCTGTTCGGAAATGGCGTCTTTGACAAGATCGCCGATGGACAAAACGCCTACTACCCGGCCGTTGTCGATCACGGGAAGGTGCCGCGTGCGCTTGTCCGTCATGAGCGCCATGCACTCTTCGTTGGTCCTGGTCGGAGTAACGCAAACGACTTCTCGTGACATGATCTCGCTCACGGGCGTATCGGCTGAGGACTTGCCTTTCAGCGCGATCTTCCTCGCGTAGTCCCGCTCCGAGAGAATCCCCACCAGTCGTGGACCATCCATGACGAGCACCGCGCCTACGTCCTTGTCCGCGAGTAGTTTGAGGGCGTCGAGCACCGGCACATCGGGCCTGATGGAGATTACTCCGGCCGGTTTCAGCTCCAACATCTGCGCCACTGTTTTCATCGGCTTTCTCCCTGTCGAATGGCACCGTTCGAGTGTAGAGCCGCCGGCGCCATGTGAGATCCGGATGCCTGTTTCCCCTTACGGAGTTCTGTTCTGCAATGCTACGCCTATATATGTGCAACGACGCCTTGTTCAGTACAGTGGAGGCACTTAGCCGACAGTACGCCATCGCGTGGAGCTAGCGACTGCAACGGGTCGACAGCGCCATCTCATTAAATCCGGACATTCCAGCCGGTTGCCCTGATTACCTCTTGGGCAAATCGCCAACGACCACTCGGGCCGAGGAACGCGCTTTCGTGACGACGTGGCTGACCGTCTATACCGATCGGTCGATTTCCATATTGCTCCTGACCGCGAAAGATTGCTGTTGTCCATCATGCAAGCGCAAGCACTAGACGCCGAAAAAATGTGTAATCCGTATGTAATAGGATAAATATGCAAATGGTACTGCTATACAACCTATTGAAGCAAAGCGTATTTCTTTGGTGGTGAGTGTCAGCGCGTTAGCTGCTGCATCATCGGGGTGTGGGCGCCCCCGCCGGGGATTCCGGCTTGCTCATCGGCGCAATTCTAACCTGTGCGGCACAAGTGCAAGCCGGGAATACGCCTGCAGTCGGCTGCGGTTCTTGGCCTAATGCATCCCCCTCTGTTTTTCGTCCTCCAAGGAGGCGCGGCCATGACGTCATTTGACATTCCTCAAAACAAAGCTAGCGAAGACGTTTAACGTGTCGACTCGGAGATTCACCAAAGGAGGGGCATCATGAGACCCAGAATAGACGGCACCCGATTTGGCTCCATCACCATAGATGGTTCTGACATCGAACATGACGTTTTGATCCGGCTTTCTGGCGAGATCAAGAAGAGAAAGAAGAAACTGTCCAAGGCGGTTTTCGGTACCTCACATACCATCTCACTCGAAGAGGCCGAGTACATATTCGAAAAGGGAGCCAACAGGCTGATCGTCGGCTCGGGCCACAATGGCATGGTCGCGCTGTCCATAGAGGCGGCCGAATATTTCGGGAAAGAGGGGGTTCGGGTTGACCTCTCGCCCACCCCCGAAGCCATTCACCGCTGGAACAAAGCTAAAGGCTCGACCATCGGGCTTTTTCATGTGACTTGCTGATCTCCGGCAAGCCAACATAGCAGGCGGTTCGGGCCGTTGCCAGATCAGTTCGCCCTCGCAATGCACCTCGCGCACAAGGTCCGCGTCTCGTCGAAAAAAATGTCCGGCCATGATTGACGGCGCCAACATCGCTTGGAACGATGTTCAATTTGAAGCATTTCTGCTGTCTCAGGTAGTTGCGAAAACGCCCATGGACCTGGCCGACGCTATGTTCTTTGCTTTGACGGCGGACTCTGCGCAGCGCGGCATAACAATGGCTGCTGCAAAGAGCGCGTTCGTTGAACATCTGGATCTCCCGGAGCGTATTGAGTTAATGCTTAACAGCGCGGGAAGAACGGCTGGTGACAGGAATGCCGCCATCCATTCTATGTGGACGACGCATTTACCGGAGGGCGCATGAAGGCAATGATTCTGGATGCGCAGGGCCAGCCATTGCGGGTGGGCCAAAATTGACAACCTCACTTATCCCGCGGCAAGTTCGCGCTGGAGGCTTGCCCGCCGCCGCGCGCGTCAGTAGCGCGCGTTTCCGGGCGTGCGCGGGAACGGGATCACGTCGCGCACGTTGGCCAGACCGGTGATGTAGGACACGGTGCGCTCGAATCCGAGCCCGAAGCCCGCGTGCGGCACGCTGCCGTAGCGGCGCAGATCGCGATACCAGCCGTAGTGGTTCTTGTCGAGCTTCGCCTCGTCGATGCGCGCATCGAGCACCGCGAGACGCTCTTCGCGCTGGCTGCCGCCGACGATTTCGCCGATGCCGGGCGCGAGCACGTCCATCGCCGCCACCGTCCTGCCGTCGTCGTTCAGGCGCATGTAGAACGCCTTGATCTCCTTCGGGTAGTTCATCAGCACCAGCGGGCCGCCGACGTGCTGTTCGGCGAGGTAGCGCTCGTGCTCGGATTGCAGGTCCATGCCCCATTGCACCGGGAACTCGAATTTGGCCTTCGCTGCGCCGAGGATGGAAATCGCCTCGGTGTAATCCATGCGCACGAATGCCTTGTCGACGATGCCTTGCAGCTTGGCGATGACGCCTTTCTCGATGCGCTCGTCGAAAAAGGCCATGTCGTCTCCGCGCTCGGTGAGCACCGCCGCCAGCACGTATTTGAGCAAGGCCTCGGCCAGCGTCGCATTATCGGCAAGATCGGCGAACGCGATCTCGGGCTCGACCATCCAGAATTCCGCCAGGTGGCGGCTGGTGTTGGAATTCTCGGCGCGGAAGGTGGGGCCGAAGGTGTAGACCTTCGATAGCGCCAGGCAGTAGCTCTCGACGTTGAGCTGTCCGGACACGGTCAGAAACGTCTCGCGCCCGAAAAAATCCTGCGCGTAATCGACCTTGCCCTCGGGCGTGCGCGGCAGGTTCGCGAGGTCCAGCGTGGACACGCGGAACAGCTCGCCCGCGCCCTCGGCGTCGGCGGACGTAATGATCGGCGTGTTGATCCAGGCGAAGCCGTTCTCGTGGAAGAAGCGGTGTATCGCCTGGGCCACGCTGTGGCGCACGCGCGTGGTCGCGCCGATGACATTGGTGCGCGGCCGCAGGTGCGCCACTTCGCGCAGATACTCCATGGTGTGCGGCTTGGGCTGGATCGGATAGGTGTCGGGATCTTCCACCCAGCCCAGCACCTTGATCTCGCTTGCCTGCATTTCGAAGGGCTGGCCCTTGGCCGGGGAGGGCACGATGCTGCCGGTGGCCTCGAGCGCGCAGCCCGCGGTCAGATGCATGACCTCGCTGGCGTAGTTGGCGAGCGTCGCCGGCGCCACCACCTGCACCGGATGAAAGCAGGAGCCGTCGGAAACATGGATGAAGGAAATCCCCGCCTTCGAATCGCGGCGGGTGCGCACCCAGCCCTTGAGCGTGACCGGCGCGTCTTGCGCGGCGCGGCCGGAGAGAATATCGAGACAAGTGCAGATGGTCATGATTGAGGCCGAAGGCTGAAGGAAGGGGTCAATTCACAGGCCGGCGCATGCCGTATCAAGGCCGCGTCCGGCGGCTATTTTTTGATGATGACTTCAGGGCCGCCCGTGCCCGCGGTTCGTTCGTAGACGCCATCCCCGGCTTTTTTGTACTTGGTGAGACCGGAGTTCCTGATCTTGTCGTCGGACACCGAGTAGGTGCCGCCCAGGGCGACCGCGCTGATGCGGCGCTCGCACCGCTGGCCGCAGGTCGGGCACGCCGAGAGCTTGGCGTCGGTGAGGCGTTGCATCACCTCGAACACGCCCTTGCATTGTTCGCAGCGGCCGGAGACGGGGGCGTATTCGTAGATCGGCATGGTCGGATTTTACCGTGTACGGGGGAGGACGGGGCGTGGTCCGCGGCCGGCAGGACCCGCCGCAAACCGGCTGGAGAGCCAATATCCGCGCGGAGCTCCGGCTTTTTCCCTATGAACTTGCAGATTTTCGTTATACCTAAAATATCTTTACTTTAGGTATAATGCCGGCATGCTCCGCCAGCCCGCCGAAACGCAGACCCTGTATGCCGAACTGTCCGAGCGCTTGCGCGCGCTCGAGGCGGCACGCTCGTTCGCCAGCCTTTCAGGCACGTTCGCGAAAAAGCAGGTGCGCGACGGCGATTATTGGTACTTCAAGACCAGCGAGGGCGCCGCCGGACAGCGCGAGTACTTCATCGGTCCGGACGACCGCGCGACGCGCGCCGTCATGAAATCCTACTCCGCGGGGCGTGCCGAGGCGGAGGCTGCGCTAACGCAGGTCGAGCGCCTGTGCGCCATGCTGCGGCAAGGCGGGGCGATGCTCACCGATACACCTTCGGCGCGGGTCATCGCCGGCCTCGCCAGCGCGGGCGCGTTTCGCCTGGGCGCAGTGCTGGTCGGCACTCACGCCTTTATCGCCCTGGGCAACCTGCTCGGCGTGCGCTGGGAGTCGGCGCTGCGCACGCAGGACATCGACCTCGCCGCAGGCCGCGTGCTGCAGGTGATCGTGCCGCAGACCGAGGCCGATCTGCCCAAAGCGCTGGATGCGCTCAAGATGGGGTTCCTGCCCGTGCCGGGGCTTAATCCAAAGTCGCCGGAAACCTCGTTCAAGGTGCGCGGCAAGGCGCTGCGCGTGGACCTGCTCACCCCGGCGCGCGGCGTCCGCGATGGCAAGCCGGTCATCATCGCGCGGCTCAAGGCGGCCGCGCAGCCGCTGGAGCTGCTCGATTATCTGCTGGAGGCGCCCGTCCCGGCGCCGCTGGTGAACGGCGGCGCGACGCTGGTCAACGTCCCCGACCCGGCGCGCTTCGCGCTGCACAAGCTCATGGTGAGCGGGCGCCGGCAGGTATTCGAGCAGACCAAGGCGGGCAAGGACCGGCAGCAGGCGGCGGAGCTCATCGCCGTGCTCCACGAGGATAGGCGCGGCGATCTCGGGCTGGCCGTGAACGCGCTGAACAAGCGGCCGGCAGCCTGGCGGACCCGGCTCAGGCGCGAGCTTGCAAAGTTGCCCGATGAGTTGGCAGCCGCGCGTGCTCTCATTCTCCGCGGTCTCGTCACATAGAAAACCTGGTCCGGCGCTGTGACGCCGATCGCTTTGCGGCCGATTTCCGTTTTCTGCGCATCGGTCAAGGCCCGTCGTCAGGCTCGTAGCTCGGAAGCGTCCGGGGCGCGAACTGCGCGAGCGCCAGGTGGATCACCTCTCCGCCGGAAGACCGGCGAGGTGCGTTTGAAAGTAATACAATATGCTGTGATCTGTATTACACACAGGAGGCGGCTATGACGCTCACCGTGCGTCTGCCCGAGCGGGTGGAGCAGGAGCTCGCGGAATATTGCACCAAGCACCGCCTCAGCAAGAGCGAGGCGGTCAAGCTCGCACTCGACAAGTTACTCGTCGCGAGCGCGGGCAAGCCGAGCCCATACGATCTGGGCAAGGATTTGTTCGGACCGCACACCGACGCAACGCCGACCGAAGATACCGCGCGTAACAGCAAGCGGCTGCTGCGCGAACATTTCCGCGGCAAAGGGAAGTGACGCGCGTTCTCGTCGATACGGGGTTCCTGGTCTCCCTGTTCCGGCCGGCCGACCGGCTGCGGGCGCAGGCGCGGGAATGCCTGCTGGGCAACCGCCATCCGCTCGTGACCGTTGTGCCGGTGATCGTCGAGACCTGTTTTTTTCTCGATGCGGCGGCCAAAGGCAGGTTGCTGGAATGGGCACAGCGCGGCGCGCTCGCAGTCGCAGATGTTCCCGTGAGCTCCTACACCGAAATCGGGACCATCATCCGCAAGTACGCCGACCGGAAAATCGACTTCGCCGACGCCGTTCTCGTCTGGCTCGCAAACCACACCGGCATCCGCGATATCCTCACCGTGGACGAAGCGGATTTTTCGGTCTATCGCCTCAAGGGCGGCAAGCGCTTCGCGCTGGTGAAGTGGATGGCTTGATCGGCTGGAAAGCCAATATCCGCGCGGGTTCCTGGCCGTTTCTCCGTTGAAGTGGCCCCTTTTCGTCATACCTGAAATGTTTGTACTTTAGGGGCATAACGCCCGCGTACTCACCCGTGTTCATGCGCGCGCCGCTTCTGGCGCGTCGCCGCCAACACGTTGGGCCGCGCGGTAGAGAAACTCCGGCGCAAGGTCGGCACCATTCGGCCATGTGACCGTTTCAAGTTCGGGATGTATTGCGACTTGAGCGAAGAGGACCATGTCCTTCAGCGGTTCGAACATGGGACCCCAAAGCTCAGCGCTCAGATCGACGGTTCCAGACACCCCATCCTGGAAACGGAGCCAAAGCTTGTATCCGTCCAGAGGCGTTACCTCAACCACTTTTGGAATCATGATTTACCCGCACCCCCCACGTACCCACAAGCGCCGCAGAAGTCGCAGCCGTTTTTCTTGATCACGGCGTAATTGCCGCACTCGGGGCAGCGCGCGCCTTTCATCATCGGCGCGTCGCTCTGCGAGCCGTCATTAGGCAGCGCGTTTTGACACCCCGCGAACAGAAAAAAGCGTTTCCGGCGCAATATCCGCTCCGTTTGGCCAACACACCGTTCCGCCCGCGACGAAGAACTTTCGGAACTCTGCACGATTTCTAAGGGGCTCAAATACCGGCCCCTTTAGCCAATGCGAGAAGTCAGCGGTCTTTCGAAGGCCGGTATTGAAGGGAAGCTCGATACAGTAACCCGAAACGTACTGGGCTTCGATAACTTGCGGCAGAATTGTCATGGTTTCCTATTCCAACGGCGCTACGCTCGCTGCGCGTCCGGGTAGCGCGTGCTGCCGCTGCACTGCGTTGTCAAGCGGCAACGGTCGTAACTTCCGATGGCAGCTTGTTGACCAGCAGGTGCTCGAGTTGAACTTTTCGGCTCGCGTTGTCGATATCGATTCCGACGAGATTACCCTTCGAATCGTAGTCGAGCACGATCCCTTCGGAAATCTCCCGGCTTTCCACACTCGGTTGTTCAGAAAGGTCGATATACAGCGAATCGGTCGCGGCGTAGTAATTCAGCTTCATGGCTTGAACCCTCGGTCCGGGAAAGCATTATGGATGGTCACCTTATCTTCTAACGTGACGACTCGCAAGTGGCGTCCGTCGAGTTCGGGACAGGCACCCCAGAAGCGGAAGCGGTTGTTCTCCTGTGGCTCCTCGCGAATCGGGTTTTCAGCGACGCGAATGCACCACTCTTTCTTGAGATATGGTCGTTTGCGAAGAACCTCATTCTCGAAATATTCGGTGAAGCGGTATTCGGTCATCTGGCAGCAGGTATCGCAATGACAGCGCGGCTCACAGGGTCAGAGCGGAATTCCTTTTCAACCCTACCCGCACACCCCCACCCAGCCGCAGGCGCTGCAGAACTCGCAGCCGTCCTTCCTGATCACCGCGTGGTTGCCGCATTCCGGGCAGCGCGCGCCCTTCAGATGCGGCGCGGCGCCGCGCACCGGCGTTTCCATGATGCCCATGGTCTGCACCGGCAGGCCTTCCTCGTTGAGGATGCCGAGCATGGCGTAGCGGTGCATGATCAGGCGCGCGACGTAGGACACGGTCGAGGGCCAGTTCTGCTGCTTGCGGCTGCCCGGCGTGTAGGCCATGAAATCGCCCAGCGGTTCCGGGAACACCAGCAGCTTTCTCAGCTTCATGCTGATCCAGGCCGGATCCATTACGCGCATGTCGAGCGACAGGATCTTGCACAGGCCGTCGAGCGCGCGCGGGTAATCACCCGAGAGCCACATCGAATACGGCCGCGTCAGCCCGTCGGGCAGGGTGATTTCCTTCAAGCCCA
>Ga0209212_1009520_pt1 | contig 10123 bp, 7 predicted proteins | sample RifGroC2_FD_183996 | JGI IMG/M metagenome (GOLD analysis project Ga0209212, IMG submission 183996) | Groundwater microbial communities from Rifle, Colorado, USA - Groundwater C2 (SPAdes) (version 2) | ecosystem: Environmental > Aquatic > Deep subsurface > Groundwater | place: Rifle, Colorado... | reverse complement strand
ATAAAAGCAAAATATATTTACGAAATACTTGATACAGAGCCGTTTTTTGATGAACAGTATTTGAAATTTCTTGAATGGATTGCCGATTATTATTGTTGTAATCTACAAAATGTTCTTGAATGCGTAATTCCTTCTATTTTTTTCTCAAAATCGAAAAGAGTCGTTTCTTTGAAAGCTCAAAATATTTCAGAATTAAAAATGACTTTAAAAGAATTAGCTGATTTTTATAAACTTAAATCAAATAAAAATCAGGAAACCATAATTGCTTTGCTTAAAGAAAAGCCTGAGCTAAGTGTTTTTAGCTTGCAAAGAAAGTCAAAGATTTCATCGGGAGCTTTTTATGAGGCTTTGAGGAAATTAAGAGCCGGCAATCTTATAGAAGTTAAGACTTTAATAGAAGCAAAATCCGCAAAGCCAAAGCTTGAGAAGTTTGTGAGGCTTACATGTCATTGCGAGCAAAGCAGGGAACCCAATTTTTTGATTAAATGTCAAAAAATAAGGGGGACAATCCACAAAGTATTGGATAACAAATGGGTTGCTTCGTCGCAAGCTCCTCGCAATGCCAATAAGGGGATTCAGGGCGACAAAAGACAAAGCGCGGTTTTGGAAAAACTCGAAAAACTTGGCGGGGAATGTAAACTGAGCGAATTTTTGAAAGAAGCGAAAACTACTGCTCTTACTGTGAAAAAAATAGCTGAAACAGGAAAAATCGAGATTTTTGATAAAGAAATCTATAGAAATCCTTTGAAAATCTTTGAAAATCAAGCTAAAGATGAGTTTTTAACTTTAAGCACTCACCAAAAAGAAGCTTTAGATAAAATCACCGATTCTATGAAAACAGGCAATTCTGAGCCACTCTTGCTTTACGGGGTTACAGGCTCGGGAAAAACCGAAGTCTATTTGCATGCAGCCAAGGCTGCTCTGGAAAAAGGTAAGGATGTCATAATTCTCGCGCCGGAAATTCTTCTGGCATCACAACTGGCAAAGAGAATTTCTGCACGATTTGGTGTAGATAAAGTAGCTCTCTGGCACAGCAATATTTCAGAAGGCGAAAGATTTGACGTGTGGGAACGAATAAAAAGCGGAGAAGTAAAAATTATAGTTGGTGCAAGGTCGGCAATATTCGCGCCTGTCAAAAATCCCGGGCTTATTGTAATTGACGAAGAACATGAATCAAGCTACAAGCAGACTTCGCCATCTCCCAGATACAACGCGAAAACCCTCGCCTTTGAGAGAGCCAAGCGAACAGGGTCGGCATTGGTTTTAGGCAGTGCTACTCCTGATGTTGTGTCATATTACAGAGCCAAAAATACAGGCAAAATCCTGCATTTACCGGAAAGATTCGGCAGCGGAGAGTTGGCTGGTGTGACAGTTATTGATATGCGGGAAGAATTTAACACAGGAAATAAAAGCATTTTCTCACGCGCATTAAGGCATAATCTGAAAAAAAATCTTGAAGAAGGCAAACAGTCTATACTTCTTATAAACAGGCGTGGATTTTCTACTTATGGGCAGTGTGTTAATTGCGGATTTGTCGCGGAATGCAAGAACTGTTCAATACCTTTGATACTTCATAAGACCACAAACAAGTTACGATGTCATTATTGCAATTTTGAAAGAGATTTTATAAACACCTGCCCTGAATGCGGCAGTGGCGCGTTTAAGTATTCGGGGCTTGGAACGCAAAAAGTAGAGGAATTATTCAATAAAAATTTCCCTGAAGCCAGAGCTGCAAGGATTGACAGCGATATAATGGCAAAGAAAAATGCTCATATCGAGATTATTGAGGCTTTCACTCAAGGTGAAATTGATGTTCTTATAGGAACACAGATGATTGCAAAAGGGCTTGATATCGCTAATGTAACTCTTGTGGGTGTTTTGTCCGCGGATTCTTTATTCAACATGCCGGATTTTCGGGCAGGAGAAAGAGGTTTCCAGCTTCTCACGCAGGTTGCGGGAAGAGCCGGCAGGGGGGATTTTAAAGGGAAAGTTTATTTTCAGACTTATTCGCCGGAATATTTTGCGATACAGCACGCTAAAGAGCAGGATTTTGTAAGTTTTTACAATTATGAGATGCAGGGAAGGAACGAGCTTTCTTATCCGCCTTTTAGCTACCTGATAAGGCTCATTATAAGTTCCAAAAATGAGATAAAATCCCGAAAAATCTCCGAAGAAGTTGCATACAAGCTTAAGGTACTTACTGAATCGCAAGAAATAGACGAAAGGCTTGAGGTGCTTGGTCCTTCTCCTTGTATTATTTCGCGTCTTAAGCATGAATACAGGTTTCATGTGATTATTAAAAACACAATGGGCGAAAATGGGCATTTGATGATAACAAATTACCTAAAAACTCTCAATATTCCTTCGGAAGTCAAGTTTTTAATCGATGTTGACCCTTCAGATATGCTTTAGTTCTTGCAGCTTATTAATTTACGCAACTTACACAGCATTTAAAATTTATTTTCTCTTTCTTTCCGTTGAGCATGTATCTTGTTACTTTATAATTTCCTTTTTTCCCTTTAATAACAATCTTTTCGTTTGCGCAAACTTTTATAGGCTGTGTGCAGCAACCATTAACAGGAGAAAGATTAATACATCCATTCTCGCAGCCGGATAAGTTTATACAGTGCTTTTGTTTATCGGGACAAATTGCTGCGCCATTACAAAGTTCGACATAATCGGAGGATGTAATGTTAAATGTCGTGTCAGTCTTATTTTGCACTACCAGTGCTTGAGATGATGAAACAAAAACCAGAGTAAAAAATAATGTCATCAATGAAACGAGAAGCCCTTTAAACATCTTTGTTCTCCTTATTTTTGAAAGAAACTTTTTGCTCTACAATCTAAAATTTAGCACTTTGAGGCTTTGATTACATTGCAGATTAGTATAAAATTTATATTCTTGTACAAAAAAGGTAGTCTTTGTTTATAAAAGGGACTAACTGTCCCTTAAACCCTGTGTTCATTTTCTTTCTTTTTGAACGCAAAAAGTAAGAAAAACAAAAAACCCCAGAGGAGGACCCACTTTTTTTATTAAGTATCAAAAAAGAAGGGGGAAGGACATTATCAGGGCTTCGCCCCGAACCCCATAAAAAGAATAAAACACTTTTTATTTAACAGCAAAACCCGTCATTTCATGCTGAAGCGCAAGCATATCTTCAAGAGTTCCTTCATCAGGATGGTCAAACCCCAGTAAATGCAAAATCCCGTGGCTTAAAAGGAAATAAATTTCATCATTAAAAGTTTTTTCTCTTTCAACAGCCTGTTTTTTAGCAGTTTCTGTCGAAATAATAATTTCCCCGAGAGAAATCTGATTGTCTATTATGAAATACTCATCAGGATTATCCGCAAAGAGAGCAAAAGATAACACGTCAGTGGGCTTGTCCTTGCCTCTATAAGACATGTTTAGCTCCTGTATATCAGCGTCATCGCAGAATACAATATCTACCTCCAAGTTATATTCAATCAAATTCAAATTGTTTAATACTGTAGATTCTATTATTTCAGTATCTTTAGTTATATAATCCAGCATTTTGCAGGCAATATCGTTTATTTTATCGATATTTACGCTGAATCTATCCTGATTATCGGTTATTGAAATTTTAAATTTGTTCATATTACTGTTGAGAATTCTCTTTAGGCTGCTCTTCAGGAGGTATTTCCGGTAAAACTTCGGCTTCAAGCTGTTGCTGAATTTGTTTTATATTTGTAGTAGCTGTTTTCTGGTTAAGTTCTTCAAGAACATTCTGATGATATTTGATTCTATGGTGCTGCATACCTCTAAGAACGCGTTTGAATACGCCTGCGACCACTTTTAAATCCTTCTGGGTAAGAGGGCTTTCTGAAAGTTGACCATCATAAAGTCTTTCTTTAATAATATTTTCAACTATATCTTCTATCATTTCTTGAGAAGGTGTTTTAATTGATCTTACAGCAGATTCTACAGCGTCAGCAAGCATAAGAATTGCAATTTCTTTGGTAGAAGGTTTTGGATTGTTGTATCTAAATTGTTCTTCGGAAATATTTTCCGCCCCCTCTTGTTCAAGAGCTTGCATGTAGAAATAAGAAGCGATTCCGTCACCGTGGTGCTGAATTATAAACTGAAGAATTACCGGAGGAAGTCCGTATTCTTTGGCAAGCTCAATACCGTCTTTGGGATGGGCGGTGATTACCATCTTGCTTAACCTTGGATTGAGCTTTTCATGCGGATTTTCAATACCAAAGTATGACTGGTTTTCTATAAAAAACAGGGGTCTTTTTAATTTTCCGATGTCATGATAAAAAGCTCCTACTCTTGCTAAAACAGGGTTTCCGTCTATCGCTTCAGCAGCAGCCTCGCATAAATTGCTTACCATAAGACTGTGATGATAAGTTCCCGGTGCTTCAAACTGCAATCTTCTCAGTAAAATCTGGTTATGATCGGCTAATTCAGCAAGTCCGTAAGGCGTAATTATCTTAAATGCGCTTTCAATAAGCGGTAATGAGCCAAGAGCAATTATTCCGCTTCCAAGACCGTTTGCAAAGCCTAAGAAAATGCTTTTCAACAGCGCGGCAATGTCAATATTATCTGTTCCGTTTTGCAGCAAGAAGATTGAAAGTATTACAAATGTTTGAATAAGACCGACATTAAACCCTGATCTTACTATATCCATTCTCCTGTAGTAATTAACGGAATTTGATGAGAATATTGCTATCAGTCCGCCTAGTAAAAAGACGAAAATATCTGCTGTCTGGTATTGAAGAGCGACACCAAGCATTATAATGTTTAGTATTATCACTAACATAGCTACTCTCGAGCTTGTGAATATCGTCAAAAGCATTGCTATAGCCGGTATAGGTATTACATAAACAGGTATTTCCGGCGGCAAAAATACGGCAAATAACGTTATCGTTCCTGTTAAAAGTGCAATAAGCCCAAGATAGCAGGGTTTTAAAAATTTTGAGTCAAAATTAATAAGATAATAAGCTAGGGTAAAAATACATAAACTTACAAGTGAAAAAATGCCAAAAAGTCCGAAAAAATCAATCTGCGCAACATTATACCCGATTTTTTTTAAGGCGGATTTTTGAACTCTGGTTATTTTATCTCCCACAGAAACAATGATATCGCCTTTTTTGAAGTTTGTATAAATGGGTTTAACTTGATTAATTGCCTTTTGTCTTTCAAGTTCCGTGGCAATTTTATCTTCAGTCATGTTTGGTTCAAGTATTTTGTTAAGAACAAGGAAGATTGCTCTTTTTTGTGTTTTAGGAAGAGAAAGCCTTATATGGTTATTTAAAATGTCACTTCTTTTTGCTATAAAATCAGAATCAGAAAGTCCTTCATCAAGAATTGCGTTTAAGGAATTAAGGGATTCGGTTGCTATTCTTGCATAGCCGCTTTCGGAGGATTTAAATAAGTAGTCAATAGAATTATTTATAAAATAATTATCTTCGGTAATTTCCAGTAATTCTTTGACCTCAATTCTTTTGGCAGAATCTTTCGCGCTTTTTTCCCTGACTTCTTTTATAGAATTAAGAAGTTCTCCAAGGTTTTTTCTTATGTATTCATCTATGCCGTCCTGGCTTGGTCTTAGCACCGGTTTGATTTTCGCGGCTTCTTCCTGCTTTTCCAGTTCCATTTTGTCAGGATCTTCAACTTTAATATTTTTTGATGCTATAACATCAACTTTGCTCATTCCGTTATCTACTATGTTTTGAAATAGGTAGTAACGGCTGGCTAATAGTCCTGTTAATACAATAATACTTACTAACAGTAATAAAATAGCGGAAAATTTTTCTGATGTTATTAGCTGTAATATTTTTTTAACTAATTTTGAGTGTTTACTTATATGCATTTTATAAAAAACCTGATTTTATGCGAATATTATGATTTATACAATTTATTTTCCAGTTAATTATAGCAATAATAACAATAATTATCTATTTTTTTCAATAGTCTTATTTTTTTATTTTTGATAAACTGTGTTATTAGTATGACTTAGCACATTGAAAACTTAATAAAGGGTAAGAAGTCCAATCACTATTCCTCCAACACACCACTTAAAATGGTAGCCAATTGGAAAGGAGGTGATGCATGTGAAAAAGGACAAAACAGAAAAAGCCCTAGCAATACTAGAGCTGATTCTTAAATTGATTTTGTTCTTTGTAGCAAAATAGGGCTTCTGATGTGGTAGGATGGCAGTCCTGCCACGCCCTTTTATAATATTATATCATGTCTATTAAGTTTTTAAAGTGGTTAATTTTTTAATGAGAGAAAGTAATATGAAACGCGCAGAACTTTTACTACCGGCGGGGAATTTGGAAAAGATGCAGTATGCTATTGCCTACGGCGCCGATGCTGTTTATCTGGGAACGGCGGATTTCAGTCTTAGAAGCCCGAAAACCGGAAATATTATAACAAATGACAATATAAAAAATTCTATAGAAACCGCTCACAAAATGGGCGTTAGCGCTTATGTAACGCTGAATGTTTTTGCGAATAACGAGATTATGGAAAAACTTCCACCGCTTATGGAATTGTTGGCGGATGCAAAACCTGACGGCATAATTTTTGCCGATCCCGGATTTTATTCCCATATAAAAAGATATTTGCCGGATGTCCCTATGCATATAAGTACGCAGGCAAATGTTTTGAACTATGAATCAGTGAAATTCTGGCAGGATTTGGGGGCAACAAGAATAATTCTGGCAAGAGAATTATCATTAAAAGAAATAGAACAAATCGCAAATAAAGTTCCCGATATAGAGCTGGAAGTTCTTGTACATGGTTCTATGTGTGTCGCTTACTCGGGAAGATGCTTGTTGAGCGACTATATGACGAACAATACAAGAAAATCCAATCAGGGCGCATGCGCCCAGCCATGTCGATGGAAATACAGTCTTATTGAAAGCAAAAGACCGGGAGAAGAATACGAAATTACCGAAGATCAGCATGGAACATATATCTTAAATCCTAAAGATCTATCTCTTATTGAACATATTCCGGCTTTGATAAATGCGGGAGTTTGCTCGTTTAAGATTGAAGGTCGCACAAAAAGCATGTATTACGCCGCATCAGTGGCTAAAACTTATAAAAAAGCAATTAATGCTTACTATGAAGGTAAATCGCCTGATGTGAAAGAACTTTATGAAGAGCTTTCTAATGCGGGAAATAGGGGCTTTACAACAGGATTTTTGCTTGAAAATCCTGACAGTAGCCATTATGATTACAAAGCAAGCAAAAGTACGTTGAAATCAGTTTTTCAGGGAGTAATCCGTCATTGCGAGCGAAGCGTGGCAATCCAAAAAACAGATACTCCTTGTATTTTAGATTGCCACGTCGGAGCTAAAGCTCCTCCTCGCAATGACGATAATACATACACCTTAAAAATAAAAGCAAAAAACCAGTTAAAATCAGGCGAAATTGTTGATTTTATAACTCCGACTTTTGAAGTATCCGCGGAAATTCTTGAAATAATCGGAGAATATGGAGAAAAAATCGAAGTCGCCAACACAAATGATGAAGTTTATATTAAATTAAATATAGAAAATCCCCCCGAAGACTGGAAATGGGGAATTATTAGACAAAAAGAAAAAGAGTTATTAAATGCAGTTAAGACTGAAGCCTACATACATAGTTAATCGTGTTACCGATATTGACCTTGAAGAACTTATAGATGAAAATATTAAAGGTTTAATTTTTGATCTGGATAATACGCTTATGCCTCCAAAAACCTGTGTTTTGCCGGAGGATATAGCAGAATGGATTATCAAAGCCAAAAAAAATTTTCAGATAGCAATTTTGAGCAATAATCCTGATAAATCTTATGTTAAACAGGCAGGAGATCAAATCGGGTGTATAGCTTTTGAAAAAGCCGGCAAGCCCCGAAGAAAAGCCGCTATTCAGGCATTAAAAGACCTTGACCTGATTCCTTCACAGGTTGTTATGGTTGGAGATAGACCGCTTACGGATATTTGGGTGGGGCATAGATTGGGTATTATTACTATTTTGGTTGATCCGATCATGAAACACAAAGAAGCCAGAATAATTAAATTTCTTAGAAAGCTGGAAAGATTGTTTGTTTCTTCCCCTAAAAAATCTTTTCAGGAAAAAAAATAAAATAGTTAAAAATAAATCTGATATAATTAATACAATATTTTGGTTTTAATAAAAAAATACATGGATTTAGTGTCAATAAATTGGGAGAGTAAAAAATGAAAAACATTGCAAAAATGTTAACAGCGCTTGTTTTTGCGGGGCTTTTTATTAACAGTGTATGCGCAAAAACATATTCTGATCTGAACAAAAATCACTGGGCTTCACCCCAAATTCAAACGCTTTCAAAGGATGATGTAGTTGTAGGTTATCCTGATGAAACTTTTAAGGCAGATCAGCCTGTTTCAAGAGCCGAATTCGCAACGATGGTAGTTAAAGCTTTAGGGCAGGAAAACTGTATCTTAAAGGAAATTTATTATTTTAGCGATGTTCCTCTAAATTATTGGGCTTATGATTTAATTCAAAAAGCGCAAAGTTTTGACTTGCTAAAAACATACGCTGATGGGACTTTTCATCCTGATGATAACATTAATAAAGTCGATGCTGTTTATATGATGATTGCGTCCGTAGAAACAAAAAATATAACGGAAGCGCAGGCAAAAAAAGCTTTGAAAGTTTATAAAGATGCGGCAAAAATCCCAGCATGGGCTGTTATTCCCGCAGGAAAAGCTGAAATTCTTAAAGTAACCGCTCATAATCCGTTAACTCCAAATCTTTTTGCTCCTGATTCAAAAATTTCCAGAGCAGAGCTTGCGGTAAGTCTTTTTAATATGAGAAAAGCTGCTCTTAAGCATCCTAACGCAAAATTAGCTCTTGCAATGCAGCCTATAGTAGCACAAGGGACAGTAATTGACCCTGTAAATCTTGACGGAACTATCGCTACAATACCTGCCGGAACATTACTTCCTGTTACACTTCTCGGTGCAATACACAGTCAAAAAAGCCATCAGGGAGAAGTTTTCGTTACAGAAGTTAAAGATAATCTCGTCACAAAAGACAATTATCTTTTAATTGCAAAAGGGACTTATATCAGTGGTCAAATTACAGATTTGCTTCCTGCAAAATACTTTATTAGAAATGCTAAAGCTGTATTTGAAGCTCAAAATATAAATACAGTAAGAAGACAAAAAACAGAATTTCCCGGAAGTGTTGATTTACCTTCTAAAACATACAAATGGTATCAAAAAGCGATTAATTTCGTGATAAAAGGAAGAAAAATCACTTTAAAAGAGGGCGACCAGATTTATGTAAAACTTAAACAGCCTATCAGAGTTGATTTAACAAACAGTACAATTTTGAAGTAATTAATATTATTTTTAAAAAAAGACAGCAATTTTTTAGCTGTCTTTTTTTTGTTTTTTAAGCAATTTTTTGCATAAAATTGTTTTTATATATTTATAGCAGAGTAAGGAAATTTATTTAGTTTAAGAAAGAGGAGAGGCAATTTATTATGGCAGTTGAAGGAATTAAAGTTGGAACTCAAGATTCAGTAAAAACGACATCGAATATTTTGGCAGGAAAGAAATTAATAACATCACAAGACCCGTCGAAAATACAAATTTTTAAAGGAATTAATGTAGGAACTCAAGATTCAGTAATATCAAGACCTATTAGTTTTGGAGGAAAGAATTTAATAACATTACAAGACCCGTCGAAAATTGAAAAGGAGCCTGCTCCTACTACTATTAACAAAGTTGAAACAATCTGTAAAAACCATATAACTGGTTCTGGAGCAGGTATAGTCGGAAAAGAAATTTCTGATTGGTAAAAAGTAATTAATATTATTAATAAAAAAGGGAAGTTGTGAAAATCAACTTCCCTTTTTAAAATCTAAATTAACACTCCAAGTAATTGTGAGCATAAATGTTTTTGTTAAATAAAATCTCTGCTGTCTTATAAATCGCAACTTCTTCAGGATTATCTTTATTGTAAGACAAGTCTTCAAACTCGCCTAATTCCTGCATTAAGTTATGAAGATTAATTAAAAGACTGTCGGATTCTTTTTCAGGTGTTTGAGAAGAAACGATTTTGACAACTCTTATGAGTTCTGTGTCAAAAGCATCGGCAATAGCGGAATCAAGTCCG
>Ga0209212_1009513_pt1 | contig 10126 bp, 6 predicted proteins | sample RifGroC2_FD_183996 | JGI IMG/M metagenome (GOLD analysis project Ga0209212, IMG submission 183996) | Groundwater microbial communities from Rifle, Colorado, USA - Groundwater C2 (SPAdes) (version 2) | ecosystem: Environmental > Aquatic > Deep subsurface > Groundwater | place: Rifle, Colorado... | reverse complement strand
CCGCTCCAGACACGCTGCCCGGACTTTGGGGAAAACTTGCTTGACCAGGTAGGTCCGCTCCGCGTCCATGTCGCGGAAAGTGGAGGAGAGGAAGGCGCGGATTTCGCGGGTTTGGGTGGCGGTGTTGTTTGTCATGCTTTTCTTTTCCTGTTCTGTAATTTGCCCGCTTTGAACTTTTCCTGCCATGCCGCGAACTCCAATGGGCGCAGGCCAAAGCGGATGGCGTTGCCCGCATGGAGCGTCTTGAATTCTTCCAGTGCCAGTGCAGCAAAACGTTCCTGATCGTCCTGCAACACCGTCTCTGGCATGAGTCTGCGGAGTGTTTTTTCGTTGGCGGGTTTCCCGCCGCGAACGATGTCTTGCACGACCCCGGCCAGTTCATTGCGATAACGCAATCGAAAGGTGTCCGGCGGAATCAGTTGCTGCTGTACGGCAACGTATTGCTGGCAGGAGCGTTCGTAAGCCCACACAAAAACATCGCGCAATAATTCAATCCGATTCAGTTCATACACGCCCAGCACCGCATCCACATAGGCTTGCTGCGGCACGTCTAAAAACGAGAGCGGACACAAATTGTGCTGGATGAACGGGATGTTTGCGGCCAGACGGGAGACGCGTTTGTTCACGTCCTCGAAGGGTTGCAGGTATGGCAAATGCACCATCAGGAAAAATGACTGCTCGAATGGGTCCTTAATTTCCGCAGCCATGCTCATCACAATGCCGAACAGTTCTTCCAGGCGTTGCGGCATCGCTATCGGCATATAGACGCTGCCGCCAATTTCCACCGGGCGGTTGCGGATGCGGCCACAGGCAAGCGGGTCGGGCATCAGGCCATCGGAAAGAAAAGCGTGCAACGCAATCACAGTTTCAGGAGTCACGCCCGCGTGCTCGGTGTCGCGCACCAGATATTCGATGGCAGATTTGTGGTTCAGGATCATCTGCGTTTCCAGCGCGTCCTTGCCTTCTGCGGCTTGACCGAATTCGATCAGACGTTCAGTGTCGAGACGGCTATAAGTGTTGCCCTCCAACCGGGATGAAGCCCATGAGAGATCAATCAACAGGCGATTCAGAATATCGCGAGCGAATGTGCCTGCCGGAGTTTGCCCGGCGGGCGAGCGGCCAAGACTATGCAGTTGTGCCCGTAGCGATTCGGGGAGATATGCAGTTTGGTTGGGGCGGTATTGTTCAAGAAACTTGAGCTGGTAACTGACTGGCTTACGCTGCTGGCGCGGCTGGCGAACATAGGTTTTGATCTCTTCGCCTTCGGGGGACGTGGGGACATAAACTTCCGCAGCTACTTCTCCTTTCAAAGCGCCAGTCACGTCACCAGCGGGGGCGCCCACGCGGTATCTGAAAGCACGCCCCGCTCTGTCAGGAAAAATTCGCTTTTGCTTAACCAATGCTGCCAGACGACGCTGCAAGGTGCGACGCGGCACTCTGGCCCCAAGTTTTTGAGCAAGTTCGTCCACGCCAACACCATTTGGATATAGGGCGATGAGATCAATGATCTGTTGAAACTCTTGATCAGGTACGACGATTGGCATGTCCTTCTTCCTTTTTTGTGGCGCAGATAGCAGTATCGCGCCACTTTAACTGGCGCGCAATAGCTTATTCGCGCCACTTAAATCCGTTTATATGGCGCGATTCACAAGGATCGCGCCAAATGTAGTCATTATTCCGTATCTCGAAGTTGTAAATGATCGAACCAGGTTTTGAGCGTAATCGCAAACTCTCGGGGTGTTCCGTTCACCAAATTGGCTTCGGCTAGTCCCATCGTGTCATAGGCGATTATAGAGTTCCTGCTTACCGCGAAACTCCCCCAAGTCCGCCAGATACCAGGAGGTGCTGGCGGGGTTGTCGGGGGAGGTGCTAAATCGGGATAGTGTTGTCATTGACTGGATGCCCATTGCTGGCCAATTGTCCCTCACTGAATATCACATCCCCAGAACAACACATCGAGTTCATATCTATGCAACTTCCTTCTACGCGCAATTTCCATAGCTGCGCTCTGGATGTCAGAGTTAAGCTTTGGAGTCAGATTCCTGATTGTAAAACCGCGTGAAAAGTTAGATCCATTGTTCGCATCAATCCCTGCCACCACATAGCTGTCAAGTGGAACCTCAAAAAATTGCTCGACTGTATCCAATTTAAATTCTCGGTGTAAGTCCTTGTTCATTGCACAATGACGTAAGAAGATATTGATAACCTTTCTTGCCGCACCAAAGTTAGGCTGGCCATTGTCAGGCCGCAGAAGATATTTCGAGAGAGCCTGAGTCTTTTTGTTCAAGAATTTCGAAAAATCTCTCTCATTGATGTTTTCAAGGTTGGTGAGGGAAATTCCATTTTTTAAGAAATTCCGAGCAGCTTCAGCACCGCCTGCGTTGACTTGCGACCTAAGTGTCGAACTGCCTACACTTGACATGGCTAAATGTCCACTAACGAATTCAATCCATTCCGAACGATTCATGCGCTCCATCAACAACCCCTTCAATTATTAAAATTTTTCAACAACTCATCCAACCTCTTCCTCACCAACTTCGTCGGTTCAGCATCGGCTCCTAATTCGCGCTCACGGATCGCGAGCGCTTTGCGATAGTATGTTTCTGCTTCCGCTAATTCGCACTTTAGTTTGAGTAACACACCCAATGCACTATAGGTTGTTGCGGTTTTCAAGCCATTTTCTCCATATACTCGAATATGCCTAGAAACGGATTCACGCTGCAACGGTTCGGCTTCTTCAAGCCTGCTAGCTTTGAGCAATAACAACGCTAGGAAGTTGAGGCTGGCGACCGTGCAAGGATGATTAGGACCAAGGGTCTTTTCATTAATAGACAACGCGCGGCGATACAACGGCTCGGCAGCAGCGTCGTCACCCTGATTTTCCAGCAACACAGCTAGGTGACTGAGGCTGGTGGCCGTATCCGGATGCACATGCCCGAGGGCATTTTCACGGATAGCCAACGCACGACGATTTAGCTGTTCGGCAGCAACGTCATCACCTTGATCTGACACCACCAGCGCAAGGTTAATGAGGCTAAAGGCCGTATCCGGATGCATATACCCGAGATATTTTTCCCGGATAGCCAACGCACGATGATGCAGCAATTCGGCAGCAGCGTAGTCACCCTTGATGGCTAGCAACACCGCCAAGTTATTGAGGCTGGTGGCGGTATCCGTATGATCGGGTCCGAGAGATTCTTCCCAGATAGCCAACACGCGACGATACAGCGGTTCCGCAGCAGCATAGTCGTATTGTTCATACAGCAACGATGCTATGCCGTTGAGGCAGCTTGCGGTATCCGGATGGTTAGGGCCGAGAGCTTTTTCATGGATCGCCAGTGCACGCCGGTGCAACGGCTCAGCACCCACGTAGTCGCCCTTGCTGGCCAGCAATCTAGCGACGTCATTAAGGCATGACGCAGTAACCGGATGCTCGGGGCCGAGGACTTTTTCCTTGATAGCCAGCGCACGGCGAAGTAAAGGCATTGCTTCATCAAAGCGAGCAACTGTATGGTATAAATTGCCCAGCTTATTGCTGCTATGGGCAATCTCCTGATGCTCGGGCTGCAGCAGCTGCCCCTGTCTTTTCATCAGCTGCTCCAGTATGGCAATCGCCAATGGGTAACGCCCCAAGTAATTCAGCCAACTACAAAAACCACCGATAGCTGCCCCTGCCTTTTCAGCACCATCAGCATCCAACTTGTCGATTTCAATTTTCCAAAGTTTCTTGAGCTGGTTCTGTTCAGATTCAATAAGCGTATCCAGCGCATTGATAATAAGGCTCTCACCGTTATTGGCTTCGTCATCGTGAAGTTTTACGGGGACAGGGAGATAGCCCAAGTCTTGGGCGAGTTGTTTCCTTGCCTGCTTTTGCCCCTTGTGTTCCAGCTTCGCTAGCTCTGTAATCTGGTGCAGCGCCTCGGCAGCACCCCTGGCATCGTATTCGTTCTCACCCTTGCCATACCCCGGCGCAAAGTGCGCATACAGATGTTCCCTAACCGGCCAGGTATCGTAGTAATGCAGCGCCGCCTCGCCAAAGATGCGGTGCATCGGTGCGCGTCTGCCCTGCTTGTTGAGTAGGAACGGGGCGAGGTTGTTGAGCAGTCTGGACAGATGCACTTGCGGCAGCCGGGGCTTGCCGGTGTCTTCGGCGATGGGGTCACCTAATTGAAAGTCGCGCAGCGCTACGTTTGCCTCCTCGCCCGCTTGCGGGATAACCAGCGACTTGGCTGCGGTTTCTTGCAGCCTAGTCGAATGGCTAGTTGTTCCATCCAGAGGATTGAGGTGAGGGGAACGGGCATGCCCGTTGGGTTGTGCCAACAGGTCAGCCAGTTCGATCTCCGACAGCCCCGCCCTTGATGCGCCGAGCAGCGCCATGAAGCTGGCTGCCAGTTCCGGTAGTTCCGGCCTGCCGTTGTCGGCATCGAGCAGGAAGTTGTTGAGGAAGAGTTGCTCGGCATCGGGTTGTTTGAGGATGTCGTCGATGAGCTGGGCGAGGTTTTCGTGCCTTGCGTCTACCCTGAGTTCTTCGAGGGCGAGCCCGAGGTAGAGGGGGCTGCCGCTCTGCGGGGCGCTGGCAAGGCGGTTGGCCAGGTCGGCGGGCAGGACTTTACGGTAGCGCGCGAGGGTATCGGTGACGATCTGGTTGCGGAGCTGGTCGGTCAGTGGCGGGACTTCGAGGGTGGTGTTCCAGTTTTGGGTTGTGCTGCGCGCCGGTGTGTCGTCGGCGGCGCTGGCGATCAGGATGCTGTCGGGACCGAGGGTTTGCGGGGTGAGGATGTCGAGGTTTTTGCCGCCATCGTTGAGTTGGTCGAGGGCGTCGAGGATGAACAGGTAGCGGCAGTGATTGCGCCGTGCCGCCATGGATATCCAGGTGGAGAGCGCTTCGATCTTGTCCTTGGGAGTTTCGGGAATATCGCCGGCAATGTCCTGTATGTCCGGGTGCAGGGTTTGCAGGATGCGCTCGACCCAGGATTCCAGATAGTTGGCGCTGTCCGCGCCGATGTAGTGGTCGATGACGCGCCAGGTTTCGGCTTTCTTTTCACTCCCTCCCCCGGGCAGGGGGAGGGTTGGGGTGGGGGTGGAAGGGTTCGTTCCTGCGAGGGCATTCGTCGTTTCTATCGGGTTGCTTACCCCCATCCCAACCTTCCCCCTGTGAGGGGGAAGGGGCTGACTGGCTTCGGGTTGACTGGCTACGGGTTGATGCTGAAGGTGGCGCGCCAGGTCTGCCATCAAGGCGCTTTTGCCTTGTCCCGATGGGCCGGTGACGAGGATGGGGCCAAGCGCGGGGGTTTCGATGCGTTGTTCGATAGCCCTGATCATCTGTTCGCGCACGTCGGGGCGCGGCAGGAAGTTTTGCAGGCGGTGGAATCTGAATGCCTGATGGGCGGCGTTGCTGCGTTCGAACGGGGTCGGGACTTCGTCTGCCGGGAAGTAGCGGTCGAGCTGGGCGATCAGGTAGCTTTCTACGGCGGCGCCGAATTGTTCGATGCTGGTGTAGTTGTCGATGCCCAGATAGGGGGTGTGGCGGATGCGTTGCTTGAGGGTGGCGAGCCTGCCGTTGGCCGCATCGTAGTAGCTGGCGTCATTCGGGTCGGGTGCATGGCCGGTGAATTGCCGGTAAAGCTGGTCGGTGAGTTGGGGGGCGCGCAGGAGGAACAGGGCATGCCCTGCCATTTTGTCTGCCGCGCCTTCGCCCAGTACGGCGAGTTCCATTTCCAGCTCGGTGACGCTGATGCCGCGCTCGATGGAATCGCGGATGGCTGGGGCATATTGGGAGTCGCCGTGCTTGTCCCAGTAGGCGGCCAGCTCGTCATGCTTGGGTATCCAGCCGTAACGCTCGCCGAGGAAGCCGATGAAGAACGGCGGGAATTTGCGGCAGCGGTTGATTTCCTTGAGGCAGATTTCCACGGTCGCGCCGTTTTTGGATTCTTCTTCCGAGACTCCCCAGCGCAGGTCGATTTCGCTGAAGCCTACTTGCCGCTCCAGACACGCTGCCCGGACTTTGGGGAAAACTTGCTTGACCAGGTAGGTCCGCTCCGCGTCCATGTCGCGGAAAGTGGAGGAGAGGAAGGCGCGGATTTCGCGGTTCTTTTCGCGGTTCTCGTTATTTTGTTGCGTCACAGCGTCTCCCAGAAAAAATAAATCCCGCGCGCAGCATCCTGCTGCGCAAATCTGTACTCTCCTGGGATGATGCTTTTGATTCGCTTCGCCGAACAAGAATCTTGTCCGTGAGGAATTCTCTTTTTTGACACAAAAAAATGCAGGGATGACTCCCTGACAAACCCGCAGCTCGGAAAATATCAGGTGTTAGATTTAATTGCAACGATCCCTTGAAAACAACAGGTTAAACCACCTGTTAACGCCTGTTCCCACGCAATTTCAACGGTGCGCCACGGCCTGCTGTATATCGTAGGTTGCCTGAAATATCTCGTCCTTAACGATGCCGTAATCGGACGCTGCATATTGCAGCAGCCAGTCGCCGGAATCTCCTCGCAAGCTTCCCCCGGCAGGCATCTGGATCTCCAGCGGTGTATCGAGGCGCAACGCGAGCACTGTCATTGGCCGTTTCATGTATTCGCCGTCCGCACCAAACAAAGTGCCTCCTGCCGGTAGATAGCGCTCATCGAACTTGATTCGCTCGACAGGCCACGATTCCCCCGTTACGCCGGTGAGGATCGCGTCGCCGGAATGAAATGCCACAGCTCCTTCCAGCGTCTCGCAAATGCCGTCTGCCGTGGCGAAGCGAACCCGCACCGGGGCCGGGCGCTTCACGGCTCGCAGGGCGCGGGGATTCCTTGTCAGATCCGGCAATACGCTCATGCTGGCAGTTCAGTTTCCTGATGGCGGATGAGTTGCTGCCACTGCCCGTTCTCGTCCGACATGATCCGTGCTGCTTCCAGCGCCAGATGGCGCAGGCGTATCCAGCCATCCCATCCGGGTTGCCGCCCGGCATCGTTAATCGCATCGACAAGCGTATCCAGTTCGTGCCCGGTAGCGTCATGTTGGTCAGCGAGGCGGATAATCTCAAGTTTGGTGGACACCCCATGAATCGCCGCCGCAAGCGCCGGAAAGAAAGCGGTGCAGATCAGCAGCCAGTTTGCATGGATTGCGAAGTGTGCCAGCACCGCCAGCGCCGTCGCGCCGAAAAGCCCCATCGAAAGCCAGTGCATCCGTTTGTGTGCCGCATGCAGTTCCTCGTGTTTGTCATGATGATATTTTTTCTGGCTCTCGATCACGTCATGCACATATTGGGCGAGCCTGGCCTTGATTTCTTCGGTGCTTGCAGCGTAAGTCTTCCCGTTTGCGCCGACGGGAAGTCCTTCCGTTATCAGCGTGCGCTGCATGAGCCACAATTCGGCGCTGGCCAGGTGCAGGGAGCCATTCTTGACCCGCCAGGCCGGCTCCATGAATGGGCGAGGCACTCCGAGCAGCGGCAGGCACATCTTTGCATAACGCAATTGTTCCGCAATGAAGCGATAGCAAACCCAATCGAAGTGCCAGCTTTTATTTTTTGAAAGGACCACACTGCCGACAATCATGGCGATCAGCACAAGTTCCGCCACCAGCCAGAAGACGCCATGCCCGCCTGGCCATAGCCCGATGACGCCGGCGACTGCCGCGAATACCGCCATGGCCGAAGCGCCATACATCAGCCAGGTCGAATCTCTATGGCGGCCGGCAGACACGTTTGCCTCGACATCGTAATGCCGGAAGCGGGCATCGATCAGCGGGGTTGGAGCTATAGGATGACCCTCTTCTGCCTGCTCGGGTCCGAAATAGGGTTCAGGGACTTTCGCCTTAAGCTGTTTGCGCAGCCGGGCAAAGTCAGAACGCACCAGCGCCATCATTGCTTCGTGAAAATGCCCGGCGCGAATAGGATCATTACGTTGCCCGGACTCGGCGCGGTAGCCGTCCAATCGCCTGGCTTCATCCTTGCTTGAAGGTGCGGGTGGATCAACAAGCATATGCACCGCTTCGGTGAGGCTTTGCTGCTGCGCCGCCTCATCCGGGAGAGGCGTAAAGCAATCCTGCAGCCATTGCGGCTCCGGATGGGGGCAGCGCAACTTGTGCAAATAAGGGGCGATCAGGCGGGTACGGTCGAGCATGTGCACCGAGCCATCTGTTTTCAGCCAGACCACCGGTTTCATCATCAGCGCCGCCTGGAAAGCCAATCGCACCGTGCCGCCGGAAAGACCTTGTGGCGACTCGCCGTCCCAAACGGCGACGAGTATATCGGCAAAGGACAGAGCCACCTCGTCGCGAATGGCAATGGACTCTTCACTGCGAAGGTTCTCATCGCTTGCTCCGAGCCATACGACACGCTCTGCCCGCTGCTGGCTTGAGGCAAGCGGTTCAGGTTGTCCCGGAGCAAGCAGATGCAGTGGCAGTTCAAGGCGCTCAGCGATGATGGCAGTCTCTTCATCGGTTCCCTCGGCCACACCGGTCAACACGCGCAATGTTGCATGCTGACCACTGGCCACACCCCGCAACAAGGTCAACAGATTTTCGAGTACCGAGAATAGATGCTCGCCAGCAGGAAGCCGATCCGGTCGGTGGCCGGCCACAAGGACAGTCAGTACGTTATTCATCGCGTATTTCTCCACACAGCATTATCCTTAATCCTTCACTTTTTTCTTCCTGTAGCCGCTCCTTGAAACAGACAAAAAACCCACCAGGGAAAGAAGGTGTTTATTTCCGGCCGTCTCGATCAAATAATCCGCAAATCTGCGCGGTTCATCGCTGAAAAACCTGTCCTTCGATTGACAAGGAATGGGCGGCATCAGTTGCGGCGGCTTTCAGTCACATCGGTACGCGCCATACATTGACTAGATGATGGTCGCGATAATACTTCACTGACGCTATTTTTATAATGACTTTTCCGCATTAGATGGAGAAGGTTTAACCGCGCTCCGATCAACCGATGGACTGCTTTGTGAAAATTTCATCAATACCTGGTATTGGTACAGGGCACGCATAGTGCCGTGCTACCGCAAAGCGGCCATATGTGGAGGCTGACATATGGCAATCGAGGGAGCAACTGACCCGAAGGCCAGTTGCAAACCCGTTGGTTATATCTCGGTTTGCTCGGAAATTTCCAGTGCATCGTCAACTTCAATCCCCAAGTACCGCACGGTGCTTTCTAGCTTTGAGTGCCCCAGCAACAGTTGCACTGCCCGCAAGTTTTTGGTTCTCCGGTAAATCAGAGTAGCCTTGGTTCGGCGCATCGTATGGGTGCCATAGACGGTTGGATCAAGACCAATAGCAGCGACCCATCGATGCACGATCCTGGCGTATTGCCGGGTTGAAACATGCTGAGAGTTTTGCAGCCGACTTGTGAACAAGAATTGTTCCGACTTCAGATTGGCCTTGGCAATCCATGCGGCGAGCGCATTCCTGGTATCTTCCGTCAGCTCAAACTGCACCGGCCGCTGCGTCTTTCGTTGAATGACCATCGCCCGTGTCATCATCTGGCTGCCATGAGCAACGTCCCGAACTCGTAGGTTGACCAGATCACAACCTCGCAGTTTGCTGTCGATGGCCAAGTTAAACATTGCCAGATCACGGATACGTTTGCCGAGTTGCAGATGAATACGAATGGCCCAGATGTCCTTCAGCTTCAGTGGTGGCTTCTGCCCGATCAGTTTGCCTTTATTCCAGGGTTCGCGGGATTGAGAGATTTCCATTTCAGACTCCTTGTTGATTGAACGGAATCTGATTCTGCGGCCATCATCGCCCAATGGCCGGTGACGATTCCATACCGGCCGTTGGCCCATCCGGATGCCACCGGCAGCAGTGGCCGAACAGCCGTCCCTCATACCCGGCACTCTGACTGACTGTTCCTGGCACGCTGTTGCCTGTCGATCTTTGTATCAGGCTACTCGCAAGCAGTCACCGGAGCTTTGCCTGTTAAACAAAAGGATTTTTGAGTTTTACACCCGTTCCGAAAAAATCATCGACGTTGCGGGTTACCACTGTCAGGTCGTGAATCAGTGCAATCGCAGCAATCTGTTTGTCTATCGGATGTTCGGGGTGTGGTGACATCAATCGACCCCAAATTTGAGCGCATTCTTCATCGAAGGCCAAAATCTTATCGGCGTAGCCAGACACAATCAGATCAAGCCAT
>Ga0209212_1009512_pt1 | contig 10126 bp, 9 predicted proteins | sample RifGroC2_FD_183996 | JGI IMG/M metagenome (GOLD analysis project Ga0209212, IMG submission 183996) | Groundwater microbial communities from Rifle, Colorado, USA - Groundwater C2 (SPAdes) (version 2) | ecosystem: Environmental > Aquatic > Deep subsurface > Groundwater | place: Rifle, Colorado... | reverse complement strand
TCCCGCCACCCTGCCGGAGAACGCCATCGACTGCTTCGTCTGCACCCAGACCTTCAACTTCATCTTCGAGGTGGAGAAGGCGATCGCCGGCGCCCACCGGATGCTGAAACCGGGGGGGGTGCTTTTGGCGACCGTCGCCGGCATCAGCCAGATCAGCCGCTACGACATGGAGCGCTGGGGGGACTACTGGCGCTTCACCAACGCCTCACTGCAAAGGCTCTTCGAGCCGGTTTTTCAAGGCGGCGTCGAGATCGCCTCCTTCGGCAACGTCCTGGCGGCCACCGCCTTCCTGCAGGGGCTCGCCGCTGATCCTCACCATAGTGGCGCGCAAGTGACCGTGCCCCTGAACCGACTGTACATGGCGGCACGCGACCTGGTGCGCACCCCCTGGCGCCTGTTGCTGAACCGGGTCGATGCGCCGGTCCTGGTACTGGTCTACCACCGGGTCGCCGCCCTGGCGCGCGACCCCGAGATGCTCGCCGTGACGCCGGAGAATTTCCGGGACCAGATGCGCCATCTCAAGGAGAACCACCCCCTGGTCCGGTTCGAGGACGACTGGGGCCCGCGGCTGAAACCGGCCGTCTGCGTCACCTTCGACGACGGCTACGCCGACAACCTCCTGCAGGCGCTGCCGATCCTCGAGGAGGTGGGAGTGCCGGCGACCTTCTTCGTCAGCACGGGGGCCGTCGGCGCCGGGGACGGCTTCTGGTGGGACAGGCTGGGAGAGATCGTTTTCGGCAGAGGCGAGCTTCCCGCCGGCTTCACCCTGGACGACGGCCGTTCGGAGACGCGCTGGCCCACCGCCACGGTCGGCCAGAAGGAGCGATTCTACCGGGACATGGTGGCAATCTTCAAAGGGGCCGCGGCCGGGGAGCGCAGCCGGTTGCTTTGCCGGCTGGGCAGCTGGGCGGGAGACGGGGCAGCGGGCGCCGATCCGCACCGCGCCCTGACCGTTGACGAGCTGCGCACGCTGGCGCGCAGCAGCTGGGTCACCGTCGGCGCCCATACCGTGAGCCACTGCCGCCTTTCCGCCTTGCCCGCGGCTGCCCAGAAGGAAGAGATCGCACGCTCGAAAAGGGAGCTGGAGACCTGGCTTGGGCGGGAGATCACGGTCTTTTCCTACCCCTACGGCCGGCGCGGCGATTACACCGGGGAGAGCGTGGCGCTCTGCCGGGAGTCCGGCTTCGCCAGGGCCGCGGCCAATTTCGCGGGGCAGGCGCACCGCTGGACCGACCCGTACCAGATACCGCGCCACCTGGTGCGCGACTGGCCGGTGCGGCTCTTCGCCGAAAGGCTCAAAGGATTTTGGACCCGATGAAGATCCAGCTCGTCAACAGCGCGGACATCGAGGGGGGGGCGGCCCGGGCGGCGATGCGCCTGCTCGACGGCCTGCGTGCGGCGGGCGCCGACGCGAGGCTCATGGTGCAGCGCAGGTTCGGCGACAGCCCCCACGTGGACGGCCCCTCCACCCCCGCGGCCAAGGCGCTCGGTTTCGCCCGGCCCACCCTGGAGGAAATCCTCTTCGGCATCTCTCCCGCAAAGGTGCGCGGCCCGTTTTCCCCCGCCTTTCTGCCGGACGGACTTGGCGCCAAGGTGGCCTTTTTCGCACCCGACATCGTCCACCTGCACTGGGTGGCGATCATGATGCGCCTGGAGACGCTGCGCCGTTTCAAGGCGCCGGTCGTCTGGACGCTGCACGACTCCTGGCCCTTCACCGGCGGCTGCTACCTGCCGCAGGACTGCACCCGCTACCGGCACTCCTGCGGCAGCTGCCCGGTCCTCGGTTCCTCCGGGGAAAACGACCTGTCGCGCCGGGTCTGGCGCAGGAAAGAGCGGGCCTGGCGCGGGTTGGACCTGACCGTCGTCGCCCCGAGCCGCTGGCTGGCGGAGTGCGCCCGGGGCAGTGCGCTCTTCCGGGGGGCGCGCGTCGAGACCATCCCCAACGCGATCGACCTGCGGCGCTACCGCCCCTTCGACCAGCGCACCGCCCGGGAGATCCTCTCCCTGCCGCTGGACCGGAAGCTGATCCTGTTCGGCGCCAACTCGGCCGCCCGGGACCGCAACAAGGGGTTCCACCTGCTGGAGCGGGCCCTGGGCGAACTGGCGGGGGGGGGCCTGCGGCGCGACCAGGTGGAGCTTGTGGTCTTCGGCTGCTCGCAGCCCGCCCAGCCGCCCGAGCTCGGCTTCGACACCCGTTACCTGGGGCGGCTGGGCGACGACGTCAGTCTGGCGCTGCTCTACGCGGCGGCGGATCTCTTCGTCCTCCCCTCGATCCAGGAGAACCTCCCCTACGTGGTCATGGAGGCCATGGCCTGCGCCACCCCGTGCGTGGCGTTCGACCAGGGAGGGGTGCCCGACCTGATCGACCACCGGGAAAACGGCTACCTGGCGCGCCCCGGCGACCCCGCCGACCTGGCGCGGGGCATCGCCTGGGTGCTGGGCGATGAAGCTCGCCGGAGCGGGCTCTCTTTTGGGGCGCGGCGCAAGGTGGAGCGGGAATTCGCACAGGAGCAGGTCGCGCAGCGTCACATCGAGCTGTACCGCGAGATTCTGCACCAGGGGCGCGAAAGATAGGGGGAGCGCTCTGGAGCCGTGATCCCGCTTGCGGGCACATTATGACTATGGTACCATGGTCACAATTGAGCATGGAGGTGACGCATGCCGCAGGTCGTATCTAAATCCCAGTTCAAGCCCCATTCACTGGAGTATTTCCGCAAGGTCGAACAGACCGGTGAGGAGTTGGTGATAACGGATCATGGACACCCGGTCCTCAAGATTGTCCCCTATGTCGCCGATCCGGAGCAGTGTTTCCAGGGGCTACGCAACACGGTACTGCGCTATGACGCCCCCCTTGAGCCTGTCGGGGCAGAGGACTGGGAGGCGCTGAAGTGATCGTGATCGATACCCACGCCCTGCTCTGGTGGGTCAGTGACCCCAGCGCCTTGAGTGAACCGGCAAGAAAGGCGATCGATGCCGGCGTGAAGTCGACGTCGGTGCATGTATCCTGTATCAGTTCCTGGGAGATCGCTTTGCTGGTGCAGCGCGGCCGACTGCGGCTCGCTCTGGACGTCCGCGACTGGCTCTGCCGCTGCGAGGCGCTGCCGTTTCTCACCTTCGTGGCAGTGAGCAACGCCATAGCGGTCGAGTCCGTTCGGCTGCCTGATTTCCCCCACGCCGATCCGGCCGACCGGATCATTGCAGCCACCGCGCTGTCACTTGGAGCGGCCCTGGTGACAAAGGACGACAAGTTGCGAAATTATCCCCACCTGAGAACGATCTGGTAACGGGATGGAAAAAACGATCACGCTATCCATCGTCACCCCTTCCTACAACCAGGGCCAATTCCTCGCCGCCACCATCGAGAGCGTCCTGGGCCAGGCGGGGGATTTTCTCATCGATTACATCGTCGTCGATGGCGGCTCGACCGACGATTCGGTCGCCGTCATGAAACATTACGACGCCCTGCTCCGCGCAGGGGAATGGCCGGTATCGTGCCGGGGCATATCGTATCGCTGGCTCAGCGAAAAGGACGACGGACAGACCGACGCCCTGCTGAAGGGGTTCCGCATGGCGACGGGTGAACTCCTCGCCTGGCTCAACTCGGACGACACCTACCTCCCCGGCGCATTGCAGAGCGCGGCCGAGTTTTTCCGCGACCGGCCGGAAACCGCCCTTCTCTACGGCGACGCCCACTACTGCGACACCTCGGGCGCCATCATCGGCAGGTACCGGACCGAGGCGTTCGATTACGACAAGCTCGCCTGGTTCAATTTCATCTGCCAGCCCTCGACCTTCTTCAGGCGGGACGCCTTCGAATCGGCCGGCGGCCTGGACCGGACGCTTAATTTCGCCATGGACTACGACCTCTGGATCAGGCTCGGCAGACGCTTCCCCTGCCGCTACCTGCCCCGGTTCCTTGCCACCTACCGGCTCCACGAGTCGTCGAAAACGGTGCGGGACGAGACCCTTTTCCAGAACAGCGAAGAGGCGCTTGGCCTGGCCCTGAAATATTTCGGCTGGGCCCCGCTTACCCGGGTCTACAACTCCTGCAGCTTCCGCTGCAGGGCACGCCTGCCGGGACCTCTGGCTCGCAGCGAAGCGGCGGTTCTGGTTGCAACCCTGATCTGTTCCGTGCTACGTTCCCTACGGCTGAACCGGGGGATCCGCGCCAGGGATCTGGCCCTTTTGAACCGTGAGAACTTCCGCAAGCTGTCCAAAAAAAGGATCGAGATCATGACGGGGACCGATGAGTAAATCGGTTCCAGATAGGATGCAATGAGAGTCTGCCTGATCGCACCCGTGCCCCCCTTCAGAGGGGGCATCGCCAAGTACTGCTATTCTCTGGCTAAGGAACTGGAAAAGCGGCATGAACTGCTGCTGCTGAGTTACCGGAGGCAGTACCCGAAGCTTCTCTTCGGCAATAAAAGCCAGATCGACCCGGAGGTCGACAGGAGCCGGATGGTCGACGAATTCAACCGGCTGTCCTTCGACATCGACTCCGCGAACCCGTTTTCCTGGCTGGAAACCTCCCGGCGCATCGCCTCATTCAACCCCGACCTGGTGATCCTCCCCTGGTGGGTCTCCTACTGGGCCCCCCTGTACCTGTACCTGCTCCGTTTCCTGGACAAGAGGGGGATCCGGGTCCTGTTCCTCTGCATCAACGTCTTCGAGCACGAGCACAGCCCTCTCAAGAATTTCCTGACCAGGCTGGTTCTCAAGAGGGCCGGCGCGGTCATCGTCCACTCGGAGCTGGAGAGGAGCCAGGTCCTGGCCTTCAACCCCCGGGCCACGGTGATAAAGCACCTGCTCCCCCTGTTCCGGTACCACCCCGCCCCCAGGGAGGGGAGCGAGCGCGCCCTGAACCTGCTCTTCTTCGGTTTCGTGCGCCCCTACAAGGGGCTCGACACGCTGCTCAAGGCACTGGGGCTCCTGAAGGAGCGGGACATAGCGCTCAGGGTGGCGGGGGAGTTCTGGCAGGACAAGGGGGAATATCTGGCGCTGATCGACGAGCTGGGCATCTCCGGCAAGGTGGAGATCGAGGACCGCTACCTGTCCGACCAGGAGATGAGCCGTCTTTTCGCCTGGGCCGACCTGGCGGTGCTCCCCTACAAGAAGACCATCACCTCCGGGGTGATCGCCACCGCCTACGGTTTCGGCAAGCCGGTGCTGGCGACGGCGGTCGGGGGCTTTCCCGAGGTGGTTGAGGACGGCCGCACCGGCAGGATCGTCCCCCCCGACGACCCGCAGGCCCTGGCGGATGGCATCCTCTGGTTCATCGAGCACCGGGAGGTCGACTTCGCCGGCAACATCGAAAGCCTCGCGGCCCGCGAGATGTCCTGGAAATCCCTGGTGGACCGGATCGAGGCCTTCCATTGACGGGTGTAGCGTGGCCATGACCTTTCTGATACCGCTGGTGGCCTGGCTTTTGCTCGTCGCCTGCGCCCGCTGCCGGGGGTGGGGGTGGCGCGTCTCCTTCCTCGCCGCCTCGGTCGTCTGGGGGGGGGCGCTGACGCTCCTTACCGAGCTCCTGAGCCTGTTCACGGCGCTGGACCGCCCCTTCCTGGCGGCGGGCTGGTCCATCGTCGCCATCGCTCTGGCGCTGCCGCTGCTGCGCGCCGCTTCGCTTCCCGCGCCCCCCGAAGTCCCGACCCTCGCGCGCGGCGAAGGGGTCATGGTCACGGCCATAGCGGGCATACTGGCCTGCACCTGCCTCATAGCGGTCGTTTCCCCTCCGAACAACAACGACTCCCTGACCTACCACATGAGCCGGGTCATGCACTGGGCCCAGCAGGGGAGCGTGGCCCATTTCCCCACCAACATCCTGAGGCAGCTGGAGCTGAACCCCTGGGCCGAATTCGCCATCCTGCATTTTCAGATACTGAGCGGCGGCGACCATCTGGCCAACCTGGTGCAGTGGTTCAGCATGGCGGGGTGCCTCATCGGGGTGTCGGCCCTGGCCGGACTGTTCGGGGCCTCCAGGCGGGGAGAGCTCCTGGCGGCGCTTCTGGCCGCCACCCTTCCCATGGCCATCCTCCAGTCCAGCAACACCCAAAACGACCTGGTGGTCTCCTTCTGGCTGGTCTGCTTCGTCTTTTTCGGTCTGCTGTCGCAGCGTGAGGGCTCCCCGAAATGGGTCATCCTGATGTCGCTCAGCCTGGGGCTCGCCATCCTGACCAAGGGGACCGCGTACCTCTTCGCCTTCCCATTCGCGCTCTGGTTCCTGGTCGGGGACTTGCGGCGCTCCTGGAGAGAGGCCTGGCCCAAATATCTCTCTCTCGCGCTCATAATGCTGGCCCTGAACCTCGGGCACTTCCAGCGCAATTACCGCCTGTTCCAAAACCCCCTGCACTCCGGAACCGAACGTTACTCCAACAGCTACCTGACCCCCGGGGTGGTGCTGTCCAACCTGTCCAGGAACGTGGCCCTGCACCTGCTGACGCCCTCAGCCGCGGCGAACGGCTACCTGACAGGCGCCCTGGCCTCGTTTCACTCGATCCTCGGGGTGGGTCTGGACGACCCCGCGACCACCTGGCCCGGCACATCCATCGCCGGGCGCATCCTGGCCCCGCACGAGGACTCGTCGGGTAATCCGCTGCACCTTGTCCTGTTCCTCCTGGTCTCGGCGCTGCTGGTCGGCGGAGCGCACCGGAAATGGAGCGTCCCCTACGTAGCCGCGCTTTTCGCCGGTTTTCTGCTCTTCTGCATCATGCTGCGCTGGCAGCCGTGGCACAGCCGTCTGCAGCTCCCCTTGTTCGTCCTGTTCTCGCCGGTGGCGGCAGGCGTCATCTCCGCCCTGGGACGGGAGCGCACCGAGCGGCGCCTGGTGCTCCTTTTCTCGCTCGCTTCCCTCCCCTGGCTTTTGTGCAACGTCACCAGGCCCGTCATCACCCTTTCCCCCCTGGTGCCGGGATACCCTCCTTCCATACTTGCAACTCCCCGCCGTTTGCAGTACTTTGCGGATGGCTCCTGCGACCTGGCCTCGTACCGGGATGCCGCCTCCCTGATCGGCCGCCAGGGGGCCCAGGTCGTCGGGCTCAGCAGCGGCGGGAACGGGAGGGAGTACCCACTGTGGGTGCTGACCCGCACCGACGGGTTGCGGGGGCCGCGCCTGGTGCACGTGGGGGTGAAGAACGTCTCGGGGAGCATTCCCGGAGCGCGCCCGCGTCCCGACGTCACGGTCTCCCTGGAGAGCGCCGGCAAGGCGTGCCGGGCCTCGATCGCCCGGCAGGCGCCGTGACAGTTGCCCCATTCTCTTTCGCCATGCCGGCCACTGCCGGTTTTCACCATCCCCGAAGGGAGCATCACAATATGGTTCTTAGCGTCATCATCCCCGTCTTCAACGAAGCGGGCACCATCGAGGAGATAGTGAGACGGGTGCAGGCCGTCCCGCTCGACAAGGAAATAATCGCCGTGGACGACTTTTCCCGGGACGGCAGCCGCGACAAGCTGGCCGAACTTCAGGAAAGCCACCCGAACCTGAGGGTGGTATACCACGAGAGGAATCAGGGGAAGGGGTGCGCCATCAGGACGGGGCTCGCCCATGTGGCGGGAGACATGGTGCTGATCCAGGACGCCGACCTGGAGTACGACCCCGCAGAGTACCCCAGGCTGGTCAGGCCGATCGTGGAAGGGAGGGCGGACGTGGTGTACGGGTCGCGCTTCGCCGGAGGCGAGGAGCACCGGGTGCTTTACTTCTGGCACTACGTCGGCAACCGGTTTCTGACACTTCTCTCCAACATGCTCACCAACCTGAACCTGACCGACATGGAGACCTGTTACAAGGTGTTCCGGACCGAGATCATCAAGGGGATCAGGCTGGAGCAGAACCGGTTCGGCTTCGAGCCCGAGATCACGGCGAAGATCGCCAGGACCGGATGCCGGATCTTCGAGATCGGCATTTCCTACAGCGGGCGCACCTACAACGAGGGGAAGAAGATAGGATGGAAGGACGGCGTGCAGGCGATCTGGTGCATCGCCAAGTACCGGATCAAAGGCTAGCGGCGCCGCTCGGGCCGCTCCGTCTGGAGCGGCCCGAGCAGCCAGCTGGACCGGTCGGCGCTCAGCGAACTTCCGAAGCGGTCGCCGCAGCGATCATTGGCAAACCGCGGCCAGCTCGTTCTTGTAGACCGATTGCATCAACGCCTCGTTCAGCGAGCCGGCTTTTTCGGTCTTGTCGCTGAAGGTGGTAAGCGTCTGCGTTCCGGATATATTGACGGTATCGTCCTTGCCGATGGAGAACTGGATGGACCATTTTTGCCCATCTATCTTCTTTTGCTTGGGGTCCGACTTGAGGCAGGTATCGTTCAGTTCCTTGATGAACGCGGGGCTCATCTCGGCCTTGAAAACCACCACCCTCCCCATCCTTTCATCCTTCAGGGCCTGCCATTCCTTGGTGCCGAAATACTGGTAGCCGTCCAGCGCCTTGCCGATGGCGACGGACTTGTCGATTTGCAGATGCCCCTCCTTCACGATGCCCAGATCGTCCTTGGAACATCCCGCGCAAACGACGGCCAAAGCGACCATGCTGGTCGACACCACGGTTCTCAATATTCTCATGTTGTTTAGCTCCTCCTGGTTCTATTTGAACTGGTAGATCGGTATGGTGCCGTTCAGGGTCTCTTCCATCTTCCTTTCCTCGGCGGCCTTCTCCTGGCGCTCCTGTTCCTCGCGCGCCGCCTTGTCGAGCCGCTCCTGCTTCTCCCGGGCCTCTCGCTCCAACTGCTCCTCGGAATCCTCGTTCCTCTCCTCGGAGGTGCGCGTGTCCACGATGCCCAGCCGCTCCCGCTCCTCCTGCTCCAGGCGATGCCTCTCCACCTCCTGCTTCTGGAACTCGGCCGAGGCCTCGTCGCAGGCGGCGAAGCAGCTCTTGCGCTCGTTCTCGCAAAGCTCCCGGTCGATGTCGTTGGGGGAGTCCTTGGCCTGCTCGAAACAGGCCCGGTACCGCGTGGTGCAGGGGATGCCGCACTCGCCGAGATCGAAAGCAGCGGAGACGGCGGGGGTCGCGGCGAGAAGGGTCCCGGCCAAAAGGAGCATCGGGTAGCTCGGTACGGGGAAAGACGGCATCTTCATGGTGCACCTACCTCTTAGGCTGATATTTCCGGGAGCGGGGAGCCGCCCGCAACCGGTTGACAGGATACGCAATCACGGGGCGCTTGTCCAGAAATCTCCGGGGGGAGCGGTTTCAGGCTCCGGCGGGGGAGCGTCCGGCGCCGGGCTGGCCGGCGTCCCGCTCCGGCCGCCTCCCTTCCAGGAGGTCCAGGGTCTCGGAGAACGCGCCCCGGTGCGCACCCTCCCTCCCCTCGGCCCGGCACCAGGCGCCGAGCCCCTCCGGCCGGCGCACGAAGAGCATCTCCCGGCTGGGCGCCAGGAGCCGGACCGGCAGCCAGAAAAGCAGGGCCGCCACAAGCAGCAGCGCCGAGCCCCAGATCAGGTAGACGCCGTGGTCGCTGATGAAATCGGTCATGACCGCGCGCCTGATGTCGGGGAAGGCGATCCGGTAGCCGTCGCGGGCGAACTCCCCCCCCTGCGGTGCGCTCCCGGCCAGGACGACCTCCTTCCCCTTCAGGAGCTTGAACTGGATCACCATCTTCCCGGTCATGTAGGGGTCACTGCCGTCCTCGGGGTGCGCCAGGCTGAAGACGATCTGGTAGGCGGAGCCGGGTATCTCGGCGGCGGCCTCCTTGCCCGGGGGGTGGATGGCTAGGACCGAGTGGGACTCGTAGCCGGCGGGCAGGTCGGGGGCGGAGAGGAGGAAGTGCAGGCCGACCCCCAGGTAGCGGGGATAGACGAAGGCCCCCTGGTACAGCGAGGGTGGGTACAGGCCGTAAGGGCTGGCGGCGGCGCCGGGTTGCGCCCCCGCCACCCACAGGGTCAGGTGCTTGGAAAGGATGGGGCCCGGCGCGCCGGCGAGCTCTATGCGCTCTACCACCCCCCCCTGTCCCGACGGCGTGGGCAGGGCCACCCCCTCGATCACCGCGCCGCGGGTGGAGCTGCGGGTGGTGAGGCTGATCAGGATGCCGGCGAAAAGGCAGAAGACCCCGGCCAGGTAGAGCATCCGGGCCGGGAACAGGCTGAAGCCCCGCCAGGCGCCCAGGCCGGCTGCGGTGAGGCGGGTCCGGTACCCCTG
>Ga0209212_1009505_pt1 | contig 10133 bp, 9 predicted proteins | sample RifGroC2_FD_183996 | JGI IMG/M metagenome (GOLD analysis project Ga0209212, IMG submission 183996) | Groundwater microbial communities from Rifle, Colorado, USA - Groundwater C2 (SPAdes) (version 2) | ecosystem: Environmental > Aquatic > Deep subsurface > Groundwater | place: Rifle, Colorado... | reverse complement strand
ATTTGTTCAACATAACAAGCAGTTGCAAACACTTTTGCTCACGATCTGTAAACACTGCAGCCTTAAGAGACTAACCCCCTCCCGCAAGGGGAGGGGGGATTGATTTGCAGGAGTTTTGGAGCTATCGCAAAGGCCAAGCCGGACAACGCTGGGGTAAGGTGCCAAGTGGAAGAGGACATGCCAGAGATTCTTTTCATAGCTGACGATCTCCGGGTGCAGGCGTTGATCGACGACCTGCAGCCGCTGCTCGCTGCCAATATCCTGCTGGAAACCGATTACAGCAGCGGCATCAAAGCTATCTTCGATCGCTCTCCGGCGCTGGTCTTCCTGCAGCACAGCATCGCCGGGATGAGCTGCGATCGGATCGCGAGCAAGGTCAGGTCGCTCCAGGATACCCAGCTAACCCCAATGCTGCTGCTTTGGCAGGGGACGGCAGGCTCCTGCCCCCAGTCCGACGAGTATGAGTCCTGCCTCGATCTCTCCCTCCCCCGGGAAGAGCTGAAGCGGCAGGTGCAGCAGCTCTTGGCTGCGCTTAACGCCAGCCGCAGCGCCGCGTCCGAGGAGCTGACCATCCAGCTCGACTTCCCTGAGGAACTGATCAGCCAACTCGATTCCCCTGACGAACCGATCATCCGGCTCGACTCCCCTGGGGAACCGATCTCCAAGTTCGCCCCCCCTGGGGAACTGACCTTCGAGTTCGACTACCCTGAGGAGTTGTTCGATGGGGAACCGTTCCAGGCAGCCCTGGAGGCCGATGCCGGCCCGGACCGGGAGACGGCGGAGCAGAGCAACACCCTTCCGGCCCAGCCCGGGGCTGTCGCCGAGCCAAGCCCCCTGGCGGAGTTGCACCGCAGCGAGGAACTGCGCCGTATCGAGAGGGCGGCCCCCGGCGAACTGTTCGGGAGCATGTCGGCCCCGTCGCGGGAAGGGTCCGGCGGGACGCGGGAACTGAAAAGGAAGCACCCGGAGGTCAAAGGCGGGGGTAGCTGCCGGAATGCCACGCCAGGCGCCGCCAGGCAAACGGCGCCCGGCAAGGAGCTGGCCGCGCGGGCCCCGGAGACAGCCGGGCGCCCCGGGCCGGGTCGCGGCACTGCCGCTCCGGAAACCAGGCCGCGTCCGACCCGAAGCAGAGCGCTTGGCTGGGGAGTGTCATGCCTGGTCGGGGCCGGCATCGCCGCGCTCGGCCTTTATCTCGCCTGGTCGCCAACGCCAGGCAAGGACGGCTTGCAGGGCAGGCTCGCCGCAGCCGGCACGCCGCCTGCGGCCAGTTCCCCCCTCCCCGCCCAGCAGCTACCCGGTTTCGTACCCAAGGTGGCTCCCGATCACAGCTACAGTGTCAGCCATCCTGGCTGGCAGCGCTTCCAAGCCGACGGGCTGGAATACCTGGTTTACCGGGAACAAGACAGAGTCAAGGCCATCCAGGTGCTAAGCGGCGCCCCCGGCGCGATCACCTTCCCCTTCTTCCAGAGCTGCGTCCGGGAGAGCACCGGAGACGGACAGTGCATGATCGACAGGACCGAACTGCACCAAGGGGTGCAGGTCGCCAGCGGCTCGCTGCAGCAGGGGTGCCAGTTCAGGATCTACCGCGAGATGAAGGGGGGCGAGATTCGGGGCTTCGTCCTGGTCTTTCCCGACGCCCCGCGTCCCCCGGGGGCGCCGGGCTGAGCGCGGCACTGCTTTGGGTTGCCGTCCCATGAGTTATGTATTTTCCATTTTCGGAGAGCCGATGAGTGCCTTGAAAAGTGTGACAAGACGCAACCCCACCCATACCCTCCCCTGGAAACGAGGGGGGCTTACAGCCTTGCTCTTTTCAGCCTTGCTCTCCCTGGTTCCGGCGCCGTCTTTTGCCATCGACCCCAAGTTCGAGCTCGATCCTGCGGCCTTGAAAAAATACGCCATCCCCCCCTCACCTCAAGCGGCACAACGGCCCGCGGCCGGTGGGGCCGCAGAGCGCCTGACCAGCTACACTCTCAAGCCGGGCGAGGACCTGCGCCAGGTGGTGTCGCGGGAGTACGGGGTGAGCGGGGCCAAGGCTGAGGCATTGCTGGAAAAGATCAAGCAGGTCAATCACCTCTCGGAGTTAACCACGCTCCAGGCCGGCTCCACGCTGCTCATTCCCGCCGCAGATCCGGGGCGCGCCCGCAAAGGTGCCGGCAAGCCAGCGGCCAAACGGTTCAGGAACAGCGCCAAAGCTGCGCCGGCCCGCTCGCCCTACCGCCGCGCGGCGCTGACGGCGCCGCGAGCGCGGCTTAAAGAGCGGCCGGCAGAGCTTCTCGCCGATCGGAGCCGGCTAAGGGCTGCCGAGATGGCGCAGGCCAAGGAGACCTGGCACCGGCTGGTTCCGCCCGGTTCCAGCCGCGACGGACACTTCGACTATCGCTCCAGCAGCTTCGCCCTGGCGCTCGACGCCGAACGCTATCCCACCCTCCCGGCCCAGGACGGCGGCAGCATCCTGGTGGACGGCCTAGGCACCTTGCCGGCGCTGGTAAAGACGCTGATCCAGCAAAATAATCCGCAGGTGAGGATAGTATCGGACGATCCCGCTGAGCCAAGGTCATTCTACCGGGCACTGCTGAGGGCGGCCCGGTTCTACTCCTTTGAGGAGGACTTCTCCGTCGATTTCGGCGCCGACCCCAAGATCACGGTGCTCAGCGACTTCAAGATCGAGAAGGCCCCCGAGAGCCTGATGCAGCACGACATCACCCTGCTGAACGTCTCCGCGGAGCGGTACGCCACACCGCAGGGGCTGGCGGCCCTGCTGGAACGGAACGGGTTCCAGCTGCTGGAGACGGCAGCGCCGCGCCGCGAGGCCGGCCCTGCCGGCGACCTTTTGTACCAGATCAGCTACAAGGAGCCCCAAAGGATCCTGGACCTCCTGCTTGACGCGCTTGCCGTCCCCTTCGAAAGCGGAATAAAGATCGACATCTACGCCCAGGACAACATCGGCGTCCGGTTGGAGGTACCGGTGGACCGCTTCTTCGAGTACGGCGGCCGGCGCTACGTGGTCGGGTTTTTCAAGGGCGATCCTGTCACCTACACCCTGACCCGGCTCCTGGAGCTGAAGGGGTACCGGGTCATCATGCTCCAGGATAGCGACGACTTGAGAAGCATTACCGACCAGGTGCTGTCGCGCCTGCAACTGCCGGGGAGATACGCAGAGCACGAGCTCTGGCCGTCCCGGCGTGCCGGCTACGGGGTCCGGGTTTCCGGAGTGCTGATCCGCGGCGACAGAAACGGCGAGGAGCGGAAACTCTTCGTTACCGATCGCCAGGTCGATCCACTGGTGCAGGAACTGGCCGAGTTGAACGGCTACCGTCTGCTCGGCGCCAGATAAGCCGCACCATCCGCTTTTGACCCGGAGAGGAGAAATATGAGCAGGATTCTGGACGCCCTGGAAAAGGCGAGCGCACGGCGGGAAGAGAACCTGGACACCTCGAGTCTTCGCGAAGAGGTCCTGGCAAAGCCGAGCCAGTTGCCGGAGAGCGCCTCCGAAGCAGCGGGCCCGTTGCCGGAGCAAAGCCCTGCAGAGGGCGACAGCAGGGGAGCTCCCCCCCCTGTCTGCACGGAGAGAGCCCAAGGCGCCTCCCCCTGGCGCTACGGCGCCGGGATTTCCCTGGTATTGGCCCTAGCTTTGGGGGTGTACCTTAAGGCCGACCCGGTGCCGAATCCCATCGCCCCGGTTGCACAGGAGACCTTGGTAAAACCGCCTGCCGCCCTGACCCAGCCGACAGATGCCTCCCCCCAGCAGGATAGGATTGCCACCCCCCCGCAACCGGCAGTTGCGGCCGCCCCGCAGCGGACCAGAAAGCTGCCCAGCGTCGTCCCGCTGCACGCTCCGGATCCTGCCTATGCCGCAGCCCATCCGGGCTGGCAGCGATATCAGACCCAAGCCCTGGAGTTCCGGGTATTTCGTGAACAAGGCGCGGTCAAGGCAATCCAGGTGCTGGCGCGGCAGGACCAACCCATCAGCCTCGATTTCTTCCTTTCCCTCATGGGCGAGATAGCCGGCGAGGAATCGTTCAAGGTACAAGCCGTAGAGGCAAGGGACGGATACTACATCGAGAGGGGGACCGCAGGCGGCGCTGTGGAAGTGGTGGTTTACCGAAAAAAGCCAATCGGTGAGATCAGGGGGCTCGTGGTGGCTTATCTTTAGTCGCTGAAACTTTTAAGAGCGCCCGTTCCAGGATAGGCAACTGGAACGTTATCCCGCTTCGAAGCGCTCTTCGTATTCGCCTTCCGGAAGCTGGTTCTCCCCCCGGTCTGGTGGACAGTCGGACGTTCATGCGTTCATGCGTTTCTATCTCCACTTGTCTTGATCCGCTTTCTCACTCTTTCATTTGCTGCTAATCCGCCCGCCCCATTAAAGACGACAAATCTGCTCAACGGTTTTTTTTCACTGGTGATATAGTGTAAGCAATAGGATCTGGATGAACAGAAAAGCTTACCGTTTTCATCTTCGGCGCCCTAAATTTTCCATGAGGAGGTAAGAGCCGTGAAATTCATAATGACCTTTGCCTGGAAGCCAGATACGCCTACCAGAGAAGAAGCCATCTCCCGGTTTAAAAAAACTGGTGGGTTACCACCCAACCCTGGAGCGAAACTATTGGGACGGTGGACTCGGGCTGATTTCAGCGGCGGGTTTGACTTAATCGAAAGTGAAGACCCCAAAGCCTTGACTGAATTCGCCCTTATGTGGAGCGATCTGATGGAATTGACCATTGTTCCAGTTCTTGATGACAACGAGCTTTCCGATGTGCTGGAACGGGTCAAGAAGTAACTCGGTAAGTCTTCTGAACTAACATGATGCCATAGAGAGGCTGCTTCTGTTTTCAAAAGCAGCCTTTTCCTGCCTACCCGAGCCAACGACCCGCTGTGTGTTCATGCTACCGCAATGCCCAGTCCCCTGTACGGAAAGAGAATGATTCATCACCTTGGCGCTTCCATATTGCCTCTTCCGCCGACACGGCCAGCACCCACGTTTGGGTTGCGCTGTCCGGCTTTTTGGCCGCGAAGGCTCGTGGGGTCAACAAAGCGATGCAAAAGTGTGGCTCCGGATCTCGGACCGACTGATACACCACGGCCCCGATTCCGGCGGCCCTGGCAACCCGCCCAAGGACCTGGGTGCCAGCGTAATCCGCAGGATCGGTCCATAAAGCGGAATCGGCATCGAACGGCGCTTGGCGCAGATCAATGCAGGGCGTTTTCACCGGAACGCGAAAGGCTGTAAAGGTACATGGCTGGAGGCGGGTTAAACCGGAAGTGTCCTGCAAAAACCTCCAGCGCCAGAAAGCAACCTCAGCCGCGGCAGTGCGGACCGTTTCTGCTCCATAAAATACGCCAGGGTCATGGACGGCGCGGAATCTCGAGCCCTCGGGCGGCCGGGTGTCATACCTGAAAGGGCTGAACAGAAGGTAGTGCAGCCCTACAGCCTCTGCAGGAAGCGGTGGTTTGTTTTCATCCAGGATCTCTTCCAGCAGTTCTTGCTCGGCACGGGTGTCCACAATTTTCAAGGTGGAAACGATGTGCTGGGCCTCGACCATGCGCCAAACCTTGCAGGAGATTTCATTGGAATTAGATGACAGCTCGGCAGGAGTCCAGGTAGGTAACGACACGTACGATCCCCTCCGTACTTTCAATTAGCTCAGCCGGTTTTTTGCCTGCCAACGCCTTGTTTTCACTGGCGAGCCATCTGCGAGCGTCCTCCGCCGATCCCCCAACGATGGAATCAAGCGAGCGGAACAGCCTGACCAGAAGCACGGCGAAATCCCACTCCTTTTTGCTCGGGGATAAACGGTAAGCATCAGAGTACAGACGGGTCACCGTTGCCCCACTAACACCAAGAATAGTCGCGAGCCTGCTCTTGGGAATCTCCAGATATGTCGCTGTATTGACAACAGCCTTAGTCAACACCTGCGCCCTACTTACCGCCTTTTGTGTCTGTGCAGTACCTGGCATTCGGGTATCGCCTCCACCAAGATTTTTGTTTTCCACAGGAAATATAGCATATAAATTTTCACAGGAAAGAAAAATGAGCGAGCGAGTCACAGTCGGCGTCATTTCTCAGGAATTGCAACGTTGCAAGCCTGCCCCCCCTCGCCCCTGACGGCTGCCAATCGTGCCTGCCGAGGCAGAACCGTCCGCATTGCAAGAAACTGCTACAGAGGTAAGCCCTGTCGCTACGTTGCGGTTCCATACAGAAAAGTAACCACAGCGAGAACCGCCGCCCAGATCTTGCTCGCGTAATCCGCGTAGTTCTTCGTTTCCTCTAAAAAGGCTTCCTTGGCCACCATTGTGGGTGCTTCAATCCATTCACGGTCAATCAGAAAATACTCAAGGAAAAACCAAAGAGGGGGGCCCAAAGTCCAGAAGACGATCTCCCAGGCGGAATCGTTGGTCATCCTGCCATGGCTGGCAGGTCCTGCAAAGCGAAACACGGTATCAGCAGCATAAAAAAGAAGCGCTACTGCTAGAACTAGTCTGAGCCAGAAGAAGTTCCGATATTTCATTACTCGCCTCCGTTTGTACCCCCCTGACACCCGTTCCATGCCGCTGTTGTACCACTCTTCGACGCTGCTTCCATGGCGGCGACATCCATCCGGTCTACCTCACGATCAAGCCGACGTTTATAGGCGATAAGGGCTTCCTTTGCGATCACCGGCACCTCGACACCGAACAACCTCAGCCGGACAGCGCTTTCCAGGTCTGCAGCCATCGGCACCCACGTCTGTGCCGCCCGGTCGAGCACTTTGGCTCCGGTGACGCCACCAAGGTCGATGTCATACCCTGCAAAATTTACCGTTAAAAGCATGAGATCCCACTCCCCGTCCCGATACCTTGCCGGACCGAACACCACATGACCGGCCACAAGCTCAGCCAGCGTGGCAAGGTGCTCGTCCGGGACATCGATATCAATATCGACCAGAGGTCGGGTCGATCCATAGACCGCGGCCGCCAGTCCCCCGCTTACCTGGAACGGGATCTCATGCGATTGCAATATACCGGCTATCCATGCCAAGGCGGCTGGCGCGTCCTTCTCAGCAAGCTCGGAGTTGTTCATTCCTTATCCCCTGGCTGGTCATTCCTTGAACTGTGCAACGGCGCCCCGGCGGAACCAGTGGGCCGCGTTGCGACCGAGCAGTTGGCAGATGTCCTCGTAGGTCTTCCATTCGCGGGAGTCGAGTATTGAAAGATTGGTGAATGTTTCCGGCAGTCGTTGCATGAGGTACGGCAGGTCCTGCTCGTTGTTGACAAAGAACAGGCTCGGCCGCCCCAGCGCCAGCGCGTAGCCGGCCTCAAACAAGGCACTTGTCGCGAGCTTCTGCGGATACAGCATGACGAAGCTGCCGCTGTGCACCAGGATGTCTATATCATCATGCGCGCTAACCCCATGCGTGTCGAACTTGCGCATGGAGTCGATTGCTTCCAGCGCACAGAACACCGACAGCCCGCAATCGTGAAGTGCCTGGACGACTTTCAATACCTCGGCACGAAAGGGCTGGTACTCGCTATCGTCCTTGAATGAGGCCATTGGGGCGGACAGGAAGACGTCATACTTGGGCTGGAGGGCTTCGCGTTCGGCATTGAGCGCGTCGAGCACCGCCGTGTTGAGAGCTGGCCAGACATCCTTGAAAGCCGCTCTCAGTGCCTTTGGAGCCAGTGGAGCCCCTATGCTGTCATTGATGGAGACGAACAACCCGCGCATGCCCTCTTCGTCGAACTGGACCCCGTTGAACCGTGCCAGCGGGTCCACTAGGTCCTTGGCGACGCAATCCAGCATCAGCGGCACAAGTTTGGGAGAACCGAACTTTGCCGACAAAGCGCCGGATTCGAACATGATCCAGGGCGCGCTGAGGGATCGCTTGGTAACGCATGCGATGGCGAATTGCGAGTCCTCAAGCGCTTCCATGAGCTCGGCGAACCACTGCTGCCCGGCCTGGATGTTCACCGCGGAAACCCAGGGCTCCACGTCACTGAACACCTCAGAAACACTCTGGCCGATGACAAGTGCCGCGGCTTTGCTGGCATCCCCCGACCAACTGATGAAAACCTTCATACATCCTCCTTCGGCCCGCGATCCACCAGCAACCTGCTGGGGCAGCTTCGGGTGAGCACCGATTGCTTCATCACGTGAAGGCCGGACAGGTAGATCTTCAGTTGTTCAGCTGGGGCGTTACTCTGCAGCAACCCCGCCGCCGATTCCAGAGCCGCAGTGTCTGCCCGCTTCCCCTTTCCGGCCGGGGTAATCTCCCGGACCGAAACCCTGGCGCACCCCACAACAAGAACGACCACGACTCCCACAACAGCGCAGGCTATCTTCCTGGCACATCCCTCTCGCCCTGTCGCACACGGCGAAGCCTCATTACTACCGCCTAACGCACCATACAGTCTAGTTTCTTGCATCGGGAATTCAAGATAGCGGAAGGAGGGGAGGCTGCGGGAGACCACTGCCCCCAGGGTAGCGGTCAATAAAGTTTAGCTGCAGGATCCGACGGGGAAAACGAGGTGCAAGTGGGCTGCTACGATCCTGGCGCGGAGCCCTGGCTAAGAATACCTCTTTGTTTGGGAATCAGCGACGCAGGGGGAGACGCAGGGGGACGCCCCAAGAGACGCAGGGGGACGCCCCAAGAATGCAAACTTAATGCTGAGTAAGTTACGATTCTTGGGGCGTCCCAATGGTTGCCGTCTGCATGAGCACCACCAGCGTCGCCGAATGGGTCAGCGAGGTCATGAGCCACACCCCGGCCACATTTTGCATCCAGGAGCCGACATTGGATATCAGCGCCGCTATCGACAGGCTGCGGAAAACGGCGTGGCGCAGCGAACTCCAGGTAGAAGTTGTTCTCTTGTCGAGTCAGCCATAGCTCTCGCTTCGCCCCGGCACGCTCCTTAGAACTTGTAGGTCAACCAACTGGTCACGTAGTCCAGATCCCTTCCCGGCCCCGTTTCCTTCAGAAAGCGCCCCGCAAAAAAATGGCCGTAGATCGCCGTGAACGACAGGTGACGGTCGAGGTCCCATGACAACTGCGCCTGCGGCATGCTGCCGATATAGCGGGCGTCGCTCGTCCTGCCGGAACGGACCCGGGTCACCGCGTTGTTGTACAAGCCGTCGCGGGTGCTCTCCCGCCAGAAAAAGTCCCAGTTGAGGCTTAACACGGCATGGTCGTTGAGGTTGAGGTCGAGGCAGGGGTTCAGGTCGATGAAGTTTACCGGACCGATGAGCGCTGCCTCGCTGAAGTAGGCACCTTTGGGGAACAGGGGATTGAAAGCTTGCAGCTTCGAATCGGCGGGGTCCTCGTCGCCGCTGGCTATGTCCGCCTTGAGGCCCAGGCGCGGACGTAGCGGCAGTGAGGCAAGGGTGTAGCCGGTGTCGGATGCTGCGGTCCAGGCGCGGATGTCGCCATTGCCAAAACTTCCCCACTGGTAGACCACCTCGAAATTGTAGTCCAGCGGCAGTGCGGAGCGCCACAGCCTGGTCCCCACCGAGTGTCGCGTCTCCCGGGCAGATCCCTGGTCAAAGCTTGCGCTGCGGCGGAAAAAGCCGAGGTAGTAAAGATCGATGTTCCCCCCTGGCAGCTGCGGCACAGGGAACACCGCGTAGGTTCCCCAGAGGGCCTGAGAGTCGTCGGGCCCGTCGTCAAACGCACCGCGCTTGGTCTGAGCCGGCTTAGTGGCGAAAGCATCGACCTGGACATCCGCCGCGCGGTAGACGATCCGCAAACCGTCGAAGCTCCGGCGCACGTTGGGGCCTTCCCGTACCGAGATGAGACGCTGTGAGCCGTAGGCCAACTCCTGTCGGCCTGATTTCAGAGCCAGCGACGACTCCGTCCCCGGAGCGAGCTTTACCTCCAGGAACGCCTGATGCAGATCGAGCAGGTCCTCGTCGGATGGGCGTGGCCCCCCTTCCCTGCCGTCTTCGAGACTGCTTTGGATTTGGCCGAAAAGGCGGAGATGCTTACCCATGCGGAGGTCGCTGTGCAGGAGGTAGCGCTGGAGGAGATAGCCGTCGTCCTCCGGGTTGTCTCCCCAGCCGGGGTGCTTGAAGTATTCGTAACGTAGCCGTGCCTCTCCACCGAAAGAGAGGTACCACGAGCCCGATTCGTTGAGAGGGAGGTACTTAAGCGGGTCCCAGAGAT
>Ga0209212_1009502_pt1 | contig 10134 bp, 9 predicted proteins | sample RifGroC2_FD_183996 | JGI IMG/M metagenome (GOLD analysis project Ga0209212, IMG submission 183996) | Groundwater microbial communities from Rifle, Colorado, USA - Groundwater C2 (SPAdes) (version 2) | ecosystem: Environmental > Aquatic > Deep subsurface > Groundwater | place: Rifle, Colorado... | reverse complement strand
GAAGGGGAATCCCTGAATATGGTCCCAATGGGTGTGGCTGATGAAGAGATGCAGTGTAAGCGGTTTGGTATCAAATTCCTTGAGTATCTTCAATCCCAATTCACGAATTCCGGTCCCCGCGTCGAAGATCAGGATGTGGTCCTTCGACCGAATTTCTACGCACGAGGTATTTCCGCCGTATTTGGTTGTCGCTTTGCCCGGTGTTGCCACCGAACCGCGGGTTCCCCAGAAGGTTACACGCATCATTGAGATATTCCGGATCTCTGCTGCAGGTGATGGCGAACGATGTCAAGGAGCTCGTCAAAATCCGTCGGTTTGATGCAGTAGTCGTCTGCTCCCATTCTCTTCGCGGCATCGATATCGGGTTTGTATGATTTTGCCGAGGTCATCACCACGACGGTCTTGTCAAGCGAGTGATTCTCCCGAATTCTTTGAATCACTTCAAATCCATGCATGGCAGGCATGATGATGTCGAGGATGATGACATGCGGTTTCTCCTCCTCGGCCAGCCTCAGCCCGTCCTTTCCGTTGTCGGCAGATAAGACATTGAATCCCTCTTGCTGGAAACGAAGAACCATCAGTTTCCGCAATGAATCTTCGTCATCAACAATCAATGCCTTGAGGGGTTCTTGCATGTCCTTTTTGTCTGAAGATTGTTATGCTCCGGCACAGGCCAACCGCAAAATGTGATGGAACTTATAAAGAACTTTACCGAAAGGCAACCGAGGGAATCTCCGGCAACCACCAGAGAAAGCACGTAATTCCGACACCTGGCTCCCGGGAGATTGGATTTCATACGGCCCGCGAAAAATTCACGGGGATACGCGTAGGATTGACAGAGTCTGGATGATGAGACTGCTCCGCAAAGTTCTCAAACAGGATTGTGTTTATCGCTTGGAGGGTCTGTGCGACTTAGGAAACACGGCGCATTTCGCGGTATCGGCGGAGCTTTCCCTTGATAATCAAAACAAGGTTATCGTTGTCGAAAGGCTTGGCAATATAATCATCGGCCCCAAGCTCTTTTGCCGCGCGAACAACGACCTCGTCCGTTAATCCGCTGACAAAGAGGAAGGGTATTTCGACGAGGCGAGGCAACAACTGAACTTTTTCAAAGAAGCCGAATCCTCCCATCGAAGAGGACTCGAGGTTGATATCTGCCAGAATAATGTCCGGTGTGGAATGGAGGAGGTACTCGTATGCTTCATCAGCCGTGGTAAAAGCAAAGACTTCAAGGCCGGCATCCTTGAGAACACCCGTCACTGCCTCAAGGAGATCCACGTCATCATCAACCAGAAGAACCGTGGAACCCGGGGATGGGCGTCTGAGCCGGTTGATGAGCTCAAATTCCATCGACTCAGATTCCCCGCCGGCCAATCCCCATCGTTTACGAAGTGCCTGGATCGTCGCAGGACCGTCGTCGACTTCCTGGTTTGAGGTCCACAGTTTTTTGAATTCCTCGGCATAGTACTCGCGCCTGACAATCAGATCCAACGCCGCGTGCTCTTCCGGGGTGATGTGAAGCGACTCACGAAGTGTTCTGAGACGTGCGGTACTCTTGGAGGTGAGAGCCCCTGTTTTCCAAGCCGCGAAGAGGGCCTCGGTGTAGGGGGCGATTTCGCTCTGATGGTTCGGGCGGTTCCTTTCTTCCTCTTCAATCCTCTTCTGATTGCGCCAGGCCTCCTCTTCATCCGCTTCCCTTCGCTTCAGGATGAGCATCTCAATGCGTTCACAGTACGCGTGAGCATAGACATTGTTTGGATCGAGCTCTTTTGCGTGAAACACCTCCGCCCGGGCGCGATTCAGGTCTTGAGACTTGACAAGGGAATCCACCCGCTTGAGGATATCGCTGATTTTCTTGAAGATGTCGGTATCGGTACGCTTGGTCATGGCATCAGGAGTCGCTGCAAAATTGATGCCAGCGAACGCGAGGTCGAGGACTTCGAAAATAGAGGAGATCGTGCAACGGGATTCGGGAAGGATTGTAGAAATCACAAGACGGTCCCCCCGACTCGGCGCGCGGTCCCTTAGTATCCTCGATGATGAGAACTTTATCTCGCGGCTATTTTCTCCACGATGCTCAATAGTCCTCGAGACTTTTTGTCTCATTCTAAGATTATTCAAACGCCCCCGAATCTCAGCAAGAACAACCCGGGACCTAACACCATCATCATTGTCGCCAAAAACATTTGCGATTATCATTTTTCCAATCCGGTGAAATCAGTCAAAAGACCCCCAATCTCCTTTCCGCATCATCCCGGAAGTGACTGATCTAACGACATCCTCAGCCCATTGAACTTGAAACTTGTCTGTGGCTTGGTTATGTTGATTGAGGGAGGGGCTCAAATGGAATCACGCGGTCGGGTTTCTTTGAGTATTTCATATCGTCTTGTTCTCCGGAGTCTTGCCTACCGGTTCCCAGCGCGATTCACGACCCAGTCGCCGGGGGGAATCACCTTTCCTCGGCGGCGCACCAACCCTTTCTGTGAGTTATTAACGCTGCAGGGAAGCGGCCTTCTCCTTTTTCTTCAGTTCTTGCCTTGGTTCGGAATCCTCCGCAGCAATGTCCGTTTACAGGGGAAATGACAAAACGGCAATACAAACCGCAAAAGACCGGGAACGGAAATACCCGCGCGAAACTCAGGGTTCGACTGACGAGTGGTGTTTTTCACCGTGCTCCTATCGGAATCTACCACTCGTTGAGGAACGGGACGCTTATCAGGGTCAACCGCGCAATGACAACGATGCTCGGATTTGTCTCGACCCGCGAGCTCTCGAGGAAGAACCTGGAAACTGAGATCTACTATGATCCGGATGAACGGGAGCGTCTCATTGCAAAGCACGAGCCCCAAGGCGAAGCGGCCAACATTGAGGTCTTATGGAAGAAGAAAGATGGTGCACCTCTTTGGATTCAGATGACTGCCCACGCAATAAAAGACAAGAAAACGGGCAAAACGGAATACTTCGAAGGGTTTGTGCAGGATATTTCCGAGCGCAAGCAGGCGGAGAAGGCATTGTGGGAGAGCGAAAATCACTACCGTACCCTGGTCGAAGCTTCTCACGACTTTATCACCGTGGTCAATCGTCAGTGGCAAATCGAGTATACGAACGCAATGACCGCCAAACAATTCGGGTTATCGCCACAAGATCTCATCGGAAAGCGGCTGGTCGATATTTTTCCCCTCGAAATCGCCGAGCGTCAGCAGTCCAATCTGCAGAAAGTTTTTGAAAGTGGTCAACCGCTTCATATAGATGCACCCGTCGTCTTCGGCGGCAATACGACATGGGTAAGCACATGGCTCGTACCGATCAAACACAGCGGTGAGACAAGCAGCATCATGATGGTTGGGCGCGACATCACCGAGCGTATGCGAGCCCTGGAAGAACTGGAGAGTTTGGCGAGATTCCCGTCCGAGAATCCCAGCCCGATCCTGCGCGTTGCCCGAGATGGCGCGTTGCTTTATATCAACCGGGCCGGTGCGAGCCTTTTGACTGATTTGCAACTGCAAGTTGGGGAGCCAGTCAACTCTTATCTGCGGGAAGCCGTCCTCCAGTCCCTCGACAATGGGACCACGGACATGCTCGAGCTTGAGTGCCGTGAGCGATCATATTTGTTCGCCGTAGCGCCTGTGATTGCCTTTCGTTACGCAACCCTTTACGGTATTGACATTACGGATCGCAAGCGCACGGAAGGAGAATTAACAGAGTCCGCAAGACAGCTTCGGGCACTTGCCGCCCATTTGCAGACAATACGGGAGGAGGAGCGAACGCTCGTAGCGCGTGAGATACATGACCAGCTGGGACAAGCGTTGACGGGGCTGAACATGGACCTGTCGCTTACAAAAGATCTTCTTCAGGGCAAAGTCACGCCTTCAAAGTTGTCAGCAATATCGAAAAAATTGCAAGGCATGTCGGAATTGACCGTTGAAGCCATGCAGCTTGTCCGAAAAATCGCAACACAGCTTCGCCCTGTTATCCTCGACAGTCTTGGTTTATGTTCCGCAATCGATTGGCAAGTCGAAGAGTTTCAGGATAGGACCGGTATAAGATGCAAGACGTCGCTTCCTGAAAATGAACTCAGTATTGACAAAGAACGATCGACGGCATTGTTTCGGATTTTCCAGGAAGCATTGACCAATATCGCTCGACACACAAAGGCAACAGAAGTGAATGTAATGCTGGCCAGAGAGAACGATGCAATTGTGCTGGAAATTCAAGATGACGGCGGTGGAATTCCGGAGAAACAACGGTCTCCAGGAGATTCCCTTGGTATTCTTGGAATGAAGGAGCGGGCGCTCGTTTTTGGAGGAACGGTCGAAGTCCATGGGCACCACGGCATGGGAACAACGGTTAGAGCAAGAATAATGTTGACATGAATTCTCAACAACAAAAGCCCTGGAAGATCAAGATCCTTATCGCCGACGATCATCCCGTCGTGCGCGAAGGACTCAAGCAGATCATTTCAAAAGCAACCGACATGGTCGTTGGCGGAGAGGCACAACATGGACAGGAAGTTCTCGACAAGATTGCCGCCGACCATTGGGATGTCGTTGTTCTCGACGTCAATATGCCGGGAAAAGACGGGTTTGAAGTCCTCAGGCAATTGAGACACGACCAGCCCAAACTGCCCGTTCTTATTCTGAGCATTCATCCGGAAGACCAATTGGGAATAAGGGTCTTTAAAGAAGGTGCCTCTGGATTCTTGAATAAGGATGCAGTGCCCCAGGAACTCGCTGACGCAATTCGAACGGTGCACGCGGGAAGAAAATATGTTTCACCTCAGCTTGCTGAAAAGCTCGCCTCCTCTCTCCAGAACTTTGTGCAGGGGCCTCCTCACGAATTTCTTTCGAATCGTGAGTTTCGCGTGCTTTGCATGATTGCCGGGGGGATGTCGGTTCAAGATATTGCTGCTGACATGGCAATTAGCCAAAAAACCGTCCGCACATATCGGGCTCGAATTTTCAGGAAAATGAACATGAAAAATATTGCCGAGCTCACCCGTTATGCCATTGAGCATGGGCTTCAGCGCTGATCCTCCTTCTTTTCTCTCACGCGCCTGTCTTTTTCTCGTAGTTTCCCCGCTTCCCCGTAGTCGAAGGATTACAATAAACACTCCATCCTGCTGATTGTTTCTGTCTTCCCCTCTCTCTACCATTTCATCATGCCTCCTGGTACTAAATTCATGAGAGCCAGAGTCCAAGTCCTTGTTGTTGAAGATTCTCCCATCGTCAGGGAACGGCTGATTCAGAAACTCTCCCAAATGAAGGATGTGGACGTTACAGCATCTGGTGATTTCAAAACGGGCCTTGACTCATTTACGAAGAAGTTACCGGAGATGGTAATTCTGGATATTCAACTTCCGGACAGAAGTGGTTTGGATCTGCTCGACACCATTAAAAAGGATCGTCCCGGCACGGTCGTAGCGATCTTCACCAATCACATTTCCGACCGAATCCGTAAACAAAGCATGGCAAAGGGTGCAGACTTCTTCTTTGATAAGTCTACAGACATGGAAACCATGTTTGCAGCGATTCTCCGATGGAAGACGACAAGAGGAACGATGCAGCGGGAGATTCAATTTTGATCGAAAAAAGAATTGTCCTGGACCGCTCGAGCCAACGGCCTCCTGAAGCAGGCAACCGGGCAAAGAGTCCACAGGCTGAACTGTGGAATAGCGACGCCGGCTTACTCCTGAAAGATGTGGAAACGGGGTCCCGCGGTTATGTCTTGACGGGTGACATCACCTTTCTAGAACCGCTGAACAATGCGGAAGCAGTACTGCCGGACAAATTCACAGAACTATCGTCACAGATATTCGAGCATCCTTCTCTCAAACGAACAATTCATGGATCGAAAATCCTTTGAAAAACATAGGCTATTCCTTGATTGGCACTGATAACAACGCGCGTAAACAGGCGGAAGAGGCGCTGCTCAAAGCTGGGGCCCTTCAGAAGGCGATCTTCAACAGCGCCAACTTCTCAATCATCGCCACCGACGCGAAGGGCGTTATTCAGACTTTCAACATCGGCGCAGGACGCATGCTGGGCTACACGGCCGACGAAGTGATGAACTTGGTCAATAGGTAGCTCACGGCTTCGCCGAAAATAAGGAAACAGAAAATGTTCCGCAAAAGAAACTTAACAATGTCCCGGGAATACGCCGAGAGCATTATCAATACCGTGCGTGAACCCTTAATCGTTCTGGACCAAGATTTAAGGGTAGTCAAAGCGGGCCGTTCCTTCTATGAGTTCTTCAAGGTAAAACCTGAAGAGACCGTGGGACAGCTTATATATGACCTGGGAAATAAGCAGTGGAACATCCCCAAGCTGCGGGAACTGCTGGAAACCATCCTTCCCCAAAAAGCAACATTTGATAACTATGAGGTTGAGCACGATTTTGCCACCATCGGCAGGCGCACATTGCTTTTAAATGCCCGGCAGATTCGAAGAGTGTTGGGAATGGAACGGATCATCCTCCTTGCCATCGAGGACATCACCGAGCGCAGGCGCATTGAAGAAAAACTAGGGACTTCGGAAGTCCGGTTTCGCCGGCTCTTCGAGTCGGCTAAAGACGGCATTTTGATACTCGATGCCCAGACGGGGACGATTGTGGATGTGAATCCATTCTTAATCGAGCTGCTCGGTTATTCGCATATCGAGCTTAAGGGGAAAAAAGTATGGGAATTGGGATTATTGAAAGATGTAATTGCTAACCAGGATAAGTTCCTGGAATTGCAGCAGCAAGGATACGTTCGTTATGAGAACTTGCCTCTGGAAACCTCCGACGGACAGCACATATCCGTGGAATTTGTCAGCAATGTCTATCTCGAGGGTCACACAAAGGTCGTCCAATGCAACATTCGCAACATCACCGAGCGCAAACAGGCAGAAGAGGCATTGCGCGAGAGCGAGTCGCGGTTCCGGATGATGGTCGAGAACATGACGGACTATGCCATTATCATGCTCGATACTGGCGGTCACGTTGTGAGCTGGAACGCGGGGGCCGAACGCATTAAGGGCTATCAGGCAGACGAAATTGTCGGACAACAGTTCTCGCGGTTCTATCCGAAGGAGGACATTGAGCACGGCAAGCCTGAACAGGAGTTGTCAGTTGCCGCCGCTGAAGGACGTATTAAAGTCGAAGGCTGGAGGGTGCGCAAGGACGGCTCGCTATTCATGGCCGACATCGTTATCACCGCCCTTCGCGATGATGAAGGCCAGTTGCGCGGTTTCGTCAAAGTCACGCGCAACATCACCGAGCGCAAGCGGGCAGAAGAAGCGCTTCAAGTAACAAAGGAGACTTTGGAAGAGGGTCAGCGCATAGCGCATCTCGGCAACTGGGAATGGGACGCCGTCAACGACAAGATAACCGGCTCGGAGGAGTTCTACCGACTGTTTGACGCCGCTCCGGAAGGGATCGCCAGGTTCTCGCAGTTTGTCGAACGACTCCATCCCGACGATAAGCAGCGCGTAGAGCGGGATGTCGCCGCCGCACTGCGACAGGATCGACTTTACGACACCGATTATCGTGTCAAGCTCAGCGACAACAGCTGGCGCGACATCAATGCCAAGGGCCGCGCCTACACCGACGCAGATGGCAAGCCTGTACGAATGGCAGGCACCTGCCTGGATATTACCGAGCGCAAGAGGGCAGAAGAATCGATATCGATCAAGAAACGCATCGGTGATATCTTCCTCGTGATTTCCGACGACGAGATGTTCCATGAGGTATTGAAGGTCATCCTGGAGACCACGCAAAGCCCGCACGGAGTTTTCGGATATCTTGACGAAACTGGCGGATTGGTGGTTCCGACCATGACCCACCAGATATGGGACAAATGCCAGGTTCCCGAGAAGTCGATACGGTTCCCCCGTGAAACATGGGGAGACAGTAGCTGGCCCCGCGCCCTTCGAGAAAAGAGAACCGTCCACTCCAATAGACCTTCCGCCAACACTCCTGAGGGCCATGTCGCCATTCAAAGGCACATCTCTCTGCCGATTCTCTTCCAAGGCGAGCCCATCGGCCTCTTCCAGGTTGCAAACAAGGTGTCGGATTACTCGGAAACGGACATAGGAACGCTGGTGATGATAGCCGATTATGTAGCCCCCGTGTTGAGTGCCCGAATGAAACGCAAGAAGGCAGAAGATGAAATCAAACAACTCAATGTCGAGCTTGAGAGTCGTGTTGTCGAACGAACTGTTCAACTGGAAACAACCAACAAGGAACTTGAAGCGTTTTCATACTCTGTCTCGCACGATCTGCGCGCACCGCTCCGGTCGATTGATGGGTTCTCCCGAATTATCGTGGAAGAGTATGCGAACAAGCTTGACGAAGAAGGCAAGAGACTGCTGAATGTCGTCCGCTCAAACACACAGAAAATGGGGGAGCTTATCACCGACCTGCTCAACCTCTCCCGCGTCACAAGAGATGAGATGAAGGCGGTTCATGTCAACATGTCGACACTCGCCAATTCCATCTACCACGAAGTCGCCTCGCCTGATGTCCTGAAACGGTGTTCCTTCTCCATCGAACCGCTTCCCGATGCATACTGTGACCCTTCACTCATGAGACAGGTTTGGAGGAATTTGATTTCCAATGCAATCAAGTTTACATCGCGCCAGGATGAACAAAAGATCGAAATCAAAGGTCGAACGGAGGACGGGACAAATATCTATTCCATCAAAGACTCGGGCGTCGGGTTCGATCCCCGCTATTCCCACAGGCTGTTTGGCGCGTTCCAGCGCCTGCACAAAGCCGAGGAATTCGAAGGGACTGGTGTGGGGCTCGCTGTCGTCCAGCGTATCGTTCACCGCCATGGCGGTCGGGTCTGGGCCGAAGGAGCGATCGGCGGCGGTGCTACGTTTCATTTTTCTTTGCCATTAAAGGAGAACCGTTATGAACAATGAAGTAGAAATTCTTCTCGTCGAAGACAACCCCAATGACGCCGAATTGGCTCTCAGAGCGTTGAAGAAGCACAACCTCGCTAATAACGTTGCAGTGGTGACCGACGGCGAAGAAGCAATTGATTTCGTTTTTGCTCGCTCCAAGTACGAACATCGGAAAACTGAAAGCGGTCCACGGATCATCCTTCTTGATTTGAAACTTCCCAAAGTGGACGGACTTGAAGTGTTGAGAGCAATCAAAGGGGATCCGAGAACAAAGATCATTCCTGTCATCGTCCTGACCTCTTCAAGAGAGGAAAAGGATATTGTGGAAAGCTATAAACTCGGAGTGAACAGCTATATCTTGAAACCCGTCGATTTCGACAAATTTGTCGATGCCGTCAAAGAAATCGGCTATTACTGGCTGCTCTTGAATCAATCGCCGATAAAATAGATCTGGGTGCCGATATGGGAAAGATAAATCAGTTGCGCATTCTTTTTGTTGAAGACGTCCCTTCCGACGCGGAATTGTCGGAGAGGGAGATTCGCGAAAGCGGATTCGAATTCACCTCAGTGAGAGTGGATACAAAAGACTCGTTTCTCAGGGCGATGAAGGAATTCCACCCTGAACTAGTTGTATCGGACTACATAATGCCGGAATTCGACGGAATGCAGGCATTGAAGCTCTCGCTGGAACACGATTCCACAATTCCATTCATCATACTTACGGGCTCGATCAACGAGGAGACCGCAGTCGAATGCATGAAGGCCGGGGCGATAGACTATGTCCTCAAAGAGGACATCGCCAGGTTGGGTCCTGCGGTAAGGAACGCTCTTGAACGCAAGCGATTGTCCCGGGAAAACAAAGATGCCCTGGAATCCCTCAGACAAAACGAAGAACGATTGAAGGTTCTCTTTGAAGACGCTCCCGATGCGTACTTTCTTTACGACCTCAAGGGGACATTTCTCGACGGGAACAAATGTGCCGAGGATCTGGTCGGGTACGCCAGAGAGGAACTGATCGGCCAGAGTTTTCTGAGTTTGAATCTCGTGATGCCACTCGACTTGCCTAAGGTTGTCGCAGTCGTCGCTCAGAATGTGCTTGGGAGAGGAACCGGGCCGGATGAGCTGACACTACGGAGAAAAGACGGATCGCATGTTTCGGCTGAAGTTCGAGCATTCCCGACAATCATCAACGGGAAGAAGCTTGTACTTGGGATCGCAAGGGATATTACGGAACGGAAGAAAAGCGAAA
>Ga0209212_1009501_pt1 | contig 10137 bp, 8 predicted proteins | sample RifGroC2_FD_183996 | JGI IMG/M metagenome (GOLD analysis project Ga0209212, IMG submission 183996) | Groundwater microbial communities from Rifle, Colorado, USA - Groundwater C2 (SPAdes) (version 2) | ecosystem: Environmental > Aquatic > Deep subsurface > Groundwater | place: Rifle, Colorado... | reverse complement strand
CTTCATCTTGATCACATTGAGAATTTCATTGTCGTGCCCGCTAAGCCCAATGGCGCGCGCGCCGAATTGATTGATGTCATGGACAATGCTCTTATTCAGGTCCGCCAGCGTGTCCACCACGATTTCAATGGTTTTTTTGTCCGTAACGCGCAAGCCGTCCACGAACCGCGACTGAATGCCCTCTTTCTTGAGTCTCTCGGTGATATTCGGGCCGCCGCCGTGAATGAGAATGGGTTTGATGCCCACGTAATTCATGAACACCAAGTCGTGAAGCACATTTTCGCGGATCTCTGCGTTGCCCATGGCCGCGCCGCCGTACTTGATGAGGATTTCCTTGCCTCTGAATTTCTTGATATAGGGCAAGGCCTCAATCAAAATGCTGGCCTTTTCCACCAACTTTTCCATGGCGTTTTCGTACTCCTTCAAGTCGTATACCACGCGTTTATCCTTACGTAGGCCCGGGTAAGATCACAGGTGAGAAAGCGCGCCTCGCCTTTTCCCAGGTTAAGGTTGACTTCCACTTCCGACTCCTTGTGCTTCAAGGCTTTGCGGACAAGGGGAATATTTTTTTTCAAAAACTTGCCGTGCTGAAGAATTTTAACGCCCCCGAAACCAATGTCAAGCTTCTTGGGCTCAAAAGGGATTTGCGTGGCGCCCAGGCAGGCCACGACCCTTCCCCAATTGGGGTCAGCACCCGTAAGCATGGTTTTAAATAGCATGGACGAAGCGATTTGGCGCGCGATTTTTTTAGCGTCCTGCTCCCGTCTTGCCCCTTTGATTTTGATTTCGCAGATATGCTCAACACCCTCGCCGTCCTTGATGAGTTCCTTGGCGATATAACGGCAAACCTTTTTCAGGTGCGAAAGAAACGTTCGGTAATTTCTGTCTTCCTTGATGATTTTGGGATTCTTGGCGAGCCCGTTGGCCAGGACAAAGGCCGTATCATTGGTGCTCATGTCCGTGTCCACATTCACCTGGTTAAAAGTTTCCGCCACCGCGTCCTTAAGCGCCCTGCCCAGCAGTTGTTTGGAAATGTTAACGTCCGTGGTGATAAAGCAAAGCATGGTGGCCATGTTGGGGTTCATCATGCCGGACCCCTTGGCTATGGCGCCTATCTTGACTTCCCGGCCCTCAATCATAAACGAAAAGGCAATTTCCTTGGTGCAAGTGTCCGTTGTCAAAATGGCTTGCGCCGCCTTGTTGCCGCCGTCCTTGGCCAAAGATTCCGTGGCAAGCGGGATACTCTCGATAAGTTTCTTGAGCGGAAAAGTCCTCCCTATGACGCCGGTGGAACACACCAGAATGGAATAAGGGGGAATGCCCAATTCCCGGGCCAAGGCTTTAACGCTTTCCGCGGTGGCACGTTTTCCGCCCTCGCCGTTAAAGCAATTGGCATTGCCGCTGTTAGCCAGAATGGCCCATTGGGTTTTATTCTTGATGGCGCGCATAGACCAAAGCACAGGCCAGGCCTTGGCCGTGCTTTTGGTGAAAGTGCCGGCCGCTACTGCCGCGCGCGTGGAAACAATCAGCGCCAAATCCAGCTTATTCTTTTTAATGCCCGCGTAAATACCCGAGGCGAGAAAGCCCTTGGGGGTCGTGACGGTTCCGCCCTTGATTCTCAATGTGGTCATACCGCCGCTCCCAATCCCGCGGTTTCAGCGAAACCGCAGCGTATATTCATGTTTTGCACGGCCTGACCCGCCGCTCCTTTGAAGAGATTGTCGATAGCTGAGAAGAGAATGAGCTGATTGTTTTCTGGATACACTCGAAATCCGATGTCAATGAAATTCGTGTAGTTGACGTTTTTGATCTCCGGAATTGCCGAATCCGAAAATCGCACGAACGGCTCGGCCGAATAGTGCCTATGAAAAGCAGCCCGGATGTCTTCTTGTGTCGCCGTCCGCTTGAGGGGAGCGTAGATGCTCGTGTAGATGCCACGCGTGATCGGAAGAAGATGCGGGACAAACGTGAACGAGACGGGCTCCCCCGCGATTGATTCCAGCGCGGTCTTGATTTCGGGAATGTGTTGGTGAACTCCGACTTTGTACGCCTTCACGGATTCGTTCACCTCAACAAAAGACAATTCGATATTCGAATTCCTTCCGGCTCCGGAGACGCCCGACAATGAACTAACGGTGATCCCGTGAGCTTCGATCAGTCCCTCTTTGAGAACCGGGGCGAGCGGCAGAATCGCGCTGGTTGGGTAACAGCCGGGGTTTGCCACAAGAGCGGCAGATGCAATTTCCCGGCGATTCCATTCCGGAAGTCCATAGACGGCTTTCGCAACAGTGTTCTTGGCTTTATGCTCACGATGATAGAAGGATTCGTAGAGCGAAACATCTTTCAATCTGAAATCGCCGCCCAGGTCGATGACCTTTTTTCCGCGTTCGAGAAGATCGGGAACAATACTCATCGCTTCACCTGACGGGAGCGCGACAAACACAAGGTTGCTTGTGCAGGCTGCTTCCGCGGAATATGGCTCAAGAACCGCTGCAGTCCTTCCTTTGAACCACGGGTAGAGCTCATCAATCCGCTTGCCGGCAGACGTGTTGGCGAAGAGTTTGTCTATCCGTACATGTTTGTGCCGGATGAGAATCCTCACTAGTTCTGCACCCGAGTATCCCGAAGCTCCGACTACCGAAACTCCCAATGAATCCTTCACGCCGTATCCTTGTTCATTTGTGGCTGCATAATTATACACTATTGTGTATGGATATGCAAGAAATATTTCAATCTTAACAAAATTTAACCTCCGGCTGGAAGAGTATGTGAGATCGGTTTGAGGGAGATCGAACCTTTCGTATATTGCCACCCGAAAGGAGCGGCGACAGTTATGGGATTCACCTGCGGCATCGTGGGATTGCCGAATGTGGGCAAATCCACTCTCTTCAATGCCATTACGTCAGCGGAGGCCGAGGTTGCCAACTACCCTTTCTGCACTATCGAACCGAATGTCGGCGTCGTGCCGGTCCCGGATAGACGGCTCGCGCGGCTTACGGAGATCTACACTCCACAGAAAACAGTGCCGACAACCCTGGAATTTCTCGACATCGCCGGGCTTGTCAAAGGCGCCGCCAGGGGCGAGGGATTGGGAAATCAGTTCCTTTCTCACATCCGGATGGTTGATGCCATCGCTCACATCGTCCGGTGCTTCAACGACCCCAAGGTCACTCACGTCGACGGAAGCGTCAACCCGAAGCGGGATATTGAAATCATCGAAGCCGAGCTCATCTTCAAAGATCTCGAGACCGTCGAGAAGAAGTTCGCCGATGCGGACAGGCGGTCTAAGGCCGGCGACAAGAAGGTTAAAGCGGAAGCGGATTTCTATGTGAGAATTCGTGAACATCTTCTTGGGGGGCGACTTGCCCGCTACCTTGCCGTTCTCAACGTGGACGAGCACCTCTGGCTTCGTGATCTGCATTTGCTCACGAACAAACCGGTCATGTACGTCTGCAACGTTCACGAAAAAGAGATCTCAACGGAGAACGACTATGTTAAACAGGTCAGGGAGATTGCCGCAAAAGAGGAGGCCAGGCTTGTCGTCATCAGTGCGGCGGTGGAAGCGGAAGTGGCAGAACTCCCTCCGGCTGATCGGGAATCGTTTCTAAACGATCTTGGATTGAGAGAATCCGGGCTGACGAGGGTTATTCATGAAGGGTACGACCTGCTCCACCTCATTACGTTCTTCACGGCAGGACCGAAGGAGGTACACGCATGGACGGTTCGTCGTGGCACGCCGGCGCCGGAAGTGGCCGGGATGATCCACAGTGATTTCGAGAAAGGTTTCATCCGGGCAGAGGTTATGGGATTTGATGACCTTGATCGATTAGGATCCGAGGCAACGGTGAAGGAGAGGGGACTACTTCACATTGAGGGCCGGGAGTACTTCATCGAAGATGGAGATATCGTCTTCTTCAGATTCAATGTCTAGCACTGCGCCCTCCAGGTATGGTCTGTCGGCGTCCGGCGAAGACCTCATCGGCGACGTTCCGGCGATTCCTTTCCCGTCCGTTTCGGAGACTTTCTCACACGCTTCCGCCTTGTTTTACCAGCCAGCTTTTTGAAAACGAATCGGGCGGGGGCGATCATCACATTCAAGGCCAATTCGAGCCCTTCATAGACGTCGATACTTCGGATCGGCCTGAGAATACCAACAACTTCCGTGAGAGAAGTCGATTCGGGCTCTCGCACTCTGCTGAGGAAATAGAACGTCGTCACGCGCAGGAGAATTGCCAGGATGAATAAGAAGTGAAAGTGTTCCCACACGATCGGTCCAAGATCGAGCGACCACCCCGAGAACAGGACGGCGAGACTTCCCCCTATAAGCGGTGCGACGGTCGCGGCAATCCCTACCACCGTTCCATCCACCGTAATGTAGTTTGATCGCCGCTCCGCCGGGGCAATCTTGTAGACAAGGTTCGGAACGGCAACACTCGTACCCGCGTCGAACACGCCGAACAGATGGATAAGAACGTACAGAAGGAATGTTTCCGGCGTCGTCAACAACCAGAGCGCGGCAAACACGAGCTTTCCCGCCAGGCAGATATACAGGATCGGCTTGTTTCCGTACTTATCCAGCGTGGAACCCCAGAATTTCAGGGAGAACAGGTTCGCAAGCGTCGTCACCATCACCAGCGCCGAGACAAACGTGAAGCTTAATCCTGCCTGGGTCAGCATGTAGACACTATAGAACGTTCCGGCGACACCGAGCGAGAGATCGTAGAAGATTCGAAACCAAAAAACCCGACGGAAGACCGGATCGCTAAATGGGGCTTTCAGTGATTCCCAAAACGTCGATTCCGATGTGGGGTGCATGGATGGTGGATCATGCATCTTGTTTTGAACTGCGAGGCCCCAGAGGCCGAACATCATTCCAAGGCCGACGAGAATGGCAAATGCATATGGCTCTGGACCCAACGCATTGTCTTTCCAGAAGTCGATGAACTTGCCGGCAAAGATCCCCAGGACTACACCGACCGCTCCCGCTGCGATGTTTCGCTGTGCAAAAAACCTCCCACGGATCTGTTGCGGTACCATGTCCACCAGCCAGGAGACCCAGGCAACGTAGCTGGTGACACCGAGTCCTGCCGAGAACGTAAAGAGAACCAGGAACATCCAAATCCGATACGAGACGAGGGGCTCGACCGTAGCAAACACCAAAGCGCAAATGGCGATCCACACCAGGCGCGATGCGGCGGCGAAGTTCACCGCCATCGCCTTCCGATTGCCACGCCGTTGCAGCAATCGATACGCGCGCATCTGCAGGAGATTTGCCCCCGCTTGAATCGCCGCGATCAAACCGATGATGAAATCATTCGCGCCGAGCGAAAGCGCGAACCCCGTCAACACCACGCCGCCGATGAAGACCGCCATGATTCCGGCCAGTGCGCCTTCACCGACGGCGAGCTGCATGCTGCGATGGACCGTCTCCGACACTCCACGCTCGGTCGCTCGAACATCAAAATGAAATGGCGAGACCGCTCGAAGAATGAGACGTATCTTTGTTCCTTCTTCTGATGATGTTGACTGAGTCATGGGGAGTCAGGTTTTCGCCTTCCGGCAACCACAACGGGGGGCGGAGAAAGCATCTCTCAACCGGAGATCGGATTTCGCGCTGCGGTCATTTCTTCAGACTCTTCAGCGCGCTCTTCTTGTAGGCTGTCTTGATGAGGTCTCCATAGAGCTCCGGACGGCGGGAAGCGATGACGGCAAGAGTTCGATCAAGATTCTCGTCGAAATAGAACGGAGTGAGCCGTTTTGCATCCAGATCGATATCATGCGTCAGCACTCCAACGCCGCGCCCGATATCCGCCTCGATCAATCCGTCTCTCCCTACCACTCCGCTCCTGCCGATCATCATTCCGGCTTTCCATTCGCCTCGGTGGTAGCCGTAGCACGCTGAGACGATGGGAAGTCCTGTATCCACGGCGCGTGAGCGGTATCGAATCTCCCAATCGATTTCGCCCCATCCTGCCTGGACATGCGGAAAGAGAAGGACCTCGGCTCCCCGAAGCATCAGGATTTGCGCCACTTCCGGATACTCGATGTCCATGCACGTCATGATCCCGATGGCGCAACAATCGAGCTGGTAGGTGCGTAGCTCATTGCCGGCTTTGATTCCGATCCTTCGTTCGGGGACAGTCGGGTGAGTCTTCTGATAACAGTTAACGATCGTTCCCTTTCGGTCGATCATGACAGCGTAGCTTGCAAGCTGGTTCCGATACATGCCGAACATCGGAATCACGACATTCATCTTGAACTTCTTTGCATAGGCCGCAATCGTCTTTGTTAATGAACCCGGTATCGGATCGGCGACATATTCTTTGGGATCGCTCGACCACGTCCGATGGTGAAGATTCGCATACTCACCAAAGAGAACGAGGTCTGAGGTTCGCTCCCCCGAAATCGCCAGTGCCGATTTGATTTCCTTGAGATTGCTTTCTTGCTTCTCTTCGAACGATGTTCCTTGGATGACCGTCGGAAGCTGAACGGCGCTGATGCGGACAATTCGTGCCATCGTTTACTCTCCTTTGATTTTAGATGTCCGTTCCCGTGAGGCATAAAGAACGCCGGATCCCAGCGCGACCAGCATCAGTCCTGCAATGAGATTGATGGTTGAAGGCGCAATGGGGGATGATGGAACGAAAACGCACACGACCAGGACAAGGCCCACGATCAGGCAGATTCTGCCGATCAGTGCATAGGCTCCATACCCTGCCCGGCTGGACTCGATGGATTCACTCAAAGCCGGTCGCCGCAGATCGGCATCGAATCTCGCCAACTCCTGGTGCCGCGGATCGTCGGCTTTGAACCAGAACGCTGACCCGAAAAAAACCAGCGACGCGACGACGGATTCGCTCAGCATGTTGCGGACGAAAGCGTGCTCGTTCCACACCCCAAAGAGCATCAGCATCAACGCGGTGCCGATTGCCGCCGAGCACGATGCGATGCCGGACCACCACGGTGTCCGCCGGTAGAGGATACCGAGCGCAACGGGCATCATGAACGCCGCCGTGAGAGAGTAGAACTGCAGCGCGAACTCGAAAGCGCCACCGAGTTTTGGAATGTAGAGCGCCACCGATATTCCAAGCACGCCGACGACGAGCATCGTCAGACGGGCAACGAGCAATTGACGCCGATCCGACGGTGCCGTACCGGTTACCTTTTTCTGAAAAGGAACATAGACATCTTTGGTAAGCGTTGCTGCGAGCCAATTGAACGCATCGTTCGCCTGTCCCAGCGTCGCCGAGAGGATCGCCGAGACGACGAACCCGATCATCCCATGTGGCAACAGCAACAGAGCGAGGCTGACGAACGACGCCTCTGCGGGGACGGCGAAGTTGGGCCAAAGTGAGTTGATGTCGGGAAAAATGATGCGCGACGCCATCACCGGCAAGATCCAAAGCAGTGGACCTACCACCGAGGCAACGGCACACAGGAGGGCCATTTTTTTTGTGTCTCTTTCATCCGGCACGCTCAGATAACGTTGGACAATTGCCCAGCCGACGTTATACCCCAGCAACACGTTGATGAGATATGAAATCAGAAAGAGCGGATCGGCGGCAATGCCACTGACCCGAAAGTATCCTTCCGGGGCCTCGCTGAGCAGGCGCTTGAAGCCTGCAAGAAGTCCGCTCCCTTCCCCAAGATAGAGATAGGAAACAGGGAAGATGATGAAGGTCATAACCGTGATGATGACCGCTTGAACCGTATCGGACAATACGGCCGCCCACAAGCCTCCTATCACGGAGTACGCCACCATGACCGTCCCCACAAGAATGATTGACACTTCGAAGCCGGTCAGCGAAATCGCCCCGATTTGAAATGACCGAGCGTTGAAACCGAGGGCGCTGGAGACGAAGATGCAGAGGATGTAAAGACCCTGTCCGATGCTGACGATTTGCGGAATGACGGCCGTCATCGAGTAGAAGTAGGTAGTTGAAGGAGAGTATCGGCGAGAGAGGAATTGCAGGGGTGAATCGATGCGGGAGCGTCGCCAGAGTTTACCGAAGACGGCGTAGCCGGCAATGTAGGCCCACACTGCAGACGTGAAGAGAACGACTGCCCCGATACCGTTCAGGTACGTAAATCCGGCCGCAGCCACAAACATGAATGCCGAGTACCCTGAAACCCAGTTCGAGAGCCCCGCGATCACCCACGGGATCTTTCCGCCTCCCTTGAAGTAATCATCGGTGTTCTTGTTTCGCCGCGCGGCATAGAATCCAACCCAGATGATGATCGCGAAGTACAGGCCGATCAGCCCATAGTCGAGGGCGTTCACCGTATTGAATTCCTGCATGGACGGGCCAGATCTTGTTCGTGAGGAGGAAAAGCCGCAAGTTCACTACACCTGGTGAACCACGCCTGCGCCCTGAACGGCTCGGCAATAGAACAGAGCGTCTTGAATGTTCCCTTTGTGGGTGAACTGCTCTTGCGCACGTTTCTTTACATATCCGTCATAGTACTCTCTATTGACGCCCGTGATAAACCTCTTCGTCAAATCAAGAGGGACGGCATTCACGGTGCACCCGCCAAATCCGGCTCCGGTCAATCTGGCACCAATGGCACCGTGTCGCCGCGCTATAGACACCAGCTCCTCGAGTTCCGCGCAGCTCACTTCGTAATCGTCGCGACAGCTTGCGTGAGACTCGTTCATCAATCGGCCGAACTCATGGGCGTCCGCTTGTTGAAGCGCCACGACCGCCCGCTCGACCCGGCGTGCTTCGGAGACAACGTGGCGATAGCGCACCCACACCTTAAATCCATCGGGAGGTTCACCCTGGGTTTGTCCATCTTTGAGTGTACAGTACTTCCGAAGAACATCGGACGGAAATTCATCCAGTCTCCGGGCCGCCTCTGCAAGAGAAAGCGGTCGCTCACCAATCGCGTGTGCGGCAATCCTGTCAACTTCAGTCGCCTGAATGTCCAGCCGATCAGGAGCTAGATCGGCGAGCACGGTTGCGTCCCGTTTTATCTGAAATTGCTTTGGAGAGGAGAGCGGCCGCCAATCGACATTCAACGACCCGTCGATTGTATGCGTCGCGAGCCATGGAACTCTTTGTGGCTCGAACGAGGCTGTTGCAGATCACAAATACGAGATTGGGTGGAAGAGGTACGGATCTTACCCGCAGTGGGAAGAAGTCAATCTTCAGCGCGGCGCCCGATTCTCCAAGCAGTGAAACCGCCTGATCCATTCCGCCGCCCTCCATTCCCACAAATCGCTCCGCCCGCGCAAGTGTCTCCGCCAGGCCTATCCGTTCGGGCATCTGCCGATTGACAACGAGGAACGCCAGCGCTGAAGCGACGGTGAGCGCCGACGATGAGGACAGGCCCGAGGATTCCGGAAGATTCCCTCCCACCAATCCGCGGAAGCCCACGGCACTCTTCCCGCCCACAACGCCGTCGCCCAGCAAACCGCCAATGGCCGCCTTGACGTAATTGCCCCAATCCCCTTGAACGAACGGAGTCATCGGCAACTCCGCCGGAAAGATCCTCGGCTCGAACAATGGATTCTCGTTGGCGACTTGCACGCTCTTATCGGAAGTAGGGGTGAAGATGAGAACAATATCACGATCAATTGCCACCGGCAAGACGGGGTATCCGTTGTAGTCGGTGTGCTCGCCGATAAGGTTTACGCGACCGGGAGCGCGAACGACAAACACCGGCGCCGCGTTACTGAACCGCTCGCGAAACAAATCAAGAAGTCGGTTGTATCGAGCCACGATTGGCCCGATGTCCTGCTCCCGACGGTCATAGATAATCCGGAGTTGTTCGGTGAGATTGTTGTGCGCTGAGATGTCGAGCGGAGAATTGACGGGATTCGGCAAGGGATTGGATCACCAGTTGAGCGATGCAAAGTGTTTCTCGAGGTACTTCTGCACGCGGACGATGTCTTCTTTGTACGTCAGGTCGGGAACGTGCTCCTTCAGCGGCAGGGCTTTCATCGCGCGAGGAGATGCCTGTGCCATTGCCGTCATGGCCGACACGAGTTCTTTCTCCTGGCGAACCGGGTTCATGGGACACCGTTCCAGGAACGGCAGAACCATGCGATAGTTCAGACGAAAGATGTTCATACTGACGCCGAGGGTGCCGTTGAGGTCGCGCAGTCGATCCAGGTCTTCAAGGGGCGGCTTCTCG
>Ga0209212_1009500_pt1 | contig 10137 bp, 13 predicted proteins | sample RifGroC2_FD_183996 | JGI IMG/M metagenome (GOLD analysis project Ga0209212, IMG submission 183996) | Groundwater microbial communities from Rifle, Colorado, USA - Groundwater C2 (SPAdes) (version 2) | ecosystem: Environmental > Aquatic > Deep subsurface > Groundwater | place: Rifle, Colorado... | reverse complement strand
CCAACGTACTGTTGTGCAAGACTTCCCCAATGTCTCCATCATTGATTTGACGCTTGTCCTCAACACGCTGGATTCCATACTCGGCAGAGTTTCGGACGCGATTCGCTTCATCGCCCTTTTCACCATCCTGACCGGCCTTGCCGTGCTTGCCGGCGCCGTTCTGAGCAGCCGGTCGCAGCGCCTCAAGGAAAGCATCCTGATGCGCACTCTCGGAGCTCCACGCGCTCAGATCGTGAACACGGTCGTCGCGGAGTATCTGATCTTGGGAGTGATCTCCTGTATGGCCGGCGGTCTTCTCGCAACCGCGGCCAGTTGGGGGCTAAGCTTTTATTTCCTTGGGACCGTGGCTTCGATCCCGCTTGCGCCCGTCCTATCGATCCTGGCTCTGGCCACGGGGGCAACGGTTCTAGCGGGGGTGCTGGGTTGCTGGGGAATTTTTCGCCGCCCGGCTCTTGAGGCGCTTCGAGCGGAAACGTAGGCGGACAGCACCTTACGGGACAAAAAGGGCGACGCCAGAATACGACGGCTTAAGACGAATCACCGCACCCCACCACTCAATGCACAGACAATGTGAATCATGTCACCCGGCTGGAGCGGCGCACCCAGACTGCGCGCCTGCTTCTCGTTGATAAATATCTTGATGTGCTCGCGGATACCGTCCTGCTCATCGACAATGCGGAAGCGAAAGCCGGGATAGCGCTGATCGATCTCGGCAAGCATCTCTCCGACCGTCGCTCCTTCCGCCTCGATCACGCTCTTCTTGGCTGTGTAAGACCGCAGCGGCGTCGGAATATGGACCTTCATTTTGAGAGTTCGGCAACCTCCACCGAGTAGATCTCCGGCAGGTGTCTGGCTAGGAAAGCCCAGCTTGCACCCTCATTGCGGCTGATCCAAAGCTCGCCACTGGTCGTGCCCAAATAAAGACCGACCGGTTCATGCGCATCGTTCGCCATCGCCTGGCGCTTCACCGTGAACCAGGCGCGTCTGGGGAAGCCTTTGTCGAGTCGCTTCCAGGTCTTTCCCGCGTTGCGCGTGACGTAGCAGGCCGGCTTTCCGTCCGGGCTGGTCCGCGGCCAGACCTCGGTGCCGTCCATGGGAAAGACCCAGACCGTATCGGGATCGCGCGGATGGAGCACGATCGGAAAACCGATGTCGCCTACTTTCTTCGGCATGTTGCGGCCGATTCGAAGCCACCGGCCTTCGGGACGCTCCATGCGATAGATGCCGCAATGGTTCTGCTGGTAGAGCCGGTCGGGCATCAGCGGATGGAGGAGGACGCGGTGCGGATCATGGCCATACTCGGGATCGGGCGTGGGAAGAAAGTCCGCCGCACAGCCTTTGTTTAAAGGCTTCCAGTCTCTGCCGCTATCCACCGACTCGAAGACGCCGCCGCTGGACATACCGATATAGATATGGCTTGGATCGCGCGGGTCGATGTTGATCGAATGGAGCTTCGGCCCGTCGGGAGTGCCGTCGCCGATGCCGCCGGTCCACGCGCTCCGCATCGGATGGTCGTTGAAGCCCGGAACTCCCTCCCACATGCGACCGCCATCCTCAGACCGGAAGAGACCCTGCGGCGATGAGCCCGCATACCACACACCCGGCTGACTCGCATGGCCGGGAGTCATCCAGAAGACATGATCGAGAACGAGTCCTTTCTGCCCCTCGGGCGCTTTTGGAAACGCCGGCGGTCTCTCGGCCTCCTTCCAGCTCTTGCCGAAATCTGTGGAGCGGAAAATGGTTGGGCCGAGGTGTCCGGTGCGCGCGGCGACGAGCAGGGTTCGTCCATCGCGGTGATCGAGCACCATGTGGTACACAATGTGGCCCAGGAAGATTGGGTTGGAGAGTTTCCACGCGCGGCGTGTCTTGTCGCCGCGAAGGATGAAAGCACCCTTGCGGGTGCCGATCAGCACGGCCACCGCTCCCACGGCCGGCTTGGGAATGGGATGGGATTTTCTTTTCACGGTCTACTTAAGGTAGAATTCCTGCAGGTTCAAGGAACTCGTAATCTCTCATCTGGTCTTGCTGGGTTTAAGCCGGCGAAAAACCTCTTTTCCAGGAATGGCCTTAAGGGCTCCCCTCTCATATGCATCGATCCGATCCTCAGCCTCTTCTGCCCATAGGTGGTCAATCTCTTTTTGCCTTGGATCATCGAGGCTTTCGAGCAACCTCTCAGCGAGCTTTGCCCTGGTTTTCGGTGGCAGGGATAAGGCATCATCAACAACCTTGGCACTGTTTCTAATCATGATTGGCCTCCGTTGACTCAGACTCTACGCAAGTCTAGCTCAAATCCGTCGCTCTTATCAAACCCGTTAACGCCATACCGCTCAAGGACAAGCACATTGCGTCTCTCTGCCTCCAGTTTATTTTTCAGGTCCACAGAAAGCCTCGGACCGCGATTAGTCCGTGCAGGTTTCGCTGATCTTCCTCATACCATTGCTTTTCCAGCCGGCCATCCTTTTTCAAAGCGCGATAATAGGCAGCGTACTTCTTTCTGTCCGGCTGAACCAATTGGGAAAACTCAGAGCCAGAGATCTTTTTGAACTTCAGGGCTGGCTTGAGCAATCTCTTATTATCCAGAGGACTTTTTCTTGCCGGGCGTTCAATCTTCCACCACCGGTGGAGGCTTTTGATCTCTCGCCAAGCATCCCTATGTATTTTGTTGGCGTTCCAGTCAATTCTTTCGGGACGTTCCTTTTCGATGAAATCAACCAGCAACTGAAAAGCGGCATGCAACAGGATTTCATCCTTGTCATGCCATCCCTTTTCCAACGTTTGAATTTTCAGCGCAATCGCTTGTGCTTTGCCCACCTGGTTACTCGCTTTACTCATTGCAGCAAGCGATCGGTTAAGTCTCCTTTAATTTTTCCCAAAAAGCCCTTGGGGAAAGAATTTCGAGATCGCTCACTCTCCGTAGTTCTATGAGTTCTTTATCGCCCGTCACAAAAATATCAGCTCTCCCCTCCAGGGCGCAGGAAAGCATGGCTAAATCGTCTTGATCTCTTATCTCCACGTCGGGGTAGTCACCAACCTTGGAAAGAATTGTATCTTCCCCGAAGAAGATGAGAATTTCCGAGATCAAGGTCTTTGGTATTTTGAATTTTCCCCTGAGTGTACGCTCAAGCTCGTTGAATAGTAGGACGGACACAATCAGGTCGTGGGAAGCAAGAACCTCTCTTAGAACATCCTCACAAAGACCCCGAGTCGTGAAGGCGCTGACCAAGACATTGGTGTCCAAGAAGACCCGCATCAGGAGACTTCTGAGAACACATCTTCATCGATCAAGTATCCTCTGGCCTCGGCAAAAGGCATAGCTTTCTTCCTTAATGCCTCAAACTGCACCAACCGAAGCTGACGCCGCAGGGCTTCGCGGGCAACCTCACTCCTGGATTTGCCGGACTGTTTGCTGGCTCGATTAAGCAACTTATCCAGATCCCGGTCTAAGCGGATTGTAAGAGATGATGTCTTCATGTGTTACAATGTAAGGCATGACGGTGGTGATGTCAAATTCCCGCCATAGGTGAACATTAGTCTCAGCCGTCGCTGTTGAGCGGTTGATCTGAAGCTCTGAATTGGGCCGGAAATGGAATAACGCATGCCCGGTACCGCCCTCCTCCTGTATCCTTCACAGGCTACAAAGCCAACGTGTTATGGAAGCAATCTGGTCTTCGTCAGTTAAATTGGCGGCGTTTTCCAAAATCCCCCGCTCCAGCAATGTCCAGATTTCCGAGGCCATTTTTGCTTCAATGGCAGCTCCGATAAAAAAGGTATGGGGTTTGACCCTGTGTTTGGCGAAGGCCTTATGAATTCGATCCAGTGCCGTCCGGGCTGTTTTCCAGTGCTCGTCTGCGCCAGCCGGATCAATCCCACCCTTTAATTCCCCTAAAGCGATATAAGCCGCGGGATTTCCGCGCACATCTTTTGTCAGAACGTCAGCGCTACAGTCAAATAAAGATAGATCAACATTATTGCGAAAAAAAGGGACGGTAAGATTATAAACAAGCGTCCGGGATTTTCCCCGCGACTCCCAGCAAAGGCCGCGTAGATGGAGCTCAATATCTGCATCGTCTTCCGGCAGGTCTGCCCAGACATCGGTTTCGGAATGGAGCCATTTGCATGTTTTCCCAGCTAACCTCAGGTGGGCAATAATCGAGCGGGTAAGTTTTTTCTGCGCCATAAACCCGCCAATATTCCTCATTGATCCACCAAGAGTATCGCCGCGCGTGAGTAAAAAGCGGAACACGAGTTCTTCAACGAAGTTTACACCTGACACCGGTACAAGCGCCGCTTGGATATCAGGCATCTCCAGAAGTTCGGTAGGGTATCTAGCCTGTAACGCAGCGTATTTCAGTGCGCGTGCCTGTTCAACGTAAGGCGTCGCTCGACGGTTCCTTTCCAGAGCCAAGGCGGCAAAGCCAGCGTGGACGCCTTCGTTTGTCGTTTCGAGGGCGGCGGCAGATTTGAGGTGAAAGAGATATGGTTTATTCATTGTTCGAGCCTTTCAATGCAATAACGCATGCCAGGCACCGACTTCTCAAGGCACCGACTTCTCAAAAACTAGAATGTCCCTTTCTTTTCTCCAAGCCAGGCACACCTCGCCTTGTCTGGATTGTCTACAAGTGCCACCTCGCGGTGTACGCTTTGCAGATGCGGTCGAGCATCGCGCTGTACTCGGCGTCGACGTCGATACCGAGGGTGTTCTCCCGTGCAAGGCGAGGCGGGCATACGTTGTCGATAAAAACAGGCACGAGAAGGACATAGTCGTAGGCCACCATGTCGGTCCTTCCGGGCGGACGAGTTGGCAGCTCGCGGAACTTCTTGACGGTACGCTCTGGGTCTAGCGGCCGGTTTCGGCTCACGGCATGCGGGAACTCGTCCCACAGTGTGTTGTCGCCGCTAGATAGGCGTGGCAGGACGCGCCTGATGAAGTCTTCGGGTCGCAGGAAGGGCTTCACACGATCGGGCACGTTGAGGACTTTTTCGGCGAGGCCAACGAGCACGGTTGCAACCAGGATTGCATCGGGCTTCTTATGATGGAGCACGCCGAGGAGGTCGCTCAAGTCATCGTAACGGTTCGTACGGTTGCGGTGCGCGGTGACTACAGACTTATTTTCTACGCATAGCCGCAGACAACCGAGGTCCGGTATGCCCACCTCACTGCCGGGTTCGGCCACGACGAGGTCCAGCTTGCGGGCGCGCCCGCCCGGCGATGGCAGGTCGAGCCACTCGCGGACACGACCGGCCGCCAAATCCCGCCGGAACGGCTCACAAATCGCGGCCAGGTCGCGCACGATCCCGCGGCTCACCGTGGCGGAGTGATCCTCGAGGCGGTGGTTGTGGAAGCCTCGGGCCCTGATCTCGTCAACAACCTCATCAAATGGCGTGCTCATCTAGGGACTCAGAAAACTACCGGAAGGACAGCTCCGCTTGCACGGGCCGGGCACCCGCCCCCAGGACCAGATGCCCACTGGTAGCGGCGCGGGCTACGTCATCGGGCACGGGCAGCCGTTGCAGGACGTGGCTCTGGAGCCGCAGGAACCCCTTAGCGGCGCGTTGGCAGTTCCGTCTGAGCCACTCATGGGCGGAGGACGATTGCAGGTAGTCAACGATCACGTCAATCGCTGCGGACTCCCGCGGCACGATGTAGTATACGGAATGCCGTGGCACGATCTCACCGGACCGATCGATCCAGAAGTGTGGCGTCTCGCCGATGTCCTTGCACAGGATCTTTGGGCGCAGGATGTCCCCAAGCATCGGCGTCTCGTGAAACGCATACCACGGCTTGCGCTTGACGCAGGTTCGTGCAAGCAGCCGCCGACGAACGTCGTCGCGGACCAAGTAGCGCCGGAAAGCGCCTAGTTGCTTCAGGGAAATCAAGCGTCCGTCCGCTCCGTAGGGGATCAACATAACGTAGCGTGGCGTAATATCGTTGGTAGCGGGCGCGAGTTCCCGCCCGGCGATCGTCGGGTGCGCGAAGGGCCGGAGTGCCGGGTCGAGAGCCTCGGCCGGTCGGACGAACACGCTGTCAGCACCCGTGGCGACGCCACAACTCAGGCGCAAGCACAGATCCGCGAGCCTTAAAACCGCGCACTCCGACGCAACCCCTTCGAAAAGAGGCAACCACGGATCGCCGCGGGGAGGCAACTTCAGGGTCACCGTGCTGCCGTCACGCCGCACGACTTGCGTCCTGCCGGGCGGTACGTGGCTTACGACTGTGATCGTCGGATACGTCACAAGTTCGCCGAACGTGTCCTCCCTCACGAGCAGGATCTTTTCGACGTGACGGCGCGCGAGCAGCTCACGTAGTGGGCCAGCTGTCTCGACGTACAGGTACTTCTCCGGCGTGATGAAAACGAGTCGGCCACCCGGAGTAAGCCGCCGCAGAGCTTCCTCGAAGAAGAGCAGATAGAGATCGAAGCGGCCGCGCGCGGTGGAGTACCGCGCGCGATATCTAGCCTTCTCGGCTTCCGACAGCTCCGTAATCGGCACGTAGGGTGGGTTGCCGACGACGTAGTCGAAAGCCGTGCAACCGTCCTTGAGGAAGTCGGCGTGCTCGATGGATACCGCACGCAGCCGGCCATATTTCGCCCGCAGGGCTGGTAGGTGACGCGGATCTGACTCGACGCCAGTGATGCGCGGAAGCGGAAGCCGTTGCCGCTCGCACCACCGGATAATGCCTTCAATGAACTCTCCCGTCCCGCAGCCTGGGTCAAGGACGGTGTTGTCCGTGGTGGGCGACCGCCCGCGGAACAGTAGCTGGACCATCGTATCGACAGTTTCGGGCGGTGTGGGTACGAAACCCCTCATCGTCGCTCCTGTCCTCCCAGACGAAGCTGTCCGGTAGGGTTCGGTTCCCGTTTATAGTGCCACACAGTGTTTCTCGATGTTAGCCAGTTGGGCCTCCACCCTTCGTTAGACCGCAATATATCAAAAAAATTCATCTAAGGTAGCTAAATTATCTGCGTGGTAAGATCGCTTGCATCGGCTGGAGGTCAAGCCGCTCCTCAAATAGATCCGCCAGGGAAGGCCGTTTAGCCTCCAAGTCCTCGATATAAGGAATTTCTCCCAGGCAAGGAAACGCCGTAAGAAAGAGAAGGGCCTCGCGGTTGAGAAGAGAAGATTCGGGGCATGCCTTATTGACTATACGACAGTTACCGTTCGTTCTCTGCTTCCTTAACGAGCATCTTGTGAAGCAGCGTCTTGATGTAGGTCTGGTACTTCGGTATTCCCTTACGGCGCGCAATCTTCCGAGCGAGATCCAGATCAGTTACAGCCAGCCTTAAGCTGACCTGCTTGGTCGGAGGCTCGAGAACGTAGGGCCGCTTCAATTCTCCGCGGCCGACTTTTTTTTCATCCAGGAAATCAGGTTGGATCTCTTCAATGACGCAGTCGGGGCAGAACCACTCGCTCTGATTATCCATGTACATCCCAGTGCCGCATTTTTCGCACTTTTTTGTCTTTCTCATCTCTTACCAATTTCCTTGTGCCATAATAAGATCTGTGTTCTGTTCGACGGCCAACCCGTGATGACGTGACAATGGTCGTTACTTACACGGATGAATACGACAGTGAGGAAGCGGCCTGCCCCTTTTCCTCCGATTTCCAGCATTTCAAGGGATCTTCACCCCCGCTTTTCCCGAACCTTTCCGATAGGAAGATCTCCTGTTTCCTTTGACCTTTGCTCCAGGAAGGACATGAACTTGTCGCTGCGTCCTAAAGCGGCTACCTCCCTGTCAAATTCATCCGCCTGCTCAAGCAAGAAATCATCTCCGGAAGATGAATGAATGAGAACAGTATCCGACTTCGCCAGGGCCAGAAGCTCAGCGACAGAGTGTTTCCCTCTGCTCAAATCAATCGTCTTCATATTTCGATTCTCTCCCCTCGTATGAATAGTTCGTTGTGTTCCTTATGCCCGATGGCGAGCACTCTAACGAGCCGATCTCCCTTTATCTCGTAAAATGCTCGGTAGTCTCCGATCCTTAGCTCCCAAGGCGCTACGGGGTTCGGACGGAGTCGCTTTCTTCTCCTGGTCTCAACGTTCGCGTCAACCTCCAAGAATTCGGAGATGGCATCGAGTATCGCTTTTTGCTCGGCTGCCTTGAAGTAATCGAGGTCCCCGTCTGCGCTTGGTACTAATTTGACCTCAAAGTTCACCGTAGTCAATGTACCACCTGGTCTGTGGCCAGACAACCAAAGTGCCCTTAGTCTTTATCCGCAGCGCCCTATTGAATATGCTAGTCACCATAATCCCATTATGGCTGCCAGAGCTCGACACCTTGTTAATGCGCAGAGGAATCCCCGAACCTACAATGTATGTCGAACCTGCCTGCGTGGCAGAACGGTCGCCAAGGGAGTGAGGTCAAGTTTCTCTTCAAACAGGTTAGCTAGTAGCGTCCTGTTGGTCTCCAAAGTCGAGTCCTGAATCTCCCTAGAAGGTATGTAAGGAATTTCTCCCAGGTAAGGAACCGCCGTAAGAGAGAGAAGGGCCTCGCGGTTGGTATCAGCCGCAAGGGAGGGTTGAGCATCCAAGCGATTGAAGACATAGCCAAGGACCCTTAGGCCGCGGCAGGAGGCGTGCTCCAATGTGAGAAGCAGATGGTTGATTACGCCGAGGCGATTTACCGCCACCACCAAAAGCGGCAGCTTCAAAAGTTTAGCCAAGTCCGCATAGGTGTAGTGAGGCAGGATCGGGGCGAAAAGGCCGCCGGCGCCTTCGACTAAAGTAATGTCGTAGGCGGAGCTGATCTCGTTGTAGATCTTTTCCAGTAAAGAAATGTCGATTGTCACGCCCTCTCTCTCCGCGGCCATGCTGGGAGTAAGAGGGTCGCGCAGGCGGTACGGGCAGATTTTTTCTACCGGCTCGCTACAGCCTGAGACTTCCTTCAAGAGATAAGCGTCCGGCGGAAAAGGTTTTCCGTCTCTTTCTTCACAGCCGGTCTCCGCCGGCTTCATCACGCCGACCCGATACCCCGAATCCCGCAAGAGAGCCGCTAACCCACAGGCGACTAGCGTCTTCCCGACGCCCGTATCCGTGCCAGTGATAAAAAGACCTCTCCCCATTCAGCCACTCCTCAGCGCCGTGTTCGTGATCGTGATTCGTGTTCGTGTGGCAGCGAAATAGGAATCCGAGGGGGCAGGGCTGAAGACCGCAGACGCAGGACTAGAATGATTCGACGCAAGGTACTGGCCCATCGGCTGCGGGCTGAAGGCCTGCCCGCGAGGATTATTACGGCTCATCAACCCTCCGTGATATGTCGGATCGACTCGTGGACCACATCGAGGATCGTCTTAAGCTCTTCTTCGCTCATCGTCAGCGGCGGCATCAGGACGATGACATCCCCCAAAGGCCGAATCATCACGCCCCTCTTCCTCGCCTCGAGGATAACCCTATAGCCGATTCTTCTTTCCGGCGCGTAGCCCTTGCGAGCGCCTTTATCTTCCACCAGCTCAATCCCCACCATGAAGCCCCACTGGCGGACATCGCTTACGTGGGCGAGCGGAAGAAACTCTTTTTCGAGCCTGCGCTTTAGATAAGCGATCTTGGGCTGCATCTGCTCAACGATCTTTTCTTTCCTGAAAAGCTCCAGATTTGCCAGCGCCACGGCACAGGCGAGCGGATTGCCCGTGTAGGTGTGGCCGTGAAAAAAGGTTTTGTATTCCGCGTACTCGCCGAGAAAAGCCGAGAAGATCTCCTCGGTCGTAAGCGTCGCCGCCAAGGGAAGATAGCCGCCGGTGATCCCTTTCGCCAGACAGAGAATATCCGGGCTCACACCCGCGTGGTCGCAGGCAAACATCTTTCCCGTGCGGCCAAAACCCGTGGCCACTTCATCAAGGATCAAGAGAATCCGGTTCTCACGGCAGATTTCACTAAGCGCTTTCACATAGCCCCCCGGCTGCGACCACATGCCGGCCGCTCCCTGCATAAGAGGTTCCATAATCAGGGCGACAAGAGAATCCTTTTCTCTGCCCAGCTGCTCCTCCGCTTCGCGGATGGCGCTTTTGAGCGCGTCGGATTCGCTCGTACCCCGCAAGTAACGGTACACGTGCGGCGGGGGGAGGCGCAGTGCAGGAAACAGGAGTGGATGGTGAAAACGGTGGAAAGTCTCCGAATAACCCACGCTCATAGCGCCTATCGTG
>Ga0209212_1009496_pt1 | contig 10141 bp, 7 predicted proteins | sample RifGroC2_FD_183996 | JGI IMG/M metagenome (GOLD analysis project Ga0209212, IMG submission 183996) | Groundwater microbial communities from Rifle, Colorado, USA - Groundwater C2 (SPAdes) (version 2) | ecosystem: Environmental > Aquatic > Deep subsurface > Groundwater | place: Rifle, Colorado... | reverse complement strand
CTCGTTCAGGTTCTCCAGCCGCTCCTCGGCCTCGCGCCTCTTTGCGGAGGAAGCCTTCTCGCTTTCGTAATGCGCGACCAGCCCGCTGTGATGCAACACATGCTCGATGATTTCGGGGAGCGGGAGGGTGGAGCCGGAGGCTCCGGGCACCCCCCGGCCTACTCCTTGCGGGTAAAGCGGGAGTTCGCGCGTCGCGCTGCGCAGCGATTCGATCAGCGCGACGAATGCCGAGACCTTGCCGCCCGCGCGCGCCGCCGCGTCCCATAGCGTGGTCGAATTCATCTTCGCCGCTTCCTGCAACTGCTCGATGCTGCGCGCGCCGATGCCGCGCGTCGGAAAATTGATGATGCGCAGCAGCGCGTTGTCGTCGTCGGTATTTTCCATCAGGCGCAGGTAGGCCAGCGCGTGCTTGATCTCCTGACGCTCGAAGAAGCGCAGCCCGCCGTACACGCGATACGACAACCCGGCGGACACCAGCGCATGCTCCAACACCCGCGACTGCGCGTTGGAGCGGTACAGCAGCGCGATCTCCTTGAGATTGATTCCCTCGGATTGCAGCTGCCGGATTTCGTCGACGATGAACGCCGCCTCGTCCACATCGGTCGCCGCCTCGTAGACGCGCAGTTGCTCGCCGCCGCTCTCCGATGTCCACAGGTTCTTGCCGAGGCGGTTGCGGTTATTGCTGATCAGCACGTTGGCCGCTTCGAGGATATTGGCGTGCGAGCGGTAGTTCTGCTCCAGCTTGATGACGTTCTCGACGTGAAAATCGCGCGCCAGCTCCTGCATGTTGCCGACATTCGCACCGCGAAACGCATAGATCGACTGGTCGTCGTCACCCACCGCGAACAGCGCGTTGCGGCTTCCCGCCAGCAACTTCAGCCATTGGTATTGCAGCTTGTTGGTGTCCTGAAACTCATCCACCAGGATATGCTTGAAGCGCTCCTGGTAGTGCTCGCGCAACGCGGCATTGCGTTGCAGCAGCTCGTAGCAGCGCAACAGCAGCTCGGAAAAATCCACCACCCCTTCGCGCTGGCACTGCGCGTCGTATTCGGCAAAGATTTCCACCTTGCGCCGCGTGTACGAGTCGTAGGCTTCCACCTCGCTCGCACGCAGCCCCTGCTCCTTGCTGGAGCTGATAAAGCTCTGCACCTCGCGCGGCGGGAACTTCTCGTCGTCGACGTTCATCGCCTTCATCAGGCGCTTGATCGCGGATAACTGGTCGCCGCTGTCGAGGATCTGGAAGGTCTGCGGCAGGTTCGCCTCGCGGTGATGCGCGCGCAGCATGCGGTTGCACAGCCCGTGGAACGTGCCGATCCACATGCCGCGCGTGTTGTTCCCTGTCCTGAGCGCTGTCGAAGGGGGCAGCATCGCCGACAGGCGCGTCACCATCTCCTTCGCCGCCTTGTTGGTAAAGGTCACCGCGAGGATGCCGGAAGGCGAGACCTGACCGCTGCTGATGAGATAGGCGATGCGCGTGGTCAGCACGCGCGTCTTGCCGCTACCCGCCCCGGCGAGGATCAGCGCGGATTGGGCGGGCAGGGTGACGGCCTGGCGTTGTTCGGGGTTGAGACCGGAAAGCAGGGGGGAATTCATGGGCGAATTATCCCACAGGATGGCGATCCTACACTTCATCTCATCAACTACAGCTACCCGCGAGAGCGACGTTGCAAAAAAACCTCGCAGGGTTGCGAGGCTTTTTGTTAAACAATGTTCAGCATAGCCTAAATTCGAGCAAACTCTACAATTCTCTCGGCTTGAAGAGATGGCACCACCCAAACATCCTTGGCTGCCATCTTGGTTGTGATTTCCTGGAACATATCAAAGCGTTCGCCACGCCCTTCTGCCGGCCCCTGAACCGGGAACAGCACTTGCTCTGGCAACAAATGCAAGGCCCGCAATTTATTCACCTTGCCAAGCCACGCCCACCCGTGATCATAGATTTGTGCTGGGTCGTCATGCGCCAGGTACAAGGGTTTGATTGCCTTCACTGCACGCTCAGCCTCCCGATGCACAAAGGGCAGCTTCGCATGGTAGGTGGTGACATCGCCAAGCGTCTCCGGTTGATATTGCTTGTTCAGCCTCGCATCCACCAACACCTTGCGCACAGCTTTATCAAGCAACTGTTCGTGATAGGCCTTGGTCGCAAAATTACGCTCCACATAATGACCGAACAACTCATCCAGCTGCTGTGCGGGATCATCTGCCAGCACCACACGCACATTGTCAAAACGCATCATCGCTTCGCGCTGGCGCGTGAGCTCTCCAAACAAATGACGCGCAAGCTCCACATCCATCGTGCGATCCGGCTGGTGAGCAAGCCAATTGCGGATACGTTTTAGCTCCTGCTTGAAATCATTAGCGGCACGGCGATAAATCCCGGAATCCAGCTCTTCAAAGAAAGCCGTGATACGACGGACACGCGCCAACAATTTGAACTCGAAGAAACCCGCATCGGGACACAACATCACGATGCCCACATTGGCAAATTCGCCGGTTTCCATGTAAGGGAGGAAACGAACGATAGCGTACTGACATGCGAATTTCTTCATCACGCTACCCTCCAAAAATCGTTATTCATAAATCGCCTGAGAAACTCTCGTACTGTATCGCGGTTAAAACGGGTGGGAACCCCATTATCCACCGACCACCACTCGGGCGGAACATTATCGCAAGCCGGATCAAATTCGGCAAACGCAGCCGCCAGACGGTCGCGGTAAGTCTCACGCTCAACCAAATCATCAAAGATCGCCAGTAAACTGTCATGAAAAACATGCAGTTCCGCAAAACGCAACGAATCAAAGCCAGTATCGAAAGCCTGGTTATGGTCGATAACCGCCAGCCTGGAATGCTGCAAATCCCACAACAAATTTGGGTTGCCACCTTTTTCGGTCAAGGTTCGATCCGCGTTATGCACCCACCAGTCAAACAGCACCACATCTTTGCGAGTCAGCACATCCACTTGGGGCATGTGCGCCATTGAAAATTCCTGTACGTGCGGCAACGCCTTGGAGCCAAAGGCCAGCCCGGTGCCTAGCTCATTAGCATCATCCCTGCCGCTCCACTTAATCAACTCCTGCGGCACCTCAACAATTTCAAAGTCTGCAACCGGCAAGCCAAAGGCGCGCGCAAGACGGCCACCCACATACTCGGCAATCAAACTCTGCTTGCCCGCACCATGACCTTTGACGAAATAAGCCTGACCATCCTCGCAACGGCAATAGAACGGCTTGGTGATTCCCTGGATGGATCGGCCTAGAATTTCAACAATCTGGATAGCCAACATTCCCTCCTGTATTCATCTCAAGCCGCCGCACTCTGCCGAATCTCAGCCAACACCTGAACCATCTGATCCACCTTAGCCGACGGGAACACACCTTCCGGCCCCAACGGATTGATGTCGGTAAAGGGCGACTCATAAAGCCTGTCCGGCTCCATCACACCGTTCTCAGTCAGGTAATCGACGACAAGGTTGATGAACTCAATCTGATTGGCCGACACCGCTGCACCCGAGATGAACTGGCTGAATGCCTGCTTTGCGGTTTCATGGTCCAGCCCCACCAGCGAGCGGATAAACACGCCCAGCCCGTGGCTTTGCTCCTTGGCGCGGTTGATGACTTCCTTGGTGCCGCCCGCCTCAACCAGCATGCGCTCCAGCTCGTCGAGGTCGGAAGGCGTGAGCGGTTGATTGCGGCGCAGGCGTTGCAGCGCTAGGTGGCTCTCGTGCGCCTTGAGGAACTGGCGCGCCTTCTCGCGGAAGCGCTCGAAATTCATGCTGGCACCCATTTCCGGCAGTTCAATCGTAGTGCCTTCGCCCAGTTCGTCTTCAAAGTCGGTGTAAACGACGATGCGCTTACCTTTCTCGATGAGCTTGATTAACGTGCGCAGACGTTTGCGCGCCGTCTCCAGCATGGCGACAGTGACATCCGCCCACCATTCCTCAGCCATCATCGACTGAATCAAAACGATGTGCGCCTTGATGGCCGGGATGCTCTGTTGATCTTCCAGGGCGCTGGCAATGGCGATGATTTTGTCGCGCAGGCTGGCAAAGTCCGGCTTGGCCTGCAAAATGGAAGCTGCGTGCGCAGCACCAGCAAATCAAAGCGCTTGGCCTCTTCATCTTCATCGGCCAACTCGGTTGGCAGACCCGACACGTATTGTGCCAGCTCGCCAAACTCCGCCACGCCCAACTTTTGCCACGGTGGAGTCTGGGCATATTTTTCCACCAGCCTGCGTTGTGGCCGCACCACAAAATTGTCGATATTCATCGCCGCCACCTGCGTATGCAGCATGCCCGCCAACTCGCGGCGCAGCGTCTCGTCGTTTCCCTTATCGTCATACTCGCCTTCGGCTTGGCGCATTGCCTGCCCATCGGTGAATTGGTTATCCAGTTCGCCTATCAGCTGCAAGCGCGCCTTGAACAAGCGCGTCCCCAGCGCTTCGCTGGCCGCACCGTCGGTCACATCCGGGTTCTGGCTGAAAAATTCCAGATTCTGGCAGTAGTCGAACAGATAAAAGAATTCCTTGTCCACATTCGGTGCAAACAGGTTTGGACACAAACGGGTGCCGCGCCCGATCATCTGCCAGAACTTGGTCTTGGAGCGCACCGCCTTGAAGAACACCAGGTTCAACACCTCCGGCACATCGATGCCGGTGTCCAGCATATCCACCGAGATGGCGATATGCGGCATTCTGTCCTTGTTGGAAAAATCATCAATCAGGCTCTGCGCGTATTCGGTCTTGTAGGTAATCACCCGCGCAAACTCGCCCTTGTAGTGCGGATAGGCGACGTTGAAACGATCGGCAATGAATTCGGCGTGGTCGTTGTTCTTGGCGAAGACGATAGTCTTGCCCAGCCGGTCGCCGCCCGCCACCTTCTGCCCGCGCGTCATCACATGCGCCAGCACCTTGTCCACGGTGTCGGTGTTGAACAGCCACTTGTTGAGCGCGGCAGCATCCACTTCATCGGGCGCAGTGCCGTCCTCGCTCCACTCCAGCGCGTCCCACTGCTCCTGCTCATCTTCTGTAAGCTGATCGTATTTGATGCCCTCGCGCTGGAACTTGAGCGGCACGGAAACCGCCTTGGGCGGAACCAGAAAGCCATCATCCACCGCATCGTCGAGCGCATAGGCATCGGTCGGCACACCGCTTTCGAGGTCAAACAGGCCATAGGTGTTGTGGTCGATTTCATCCTTGGGCGTCGCCGTCAGCCCCACCAGCAAGCTGTCGAAATACTCGAAGATGGCACGGTATTTTTGATACACCGAGCGGTGCGCCTCGTCGATCACGATCAGGTCGAAGTGCCCCACACCAAAGCGGCGCTGCCCGTCTTTCGCTTCATCTATCAAGCCCATCATGGTGGGATAAGTGGAGAGGTAAACGCGCCCCTCGGTATCTTTTTCGGTGACCAGATTCACCGGCGAAGAATCCGGCAGGTGCGTCTTGAAGGCATTGACCGCCTGCCGCACCAACGCCACCCGGTCGGCCAGAAACAGCACGCGTTTGGCCCAGTTGCAGCGCATCAACACATCGGCCAGCGCAATCACCGTGCGTGTCTTGCCCGCCCCGGTCGCCATCACCACCAATGCCTTGCGCTGGCGGTCGGTTTCAATGGCTTCACCGATGCGGCGAATCGCGCGGGTCTGGTAATAGCGTTCGACGATGGCCTCGTTAATCGGCGCGGCTGCCAGCGATTTGCGCGTGGTTCTGCGCTGGATCATCAATTCCAGCTCGGCCTTTTTGAAAAAACCCTGCACCGCACGCGGCGGGTAGCTGGCATCGTCCCACAGCCAATGTTCATAGCCATTGGTGTAGAAAATCACCGGGCGCTGTCCATACTTGGCTTCCAGGCAATCGGCATACAGCCTAGCCTGCTGCTGCCCCACCTTGGCATCGTGCTTGGTGCGCTTGGCTTCAATCACTGCCAGCGGTTTGCCGTCATCTGCCCACAGCACATAATCGACAAAGCCGATGCCGGAATCGCTGGGCATACCGCGCACTTCAAACTCGCGGTCTTGCGGCTTATCCAGTGGCCAACCCGCTTCTTTCAGCAACAGGTCGATGAAGTAGTCGCGCGTTTGCGCTTCGGAATAATCGTGGGTGTCGAGTTGCGCGGAGTTGGTTTTCTTGGCAGCAGCGATTTCCTCGCGCAGCTTTTTCAGTTCTGCATCGAGTGCCGTCTTATCCGCCAGCAACGTGGTGAGTTTTTGGTCGCGCTCGTGCAGTTGCGCTTCCAGCTTCTGCAATTGGCCTAGCGTCTGCGCCGGTGCGGCGGAAGGCTGCGGCAGCAATGCAGCAGAAAAACTCAGCGCGGGATCTGGGCGCGACTTCTTGCCATAGGTGCGCGCCAGCCAGTAGCAAACATGGAACAGTTCGCGCGTTGCCGTCAGCGCATCGGCAGGCATGATTTTGCGCGTGCTGTGTACCGCCAGATTGCCAAGGTCTTTGATGAGCTTGGTCTTGGTGAACACCGCCTCACCCGTTGCCTTGCGGAAAGTGGGCTCATGAATGAGCGCACTCAAGTGGTCTTGATACGGCAGCTTGAGCGTTTTGTCGTAGGTGTACAGCCATGCCACCGTCAGTTCCAGCGCGCGGCGGGAGTAAAAGCAGGATGCGCGGGCATCGGTGTTCGCCATTCCTTCGGCCTGGGCTGCTGCTTCAAACAGTAGCGGCCATTCGGACTGAAGGAAGGTGAAGTTGCTCATTCAGAGTTCTCCACGGAAGGCGCGGTGTTGGAGGGAGACGAACAGGGCATCAAGTTCGGTCAAGGAAGTACGATGGCTAGTTTTCAGCTTTTCCACCAAAGCAATTCGATTAGCAAACTCGTGCTGCATTTCAAGTGGCGGGAGCATGACCGGAATGCGGTCAAGATTTGAGCGGTTTAGTTTTGGTTGTGCACTGCCTGAAATGTATGGCTTCAAATCAGTTTGCTCAATAAAGAATTCCAAGAATCTTAGATTGGCACGACCGCTGTATGCGACCACGTGCGCGTGATTATTTACCCAATACTTTCCTTGAGCGATATATGCAACAGGCGTTGCGCGAGCAAGCAGGTTAGCGCCATCCTCACCAATTAATAGCCTTTCGCCCTCGTATATGTAATCGTCAACCCAGTCGATGATTCCAGATGCGCCGTAATAAGGAAACGCGCCCTGCCGACCATCTCGGTCAGAGGACTTAACTGGAATGCGTTGAGCATCTTGGTTTTCACAAATATCTCCAAATGGTTCAATGCCCCACCCCATTGGGTTCGTCGCAGGGTCACCAAACATCTCAATGAAAATCGACTGCGTGAGGCTATCCAGTTGCGCCAAGGCTTCCCTGCGCTTAACCCGCAGCGCATCCGCTTGGTCCAGAATGGCGGCGATGCGGATTTGTTCGGGGAGGGGTGGTAGCCGCAACTCAGCATCCGTGAGATTGCCGAGCTTGATGTACTTGATAACCCCGCCGATACTCATATGGCGCAACTTATCAAGGTACCTCTCCAAGAAATGAAAGAGATATCTAACGTTTAAGACAGCAGAATTGAGAGATTCAATAATATAGGTTCGTTGGTAAGCATCGAATTTACCGCTGTAATACTTTACGTTCAGGTCACCATTTCCCGCGACCAAAACGCATTCGCAATCGTAGCTGTAGCTCGCAATTCTTAGTGGCTCTACAGCGCAGGTGAAGAAAGGGAATTTGCCCTCTGTGTCATTTGCATTCGCATCCAATTTTCCAGTGCAAATACGAACAAGGCTACCTAGCTTAGCGTGTTGGTTACTCACCAAGCAGTTCCTCAAGCTCTTTCATCCCCGTCGCAATCTCCGCTTCCAGCTTGTGCAGCCTAGTCATAATGACCTTGGGTGGCGCGTGCTCCACCACGTCATGCACCACTTCTTTATAGCGATTGAGGGAGAGGTCGTAACCATTGGCAGCAATCTCCGCCTTGGGCACACAGAAGCTTTGCGCGGTGCGGGGGTGTTGCAACTCATCACCCTCGCGTTGTTTCCAGCGCGCTAACACATCGGGCAGGTTGTTCTTGGCGTGTTCCGCTTCGCTCAATGCTTGTGCAGGGATAGCGCCTAGTTTGTCCTCGGACAGCAGCGGTTGCCGCTTGTCGTCGAGACTCCAACCATCGGCCTGCATGTCATAGAACCAGACGTTATCCGTGCCGCCCGAGTTGGTCTTGGTGAAAATCAGTATGCCGGTAGAAACGCCCGCGTAAGGTTTGAATGCGCCGGAGGGCAGCGAGATGACGGCTTCCAGTTTGTGGTCTTCGACCAGCATGCGGCGCAGTTCTTTGTGCGCGTTGGATGAGCCGAACAGCACTCCGTCCGGCACGATGACGGTGGCACGGCCGCCGGGTTTGAGCAGGCGCAGGAAAAGGGCCAGGAACAGCAGCTCGGTCTTTTTGGTCTTGACGATGGCGAGCAGGTCTTTGGCAGTGTTCTCGTAATCCAGCGATCCGGCGAACGGCGGGTTGGCGAGGATGAGGGAGTATTTGTCTTCGTCTCCGGCGTGGTCTTGCGCCAGCGAATCGCGGTAACGGATGTCGGGGTTGTCCACGCCGTGCAGCGCCATGTTCATGCTGCCGATGCGCAGCATGGTGTTGTCGAAGTCGTAGCCGTGGAACATGCCGTGGTGGAAATGCTTGCTGGCAGAAGCATCGCGCAGAATTTCAGGGTGATGCCGGCGCAGGTATTCGCCCGCCGCCACCAGAAAACCACAAGTGCCGCTGGCCGGGTCGCAGATGACATCTTTCGGGTTGGGCGCGGACATCTCCACCATGAGCTGAATGATGTGGCGCGGGGTGCGGAACTGGCCGTTCTGCCCGGCACTGGCAATCTTGCCCAGCATGTATTCGTAGAGGTCGCCCTTGGTGTCGCGGTCTTCCATCGGCACGTGGTCGAGCAAGTCCACCACCTTGGCGAGCAGTGCCGGGGTGGGGATGGTGAAGCGGGCATCTTTCATGTGGTGCGCGTAGGTGGAGCCATCGCCGCCCCCTGTGCTCATGAAAGGGGTGCGCAGAAAAGGAAACACATGCTCGCCCACCACGGCGTACATCTCGGCAGGTGCAAAGTGCTTGAAGCGCGACCAGCGCAGGTCGTTGTAGTCGCGGCCTTTCTCGTCCTTGCCTTCGGGGAAGATGCGCCGCGCCATCGGCTTGCCGAGGCGGGTGGATTTGTTTTCTTCGAGGGTGTGCAGGTCGTCCAGCCTGCGCAGGAACAGCAAGTAAGTGATTTGCTCCATCACTTCCATCGGGTTGGAGATGCCGCCCGACCAGAAGGCGTTCCAGATACTGTCGATTTGACTGCGAATGTCGCCAGTGAGCATGTTGCTGTTCCTGATGTGATCAATCGCCAGTAGGCGCAAGACGCAAATGTAACTGTACGCCGGGGTTAAGGCAATTCAATACGAAATGAAAGGGTATCTGTACACATTTACCGCGAGGTTCATCTTGGCGAGGTTGACGGTATCCCGCGTTTTTTCCTGGGCGCAGACATACACGCCGCTCTCCGAACCTTTGAGTTCCTTGCGATGTTCCGCGATGAGCTGAGCAGACTGCACGAACATGCCGCCGGAGCCGCAAGCTGGGTCGAACACTTTACTGCCGTGCGGCTCGATGATCTCGACCATCAGGCGCACCACGGAACGCGGCGTGAAAAACTCGCCGCCCTTCTGCTCTTCGCTGCGCGCGAATTCAGAAAGAAAGTATTCGTAAATCTGCCCGAACAAATCGCCGGCGGCGTTGGCGGGTATGCCGGCAAAGGTGCGCAGCAACAAATCCTTGCGCCACTCCGGTGCGCCAGCAAATAAAAACGGGGAACCGGATCAATCCGGTTCCCCGTCGTCATGGTTACTGAAATTTACAGCTTCTTCTTCTCGATCATCTCGTGCAGGATCGGAGTCAGGATGATTTCCATCGCAAAGCTCATCTTGCCGCCGGGCACCACCAGGGTGTTGGGGCGCGACATGAAGGAATCGTGGATCATGCTGAGGTAGTAGCGAAAGTCAATAAAGTGGGACTGGAGGATATGTTTATTGAAGCGGATCACCACGAAGCTTTCGTCCAGAGTTGGGATATCGCGTGAGACGAACGGGTTGGAGGTGTCCACCGTCGCGACGCGCTGAAAGTTGATGTGGGTGCGCGAGAATTGCG
>Ga0209212_1009493_pt1 | contig 10143 bp, 16 predicted proteins | sample RifGroC2_FD_183996 | JGI IMG/M metagenome (GOLD analysis project Ga0209212, IMG submission 183996) | Groundwater microbial communities from Rifle, Colorado, USA - Groundwater C2 (SPAdes) (version 2) | ecosystem: Environmental > Aquatic > Deep subsurface > Groundwater | place: Rifle, Colorado... | reverse complement strand
CCGACCATATTTATAAAGAGGATAATATTCTTTATCCGATGGCCTACGAAACTCTGGAGAAGAGCGAATGGAAAGAGGTGCGCAAGAAGTTTGACGCTATCGGCTATTGTTGTTTTGCCCCGGCGGACTTGAAAAAAAAGAAGAAGTAAGCATAGGGACGGTTCTCTCAAAGAATTATTATTTTTAGAGAACCGTCCCTACCCTGGAGAGAAAGATGGAAAATATCTTGAAGGAAGCGGTGGAAGCGGCAAAAAAGAAGAATGTTTCAACCTTAGTGGTGGCCTCAACCAGCGGAAAAACCGCGGACAGCCTTTTTGAATTGGCCAAAGGGGAGAAATTAAATATTATCGTGGTTACCCACGATGAGGGTAAGCCGGAATCCCAGCGGAGGTTCAGCCAGGATATCCGTAGAAAGCTCCTGGCGCATAATGTTACTGTTTATACCCATAATCCCCGGATGATTTTAGCGCGCAAGATTATTGCCAGGCTTTTCGGTAGGTTCGGTTTTCCCCGCTGGTATAAGCATTTGCAAGAGGTTAAGGATAAATACGGCTCCGGGATAAAGGTCTGCCATATTATCGCGCAGATGCTAATAGAGGGAAAGATTTTAAGGGATGATAAGGTAGTGGCGATTGCCGGTAGTAAAAGCGGGGCGGATAGCTGTGGTATATTTTCCATTAAGCCGGGCAATAAATGGCCGGTTTTAGAAGAAGTCATAATCAGTAATCAGGGACGGTTCTCAATTTAAAGCGAGAACCGTCCCTACTTAGGAGGGAGTATGTGCGGGATAACTACTAAATGGAAACAGGTATTTTATGACGAGGTGGAACCGATAAAACTCAAAGATCCTTTAGCGGTATTCCTAGGAGCGATTGATGAGCACGAGGAATTTATCTTTACCTATGAAGACGCGGTGAAGCTGGCCGGACACTCTTGTCCGGCGGTATCCGGGGCTTATAAGGTTACCGAAAAGGCGCTTAAGGCCTTATACGGCAGTGAAATCCCCATCAGGGGTGGAATCAACGTCAAGGTTTTAGGCAATATAGATAACGGGGCTAACGGGCCTATCTCCCAGGTAATCAGCCTAATCACCGGGGCGGCACCGGAGACCGGATTTGCCGGTTTGGGTAATAGTTTTGTCCGTAAGAATAAGCTTATCTTTGATGAGAAGAATGAAGAAGCCAATGCCTTTGTTTTTACCCGGGACGATAACGGAAAGTCGGTGAAGGTAGCCTATCATCCGGAGAATGTTCCAGGAGATGAAGATATGCACAATCTTTTTACCAAATGTATTGTGGGTACCGCCAGTGAAAAACAAAAAGAAAAATTTAAAGAGCTGTGGCAGAAGCGGGTGAAATGCGTCTTGTTTGAAGAGGTAAAGGGCCTGTTCAGCGTTGAGAAGCTGAATTAGCGATGAGCTGGAGTTGTCAGTATGAGGCTAAAGGTTCCTGTAAGAGGCTGAAGCGGGATTGCCGACCGGGGATTAAAGGTTGTGTCTTGGATCAAAAGGCGGAGTTTATCAATTTTGAGGCAGATAAGAAGGAGGGTGAATCTATGGCGGAAAAAGTAGAAATTTTAGATTTGCGGCCGATGCCGCCGTTTCAAAGGCATGAGAAGATATTTCAGGTTTGGGATAGCCTTAAGGCGGGGGAGGCCTTAAAGATTATCAATGATCATGATCCCAAGCCTTTATGGTATCAATTTGAAGTTGAGTATAAAGATAAATATGCCTGGGAATATGAACAAAAGGGCCCTAAGGACTGGATTGTTAAGATTAGCAAGAAATGAGGCAGCCGCAAGGGGCATTTTTCGCTGTTGTCCCTAAACAACACGGCGCCTGGACAGTGCTTATTGCCTCTTTTATCATCGGCTCCAGCGTAGGCGCGAGATTCAGCCTCGAGGTAATACTTCTTTTGGTTTCGGTTGTTGCCGCTTTCTTAGGGCGTGGCGCTTTGGGCATGTGTTTGTCTCTTTCTCCGGCAGAAAGGAGAACGCAGGGTTTGAGCGCCTGGATTATGCTTTATTCCGGGATTTTCTTGCTAAGCGGCGCCTGGCTTGTGCTCTGGTATAAATTGTGGCTCTTGGGGCTTTTAGGTATTGCCGGGATGGGACTGGCGGCATTTAGTTTAAGTTTAGAGAAAGGTAAAAAAGACGCGACCCTATACGGACAAATCATGAATATCCTGGGGCTTAGTTTGATTGCTCCGGCAGCGCAATATTGCGCCTCCGGATCACATTCGTTAAAGACATTAGGAGTTTGGCTGGTTTGTATTTTCTTTTTTCTAGGAAGCGTTTTTCATGTGCGTTTTTTGTTAAGGAGGCGTCTTGAGGCAGGCGGGGAATTTGTAGAGCGCCTGGCGGCAGGGTCTGTCTCGATAGCCTTTCATTTAAGCGCGTTGCTCGCGGTAATGGTTTTAAGTAAATTAAAAGTGATTCCCTTATTTGCCCCGCTCGCTTTTGTTCCGGTTACCCTTAAGGCATTATGGCCGATAATCCGGCGCAACCGAAATCCCTTGCCGGTTAAACTCATTGGCCGCTTAGAGCTTATCCACACTCTGGTTTTTTTAGTTATTACGGTAGTGGTTTTCGCGGATAGATAATAAAAAAGGAAGGTGATGAATGAAACAGATTAATTTTGACCATTTGGCCTGTTCTTTTATCTTACCGGAGGCAAGAGAAGCGATGCTTTCTTTCTTAGGCGAATATATCGGTAATCCCTTAAGCCGGCATTTCTTCGGCGAGAAGCCCCGAAAGGCCCTGGAAGAAGCCCGCGCCTCTATCGCCGGATTGATTAACGCGGCTTCACCGGAAGAAATTATCTTTACCAGCTGCGGCAGTGAATCCAACAATCTGGCGGTAAAAGGCGCGGCTATAGCCAATGCCAAGAAGGGAAGGCATATCATTGCCAGCCCTATTGAACATCATTCAGTGAGCCACCCGCTAAAAAACTTAGAGAAACAGGATTATAAGATTTCCTGGCTTAAGGCCGATGAGAAAGGCGGCATTGACCCTCAAGAGGCGGCATCCTTGATAAAGGAAGATACCATTTTAATCACCGTAACCTCCGCTTCCAATGAGATAGGGACCTTGGAGCCGATTAAGGAAATCGGCCGTATCGCCAGGGAAAGAGGAGTTATTTTTCATACTGACGCGGTGGCCTGCGCCGGCCAGATACCTTTAGATGTTAAAGAATTGAATGTGGACCTCTTGAGTCTGGCCGGAAATGTCTTTTACGGGCCATTAGGCACCGGGGCCTTATATGTAAGAAAAGGGGTAAGGGTTGTGCCTCAGATAGAAGGCGGGATCCAGGAGCGGGGCCTCAGGGCCGGCACGCACAATCTGGCTAATCTGGTAGGAATGGGTATAGCGGCCAAGGTTGCTCAAGAAAAATTAGCTGAACGCCAGCGGTATTTATTTAGTTTGAGAGAAAAGCTCATCGCGGGTGTTTTAGAGAAGGTGCCGGATTGTTTCTTGACCGGGGAAAGGGATAGGCGTCTTCCCGGGCACGCCAGCTTCTGCGTTAAGTTTATTGAAGGAGAGTCAATCCTCTTGCGTCTGAATATGCTCGGCATTGCCGGAACCAGCGGCTCAACCTGTTCTTCGGAGGCGCTTAAGGTTTCCAGCGTCTTAGAGGCTATTGGAGTTGACCCGATCTGGGCCCAGGGTTCGGTGGTTTTTGGTTTAGGAATTGACAATATTTTGGAAGATGTGGAGTCATTTTTAAAAGAGTTTCCCGAAGTAATTCAGAACTTACGGATGATGTCGCCTTTGTTTGGGGAAGATATAGAACAATTCCGTAAAATGAAACATCATCATGAGCACTAATTAGGAGGATAAAACAATGAGGGAAAAAATAGAAAAAGCTTTAGAAAGTATTCGTCCGGCCTTACAGGCAGATGGGGGCGATATAGAGTTGATAAACGTTGAAGACGGGGTGGTCAAGGTGCGCCTGATGGGCGCCTGCGGAGGATGTCCGATGTCCAGTATGACCATGAGCCAGGGGGTGGAGCAGGCGGTCAAGAAGGCAGTGCCGGAAATAAAAAAGGTCATCGCGGTTTAATCTGCCAGGAAAAACCCGTCGCGGAGCGCGCAGAGGTAGATTTTACTTGACAAATAATATTAGAGTGTTATTCTATTATTGATAACAATAACTATTATCAATAAGATGAAAGACCGGATGATAAGAAGAAACACTAAACAAAGGCAGATCATTTTAGATGAGTTAGGTAAGGTCAAAACTCATCCCAGCGCGGATACCCTTTTTAAGATGGTCCGGAAAAGGATTCCCGATATCAGCTACGGCACAATATATCGTAACCTGAACCTGCTCAAGGATGAAAACAGGGTTTTAGAGCTTAGCTTCGGTAAACATAGCTGCCGTTATGACGGCACGGTCAAAGAACATTTTCATCTTTTCTGCTTAAAATGTGAAAATGTCTTTGATGTGGAAGAAGCGGGCTTAGGGCGATTGGATAAAAAGATAGCTGATAAAATGAATTTCAGGGTGGAGTACCACCGCCTGGAGTTTTTTGGATACTGCGATAGTTGTAAAACCAAGGCTGTTGCCTAAGGAGAAACTTAAACGGGAAAGGAGCAAGCGTAATGATAAAAGTAAAGACCTTTACCCCGTTACACCCAGAAAGCCCCGCCCTTTAAGGCGGGGTGTAACGGGGTTTACTAATGAATTAAAGATTTTCCGCGCGATTAATGAATTGAATGAATTAGATAAAAAGGCCAATGATTTTATTAAAGAAAATAATATCAAGAAGGTGATATCAGTAAGCGATACCTGCACGACTGATGATACCGGAGCGACTATCGGGATTATCCGCGCGGTGGCTTATGAGGAAAACGCTAAAGGAAGAAAATAAAAAGGAGAAAGAAATGGAAGAAACCAAAGTTTTAAGTATAGGGCAGAAGGTTCCGGATTCTGAAATAAATGTCTATTTTACCGAGAAGAAAGATTTTGGAAAGATAAGGTTTTCGGATGTTTCTAAAAAAGGGAATTGGCTTGTCCTTTTCTTTTATCCGGCTGACTACACCTTTGTCTGCCCCACGGAGTTGGCCGACGTGGGCAGTATATATCCGGAGCTTAAAAAAGAGGGCATTGAGCTGGTTTCTATTTCTACCGATACCCACTTTGTGCATTATGCCTGGACAGGTTCCGAGAAGCTTCTCGCGGACATAAAATATCCGATGGGTTCTGATCCTACCCATAATCTTTCCAAGGCTTTCGGAGTTTATGATGAGGAATCCGGACTTTCCTTAAGAGGGACGTTTATAATTGACCCCGACGGAAAGCTTTTGGCCAGTGAAGTCAATTATTTCCCGGTGGGCAGGAATGCCGATGAGTTATTGAGGAAAATAAAGGCCTTTAAGTATGTGCGGGAGAACCCGGCTAATGTTTGTCCGGCTAAATGGAGCCCGGGAAAGAAAACTTTAACCCCGGGCAAAGATTTAGTCGGCAAGGTCGGCGAAAGACTGGCCGCGGGAGTTTAAGAGTAGGTTTAAATATTAATTTGGCAGTAAGCCGGCTATAGTTTGACTATAGTCGGCTTACTGCCAAAATTATAAGGATAAAATGGTAAAAAAATTCTTTTTGTATGTGTTTCGCTGGCAATTAAGCACACCCATATTATGGCTGGTGGTACATAAGCTGGGTGTAGGCTTGAGCGCTACCGTTATCGCTAATTTAATTGGCGCGGGAATATTCTTCTGGGTGGATATATTTATCTTTGGCGCTCGTAAAAACAAAAAATCCGGGGATATCGAACTCTGGCATCTTAAGGAAGACGGATCTTGCGCTTCGTGCGGAAAGAAAGACAGCCTTTGGCGTCTGGTAAAGACCGCCAACTATGACCGCAGCAGCTCTAAGGCTGTTTTCTTGTGCCCGGATTGTTCTCAGGAAAAACTTACGGAGTTAAAAAGCAAAGGCATAGAAACAGCTTACCAGCAGGTGAGGTAAAGATGAATAATGATTTCCAGAAACATTAACTTTTGGCATTGATTTAGACTTAAATTCTGCTATACTTAAGCCTATGGCAGAGCGGACTCAAGGTTCAATAGCCGGCCGGCTTAAATCCTGGCATGGGGAAGCCTGGCATACGCCCAAAGGAAGGATAATCCGGGATATTGTGTATGCCTTGGACGCGGGATTGGTTACCACGGTTTCTTTTGTGGCTGGGGCTTCGGCTTCTTTAGTGGTAAGAGAAAAGATAATCTTGGCGGGCTTAATCCAGATAGCTTCCGGTGTCTTGGCAATATTTTTCGGCGCGTATATTTCCACCAAGGCTCAGAAGCATTTTTTTGAAAGCCAGATTGAAAGGGAGAAGAAAGAAATAGAAGAAATGCCCCAGAAGGAAACCGCCGAAATCAGGGAGATTTTTAGCGAAATGGGTTTCACCGCGGAAGAGCAGGAAATCGCGGTTAAAAGGATTACTTCAGATAAACAGCGCTGGCTTAAATTTATGATCCAGGAAGAAATAGGCATTAGTCCGGAAAGTATTGATAATCCCCTGGAAATAGGTTTTGTTTCCAGCGTGTCTTTTTTCCTGGGAACACTTCCGGCCATCGCGCCGTTTTTTATAGTAAAGAGCGTGTCTCTAGCTTTATCGTTATCCGCGGTTTCGGTGCTTTTGTTTCTTTTTATCCTGGGGGCGGGAAAGACCAGGTTCACTAAGGCGCATTGGTTCTTAAGCGGAATAGAAACTTTATTTCTCGGGGCCATATCCTGCGGCGCCGGATTTTTGTTGGGAAAGATTGCCGTCGGATATTTTCATTAAGCATAACCAAAATTCCACCGCACGTGGCGCAAAAGGTTAAAAAATGAATAGAAAAATAACTTTTAAAGGAAGTCCATTAACCATAGTCGGAAGAAACATCAAGGTGGGAAATGCCGCTCCTTATTTTAGAGTAATTGCTCAGGATTTGAAAGAGGTGAGCCTGGCAGATTTTTCCCGCCCTGAAATTAATCCGGCAGGCGGGACCCCGCTTCCGGCGGGAAAAAACAAAGTTAAGCTTATTACCAGCTTTCCTTCTATAGACACCCCGGTCTGCGACCTGCAGGTTAAGGAATTTAATAAAAGGGCGGTGGGGCTGTCTTCGGATATCGTGATTACAGGGATAAGTAAAGACCTGCCTTTTGCCCAGGCCAGATTTTGCCAGGCCAATGATATTAATAATATCTTAACTTTCTCGGATTATAAGTTTTCTTCTTTTGGCATTAATTACGGCCTGCTGATAAAAGAGCTCAATCTTTTAGCCAGGGCGATAATTATCCTGGACAAAAATGATATTATTCGCTATATCCAGATAGTTGCAGAATTAACACGCGCTCCGGATTACAATGATGCCCTGAAAAATTTAGAGCAGGCGCTTAAGGATCCTCAAGGTGAAATTCAGACCGAACTTCCCGCTAAATGTAAAGCCTGCGAGGCAGGCGTGCCGGCCTTAGCCAAAGAAAAGATCGAAAAACTGCTGGCTCAATACCGCGGCTGGCAGTTGGTTGAGGATAAAAAAATAGTCAAAGAGTTTAAATTTAAGGATTTTGTGGAGGCCAAGTATTTCCTGGATTTGGTTGCGGTCATCGCTGAGGAACAAGGACATCATCCTAATTTAACCCTGATTTACAATAAGCTCAAAATCACTTTAACCACGCATAGTTCAGGCGGCTTGACTGAAAACGATTTCATAATGGCTAAGATTATTGATGAGCTTCAAGGATGAGATGAAAAAGGCGGCTATATTGGTCGAAGATCAGTATCAGGTACTGGAGGTGTGGTATCCTTATTTACGCCTGCGTGAGGAAGGCATAAAGACTATCTTAGTTGGCAGCGGGGCAAAAAAGGAATATAAAAGCAAGGAAGGCTATCCGGCTCCGGAGGAGCTTTCTATTGAAAAAGTAAAGGCGGATGATTTTGCCGTTGTAATAATCCCCGGAGGTTATGCCCCGGACATCCTGCGCCGCTATCCGAAGATAAATAATTTTGTCCGGGAAATGGACAAAGCCAAGAAGGTAGTTGCTTCCATTTGTCACGGGGGCTGGGTTTTGGTTTCCGCCGGGATATTAAAAGGAAGGAAAGTAACCGGCTTCTCAGCCATTAAGGATGACCTGATAAACGCCGGAGCCGAGTTTCTTGACCGGGAAGTGGTAGTTGACGGAAATCTGATTACCTCGCGTAATCCCTATGACCTGCCTGTATTCTGCCGGGAAATCGTCAAAAAGATAAAAGATTAGAAAGGAAGGGTTAAAGATATGGCCTGGATGGAATGGACTCAAGAATACAGCGTTAATGTCGTAAAAATTGATGACCAGCATAAAAAGCTTATCGGGATTATTAATGAACTTTACGAGGCTCTATCTATTGAAGGCAGTAAAAAAGAGGCAATCAATAAGGCAATCGGTGAGCTCTACGATTATACTAAATATCATTTTAGCGCCGAAGAAGAGCTGATGCGGAAATTTTCCTATCCTCAATATATCAACCATAAATCCGCCCATGACAATTTTATAATGAAGGTAGTGGAATTTCAGGATGAATACCGTCAAGGCCGCGTCTTGATTTTGAGTGTAGAGTTAATTCAATTCGTGAGGGATTGGCTGTTTAAGCATATCTTGACCGTGGATAAGCAATACTCATCGTTTTTCAACCAGCAAGGAGTTAGATGATGAATGCTTCGAATATTACAAAGCAGGAGCTGGCGCTTAAGCTTAGCCAGTTAGAAGAGCTGAAGAAAAGTCTGCCTTCCTATAAAGACAGGCAATGCGGGGTATTCAAGCATAATGACAGCGTGGAGCTGTGGGAAAAAATAGAGGAGTTAGAGGAAGAGATTGAAGATTTAAGAAACGCAAAAGCGCAAAATAGATTAAAATAATTTACACCGCAAAAGCGCAAAATTTTAGGATTTGTTTTTCGCGGTGCAGGGGTAATTTCTCAATATTTATTTTGCGTTTTAGCGATTAAAAGGAGGATAAATAAAATGGCGGAATTAAAAGAATTATATCAGAGCGCGGATTGGAAGAAGGAAAAGCATATTCCGGTTATTGACGCCGCGGTCAAGGCAAAAAAAGGCGAATGGATTCCGGTTGTAGTAACTGTGGGCAAGGAAATCGCCCATCCCAATACCACCGCCCATCATATCCGCTGGATAGAGGTGTATTTTCAAGCCAAGGGAGAAAAATTTCCCTACCAGCTGGCCAGGGCCGAGTTTGTGGCTCACGGTGAATCCGCCCAGGGCGCCGATACCAGCACTATTTTTACCCATCCGGAAGCAATATTTAAGTTTAAGAGCGATAAGCCCGGAACCATTTTTGCCTCTTCCTACTGCAATATCCACGGTTTATGGCAGAGTGCTAAAGATATTGAGATAGAATAAGTTAGAGGTGTTTTTAGGAAAATATAAAAAAATGAAGTTCCGCCCCGCCATCAGCGGGGCGTTCTTATGGCCGCGTATGTATAAAAACCTTGACAATTTCTGGAAATATGTTATACTTTTTATAACAATTTAAAATCGTCTGTTTCTGGCTGATTATTTTTTGCTGAAGAAAGTCCAGCAGAATGCCACGGAAATATTCCAGCCGGATTTGACACTTTTCTGCCTAAAGCAGGAGAGGTCAAGTCCGGTTTTTTATTTAGGTAATGTGGATTGTTAGGAAATATTGCTTTTGTCATTGCCCGGCTTGATTCTCCGGTCAAGCCGGGGGAGGATAGCAACCTGAATTGATACTTAGAATAGGCGGGACATTCTTGTCCCGCCGCCAGGGCGGGGTTAGAAAACCCCGCCTATCCCAGAATTAGGAGGAACCAAAAATGCGTAAAATCTTATCCATAGTCTTGTCTTTCGGCCTATTATTCCAGCAAAGCGGTCTGGTTTATGCCGTAGGTGAGCTGAATCTGGCCAATTACCTTAGCCAGGCCAGAAGCGCGATAATCCAGCCGGACCGCTTCCGCCCTCCGCAGTTGAGGTATATCTCCTATGATATTAAAAGCAATGACTTTAAGCTGTTGTTGGACAAAGGCGACCTTAAACAGCCCAAGGAGCAGAATGGTTCAAATGATAAATTGCTTACCCAGGAACTGCTTAACTACTTCTTGATTGGACTCTCCCTGCCCAATGACACCTTCTGGGTAAACTTGAGGCCGG
>Ga0209212_1009492_pt1 | contig 10144 bp, 10 predicted proteins | sample RifGroC2_FD_183996 | JGI IMG/M metagenome (GOLD analysis project Ga0209212, IMG submission 183996) | Groundwater microbial communities from Rifle, Colorado, USA - Groundwater C2 (SPAdes) (version 2) | ecosystem: Environmental > Aquatic > Deep subsurface > Groundwater | place: Rifle, Colorado... | reverse complement strand
ATCAACATAATTTAAAATTTTATCGCTTAACCCCTTGCGTTCATGTCCGACAATTAAAACAAGCGGAAAATTCGGTTTATAAGCAAACGGGTTTACACTTTTCGGAGCCTGTTCAAGCGCCACAATCCGCATTTTATTTTTGTGTAATTTTTTAAGAAGTCTCCATGTCTGTTTATATTGTTCCCACGGCACGCTTTTCTCCGCCCCCAACGCCGTTTTTGCAATTTTATCATCAAAATTACCCTCATCATATGTCGTATTTATACTACGATCGTGAATTAAATCAGATGATATTTTTTGTATTTTTGGTGTTGGTGTAATGCCGCATAGAAATATTTTGGACACGCCCACCGCATCAGCCGTGCGGAAAATGGAGCCGACATTGTAGGCGCTCCGAATATTGTGCAATATTAAATAAATATCTTTTCTCTTCACGCTAAAAATGATACAATAAAATAAGTAATTTTCAATAAACAATAAATTTCAATTTACATTTTTCAATTTTCAATAATTTCATTGATATTTGATAAGTGTTCATTGATAATTCTGAATGTTAAAAAATTATAAACCCCTCGTTTGGACGGCAATGACATTTTTAATCGTTGCTTCGCTGTTCCTTCTTGTGAACACCAATCAAAAATTAAATACCGCCGCCACAACCAACACCGTGTCTTTCAGCGGAGAAGGCAAAGTTGTTTCCAAAGCCGACATAGCGGCGGTTTATCTTTCTATCGTCACCGAATCGGCTACCTCTAAATCAGCCCAGGATGACAATTCCAAAAAATCAAAAGCCGTAGTTGAGTTTTTGAAAAAACAAAAAATAGAAGACAAAGACATTAAAACAGTTTCTTACAACATCTACCCGCAATATACTTATCCGAGATACGATAAGCCGGTAATCAGCGGATATCAGGTCAATCAAACAATGACAATAAAAATAAGAAATCTGGACGAAGTAAGCGCAATTCTTGACGGAGTGGTCAGCGCGGGAGCAAATCAGATCAACAGTTTGAGTTTTGAAATAGACGAACCGGAAAAATTAAAAGCCGAGGCAAGAAAAATGGCCATTGCCGACGCAAAGAAAAAAGCGCGCGAGCTGGAAAAAGAATTGGGAATTGACCTTGGGAAAATAATTAATTTTTCTGAAAATACCGGCGGCTTTCCAACGCCTGTTTATCTTGAAGCTAAAGGAGATATGGGCGGCGGCGGAGACAGCGGGCCGTCGGTTCCATCGGGAGAAAATGAAATTTCCGTTAATGTTTACCTCACTTACCAAATAAAATAATAGAACTTACGCATTTTCACCATAAAATCTGCCTTTGGGCAGATTTTATTTTATGTTGCACTTGCAGGTTGAATGTACCCAAGTTGGTCTTGACATATATAGTCAATCTGTGATATAATTAAAGAACAGGGTTAGTTTCGGTGCATCCGTAACTCAGTTGGTAGAGTATCTGCCTTTTAAGCAGGGGGTCGCGGGTTCAAGTCCCGCCGGATGCATTTTTTCGAAAAAATCCCCCCGCGAAAACTGCGTTTGGACTTATTCAAGAATACGGCACCAATCCCTCCCCCAAAAAAAGTTGGCAAAACCCCTCGCAAGAGGGGCTTTTTAATTCCAAATATTTAGACTTCTCTTTAATTAACCCCGACTAAATTGTATATCGGCAGTAATATAGCCGAAACAAGAACAGCGACGGCAAAACCAAGAATAAGAACCAAGATCGGCTCAATTAAAGTTGAGATGTTTTCAATGGCGTTGTCCGATTCCGATTTATAAAATTTGGAAACATGGTCAAGCATAAAATTTAACTTTCCCGTTTTCTCTCCGATGGCAACCATGGAAGACATCAGGGGCGGAATTTCTTTGCGCTTCTCTAAGACCTCCGAGATATTTCCCCCGCCGCGCACATTTTCTTCCGCGTCTAAAAGTATTTTCTGATAAACCGTATTTCCGACCAAGTCAGCCGTTATTTTTAAACCATCCAAAATCGGAATGCCTGACTTAATCAAGGTCGCCAAACTTTCGGACATCCTAGCAAGATACAAATTTCTTATCACTGACCCCAGCGAAGGAAAATTAATTTTCAAATTATCAAACCTGGCTTTTCCTTCCGGCGTTTTAATATATCGCCAGAGCAAAAATGAACCGCCGAAAACAACGATTACAATCGGGTAAAGAAACTTGTTGACGGCTTCAGTTGTAAAAATAAGGATTCTCGTGGTAAAGGGCAGTTCCGTGGAGCCCACTTCTTTAAAAATAGAAAGCAACTGCGGCAAAACATAAACCATCATAATAATGGTAACCACCACGAGAGCAAAAACCACGAACGCCGGATAGGCCAAAGCGCCTCTAATTTTGGAATTGATGGTCTGGCTTTTTTCAAGATAATCGGCAAGGTATAAAAGCGTTTCATGCAGTTTTCCCGATATTTCTCCGGTTTGAACCAATTTTATATAAAACTGGTTGAACATCTTGGAATGGGCCGCCAAAGCGCCCGACAAAGAAGATCCCCCTTCCACTGCCTCGGATATTTCGGTTATTACTTTTTTGAAAACCGGTTTATCCACCTGCCGAGCTAATGTCCGCAATCCTTCGGCAAGGGGCATATCGGCGTCAATCAGCGTGGATAACTGGCGAGTAAAAATAACAATGTCTTTATTGTTCGGTTTTGAAAAATATTGATTCAGGTCAGCCGAGAAAAGATCTTTTTTCAACGCCCGCAAAGACAAAACAACATAACCTTTCTCGTGAAGAATATTGACTGCGGCGTTTTCATCGGGCGCTTCAATATTGCCTTCAATCAATTCTCCGTTTTGAGTTTTTATTTTATAATTAAACTCCAAGAATCAACCTGTTAGCTTGTTGGCTTGTTAGCTTGTTAGCTTGAAACAATCAATTAACAAGGTAGCAATTAACAAGATAGCAATTAAACTCAAACTAACTCTTTCAATCCGCTTGGGTTGGAGGAATAAAATTCCGCTCTCTCCCAGCTTATTTCTTTTTTTCGGAAAAGATCGGCCAGCGATTTGTCCAAACTTATCATGCCAATATCCTGGCTTGTTTCTATAACCAAGTCCATTTGCCGCGGGCGATTATCTCTGATCAAGGTTCTTATGGCCGGAGTGGCTATCATTATTTCAATCGCCGGAATTAATCCGCCTCTCACTCTTGGAATAAGCCGTTGAGAGATAACTCCGGAAATCGTATTGGCAAGTTGATTTCTAATCTGCCCCTGTTGGTTGGGCGGAAAACTGTCAATAATTCTTTCTATGGTTTGAGAAGCGCTGTTAGTATGCAACGAAGCAAACACCAAATGGCCGGTTTCCGCCGCGGTAACAGCGGCGCTCATCGTTTCATAATCCCTCAACTCTCCTATCATTATCACATTAGCATTTTGCCTGAACACAGATCTCAAAGCTTTATGGAATGAAAAAGTGTCCTGATAAACTTCCCTTTGATCAATAACGCTTTTATCGGGAACAAATGTATATTCAACCGGATCTTCAATGGTGACTATTTTTTCGGCGCGCTCTTTGTTGATAAGATCAATGATAGCCGCCAAAGTGGTGGATTTGCCATGTCCAGTTGGACCGACAATCAATACAAACCCTTGCGAAAGTTTAGAAAATATTTTCACGATCGAAGGCAAATTTAATTCTTCCACGGTTCTTATCTCGTTGGTAATCAATCTCAAAGACGCCGCCAGTCCCCCTCTTGTCTGATAAACAGCCACCCTAAATCTGTTTTTGCCGGGAAGTTCATAGGAAAAATCCAACTCTTTGTCCGTTAAAAATCTCGTTTTCCTTTCATCGCCCAAAAGAGCGTAAACAATACCGGCCGTTGTGTCTTTGTCCAAGATTTTTTGATTGGTTAAAATCAGCAACCGCCCGTCCACTCTTAAAACCGGGTAATGTCCCGGCGAAATGTGCAAATCCGAAGCTCCCTGTTGCGCCGTTACCGATAAAAGTTCTTCTAAGTATTGGTTGTAATCTGCCATAAGTTTAATGTTTGTAAAGTTATAAAGTTCGTAAGGTTAGAGAAATTAATTTTTATTCAACTTTATAAACTTTATTAACTTGATGAACTTTATAACTTGACTACGCGCTGTCCCCCGCTTGGGCGATCTCCAACAGCTCTTCTAATGATACTATGCCCCGCAATACTTTCAAAATACCGTCTTGGAACATAGTTATCATTCCCTGCCTTTTGCCCTCTTCTCTCATCGCCGACTCCGAAAGATTGCCCAAAATTATTTTTTCAAATTGATCGGTCATTTCCAGCATTTCAAAAATGCCGATTCTGCCTTTAAACGCTTTGCCTCCACATTCCTTGCACGGATCTTTCAGGTTGGGCTTATATACCGTATATCCGCTTTTTGAAAAAAGTTCTTTTTGATATTGTTCCGGCATCTCGGCCAAAGCGTCGTTTATTATTTTTTCTTCGGCGACATTCGCTTTGTTTTCCAGTTTGCAGGTTGGACACAATCTCCTCAACAACCGCTGGGCGGCGGCGACATTCAGTGTCGGCGGAATCAAATATTTTTCCACGCCCATGTCAACCAACCTCGGCACTACTCCGATTGAATCATTGGTGTGCAGAGTGGACAAAACAATGTGTCCGGTAAGGGCGGCTTGAGTGGCAAGAGCGGCGGTTTCCTTGTCTCTGATTTCTCCAACCATGATGATATCGGGGTCTTGCCTTAAAATATGCCGCAAGCCGCTTGCAAAGGTATAGCCGATTTCTTCGTGGACTTGGGATTGATTGACACCGTCCACAAAATATTCAATCGGATCCTCCAAGGTTACAATATTCACATCTTCGGTATTCAAAAGTTTTAGCATGCCGGCCAAAGTCGTTGATTTTCCTGAACCGGTCGGACCCGTGATTAAGATACTGCCGAACGGCTTGTCCATCGCCCGCTGCAATATCTCCATAGATTTTCCGTCAACTCCCAAATCCGGCAGATTGATTTTGTTGGTAAGCGGATCCAAAATACGCATCACCACTTTTTCTCCGTTTTTGGTGGGAAAAGTGGAAACGCGAAAATCCACCTTTCTTTCATTTATTTTTGTCGCGAATCTTCCGTCTTGGGCAAGCCTGGTTTCGTCAATTTTCAGATCTGAAAGAATTTTTATCCGAGTTACAATCGCTGAATGAAGATTCTTCGGCAACGAAAGAGCGGTGCTTAAAATGCCGTCAATCCTGAATCTTGTCCGCACTCGGTCTTCAAATGGTTCAATATGAATATCCGAGGCTCTTGTTTCAACGGCGTGTTTTATAACTACGGCAACAATTTTGGTAACCGGCGCTTCAGCGGTTATCTCTTCTATTGATGCCACCGACCCTTCTTTTACTTCTATGTCCTCCGCAAGAGATTCTAAGGCCTTCCCTACTTCGCCGGTCAAAGTCCGATATTGTCTGGCAATCGCGTCAAAATCTTTGTAGCTAAGCAAATGCTTTTCCAAAGCGTAACCTTTGTCTTCTGCGATAAACTTGAGCGCTTCCAGCGCCCCGACATCTTCGGGATTGACCACGCCGACCATTAAAGTGTTTCCGTCCTTGGCAAACGGCGCGATTTTATAAAAATTGACTATATCTTCGGAAATCTCTTTGAGCGCTTCTTTGTTTAATTCTATTTTGTCCAGCTCAACTATCGGAAGCCGGTACAAATTTGACTCTACCGCCAAGAGATCTTTATCTGAAATAACATTTTTTTCCAGTAAAACCCGGCCGAAATCTTTGTTTTCGCTTTGCGCTGTTTTTTTAAATCCTTCAATGGCGGTTTCTGAAAGAACCTTAAGTTGGACTAACTCATTAATTAAAGTTTGCGGTATTGCTATGGGCATGACGATTTTGTCTATAATTTAAACGGTATTCCTTATTAAATAATTAATATCATTTTATGGCTTTTCGCGTTTGTTCAAGGTCAAGACAAAAGATGAGTATTGAGCGAGGCGTACTTTCAAATAAAATCTAAAATGGGGCGAAGATGTCTTTTTTGCCGGTAACACCCGGAACAACCGGAGATTCGCCAAACACCTCAAGAGATTTATATTTTGCGTTGTCCAAGATTGAAAAATTGATTTTTAGGGTTTCGAATTTTTTCAAATCATCTTTGGCGGAAATGGGCAGAGGCGCAACAACCGGAGAAGAGGAAAAAGAAAATTGGGAATAATAAATATAACCGGCCGCTAATCCCAAAATTATTATGAGAGCCAGCAATAATTTGTTTTGATTGGATTGCATAAAAATTTGAAAGGTTTAAAAGTTTAAATATTTAAATGCCGAAATTGGGCCTATTTTACAAAATAAGCGGACATCTTTACTCTAAAATTTAAAAATGCCGCGCCGCTTGAAGATGTTCCCGGATTTACATCTATTGAGGATACATCCAAAAGACGCAGATTTTTTTCCAAACTCTGAAGCATATTAACAAGCGAAGTGTATCCTCCGCTTAGGGAAATATCTATGAGAACCGAATCATAAGGAGCGCCTGGCTCGCTTTTTTGCTCGCTTATTGTTTCTCCCGTTAATTGCAATCCGTTTCTTGAGGCGATATTTTCCATAGTTGAAACAATCTCGGCAACGCTTTTCTTGTTTGGCACCACCGCAGACAGTTTTTTGATATCGGCCGAATGTTTTTGATATTGGCGATAATCGCGCTTCTGGATGAAATTAAATCTTGCCTTTCCCGCACTAAAGTTTTGAGTTCGGAAATCACATTATAACCGGGCAAAATCCAGCCCCAAAAAAAGAATGCGGCTAATGATATTAAAGCGGCGCCAATGTAGTTTTTATTTAAATTCATTTGGTGTCTTGCTGTTTAAGGAATTTATTTTTATCCAAATCAAGCTTCATATTAAATTCCAGTTTTCCGTTGGTCAGCGTATTTACATTATTAAGAGAGACATCTTTGATCGCCCCGTCAGAAATAAAAGAGGCTATCTGTCGCGCCACCACCGCATAGTTCGCCGCCAAAGCCTTAAAGCTGAATTTACCGTCTATGGTTGAGGCTGAAAAAGATTCAAATTGAATTTGATTTTGAAGCAGGCTTTCCACTTTGGCCAATCCCCTGGACCAAAAAATATGATCGTTTAAAAGCTGGGAAATGAGGGCTAATTGCTTGTCCAGCAAAAGCAGGCTTTCTTCGTTTTTCTTGTCTCGCTGTTTTTCCAAAATCATTAAATCATTGTCAATGCTCGCAATCTTTTTCGTAAGAAAACTGCTGTAAAAATTAAGCCCCAAGAATAAAACAAACACCGCCGCCAAAACAGCCGCGCCCGAAAATAAAAACTTATTTTCTCCCGGTACTTTTATATCAACTCTTCTTCTTGTTTCCGGAAGAAGTTGTAATCCCCCCTTCTGGTCGGACATTTATTTAATTGTACCACTAAATTAAACTGTCGGTTTTATCTATTTATCAACAACCACAACTATATTTCTCTCATTGCCAGCCCCGCGGCAACAGAAAATGTGTTGGCCAATTCTTGAACGATTGGAGATAGCTCCTGCGGATAGACAATTCGCGCGAAAGAATTGGCAATAAGCACTTCCCTGCCTAATTTTTGCTTAAAATAATTGACAAAGTCCGGCATATTGGCAAGCCCTCCGACCAACAAAACTCTGCCGATCTTCTGATTTTTGGAGCCCTCATAATTGGTTATTGTCTTTTTTGTTTCAAAAATCATCATATCTATCAACGAAGACATGGCTTCGTTTACGATGTTCTCGTCGTTTTGTTTCAATCCGAGCTTTCTTTTTAATTCTTCTGCTTTCTCCATGCTTACATTTAAAGAACGGGAAATTGATTTGGTAATCTCAAATCCGCCGACTTCATAATTGTGGCTTGTTCTTTCATATCCCTTATCAACGATGAGAATGGAAGTACTCCTTCCGCCGATACTGACTATGGCCGTCGCGCTAAGGTCATTGCCCAAAAGAGCTCTGATAAGCGCCGTATTCTCCAGCTCAAGAGCGCGCAGATTCAATCCGGCGCCCTGCATTATCTTCTGATATCTCACCGTTTCATCCTTCGGAACTGCCGCTAAAAATACTTGAACCGTCGTAGGGTTTGTTTTTTGAGCGCCGACCGCAGCCGTTCCTCCGCTCTGATTGGAAACATCTATGATAGACCAGTCCAAAATAACTTCGCTTAACGGAATGGGAATATATTTTCTCGCTTCAAACGGCAATGACTTGGCCAAGTCGTCTTCCGAAAGATACGGCATTTCAATGATTGTTGAGAAGGTGGAAAAAGCCGGAAGAGAAACCACCGCGTCGGTTGTTTTTATTTTACCCTTTTTTAATATTTCTTTTATTCCCCAGATAATTTCCTGATCAGGCAACCTTAAAATTCCCTGTCCGGCATGGCTTTGGATCGTGCCTTGACCGGATTTTTCTGAAGATTCCGGCTGGCCCTTCAGTTCAAAAAACCCGTAATTCTTCAAAGCAAACCTTCCGCTCTCTTTTTCCAGCTCAATAATTTTAATGGCCGCCGTGCCTATGTCTATACCAAGTTTGCTTTTGCTTTTAAAAAGATTGAAAACCAAAATTTATATTGCTATCTTGCTAATTGATATCTTGTTGATTACGAGAGTTCTGACAAGGTAACAAGATAACAAGGTAACAAGGTAACGATTCTTCTTCTCTTTTATTATATCACATAAAACATATCAACGACATGAATTATCCCCAAGCAATTAAAAACTGGCTCTTAGACCTTATTTTCCCCATCCGATGCTTAAATTGCCAAAAATTTGGGCAATATTTATGCCCGAAATGCTTAAATCAAATCCCGCTAAAACAAAGTTTTGAATGTATCGGTTGCAAACAGCGTGTCTTTCTCGGCCAAACTTGCCGTTTTTGCCTTAAAGAAAATTATTTAGACCGGCTATTGGTTGCGGCGGATTATAAAAATCTCCTCGTTGAAAAAACAATAAAAATATTCAAATTTAAATTTGTTGCCGAACTGTCGGTTCCTTTGTCCGCGTTAATGAAAAAATACATAAGACAACTTCAAAAAAAGAATAAATTTAATATTTTTTCGGAAAACCCAATTTTAATTCCCGTTCCGATTCACAAGCGAAGAGAAAACTGGCGGGGGTTTAACCAATCAAAATTATTGGCAAAATTGTTGGCTGATATTTTTCAAATGGAACATGCCCCGGATGTTTTAACTAGAATAAAAAACACTGCCCCCCAAGCCGACATAAAAGAAAGGGCGGAACGGATGGAAAATATAAAAAGCGTGTTTGGCTGTCATAATCCCGCAAAAATATCCGATCGTTCAATACTTTTAATTGACGATGTCTGCACCACCGGAGCCACGCTTAATGAGTGCGCTATGGTTTTAAAAGATTACGGAGCAAAGAGCGTAATTGCCTTGGTGCTTGCACGAGGTTAAATATTCTGTGGTTTATCCCATGCTTAAACTTTTAAGTGTGAGATTGCGAGGGGTTAAAAACAATTCACTCGGGGTAGAATGGCTATTTCGGGCACGGCAATCAGCTGATATGGAGAGGTCGCATAGCGGTCTAGTGCGCATCTTTGCTAAAGATGTGACCTCGCAAGGGGTCCGAGGGTTCGAATCCCTCCCTCTCCGCCAATTGGGAAAATGCAAATTTGAAGAAGCCAGCGAGCGGCGCGGAACGCGCCGCTCGCATAGAATTTGAAAGGGATTTTTGGCGAAAAAGAAATGCTTTTATCAATAAGGGCAAAAGAAAATTTTTTCATAAGGATTTGAGAGTTAAGAAATGGCCTGAAACAAGGGCTTTTTTTGTTGGTTTCGCACAGCCTTGACTTTTGATACTACATATGCCACATTAGTAACAGGCAATCAGAAACCCTAGAAATCTCACAGAAAGGAGAGAAACGATGATTTGGCCATTCCTTTTCGCACTGCTCTTTGTCATCTTCGCTTGGAGGTCCATCTACGACAAGGCAAGCGATTTCCTGGATTACTGCTTCTCGACATTCTTCCTCGTGGTGTTCACGGCTATGGCGTTCGGTGTCGGTCTCGGCTTCGCATCACTGATTGGTCTTGCGGTGCCGAAGCACTGGACAGGACCAGAAACAACGAAACTGGTCAGCCTGCGCGACAGCGACGGCATCAGCGGACACTTTTTCCTCGGCACCGGCAGTATC
>Ga0209212_1009491_pt1 | contig 10144 bp, 8 predicted proteins | sample RifGroC2_FD_183996 | JGI IMG/M metagenome (GOLD analysis project Ga0209212, IMG submission 183996) | Groundwater microbial communities from Rifle, Colorado, USA - Groundwater C2 (SPAdes) (version 2) | ecosystem: Environmental > Aquatic > Deep subsurface > Groundwater | place: Rifle, Colorado... | reverse complement strand
GAAGCTCGGCGTCGCTCATCTCCGCCCCCCGCTCCGGCGGGACCACGCCAAGCTTGACAATGGTGGCACGGAGCGCCCCGGCGTCGATCCCCGCCCCGTCGTCGCTCACCACCACCTCCGCTCTCCCCTCCCTGGGGGTGATGCTGATGGAGACTTTGCCGCGCCTGGGTTTGTGCTTGCGCTCCCGTTCCTGCGGCAGTTCGATGCCGTGCGATATGCAGTTGCGCACCAGGTGGAGCAACGGGTCCTTCATCTCTTCCAGGATGCGCCGATCGATCTCCAGCTCCTCCCCGCGCAGCACCAGATCCACCTCTTTGCCATGATCCCTGGCCAGATCCCGGACCGCCTTGGGGAAAGCCTCCAGCAGGGTCGAGAAGGGAAACATCATCACCTTCTTGACCTCCTCCAGGAGGTTGTCGATCAGCCCCCCCAGCACCCGGCTGCCGCGTTCGGCCGTCCTCAGGTAGGTGGCGGAGCGCCCTTCCAGCGTCTTGAGGAAGTCGGCGTTCCATTCCAGGAATTCCAGGACCTTGTGCAGCGCCCTCGCCTCCTCCCCGGACACGCCCCCCTCTTCGCCGGCGGCAGTTCTCCTGGCTGGCAGGCCGGCTGTCTGCAGGTCCGGCATCATTCTGGACCACTGCCTTCTCCAGGCAGCGAAAGCCCCCCTGAGCTCGCGCATCTGCCCGACATGCTGCGCCGCCGACAGCTTTGCCGAGACCATTTCCTCGGACAACAGCAGCAGGGAAGCCAGCTTGGCCGTAGCCACCCGCACCGTCTCTTCCACCGCCGACAGGGTCGGCGCACGAGGAGCGGCGGCGGGCTCCGCACCCCGAAGCGCGCCGCGCCCGGTATCCGCCGCCGGTGGCCCACCGGCACCCGTGGTCTGCACGGTCGTGCCGCCGGCACCGGCTTCCCGCTCAGCCGCATCTGGTGCCGTTGCTTGCTCAGCCGCAGGCTCGGCGGCAATGCCCTTGGTGACAGATGGCGGTGTCGCAGTTGTATCCTTCGTTGCCGGAGCCGCAGTTTCCCGTCGCACCGCCTGAATAAGGGAGTCGATGATCTGGTGGCGGGACTCCCCCTCCCCCTGCTGGGGCTCCGGCGCGAGGAGCAACCGGGCCAGGAAGTCGCGGGTTCGCTGCATCAGGTCGAAAAGCTCGGGGGAAAGTTTCGTCTCGCCGCGCTTCAGCGCTGCGAAGACCCCCTCGAGAGCCTGGCACACCGACTCGATGTCGCTGCGGGTCACGGCGCGAGCCGCACCCTTCAGGCTGTGCGCCTCGCGGAACACCGCCTCCAGGGTCTCCTCCTGCTGCTCGGCGGAACCGCCCCGCTCCAGCGCGATCAGGCCGTCGGTTATCCCCTTAAGGTGCTCCTGCGCCTCGATCGTGAATGTGGCAAGCAGTCTTTTCTGGAATTCGGTATCGCGTTCCATCAACACCAATCCTCGGCTGTCGCTTACCAGCCTTTTGGGGCTTCTATTAAGGACCTAAAGGACTGCAAGGACTTAAGGGACCTAAAAAAGAGAGCTGCCGCCTTCAGCCTTCAGCCTGCTTGTCCACCAGCAGTTTCAGCTTCTGCCCCAGGTCGTGCAGGTTCTGCATGGTCGATTCCACTTGCTTCATCCCCGACAGGTTCTCCTCGCTGGCCTGCTTGATGTTCCCCATGGCCAGCACGACCTGATCCATGCCGCTCAGCTGTTCCTGGCTCGACGCCACGATCTGCACCGCGGCCTGGGCCGCCTCCTCGATGCTCTCCCCCATCTGCCGGATGGCGTCACCGGCCTCCCGGGACTGCCGCACCCCTTCCTCGACCGCCTTGTTCCCCTGCTCGGTCGCCAAAACCGCCGCATTGGTCGCCTTCTGGATGTCGTTCAGGATGGAGCGCACCTGCGAGGTCGCCTCCTTGGACTGCTCGGCCAGACTTTTCACCTCCTGCGCCACCACGGCGAACCCTTTCCCCTGCTCGCCGGCCTTGGCCGCCTCGATGGCCGCGTTTACCGCCAAAAGGTTGGACTGCTCGGCCAGGTCCTTCACCGTCGCGATGATCTCCCCGATGGTCTGGCTCTGCTCGGAGAGCCTCATGATGCTCTCCCCGATGGAGGCCACCTGGTCCTGAATCCGTCCCATTCCGGAAACGGTCTCCTCGACCGACTTCCTTCCGGTCTTGGCCACCGCCACCGCCCTCTGGGCCACCTCGGAAACCTTGCGCGCCTTCTGGCTGGAGACCTGCCCGGTCATCTTGACCTGCTCGACCACGGTGGTGGTTTCGCTCACCGCCGCCGCGGTCTCCGCCGCGCCGGAAGCGATCTGGCTCATGGAGCTCATGACCTTACCGGAGGAAGAGGCGATGATCGCTGCCGCCTCGGTGATCTGCTGATTCTGCCGCAGCAGCTTTTCGGTGCGCTCGGTCACGCGCTGCTCCAGATTCCGGTTCAACTCCTTGAGCTCCTCGTCGAGCTGCCTTCTCTGGGTGATGTCCCGTATCGCCGCAATCGCCAGGCGTCCCTCCTCGGTCTGCAGCGGACTCAGGCTGATCTCGACCGGGAATTCGGTGCCATCCTTCTTCACGCTGTAAAGCTGCAGGCCGGCCCCCATGGGCCGCACCCTCGGGTCGGCGAAGTAGCCGGAACGATGGCTGGGATGCCGATCCCGGAACCTCTCCGGAACCAGAATCTCCACCTTCTTCCCCACCAGCTCGTTTCGCGAGTAGCCGAACAGCCTCTCGCTCTGCGCGTTCACCAGGACGATGTCGCCGTCGTGGTTCACGATCACCATGGCATCCGGGGCGCTCTCCAAAAGTCCCCGGAACTTGTCTTCGCCCCTCTGGCGCTCGGTCACGTCCCGCAGCGTCACGAAGCCCCCCAGGACCGTGCCGTCGACGTCCCGGCAGAGCGAGCCGTTGTACAGCACCGCCGTCTGTTTCCCGGCCCTGTCAGCCAGGGTGAGCGGGTAGTCGGCGACGCTTCCCTTATCCAGCACCTGCCGATACGCCTGCCTCGCCCTTTCGGGGTCGGTGAAAAGGTCGCCCAGGTCGGTGCCAATCAACTGCTCCCGCGGCACCGAGGTAAGCCTCACCGTCGCCTCGTTGGCATCATGTATCTTACCATCTGCACCTATGCTAAAAAGCGGGTCCAGGCTCGCCTCGATAAGTCCCCTGGCGTACCGGGCCATCTGCTGCTCTCCGCCGCCGTGCTGGCCGAACCGGCTCCAAAACGATGTCATGGCCTACCCCCTGTACAGCTTGCATTGACCTTACGTACGGGCGAAGGATCATTCGCCCCTTGGCTGAATACCCTACGTAGGGGCGAATGATCATTCGCCCGTACTCTAATCCCGCCCTGCTCCCTCTCTTGCCCGAGCCGTCATACCTCCTCGTGCACCACGAGCCTCCTGTCGTTCAGCATCTTGGCCGCGTCCAGGAGCACCAGGTGATCACGGGTCACACCCTTCAGGTAATCGGCGCCGATACCGGCAACCGTCGCCAGGGAAGGCTGCACTCCTCTGGCCAGGATGGTGCGCACGCCGATCACGGCATCGGCCAGGATGCCGAACTCCATGGTGGCGCAGCGCAGCACGATCACCTTGCTGAGCTCGGCCGTCCCCTCTGCCAGGTCGAAGAAGCCGCGCAGGTCGAGGACCGAAAGGACCTCGCCGCGCAGGTTCATGATGCCTAGCACGAAAGGGGGGGTGCAGGGGAGATGGGTGACCTCGCGCAGCGGGTGGACCTCCCTGACGAAGGACGCCTCGACGGCGTAGCGCTCGGCGCCCAGCAGGAACTCCACGACTTCCAGGCGTTCCCCGTCCTCCTGGGGCGGCGGTTCCTTGGCGAGCCGCTGCGCCCTCTCCCTGAGAAGCTTCCTGCGCTGCGCCGGGGTACCGTTACCCTCCGCAGCCGCAAGCGGCCTGTCCCGGGTTACAGAGTCCGGCTCTCTTTGGCTTTTGCGCGTCATTTTTCGCAAAGACTCCCAGTTGCTGAAAGCTTGCCCCCTCGCTACCCCTCACCCTCCGGGGGAGACGCAGGAGCGCGCCCTGCCAGGAGCTGATCCAGGTCGACGATCAGCACCAGGCCATCGGAACGCTTCACCACCCCCTCCAGGTGTGCCGGCGCGGGGAGGATCTCCCGTGCGGCCACGGTTTCCTGCTCTGCCTCTTCGGTTACCCCTTCGACGGCGTCCGCGGCCAGCGCCACCATCCCCCCGGCGGTCCGCACCATGACCAGCACGTCCTCCGGCTCCACTTGGCGCGGCGGCAGATCGAAGTAGCGCCGCAGGTCGAACACGGACATGACCCGCCCCTGGACATTGATCAGCCCCAAAACGGCAGACGGCGCCTCTGGAAGCGCCGTTATCTCCACCATGCGCAACACCCGCTCCACCTCCTGAAGCGGAAGCGCGTAGCGCTGCTGGTCCAGCCGCACTATGAAGAGCCGGTTCACACCATGTCTCCCCTGTTTTCCTGGCGCGGACCCGAGCCTCGGTTCTGCTCGTCACGCCGCGAAATTAGCGATTTAAAACATCAGATTCATTATAGGATGGCTAAAGAACATTTACAACGGCGCCTACAGCAACCCGGCCAGCACCCCGATCAGGGCACCGGCCGCGATGAGCCAGGTCGAGTTGACCCGGTAACGGACCAACAGCGCCAACGAGGCCAGGGCGATAACGATGGTTGCCGGGTCGACGAGCGAGGCCTGGCCGAGTTGCACGGTGACCGCAGCCATCAGGGCGAGCGAGGCGACATTGACCCCGTCGAGGAAGCTCCCGATCCAGGCGGACTTGCGCATGCGGGGGATGAGCGGATTGGAGATGGCGACGAAGATGAAGGAGGGGAGAAAGATGCCGAGGGTGGCCAGGAGAGCGCCGGGGACGCCGGCAAGGAGGAAGCCGATGAAGGTGGCGGTGGTGAACAGGGGACCGGGGGTAAGCTGGCCGATGGCGACCGCGTCGATCAGCTGCTGGTCGCTGAGCCAGCCATAGCGGGCGACCAGGTCGGCGCGCAGAAAGGCCAGGAGCACATACCCCCCTCCGTAGAGCACGGAGCCGATCTTCAGGAAGATGAGAAAAAGCCGGGAGAGGTCCACGGGCACCGAGGCCATAGACGCCAGGCCGGCGCCCCCCAGGGGAAGGAGCGCCGCCGCGAAGTTGCGCTGACCGCGCCGGCAGTTGGCGACAAGCATGACAGTGCAGCCGCCGGCCAAAAGCAGGGCGATCTCGTTCACCTTCATGAAGTACAGGGCAAACAATAGCACCAGGACGGCGAGCCCCAGACGGTCCTTGACCGCCTTGCGTCCCAGGATCCACAGGGCCTGCAGCACTATGGCGATGATCACCGGCTTGATGCCGTAGAGCAGCCAACCGGCCTGGGGGGTCGAGCCGAGGCGCACGTAGAGCCAGGCCAGCACCAGCACGATCAGGACGGCAGGAAGGATGAAACAGCTGCCGGCGACGATGAGCCCGGGCCACCCGGCGCGGCGCAGCCCGATGTGGATCGCCATTTCGGTCGAGTTTGGGCCCGGGATCAGGTTGGTCGCGCCGACGAGGTCCAGGAACTCCTGGTCGGTCAGCCACTGGCGTCGCACGACCGTCTCCTCGTGCATCATGGCGATGTGGGCCGCAGGCCCCCCGAAGGCGGTGCAGCCGAGCCTGAGAAACAGCCCGGCAACCTGGCCCAGTCTGCGCTCATGAGGAGTGTCAGGCATGATGCAGGTTCCACCCTTCGCAGCGGTATTTTTCTTTCTCAAGCCGCGCCGCCGCCTCCATCTCCGCCGCGCTCAGCCGATGCGGAACCAGCCGCACCCCGAGGAGTTCCTGGAACGAGTCGATCAGCACCCCCTTGAGTTGCGACAGCCCCGGCCTGAGCCCCAGTTCGGCCAGGCTGGCCGCTTCGGCCGCCTCGGGAGCCGGCTCCTTCAGGTAGCGCAGCGCGTCCCGGACCCGGCTCTCCAGCGGGATCGAGCCGTGCTGCAAGATGACGCCGCGCATCCTGCGCTGGGCATTGCCGCCGATCTTGCGCCCGGCCACCAGGACGTCGAACTCCTCCTTGCCGGCGAAGCAGAAGGCGGTGCGCTGCCCCAGGCGCTCACCTGCCGGGGTGAGATCGCTGGCGAAACCGGCCTCCAGACCGAGCCTGCGGTACCCCCCCAGCAGAAAGCCGCACAGCCTGCGGAAGCCGTCCTTCACCCCGCTCGCCTGACCGGCCTGCTCGGGCGAGCAGACGATACTGTAGGTGAGTTCCCGGGCGTGCAGGATGATGCCGCCGCCGGTCATGCGGCGCACCACCGGGATGCCGTCAGCTCTGCAGAGCTCCAGGTCCAGTGCCGCGCCGGCGTCCTGGTAGCGCCCCACCGAGAGCGCGGGGGGATCCCAGCCGTAAAGTCTCAGGACGGGGAGGGAGTGTCGGGGGTCGAAGCAGGAGAGCAGCGCCTCGTCCAGCGCCATGTTGGAGGGGCCGTCCAGCGGCCCGGTATCGATCAGGCGCCAGATGGGCGCGGGTTGCTGCATAAGGAGGCCTTCAAGGTTTTCCCCCTCTCTCGGTGAGAGGGGGGCGGGAAGCAAAGCTCCCTCACCCCGACCCTCTCCCGGAGGGAGAGGGGGAGTTGGTGGGAGGTTGATCAAGCTATGTCAGCTATGTCAGCTATGTCAGCTTCGTCAGCTGTGTCGATACCCCGGGGGGAGATGTGATGAACGCCTGCGTCCTTTCCCCTCGCCCTCCGGGAGAGGGGCAGGGGTGAGGGAGCGCCTTGTCCCTCTGCCCGTCACCCCTCGCAGCACACCTGCTGCGCCCGTGCGGCCCGGGTCTCGTCCAGGCGCCCCACCGGGGTGTTGACCGGCGCCTCGTGCAGCGCGTCCGGGTCGCTCCCGGCTAATTGGGCCGCCTCCAGCATCACCGCTATGAAGGCGTCCATGGTCTCCTTGCTCTCGGTCTCGGTCGGCTCGATCATGATGGCCTCCTTGACGTTGAGCGGGAAGTAGACCGTGGGGGGATGGAAGCCCCGGTCGATCAGGTACTTGGCGATGTCGATGGCGTGCACCCCGTTCTTGGCCTGGCGGCTGGCCGAGAAGACGCACTCGTGCATGCAGGTCAGGTCGAAGGGAAGATCGTAGGCCCCCTTCAGGCGCGCCATCATGTAGTTCGCGTTCAGCACCGCCTGCTCGCTCACCTCGATCAGCCCCTCGCGCCCCAGGAGGGTGATGTAGGCGAAGGCGCGCGCCATTATGCCGAAGTTGCCGAAGAAGTCGGACACCCTGCCGATCCCCTCCGGGTGCGCCTCGACGCTGAAGCTGCCGTCGTCCTTCCGCACCACGCGCGGCGTGGGGAGGTAGGGGATCAGCCCGGCCTTGACGCCGACCGGCCCGCTCCCCGGACCGCCGCCGCCGTGCGGGGTGCCGAAGGTCTTGTGCAGGTTGACGTGGATCACGTCGAAACCGACGTCCCCGGGGCGCACCTTCCCCATGATGGCGTTCAGGTTGGCGCCGTCGTAGTAGGTGAGCGCACCGGCCTCGTGCGCGATGGCGCAGATCTCGGCCACGTGCGGGTTGAAGAGCCCCAGGGTGTTGGGGCAGGTCATCATGACCGCCGCCACCTCGCCGTTCATGGCGGCACGGTAGGCGTCCAGGTCCATGTCGCCGTAGGGGGCGGTCGGGATGGTCACGATCTCGTAGCCGGCCATGGCCGCGCTGGCGGGATTGGTGCCGTGCGAGGAGTCCGGCACGATCACGTACTTGCGGTTCTCGCCGCGCGCCTTGTGATAGGCGGCGATCACCATGATGCCGGTCATCTCGCCGTGCGCGCCGGCCAGAGGCTGGGTGGTGACCTCGTCCATCCCCGTGATCTCGGCCAGTTGCCGCTCCAGCCCGTGGATCAGCGACAGCGGTCCCTGCACCAGCTTCTCGCCCCCGGGAATGAGCGCGAGCATGGGATGGCAGTCGGAGAAGAGCCCCGCCACGTCCTCCATGATCTTGGCGTTGTACTTCATGGTGCAGGAGCCCAGGGGGTAGAAGTTGGTGTCCACGGAGAAGTTTCTCCGGGACAGGTTGGTGAAGTGGCGCACCAGGTCGAGCTCGCTCACCTCCGGGAAGGCGGCGGGCTGCTTGCGCCTGAGCTGTTCCGGGAACCCCTCCGCCTTGGGAACGTCGGAGAGCGGGACCCGCACGCCGTTGCGGTCGGCCACCGATTTCTCATATATCAATTTCATAGCGCTTCCTCCAGCAGGGCGGCCAACCGGTCGATCTCCCCCTTGGTCCGTTTCTCGGTGACCGTCACCACCAGGGCGTTATCCATGCCGGGATAGTACTCGCCCAGCGGCACCCCGGCAGCGACCCCCGAGGCGAGCAGGCTCTCGACAACCTCAGCCCCCCCCTTCGGAAGCGAGATGGTGAACTCGTTGAAGGTGGCACCCGCGTTCAGGACGCTCACCCCCTGCACTTTCGAGAGCACCGACTTGGCGTACTGCGCCTTGTCGTAGTTCAGCGCCGCCAGGTCCTGGAACCCCTTCTTCCCCAGGGCCGCGGCGAAGATCAGGCCGCGCAGCGCGCACAGGCTCTGGTTGCTGCAGATGTTGGAGGTCGCCTTGTGCCTCTTGATGTGCTGCTCGCGGGCCTGCAGGGTGAGCACGTAGCCGCGCCGCCCCTCCTTGTCGACGGTCTCGCCCACGATGCGCCCCGGCATGTTCCTGATGTAGCGCTTCTTGGTGGCGATGAAGCCGAAGTAGGGGCCACCGAAGGAGAGCGTGTTCCCCAGGCTCTGCCCCTCCCCCACGGCGATGTCCGCCCCCATCTCGCCCGGCGTCTGCACCAGGCCCAGGGCGATCGGATAGCAGGAGACCACGAGCAGCGCGCCGTGCTGGTGCGCCTTATCGGCCAGCGCGGCGAAATCCTCGACGCTGCCGAAGAAATTCGGGGTCTGCACGACGACCGCGGCGGTCTCGTCGCCGATGCAGGCCATCAGGCGCTCCAGGTCGGAGCCGCACCCCTTGGGGGCAACCTGGGTCACCTTGGCCTCCAGGCTCCCCAGGTACTCGCAGACCACCTCGCGGTGCAGCGGGTTCACCGTGGCGTCCAACACGATGGCGTGGCGTCCCGTGATCCTGAGCGCCATGAGCGCCGCCTCCGCGACGGCCGTGCCGCCGTCGTACAGGGAGGCGTTGGAAGCCTCCATGCCGGTCATCCGGCAGATGGCGCTCTGGTACTCATACAGGGCCTGCAGGGTCCCCTGCGAGCACTCGGGCTGGTACGGTGTGTAGGCGGTGTAGAACTCGGCGCGGGAGGCGAGATGCCCTACCGCCGCCGGGATGACGTGGTCGTAGACCCCACCGCCGATGAACGGGGTGATGTCGCTGCCGCCGGCCGCAGCCTTGGCGCGCATCAGCGCGGTCAACTCGAACTCGGACATCCCGGCGGGAAGGTCGAAGGACTTGGCCCTGAGTTCCTGCGGGATCGGAGCGAACAGGTCCTCAACGCTCCCGGCGCCGATCACCGCGAGCATGTCACGGATTTCCTCCGGCGTATTTGGAGTGTATCCCATCAGCTGAGCCCCTTGAGGAATTCGGCGTAGGCCGCGGCGTCCATGAGCGAGCCGAGTTCGGCGGCATCGACCACCTCCAGCTTGCAGATCCAGCCCGCCGCCTCGGCAGCCTCGTTCACCAGCTCCGGCGCCTCCTCAAGCTTGTCGTTGACCTGGACCACCTTGCCGGAGACCGGCGCGTAGATGTCGCTGGCCGCCTTGACCGACTCGATCCCGGCCAGGGTGTCGAACTGCTTGACGCTCTTGCCGATCTGGGGCAGCTCGACGTAGGTGATGTCCCCCAGCTCGTGCGCCGCGTGCTCGCTGATGCCGACCGTAGCCTGGGTGCCGTCGATCTCGACCCACTCGTGTTCCTTGGTGAAGAATTTTGCCATTTTGAGTTACCTCCAGTGTTGTTTATTGGAATATAGAAACTTTATCTAAATTACAGGTTTGCAGTCGCCGTCACTGTCGTTCACCCTCCCCCTGCCCCTCCCATCAAGGGAGGGGGGCCAGGTGAAAGTTCCCTCTCCCCTCGTGGGCTCACGCGCTAACTTAAGAGCACCAACAGCTCGAAAAGTCCCCCCTCCCCTTGCGGGAGGGGGTTAGGGGGTGGGGGTAGGGGCCACATCCATTGCAACTGGCAG
>Ga0209212_1009490_pt1 | contig 10145 bp, 9 predicted proteins | sample RifGroC2_FD_183996 | JGI IMG/M metagenome (GOLD analysis project Ga0209212, IMG submission 183996) | Groundwater microbial communities from Rifle, Colorado, USA - Groundwater C2 (SPAdes) (version 2) | ecosystem: Environmental > Aquatic > Deep subsurface > Groundwater | place: Rifle, Colorado... | reverse complement strand
TCCTGATAACGGCTTTGGCCTCTTTATCTGTGACCGTATAATTGGCTTCGCCTACGGGGCATCCCCCTTGCAGCATACTCGTGTTATCGAACTGGCCTTTTACGAAATAATCGAACTCCACAACATACCTGTACCATTTGTCTTCATATATAAGCGCTTTTTGTCCGGGTACTTTAAATTGCAGCACCTGCCAAAGAGCAAGCTCTTTTTTGATCTCCGGCTTTTCGATTATCTCCTGTGATGCACAGCCGGTAATCATCAGAATCAGGATTACGAGAAGTCTCCGCATGTTTTCCTCCTGAATGGGTTTTTCGATGGAGGTACTTTACTATAATCTGGGAAAAAATCAAGGCTGGGTTCTTAAAACGTGGATTTTCCTGTAAACTTCTTCTGAATAAATTTAGGGAACATCATACGTAATTGCAGAATTACTAATGAGTTCATTTGTAAGAAGACATTAATTTACAAAATCTCCCCTAACCCCTCTTTGTCAAAGAGGGGTAAATTACTTCCCCCTTTGGAAAAGGGGGATTGAGGGGGATTTTGAGAATATCAAATACAATGTTGCCATACTTATGGTCTTCTTAGTAAGTAAAGTATCCACCGAATTCCCGCGATAACCTTTAGCCCTCAACCCCCATCCCTAACCTCTTCGTCATATCCTTAAAGCTAAACCCCCTCAATCTCGGCCTCTCCATCCCTTTCTGCTGAATCAATACCTTGAATGTACTACCCATCCCTCCTGGAATAAGAAGCTTCTTCAGGGTTATATTGTTTTTAAAGGCGGCAATGTTTTCGGCATTGAAGGCTTCCAATTGCTGAAACTCTTCTTCTATCCCGCATCCCATGAGGAAATATGACTGGTCTGTAAAGCCTGCGACCTCAAGACCAGCGGCTTTACCGGCTTCAGCCAATGAAGTAAAGTCAATGTGGGTGGTTATGTCCTGTTCACCGATATTTAGGTACGGGTCTTCGGAGGCCTGATGCCTGAAATAGCACATCAGTGTCCCCCTGTTCCTCTCAACGGAATAAAGCTCTTTTCTTGGGTATCCGTAGTCTATGGTGATGACAAAACCTTTTTGCAGGCTGTTCCCGACTCCCTTTATCCAGTCAATGGCTTTAAGATTTACCTCTGTGGTATATCCGTCTGAAAGGGATGAGGGATGAGGGATGAAGGATGAGAGAAAAGCGGAAAGCTCATTGCATGATAACTCTCCTGAAACTTCAACTAACTCGCCATTATGTGTGGTCACATATATCTCATTCCATAGACCATTGGAATATCTGACCTTGTGGACAGGGAAGGCGTCGATTAGCTCATTGGACAGGACTATTCCGATATTGCCTGAAAGGGCCTCTTTTATCTCAGGTACCCATGAGACCTTATCCATCAGGCCTAACTCTTCTATATGCCTTTTTTGTCTCTCAATAAACTCAGGGCTTTTTTCGACGATGAAGTACCTTATTTCTTTAAAGAGGGTAGGGGATTTTTCTCTTGCTGAAAGAAGGATATCCGCACATAAGAGCCCTTTACCAGCCCCTACTTCGACAACGTTTAGAGGGGAGTGGTTCAGGATAACATTCATCTCCTCAATCTGCCTCATTATACAGACACCGAAGGCCCTGTGGACATCGGTGCTGGTGTAATAATCACCCTCTTTCCCTATCCTCGCCTTTTTTGAGGTGTAATAACCGTATTCGGGATGATACAGGGCCGTATCCATGAACTCTTCAAAGGTGATCCTCCCCCTTTCTTCAATCCGGTCCTTAAGTTCTGAGACTATAGACGGTTCTGTAAACATTCTGATACCCTTTCGCATTCAATATAATACCAATTCTAGTCCGGGTATAATACCAAGTAAGCTTTCGTATTAGGAATAATTATATGTTTGAAAGCAACTTGGTATAAAAAAGATACCTTCAATATTTAGCTGTGTCAATCATTTGCTTCAGTCTGACAAGGGCAAGTGCAACTAGCAAAAGCCCCTTGTAAGGAGCAGGTTTGTTTGCTATAGTTCGTACCCTATTCCTTCATATGGAGATCCAGTCATGAAAAAGCTCGAACTATGCTGTCCCGCCGGAAACCTTCCATCCCTCAAGGCAGCCATTGATAACGGGGCAGACGTTGCCTATCTCGGATTTCAGAACGCCACCAATGCCAGGAACTTTGAAGGTCTGAACTTTTCCCTGAAGGAGATAGCGGAGGGTGTGGCGTATGCCCATGCGAGAGGTAAGAAGGTCTTTGTCGCCATAAATACCTTCCCCCAGTTTGATGATGCAAAGGTCTGGTTCCAGGCGGTTGATGATGCTTACAATCTGAAGGTTGATGCAGTTATCCTAGCCAATATGGGCGTCCTCAGGTACGCCCGCGACAAATACCCTGATATGAACCTCCACCTCAGCGTCCAGGCGAGCTGCTCAAATATAGAGAGCATAAATTTCTATAAGGAAAATTTTGGGATTAAGAGGGTAGTTCTTCCAAGGGTAATGACAGTGGATGAGATGAAGACATTAAGGTCAAAGACGGATGTTGAGCTTGAGGTGTTCGCCCTGGGAGGCCTCTGTATAAATGTGGAGGGGCGCTGCTATCTGTCATCATATGTGACAGGGGTATCGTGCAATACCGGAGGGGTATGCTCGCCATCCCGTTTCGTGAGGTTTGAGAATAAGGGAGACAAGCTGAGGATCACGCTAAACGATGTCCTTCTTAATGAGCTCAATTCTGATGAATCCTCCCCTTATCCCACCTGCTGCAAGGGACGCTACTATGTGGATGGGAAACCTTTTTATGCCTTTGAAGAACCGGAATCACTAAATGTAATGGAGCTTATACCGAAATTGGCAGATGCCGGAATAGATGCCCTCAAGGTTGAGGGAAGACAGAGGACAAAATCTTATGTGGCCCTGGTTACAAAGACACTGAGGACGGCAGTTGACAACTACTATCAGAACCCTTCCGATTTTGTGATGAAGCCTGAATGGATAAAGGAGTCCAACGCATCCTTTGAGGGGTCTGCGCCGACGCTGGGATGCTATTTAGAAAAGTAATCATTTCCACCCTCCCCTTCATCCCCTCCCGTCAAGGGAGGGGGAAAATAAGCTCCCTCGCCCCTTGCGGGAGAGGGTTGGGGTGAGGGGGAACAGGAGAAGTAAATGGATTTGACCTTGGGCCCTGTCCTGTTCGACTGGGGGAGGGATAAACTCTTAGAATTTTATAAAGAGGCTGCTCTGTGGCCTGTAACCGATGTATATCTGGGCGAGGTGGTCTGTCACCGTAAAAAAGGACTTACCCTTGATGATATCAGGAGGGTAGGGGAGGAGCTGCAGAAGGCTGGGAAGAATGTGGTTGTCTCTACCCTCGCCCTGGTCTCTGACGATACGGAACTTGATGTTGTAAGAGAGGCTTGCCGGCTTCCCTTTGCAATAGAGGCAAACGATGCATCTGCCCTGCAACTGGCAAAGGGGAAGAAAGGGCTTGTGGCAGGCCCTCATATAACCAGCTATAATTACGATAGCGTGGAGTTCCTTAAAGGTATCGGGGTGAATCGGGTGGTATTCCCGGTGGAACTCTCTAAAGATGCCATGGAGGCGATAGCAAGGAATACAGCTATCGAGACAGAGGTGTTTGTATACGGGAAACTGCCACTGGCCTTTTCATGGCGGTGTTATACATCAAGGGCCTTTGGGTTGATGAAGAGCAACTGCAAGATTGATTGCAGAAAATTCCCGGAGGGGATGATGATAGAGACCCTGGAAAAGAGGCCTCTCTTTATAGTTAACGGGACACAGATTATGAGCGCCCTTACCATGAACCTGATAGATTATCTGGATGAGCTGAAGGATATAGGGATTACAAAGGCAAGGATCTCACCCCAGTATGGAGTGACAGGGGAGGTAGTTAAGGTCTTTAAAGATAGGCTTGACGGCAGGATTTCCGTCGGAGAGGCCAATAACAGACTGAAGGCACTGGAGAAGACCGGTTTCTGCAACGGATGGTATCACGGAAAGGCCGGATGGGAAGATGTAAGGGAGTGTGAAGAGTGGAATGCTGTAGTTGTGGAATAGGAGACAGATGATGAAGAGTATAAATTTACCACAGAGGCACATAGAACACAGAGGAAACACATTGAGTTTCAAGGGTTTCCTTTGCGCCCTTTGCGCCTTTGCGGTTGTTCCATTCGTAGCCAATTCTTCTGAAATATATCGCTGGATAGATGATGATGGGGTCGTTCATATAACAGATGACCGGTCGAATATTCCTGATAAATACTGGGAAGAGGAGCGAGTTAAAAAGGAAGAGATAAAGCCCTCCCAGAATGACACGCAGCCTGTTGCTCCTGAGCCGGCACAGACATATAAAGAGGGCGACACCAGAGAGATTTTTGGTGATTACCCCCTTGAGTGGTGGATTGACACATTCGGGGAGATACGACAGAACATTGCAGATAGTCAGGAAAGTCTTGATCGGGAGAAAAACTTTGTAACCGTATTTGATGAGGGCGGCAGGAGATACCCAAGAAAGATTTATACAAAGGAAGAGATAGCGCAGTATGAAAGATCAAAGGCTGATATCCCGGTTATGGAAGAAAATCTAAAGAACCTGAACAAGGAACTTGAAGAGCTCCAGAGAAAGGCCAGGATTTACGGTGTCCCAAAGAAAGTTACTGAATGACCTCCAATGTCTCTTCAGTTATTTTCCCGTCCAATATCCTGAACCCTTTTATTACCGGTGCTCCGACATTTTGAAGAGATGCTATTAAATAGGCTGCCTCTGCATAATATGCAAGCCTTACATCTGTTTGAGAGGGATACGCAGGGGATGTGGGATGGGAATGGTAGATAGCCAGCAGTTCTAACCCTTCTGTCCTCATAGCCTTAAAGGCCATGAACTGTTCCGCAGGTTCCATCATGTAGCTTATAGAGCTTTTGTCAATATTGGTTGTCCTGAAAATCCTCGATACAAAACCGTTCTTCCCGGCGATAAGGCCGCAAACCTCATTTGGGTAGCCCTCTCTGGCATGGGCCAACATTTCATCTATTATAGTTTGAGATATCTTCATAGGGTAGCCTTATTGACAGCTCTAATTTATTAGTATACCTTATTTGAGTCAAGTAAAATGAGTACACTATTTGGGGTCTAAATGAAAGCAGATTATCCATTCCCACAGATACTTACCGATTTTGACCTTCATCTCTTAGGGGAAGGGACCCATTATAAGAACTATGAGAAGCTCGGAGCCCATGTAATAGAGGTGAAAGGCGTGAATGGCGTCCATTTTGCCGTCTGGGCCCCGAATGCCGAAGCTGTCAGCGTAATAGGCGATTTCAACAAATGGGATGGGAACAGTCACAAGATGAGGATGCTGGGCAGTTCGGGCATATGGGAGATATTCATACCTGGCTTGTCCGAGGGTGAGATATATAAATTTAATATTAAATCAAAGAGCGGAGAGGTTCTGGAAAAGGCCGATCCATACGCCTTCAGTTCTGAGATTAGACCAAAATCAGCCTCAATTGTTTATGACATAGATAAATATACCTGGAATGATGCTAAATGGCTGTCTGAGAGAGAGCATCACAACGCCCTTGATGCGCCGATATCTATGTACGAAGTGCATCTCGGGTCATGGATGAGGGTCCCGGAAGATGGGAACCGCTATCTCACATACAGGGAACTTGCCAAAAAACTTGCAGAGTATGTAAAAGAAATGGGATACACCCATGTCCAGCTTATGCCTGTGACAGAGTATCCTCTTGATGCCTCATGGGGTTATCAGACTATCGGATACTTTGCCCCTACCAGCCGCTTCGGGAAACCTGAAGAGTTCATGTACTTTGTGGATTACATGCACCAGAATGGGATAGGGATTATATTGGACTGGGTTCCAGCCCACTTCCCAAAGGATGGTCACGGGCTGTCACGTTTTGACGGGACCTGCCTGTATGAGCATGCTGACCCAAGAAAGGGCGAACATCAGGACTGGGGGACACTTATATTCAATTATGGAAGGAACGAGGTTCGAAACTTCCTGCTGTCCAACGCCCTCTTCTGGCTCGACAAATACCATATAGACGGCCTCAGGGTTGATGCCGTTGCTTCCATGATATACCTTGACTATTCAAGGCAACCCGGTGAATGGATCCCAAACCAGTATGGCGGGAATGAAAACCTGGAGGCGATAGATTTCCTCAAGAGATTCAATGAGGTCCTCCATTCCACACATCCCGGCGTCTTGACCATTGCTGAGGAGTCCACGGCATGGACTGGTGTATCCAGGCCCACATACCTTGGAGGGCTTGGCTTCAGCCTGAAGTGGAACATGGGATGGATGAACGACACATTGCGGTATTTCTCCAAAGATCCGATCCACAGGAAATACGAGCATGATAACCTGACATTCAGCCTCTTGTATGCCTTCACAGAGAACTTTATCCTTGTCCTTTCCCATGATGAGGTGGTTCATGGCAAGCGCTCTCTACTTGACAAGATGCCTGGAGACTTCCAGCAGAGGTTTGCAAACCTCAGGGCATTGTATGGATACATGTACGGGCACCCTGGTAAAAAGCTTCTTTTTATGGGAGGGGAGATAGGGCAGTGGTGGGAGTGGAATCATTATGAGAGTGTCCACTGGCACTTATTGCAATATGAGTCTCACCATGGGCTCCAGAGGTATGTGAGGGATTTAAACAGGCTTTATCAGTCGGAACCTGCCTTGTATGAGGTGGACTTTGACTATCATGGGTTTGAATGGATAGACTTCCGTGATGCAGAAGGCAGCATCATTTCCTTTATCAGAAGGGGAAAGAACCCGGAGGACTTCCTTGTCTTTGTGTATAATTTTACCCCTGTGGCGAGAATGGGTTACAGGGTGGGTGTTCCTAAGGGTGGGTTCTATAAAGAGGTTATGAACAGCGATTCCGGGTCATACTGGGGCGGTAATATGGGGAACTTCGGTGGTATCTGGGCGGAAGATGTTCCGTGGCATGGACGGACATCTTCACTCTCTTTGACAATTCCTCCATTAAGCATGGTGGTGATGAAACCAGCGATGCAGGGGGCTGTCTGATAAAATATATCAGACGGCTGCCACTTCCCTGTTATAATCGTCATCAAATCTTACGATGTCATCCTCTCCCAGATACTCGCCACTCTGGACTTCAATCAGTATCAAGGGGATAATCCCGGGGTTTTCCAGTCTATGGAGCGTAGCTTTGGGGATATATGTGCTTTCGTTGACATGAACAGTAATAGTTTTGTCTCCGTTTGTCACCATGGCTGTGCCGGAGACAACAATCCAGTGCTCGCTCCTGTGGTGGTGCTTCTGTAGCGAAAGCCTCTGTTTGGGTTTGACCTCGACCCTCTTTATCTTATATCCATTTTTTTCCTCAAGGACAGTATAAGATCCCCAGGGACGCTCTTCCGTCAACACTTAGACCTCCAGCATTATATATATTTAGGCACTTACTGACTTTTTCTCATTTCTCTTTCTTTCTTCTGGATCAAGGTACCTCTTCCTGAGCCTTATTGTTTTTGGCGTCACCTCTACCAGCTCATCGTCTTCAATATATTCCAGGGCCTGCTCCAGGGAGAGCCTGATTGGCGGGGTAAGCCTTATTGCTTCATCTGCCCCGGATGACCTCATATTGCTCAACTGCTTCTTCTTGCAAGGGTTTACAACCAGGTCGCTGTCCCTGCTGTGCTGGCCAATGATCATCCCCGGATAGACCCTTGTTCCGGGATCAATGAACATAACTCCCCTGTCCTCAAGGTTCCATAGGGAATATGCTGTTGTATCCCCTTCCTCATGGGCTATAAGAACGCCGTTTCTTCTCCCGCCTATATCGCCTTTGTGAGGCTGATAGTCATGGAAGGTGTGGTTCATTACACCCGAACCCTTGGTGTCGGTCATAAATTCGCCCCTGAACCCTATCAGGCCTCTGGCAGGGACAAGGAATTCTATCCTGACGTGCCCTTTACCGTCGTTAACCATGTCAGCCATCTCGCCCTTTCTAAGACCTATCTTTTCAATAACGCTCCCCATAAACACATCGTCCACATCTATTACAAGGTGTTCTATCGGCTCGTGGACAACGCCATTGATGTTTTTTAATATAACCTCAGGCTTTGATACCTGTAACTCAAAACCCTCTCTGCGCATCGTCTCTATAAGGATTGAGAGGTGGAGCTCGCCTCTTCCCGAAACCTTATAGGAATCTGTAGAGCCTGTCTCTTCAACTCTGAGGCTCACGTTGGTCCTGAGCTCCTTCTGAAGCCTGTCAGCTATATTTCTTGTGGTTACGAATTTCCCATCCCTCCCCGCGAAAGGAGAGTTGTTTACTATGAAGTTCATGGAAAGGGTCGGCTCATCAACATGTATGGGTGGAAGAGCGGTTGGGTTTTCAAAATCTGCAATCGTCTCGCCTATTGTTACATCTTCAAGCCCTGCCAGTGCTACTATCTCTCCTGCCGCTGCCTCGGTAATTTCTGTCCTGGTAAGACCCTCAAAGGCAAATAGCTTTGTTATCTTTGCCTTTGTGATGCTCCCGTCCTTTCTTACCACAGATACGGGAGATCCTGCCTTTATCCTCCCCTTGAATACGCGTCCAATGGCGAGCCTTCCAAGGAAGTCGTTATAGTCGAGGGTTGTTGCGAGCATCTGAAGTGGTGCATCGGCATCTCCAGGAGGAAGGGGGATAGATTTTACAATTGAATCAAATAGAGGTTCCAGGTTTTTGGATTCTTCCTCCAGTTCCCTCTTGGCAATGCCCTGTTTGGCAGATGCATAAACAATAGGGAAGTCGAGCTGGTCGTCGCTAGCATTCAGTTCAACGAACAGATCGAAGACCATGTCTACCACATCCTCTGGTCTCGAATCGGGTCTATCTATTTTGTTGATAACCACAATAGGTTTCAGTCCAAGGTTCAGAGATTTTCTTAGGACAAACTTGGTCTGGGGCATGGGACCTTCAAAGGCATCTACCAGAAGGAGCACTCCATCCACCATCTTCAATATCCTTTCCACCTCTCCGCCAAAGTCGGCATGTCCAGGTGTATCAACGATATTTATCTTTATATCCTTGTAGCGGATGGATGTGTTCTTGGCTAGGATCGTAATCCCTCTCTCCTTTTCCAGGTCGTTGGAGTCCATGACCCTTTCCGTCATAGCCTCATTTGCCCTGAATATCCCGCTCTGTCTAAGCATACCGTCAACCAGGGTGGTTTTGCCATGGTCAACATGGGCGATTATGGCGATGTTTCTGATGTCCTTACGTAACTGCATTCTTTGTTCTCCTTTTGTATTAATACTGATTTGCTCTCAAACAATAAAATCTATCGCGGCCTGCATAATACCACTCCGGGTACAAGCACCAAGTAAGCTTTCAATAACAGGTAAAATTTGTGTTTGAAAGCAACTGGTATAAATCCTTAAAACCTTTATTGACACTGATTTACTCAGAAAAGTTATGATGAGTACTGATAAAAATAGTATTAATCATAGATAATCAATGGCTGTCTGTGTCTCAAGAAAAAAGGCCGAATTGTCGGCTTTTTAAACGTTAAACTATACAGTGTAAAAATGAAAGAGTCAAGTGTTTCTCTCACCACCGAATTGACACACCGAAATGTTGACATATAATAGTTAGTATGCTAACTATTATTCTCATGGACAGTTATAAGGTTAATGAAAGCTTTGGGTTCCTCCTGAACAGGCTTGCTACAGCTATGAAGTGGTCCTTTGAGGAAAGGTTTAAGGAGTATGGCCTCACAGGTCCCCAGTTTGGGTTTATGGCAAGGCTGTTCGAGAAGGACAGTCAGCCTCTCAGCAATATCGGCAGGAGTATGTATTGTGATAAACCCACAATCACCGGGATTGCCAACAGGTTGGAGAAGAAGGGTTTTATTAGTAAGGTAAGGGATGAAGGGGACAGGAGAGTTACAATGGCCGTTCTTACCAAAGAGGGGAAGGGCCTTAAGAAAGCTCTCTGTAGTATAGCAATAGACCTCAATGCAGATGTATTAAAAGGGTTTACCGAGGAAGAGGTCAAGGTGTTTAAGTCAATGCTAAGGATGTCTCTTGATAACGTACTAAAGACCATTGAAGGAGGAGTTATTAATGTTTAAAATCAGGGCCGTAATAATAGCG
>Ga0209212_1009489_pt1 | contig 10145 bp, 12 predicted proteins | sample RifGroC2_FD_183996 | JGI IMG/M metagenome (GOLD analysis project Ga0209212, IMG submission 183996) | Groundwater microbial communities from Rifle, Colorado, USA - Groundwater C2 (SPAdes) (version 2) | ecosystem: Environmental > Aquatic > Deep subsurface > Groundwater | place: Rifle, Colorado... | reverse complement strand
CACAGAGGGATTGGCAACCTGGGACACCAGATAATCGGCCATTCCTTGGGTGACTTTCCTCACCATGTATGGATTGATCCGGTTCGTTCCACCGCCGATCACCCCCCTCATTCCTGCAGTGCCGAACGAGAGCGTCGTATAGAACCTGTCATAGAGTTCATCATCGGCATGCTCGTCCAAGGCATCGACTATCTCCTTCTTGAATTGGGCTTCCGATTCAGTTTGCACATACTCCTGGGCCTTTTGGTAGATGAGTACCTTCTCCTGTTCCTTCATTGCCATGGGAATACCTCCGTCTCAAGTTCCTCAACCGTATCGAACAATGGTGCGCACCCTGCGGATTCCAAGTTCGACCTGCTTCGAAATCCCCAGGTTACCACTGCCGTCCGCATTCCGGCAGCCAATGCCGTCAAATAATCCACTTCGGTATCACCTACCATGAGCACAGAATCGGCAGCACACCCGGCGGATCGCGCAAACATACGGGCCGATGTCGGGTCGGGTTTCAGGGGAATATGCCCTGTCGCTCCCTGCACCATGATGAACGGTACGTGTCCGAAGAGTTCTGCTACGATACGCTTGACCAACGAATCGTCCTTATTCGATAGTACTCCGAGTTTATACCCACCTGCAACAGATTTCTCGAGTATGCGGTCGATACCCGGATACACCCGGGCCCTGTCAAACGGATGTTCTTCGTATGTTTTTTGTAATATTCCGAGCAATACGTCCATATCATGGTCGCCAACGGTCTCCCCTGCATCACGCATGGCACAGGCCAACGCGTTGCGCAACCCTCTCCCGACATACCGCATGCAATCGTTGTCGGAAACCGGTGCGACACCCGCACTGGATAGGGCCGCATTGAGCGCGAAGGAAATATCTCGCGAGGTATCCACCAGGGTACCGTCAAGGTCGAACAATACTGCTGAAAATGTGTTGTGTGTTGTCATGATTCAAGTATAACCGAACTTTACAGGGTACGTCACCCGGGTATATAATCCGCTTTATGTATACATCTACTATCCGCGCTTGCTACCTGGGCAACCTGGTAGGAGCGCTGGTGACCAATCTGTCACCATTATTGTTTGTGACACTCATGCAAGGTTTCGGACTTTCGTTCGAACAAGTCGGAAGGTTGACCCTCATCAACTTCTTCACCCAGATAGTGGCCGATCTCGCATTCAGCAAACCGGTGGACCGCTATGGGGTGCGTCCATTCATTACGTTCGGACACCTTATGGTGTTCCTCGGCTTTGTCATGTTCGCTTTTGCTCCCCGGTTGTTCCCAACAAATCCCTATCTTGGCATCATGCTCGCCACAGTCATATTCTCCTGTGGTGGCGGATTGCTCGAGCTACTGCTCAGCGCGATAGTCCAAGCGATTCCCTCGGAGGCGAAAGCGGCTGCCATGAGTCTTCTCCACGCGTTCTACGCATGGGGGTTCATCGGTGTCGTGGTGCTTACTTCGGTCATGATAGCCCTGTTCGGCAGTGTGAATTGGCCTATCATAGTCCTCATCTGGTCGATCATACCGTTGCTCAACTTTTTCAATTTTCTCCGTGTCCCCCTTGCTCCCCAGGTTCCGGACGAACACCGGACCTCGACAAGGACACTACTGGCTTCCCCATTCTTCATGTTGGTGGTGATTGGAATAGCACTGGGGGGTGCTGCGGAAGTATCGATGTCCCAATGGACATCGGCATACGCCGAGACTACACTTGGACTTTCGAAGACTACGGGTGACCTGTTGGGCCTTTGCCTGTTCGCCGCCTTGCTCGGAACGGGAAGGATGCTCTATGGCAAATATGGAAAGAATATCGATGTGTGGCACGTCATGTTCTGGGGATCGTTCTTCGCCGCGGGTTGTTATCTTGTGGCGGCACTCTCCCCGATACCGTGGATTTCGCTGGTAGCGTGTGCCGGTTGCGGGCTTGGTGTTGCGCTCCTGTGGCCAGGTTCGGTCGTCAACGCAGCCCATCGCTTTCCTTTTGCCGGTGCATCGATGTTTGCGATCCTTGCTGCGGGAGGAGATACCGGAGCTGCTGTCGGACCTTGGTTGCTCGGACTCATAGCGGACTTTGTACCCGCGTCGGCCACCCTCTCCCCATTGCGTGTGGGAATGCTGGCAGGAACCGCATATCCGCTTGCCATGCTTGCATGCCTTGGTGTCATCCGGATACTCGGGAAACGAAATCAGGAAGCCAAGGGTGTGGGAGTTGGAACCAAGGGGTCTGAACCACCATTGTCATCGTCATGAGAATCGCTACCCATATGCGCAGCAATGAACTGCAACCGGGACAGGGAACGCATAACCGCATCCGCAATCGGTAGCGTAGCGGCAAGCGGCTCCAAAGCCGAAAATTGAACGGACAGTTTCCGCATGGTCGTGACAACGGCGGCACCAGTGCCAAAATCCTTGGCATCCAATAGGACAGGGGATTGGACATCGGTGTTGTATTTGCATTTGCGGAAGATCGGGTTCCCGAATTTGTCCTCCGAGGGACAGGCTCCGAACAGACGGCAGATCATACCTCGGACGGGATACACGGTGCAGTGGTACGGTGAGTCGGGATTATAGAGCGGACACGTACCGCTAGAGGCTTCGTATGCATCGAGTCTTGCAAGCACCGAAGGGTCTTGTTTCACGAAAAGCAGGTACGCGCCTATCATGGAGGCTTCCAGCTCGGTCAGCTCGGGAACAAAGTGCTCACAACAAGTGCCGCACCCCGGAGGACACGCCACGCCATACGTCTGCTGGAAGCTTGTAGTTTCTTTTTCAATAAGTAGATATAAATCCAATAGCGAACGCCATTGGCTGGATACAGAAAACTCGGAAAATCGATCGCAGAGCGAATAGAGAGCTTCCATCATCACCCCACTCCTTGGAGGTTGGAGGCAATGTATAGGAAACCCGGCGCACAGTCAATCCTCCCGGACGCGCCCCTTGCGACGATTGGAACGCCGTTGCTTTTCCCGACGTTTCCTTGCCGATTCCAAATGCCGTTCGGCACGTTTCCTCGATCGCTTGTCGCTCAATATGTAGGTGCTTCCAAACCCCGCGACAAGGCCTATTCCAATGATCCAATACATCATGAACGGATTCCCCGCGAAGGGAAGCTTCAGGTTCATGCCATAATACCCGACGAGAAAGGTTGGAAACATGAATGCAATCGAAATAACCGTAAGTCTTCGCATGATTATGCTGAGATTGTTGGAGATGACCGAGGCGAAGGCATCCATGGTCCCGGTGAGAATCGACGAGTAGATGTTGGACATCTCGATAGCTTGCTTGTTGTCGATGATGATATCTTCCAGGAATTCCCGCTCCTCTTCTGTGTTCACGCGGAAATACGGAGATTTCTGCAATTTTTCCAAGAGGATTTCATTGGTCGTGAGACTGGTGGTGAAGTACACGAGTGATTTCTGAATGGAGAGCAATTGGATAAGTTCGTCATTTCGGACGGATTTATGCAATTCTTCTTCAATCAGGTTCTTCTGCCTGTTCAGGTATTTCAACAGCCGGATAAAGACCATGGCCGCCCGCCCCATGAGACTGATGACAAATCCTTCCTGCGTCTGTACCGGGTACTGCCTGAACCGGTTGCGCGCGAAGTCCTCGAGTATCACGCTATCGCTCTGGCAAATGGTGATGATGGTGTCCTTCATCATGACTATGCCGAGCGGAACGCAATATTGGTTGATGCCATGGCTATCATCCGCGAAAGCCGGAAGCCTCACGATAAGGGCAACGTAGTCATCTTCCTTTTCTATCCGGGATTGTTCGTCCAAGTCCATGATGTCCGCAAGAAGCTCGGAGCTGATGCCGTAGTCTTCCTGCAATTCAGTAATATCGTCACGTGTAATCTCTCGGGCATCGATCCAAGTGTACCCGCCTGAAGATACATTGTCACCTGGAATTCTGCTGGCAATATCGTTTCGGATTGTGATCATGGTTCCTCCTCGGCAGTCCCCGGGAACCAACAGCCCTGGTAGGGCTGGAACTAAATGTCGACTTGGTTCGGGAGGATCGCTGAAATGTATTTTTTTAATGGGCGATAGCGTATACTCCCGCCATCGTCTGAAGTAGACATAGCATCCTCCTTGTATGAAAAGAATCCATCGCCATATCGGCAATGCCCGAGACGTAAAAATGATACCACATAGCGGTCATGTGATAAAGGGGGATTGGAAAGTTTTACCGGAGATATTGCGGTAAACCGATGCAGATGATACAAATTGATTTGTATGGTACTTTTTTGACCTTGGAGGACACAATGACCAGAAATGAAGCTCTTCAGTTGTATCGGCAATACAACACCTCGGACAGTCTCTACAAGCATGCATTGTCCGTGGAGTCTGTCATGCGCCGCTTTGCCCGGGAAATGGGACATGATGTGGAATTTTGGGGCATTGTAGGGCTTCTTCACGATATCGATTACGAGCAGTATCCCGACGAACACTGCAAGAAGGCTCCCGAACTCCTCTCGGCCGCCGGAGCATCCGACGATATCATCCATGCGGTCGTATCCCATGGATGGACTTTGTGCAGCGATGTGGAACCGGTACATCCCATGGAAAAAGTCCTGTTCACCATCGATGAACTGACCGGATTGGTCACAGCCACGGCTCTCATGCGTCCTTCGAAAAGCCTCATGGACCTGGAAGTGAAATCGGTGAAGAAGAAGTGGAAGACCAAGGGTTTCTCGGTTGGGGTGAATAGGGAACTGATTGCCCAGGGAGCACAGATGGTGGGTATGGAACTCGACCAGGTCATACAGCTTACGATCGAAGGCATGCGCGAAATCGCACCGGAATTGGACCTGGCCTAGACAACATGAACTAGTGGTTGGCTTTGGAACAGGTCACTGGGGTCTGTCCAATGTCTCCATCCGCAATATTCCCTTCTTGTTCATGATGATACGATAATGGTGGATATCGTTGATGTTCTGTTTCTTGGATGTCTCGGTGATCACCAGATGGACATGGTATACCCTATCGCTGTTCTGCTGTTCAAAGTCACCATCACCGGAGGCCACATACATGACATCGTTCGGGTCGTCCATTTCCTTCAGCCAATCGTCGATCCGGATGCGTGTGATGACAGTGATCGCATTGATCCAAGGCCCGATTGTCCTATCCTTCTCGGTCTTGAAAATCTTGACGAAACGGGTGTAGTGGACGACGTCCTCTTGGGGCAACATGTCTTGGAACGGATTCCCATCCTCAAGACGCTTGTCCTGTATTTCAGGCGGCATGTCGGAAGCCTTCTTTATGTGTATGACCACTTTCGTCCTACTCAACCTCTTGCCGGTACGAGGAGAAATGAAGGAGGATATCTGATCGGCAAGCAGGCGCGGAACGACACGCGAGAACAACGCCCGCAACCCCTCCTTGATCCTATCCTTGAACACATAGGCAAGAATCACCAGCAACGCCCATTGCATGCTGTTCTTCAAGAAAAAGGTTTCGGCGAATATGGCGGCCAGCGTTGGCCGTTCCCGCCAGGACTCCAGCGACCCGTTGGGGAGCCTTCGAGTGGACAGGGGTAAGGTATAGCACCGACTGGGTCCATTTCTTGAGTACTCCCGACCGGTAGGCGACAGCTTCGGTCGAATACCGGTTGCCCTTGCTGACGACCGATTCGTATTTCTGTTCGCGACGATACCCGAGTTCTGCCCGCGAATGACGCAACAGGTTGTATGCGGACTCCTGCAACTCACCGAACAACGGTTCCAACGAAAGGTACATTTCAAGGCTGGTGCTTTCCACCACCAGGCTGATCGCCTCATCGGCCCACTCGAAAGCGGTCACCATACGGTTCCCGGTGGGATAATGCACCCGCATCATTTTCAATAGTGCCCGGAACCGTTCCATGGCATATCCGGTTTCCTTGTACCAATCTTGGAGCAATCCTCTGAGCTCGTCCAGCTTGTTCTCCTTGGCCAGTTCCCTGCATTCGGACAAGATGATTCCAGATTCATGTCGAAACGAGTTGGACAGCGTCTGCAACTCATGCATGAAAATCGTATCGGCGACGTCACCCGACCGTTCGACACGTTGTTGGGTATATGATTCCAGCAATACCAATGGACTCGTCCTGTTTCCCTTGTCCAACAACTCGTCCAAGGTGATTTCCGGTGAGCTGTAGCGGGCATGGGCCTGGAATTTTCTCAACATCGCTTCATCTGAGATGAAACCAGCAGAGACATGCAATTGGGCGGGAGTGAAGATATAATAATTCACATCCCTGTCATACGAGGTATGCTCCGATATGGGATAGGTGATTTTTGTCTCGAGGTGCCTGCTGGAATGTACACGAACATCGATCATCCGACTTCTCCACTCATAAACGCCTATTCTACGCCAACCCAACGGGAAAAGCAAGTTTTGGTGAAAAAACTGTGCGCGATGCATGCGTCTCTTGAAGAATCTCTGTTTGACAGGTGCAGAATTGTCATCCATAATGGCCTCAGGAGGCCTGATGGCAATATATTTGTCCACCATGACCGACAGTCAGTTCACAGCGGCGCATATGGTCCGGGGTAACAAAGCCGGGCTCCCGTATGGTTGCCATAGCTCACATACCACCATGATGTTACCAGAGCACACTACCCGAGCATACCCGACAAGGAGGATGTATGGACATTTTGTACAGGATTGAACGATTCGAAGAAGATTACGCAGTTTGCAATGCAACGGATGATCGAACCGTCAACATTCCGTTTGAGGATATCCCTGTGGATTCGGTCGCAGGTGACCAATTGATATATGTCGATGGAGTCTATCAGAAAGTAGATTGAAAGGTATCAATACCCCTTGATGATCTCCACGATATGTTTCAGTGCTTTCCATGCCTCGGGAATAGGAAAAAGCGGAAAATCGTGGTTCATCTTTGGATACTCTTGATAATCGATCTTAACGCCATTTCTCTTGCATAGCAGCAACAACTTCCGTGCATCGGCAAGGAAAAGCTCATGGGTGCCGATAAACAGCGACAATGGCGGAAGCCCTACGAGCGGACCGTTGATGGGACTTACCATCCAATGGTTGGGGTCCCCGTTTCCAGCCCACGCTTGCCCCATTATTTGCAGATGGCGCCTGTCCAGCATGGGATCCTTCGTTTCGAGTGCATCTATATCGGCATTCCGCAAGGTGATGTCCAACCATGGGGAAATGAGGATGGTTGCCTTGGGTATGGGCAGATTCGACAATGCTATCTGCTGCGACAAGACCAAAGCCAAACCTCCCCCCGCAGAATCACCCATGATAACGATGTTCCTTGCTTTCGATCCTTCCAGCATCTTCCGATAGAGTTCGAGCAACCGGTCGGTCGTCTCCTCGAATGTGTGCACCGGAGCTTTGGGATAGAGGGGAACGGTGATGATCGCCCTGCACACATTGTTGATCCTGTCGAGAAATAGCCAATGGGGAAGAATCGGTTGTTCGACATACGCTCCCCCGTGCAGATAGAGTATCCTCAGGTTTGTCGTGCCGCTGCGTTCCTGCAGGACAACGCAATCGAGATCGGCGATCACCTTGCGTTCGATAACGCCAAGCAGCTTCAAGGGAGCCGGCATGATATAGGGTTTTTCATTCACCACACCTTGTTGCGTTAAGAATTGATGGGGATCCTCGTTCGCATGGAACCAACCCTTCTTCAACCTCAGATGCAGCAATTGCTCGCTTGTCCAACTCCGGAAACTCCGCTTTTCCTTTCTGGTAATGTACCAGGCGGCACCTGAGGAAGTTATCATGAGTAGCAAGAAGATGATAAATGCCATTGGTTCACAGTACACGTTCGTCCACAGGGGTGTCAAAAGAATTCGTGTCCCCTAGATATCTGATTCGGCACGAACACCGCTACCCACCACGAGCACCGCTTGCCTGCCGCACGTGGCATAGGTAGATTGGAATCATGGGAACGATACTGTTCGGAACCTGTTCTTGGAAATATCCTTCGTGGCTGGATCTGGTCTATTCACACATCGACCAGGACAGTTTTTTGGCGGAGTATGCCCAACACTATGAAATGGTGGAGATAGACCAATGGTTCTGGTCGTTGGGCAGACGGAGTGCGGGCCTGCCAAAACACGAGACAGTCGTGGAATATGGTGCGGCTACCCCGGAAAACTTCAAATTCACCATCAAATGTCCCAATGCACTTACCCGACCTTTCCATGACAAGGATTCGCAGGGAACCATGCTACCAAACGAATTTTTTCTCGATCCGTCACTCATGCATGCGTTTATCGCCTCGTTGGAACCGATACGGTCGAAGATCGGCTTGCTCATGTTCCAGTTCGGATACCTGAACAAACGAAGCATGGAAAGCCAGGGGCTGTTCATGGCCAGGTTGGATCGCTTCTTCCAGGAGCTTCCACCAGAGCTCCCCTATGCGATCGAGCTGCGCAATCCCGCATGGCTTCATGGCGATTGGTTCACCTGGTTATCTGACCGTCACATCGCACCGGTACTGATCCAAGGATATTGGATGGACGATATTTCCCAGACTATCGAACGGTATGAACAACTGTTTGGCGAGACAGTGAGTATCCGTCTGCATGGAGAGGACCGGGAAGAGATGGAAATCGACTCGGGTGGCCAGTGGAACCGGATAATCAATCCCCGTGACAGGGAATTGGCAACTATAGCGCTCTCGGTCACCACCATGGCCGAACGGGGAAGAACCGTGTTTGTCCAAGTCAACAACCACTACGAAGGTTCTGCCCCGCTTACCATAGAACGGTTGCGGGCATTGATGCGCTGAAGCCAGCGACCTGTACCGGCATACGCTTGTGTCCGGGCTTGGAGCGGATGGTACAGATCAGGGCAACACACGGAAGGCGGGAACCGGACGTTTGTCCGAAGCACGGAACCCCTCCGCATATCTGCAGCCGCACTGCATCCCCCGATATTCGGCCAACACCTCCATCCCATGGAGTATGTGCAAACCGCTGCTCTTACGTAGATATTCGATTTGGCTCACGTGGCAAGCCAATGCCTCCCCTTTCTTCTCGAACGTTGATGTGATATCCACGAATTCGGTTGGAATGAACAGTCCGCCACCGACCTTGTCCATATGATAGAGGACACAGGGGGCATCGAGTGCGGGGCTTTCCGTTTTGATATGGGCAAGATTCGCTTGGACCATGCAATAGAAGACCAGTTCCTCGGTAGCGACATGATCCGGATGGTAATCGTCAACATCGTGGGTGATTATCACATCCGGGCGTACCGACCGTATCAATTCGGTCATACGAAGGCGAAGACTCTTGTCGGTCTGATCGAGCGTCATATCGTCCACATCCAACGTGCAGTACGAGGCTCCAATGGTCTGGGATGCCTTCGCACCCTCCGCCATCCTGATCATACGCAACTGTTCGGGCCCGATCCCGAAATGACCTTGGTTTCCATTGGTAACCGAACAGACCACCACAGAATCGCCCCGTTCGACACATCTGGCCAAGGTTCCGAAGCAACATATCTCCACATCGTCGGGATGTGCTCCGATAGCAAGAATCTTCATAGTATCTCCTCCACCGTTTGTCGGAACAGGTTATTTCGTCATAATTATCATACCATGGATGCAAGGTCTCTGCTATGATGATCCTATGACAACAATCATGCTCGCCCTCTTCCTTATTGCCCTCACCGGTGCATTCCTGCAAACGAATATCGGTTTCGGCTTTCCGGTGCTCGCCATGATATTCCTCCCAGCGCTTTTTCCATTCTCGACTGCCGTCGCACTCTGCCAGGTAATCGCGATGGCCAGCACTATCTACCTTACCATCATCTACTTCAAGCATATCGATTGGAAGACATTGCTGCCGCTTCTGATAGTGTCCCTAGCTTTCGGGATTCTTGTCACATTGGTCTCGATCGAAATGGACCAGAGCAGCCTGCAGATAATCCTTGGCGCGGCATTGATTGCCATAAGTATCTTCACCGTCCGGTACAGCGAGCGAATCACTGTCCACCCGACAGTGACAACCGGGGCAATCATGGGTGTGGTTGCCGGCACCGGAAACGGACTGTTCGGAATCGGCGGCCCCCCGGTAGCGATATACCTTCTGAGTGCACAAAAATCCAAGGAACGCTATCTTGCGACTATCCAGTGCTACTTCCTGCTCTCGAATATCAGC
>Ga0209212_1009488_pt1 | contig 10147 bp, 8 predicted proteins | sample RifGroC2_FD_183996 | JGI IMG/M metagenome (GOLD analysis project Ga0209212, IMG submission 183996) | Groundwater microbial communities from Rifle, Colorado, USA - Groundwater C2 (SPAdes) (version 2) | ecosystem: Environmental > Aquatic > Deep subsurface > Groundwater | place: Rifle, Colorado... | reverse complement strand
TATCTTTCATAGTTATGTGTACCCAAGTATATTTTAAAATTAACAATTGTCAAGTATAATTAGGAAAGATATGTCAGGACATTCGAAGTGGGCTAATATTAAGAGAAAAAAGCAAAATGAGCTTTTTGAATTAAATATTTTTTTCCATGGTAAAAGTTAATTTATGTCAAGTACGTTATTTGCTAAGCTTAAATAAAGAACATTAATTCAATTAATATGAAGCCATAATGTTATACGCTTATTATGACACTTGAGTATGCATACGGGAAAAAACGACACAATCCAAAGGTAACAGTTATTGAAGGGTTAGTTCGGAAAGAATTGTTACGCGCAGAAGAAGTACAAGCCGTAGAAGTATTATCTTCCGTTCGGAGAATAGCAGGAATTTTTTATGCTGGGAACGTAATTGAAATGTTAAATGACTCCAAGAGATTTAACACGACGCTTGAAGATGTTTCTACTGATCTCGATTCATTCAGAAGTATTTCAGTTAGCGCCGAAGATGTTCAAAAAGGCTTATCGTTCTGGCAGGGAATCATTTCTTCTCACTACGATTATATTGAGTTATTTTTACAAAGCGCGTATACAAATTCGCTTAATACTGAAGAAATACGTGAGGTGTTGCAACTTTATGTTGAAGATCAAATTTTTAGATTAATTCCACTCCCTCTGGATAATCCTTCATTGCTAGCAGATACAATCATAGATGAAATTAAAAAGCGATTTTCCTTTCAAGGTTTTCGTTATGCGATTTTAAATTCCTTTGAAAAGGTTCATCCGAAAAACACCGTATCAATTGACCAAAAAAACCACCATGACGACGAAAATCACATTGAACGTTTAGTAACGCCTGAAGGCCAACAAACGGTTGATGATTTTCTTCTAGAGAACTTCAGTAGACTTTCTAGACAACAGAGAGAAATAATACTACTATATCTTGACGGATTTTCTGAACAGGAGATGAAAGAAGACTATGGATATACAACAGCGGAGATAGAACAATTAAGAGCAATTATCTCACAACAATTTTTAGTAAAAGATCCGCAAAGTACTACCATGCCAGAAAATATTGAGACTGAAAACCCGATTACAGTTGAAGCAGCGGAAAAGGAGTTCTTTACTGTTGCTAGACAGAATTCTCTTGATAGAATCATATCTCTCCTATGCAACATAGATGATTACGGGCTCTACGCATTCTTGAGCAGGTTTGGATATATGGGGAATAGAGACTATCAAGAATATGCCGCGTCGTGGGGAAGCTCGCAAACGACGTACAAAAATGATTATATTCGTGCACTCAATAAGATTGTCTCTCTTCTTTCAAAACCCCTCGAACAAATAATAGATTCCTCTATTCCACTACTAGAATTGGTCTTAAACTTACAGAGTCAAAAAGTGACACATGTTACCGATCGTCCAAAGAGGCTCGCTTATTCAAGCCGAAGAATTATGTTCAGTAAAACAAACGCGCTTGGAGACCCAACGTACCGTTCGAAATTAACAGACAGACAAATAGAAGTCACGAGATTAATGTCAGAAAGAATAGGAAACGTATTTGTCTATAGCGCCACTGATATAGCAGATCAGTTAGGCATAAGCGAGTCAAGTATAAGCTTAATCTTCGCTAGTGCGTATCTGATATTTAAAAATCCCGACACACAAAGATTAATTGGAAGAGATGGAAAGCCACTTCGATCTCATCAGCAAAAAACGCTCATTCTTTTTAGGAAAAATGGTTTGACACCTTTCCAATCTGCGAATTTATCTCCCGTGCAAAAGATAGTATTTGATATGAGTACTGATGCTGACGAAATGGGGAGATATAAAACGATAGAAAATGAAGTAATGGGTACTGCAGGATTACATCGGGAAACATTCGCAAAATTTGCAAAGAGAATAGTAAGAAACCTCGAAGATGTTTCAACAATAATAACTTTTAAACAAGCGTTAGATTTTGCGCTAGAACATCGAGAACGATATTCTGAAAGAGAATTTCTTGCGATACAGAAAGCGAGAGAAATGATTGAAAATGGTATTCCGTTGAGAAATCAAACGGGACCCGGAATAAGTTACAAAAATTTAGCAATTGCAACAGGAATAAGCAGAGAAGACTGGAAGCGTCTTAGCCGAGGAAAGATTGATATTCGAGCATTTGATAGGCAGAAGCGAATTAATTCTTCCCGAGTGCTTTCTACCGAAAAATATGCTTTGTTATCACCGAGTCAAAAAGAACTTATTGCAATAACACGGTCAGGTTTGACAAATATTCAATTAGCTAGTCTTTCGAGCTATCAAAGAAAAGCTTTGGACGCATTGACTACTCCAGATGAAAATGGCTGGTATGTATCGATGACAACCGCAATGAGAAAAATCACGCGGTCTGATAAACGGGATAGTTTTTCAAAAACTGTCCAAAGAATCATAGAAGGTCTAGTAAATACTTCAGCTGTCGAAGAATTACAACAAGCATTGACTTATGCCATAAGCAACCCGAGGCAGTTTTCAGAAAATGAACTCAGAGCAATACAGATAGCACGAGAAATGATTGAACGAGGAATGCCAATAATGAGCAGAAAAAGAAATTCGATAAGTTATAAGACACTATCTGAAACAACAGGGATGAACTACACAACTTGTAGTCATTTTTTTAGAAGAAAAATAATAAATTATTATCAAAAAGCGCTACCAAAAAAATAATTAGTTTATTCAGTATAATTAGGAAAGATATGTCAGGACATTCGAAGTGGGCTAATATTAAGAGAAAAAAGCAAGCCAATGATCTGGTTAAAGGTAATGTTTTCGCCAAGATGTCTCATTTGATTGCTTTGGCAGTATTTGAAGGTGGGGGAATGATTGAGCCGGAAAATAATATCAAGCTTCGTTTGGCGATTGATAAAGCAAAAGCCGTCAATATGCCTAAGGAAAATATCAAACGGGCAATTGAAAAAGGATCTGGACCGAATCAAACGATGCTAAAAGAGATTATCTATGAAGGTTTTGGCCCGTACGGCGTTTTTTTGCTAATTTTATCTACAACTGATAATTCGAATCGTACTTCCTCAGAGATCAGAAATATGTTGGAGAAAAATTCCGGTAAACTTGGTACTCCCGGTTCAGTCTCATATCTTTTCAAAAAATGTGCTTTTGTCAGTTTTATGAAAACAGAAGTAAATGAAGAAGCGGTTTTTAAAATAGGAGAAGAATTACAGGCCTTTGATATTAATGAAGATAGCAGTCATTTTTTTGTTTTTTTCCCTTTTAGTAATTTTGGCTTATTAAAAACCCATTTAAGTAATATAAAGTATGATTTAGCTGAAATTGATTATTTGCCGACTATGCCAGTAGTTCTGGATTTTCCTAAAGAAAAAAGAGTTTTAGATATTGTCGAAGCCTTAGAAAGCTTAGATGATATTCAGCGGGTTTATACAAATTTGGGTTAATTATATTATGTTTAGCATTAAAGCATTGAGACAATTTTTTGAGAAAAAAGCCAGTAAGATCGACAAAAGACTTCGTCTAGTCATCTCTGTTTTAGTTTTAGGCTTATTAATGCTTGTTTCTACCTTTTTTAACTTTGATAAAGTGTTTTTTTTCTTGCCAATTTTTATGATTGCTACTTATTTTTTAAGCTATTTTTCATTACTTGAAGGAATAAAAAAGATTGGTTGGTTTGGCCTTTTTTTGATGCCGGAGTTAATAACCTTGTTCTTTTATCTATTTTATTTTCTTTTTCCAGGCCGCTGGTTAACCCGTTTACCATTTATTTTTATTTATGAAGTATCAGTCTACGCAGTTTTGCTTTGTGCCAATATTTTCAATGTGGGAGTAGAGAAGAACTTACAACTTTACCGGGCCGCTTTTTCTATTAATTTTTTTTATCAGGCCTTAGTTTCATTTTTATTTTACAATGTTCTATTTTCTTTCAAATATAATTTTTTTATTAATATAATTGGGGCGGGGATAAGCTCTTTTTTATTGAGCCTTCAGTTATTTTGGTCAATCAAACTCAATAGATACCTAGAAAAAGATGTCCTTATTTATTCATTATTTATGGCTCTTTTAATGTCAGAAATAGGTTTGCTGATTTCTTTCGTCCCCTTAAGAATTCCTGTCTATGCATTATTTTTAACAGCCACTTATTACAGCCTAACGGGAATAATCTGTCATTATATTGATCAGAAATTATTTAAAGGAACGATCAGAGAGTATGTGAGCGTGTGGGTTTTTGTTATGATCATTACTTTATTATCTTTAAGTTGGTAAAAAAAGGTAGGAAGAAAGTAGAGGATAGAGGAGTGGTATAGTTTACGAACGTGAATAAATATCCTATAGTATTTATGTGGATAATGTTATAAAATAGAGGCTAAATTCATTATTTAGATTATAATTACGCGCTAAATATGATTAGATCTTCATTCTCTTTTGTCAGATAGACGCTATCTCTGATACTTATAGCTTCAAAAACAATAGTTTAGGACTATAAGACAGGCTAAATATTTATATAACTATTTATAGTTCAGAGAAGAGGTATGCTTCAACAATTATATGTTAATAAAACCGTTAACAGGTTAAAGAGTTACCGAGTTAATCAAGACTAATTTTAAGGAGGGTAGCGACCTTTGTTCCCTAAAAGATATTTACAAAATATACCAGTAAACCATTAGGGTGAATTAATAGAGACATATTGCCGGAGAAAAGGACATATATAACGTCGTAAATTATATCTTTTACGACGTTAACCACGACTGGAAGAAGAGGGGTGGTACGTTGATATCACAATCTAAATTGACAATAATTATTTTATTATTATTAAATTAATTTTTAATTAATTGATAATTAATCCCCAATTATTCCCTTTTCTACCTTTTGGCTCTTGGCTTGATTTTGCAAGTATGAATCCCCTATTAAATATAATAGTTTTAATTGTTATAAAGGCCTAAATATAATAATTAATTATTTTTTACGTGGGGCTTCCCTACTTTTTTCGACCGGGAGGAGCATTTTAAATTAAAAAAACCTAAGAATTTCGTTTTTTAACCTCGGATAGCAGGAAATGATATCGTACGCCAGTTTGGGGTTGTTAAGATCAAAGTTAACTGGACGACCTTTGAAGTCAAACATTACGCCGCCGGCTTCTTCGACGATCAATTTAGCGGCGGAAATATCCCAAATAAATGTGTGACCGTTGCTGACGATGTTAAAGACATTTTCCGCTAACAAACAATTACTTAAGGTCATACAAGATAAAGATCGAAATCCGGATATGTAGGGAAAGATATTTTGATAACTTTTAAACAGTTGAGGATATTTATTTGGCCTTGAACTAATAGTCCCGGCTAAAAGACATTGTTTTAAAGGTTTGTAGATAATTTTGAGAAGCTGGTTATTCTTATAAGCGCCTTGATTTTTTTGAGCATAATAAAAGTCTTTAGTAGTTGGACGATAAATTAAACCGGCAGTCAAAATACCATCATAGAAATAAGCAATAGAGATAGCAAAAAAATCAAATCCTGAGGCAAAGTTTGTTGTTCCGTCCAAAGGATCAATAACAAAAAGATGCTTTTTATTATTTCCGACTGACAGATTTTCTTCACCGATAAAACCAATCTCAGATTCTCTGATACCTTTTTTAACTAAAAGTTTAGTAATTGTTTCTTTAATAATCTTTTGGCTTTCAACATCGGCTATAGTATAAAAGTCCTTGTGGGAAGTCTTATAGTTTAGAGTCAGGTTCTTCTTATAGTAATTTAGGAGGATAGTTCCAGCCTCAGTTGCGGCTTTTTTTAAAACATTTATCATATTGGTATTATAAGCTTTGACCAATCCTTTTGCAAAGCATGGTCTATCACAGTTTCAGTTGATTATCTTTTCTTGATTTTTGATTCAATTATGGGTATATTATTATTAGTTTTAACAATCGTTTTTGAACAGAAAACCTTATGATACCTAAAGAACAGTTTTGGCAAATTAATTCTACTATTCTCATTACGACAGCGGTTATGATTATGATGGGGGCGATTCTTTATATTGCCTACAAACTATCGAAGAAATAACTTTTTGTAGCTGATATAATCTTCTTATGGCTATTCTTCAGGTAAAAAATCTGACAAAAAAATTTGGTCCGCCAGCTGGCGGATTTACCGCAGTTGATAATATTTCTTTTGATTTGAAGGAAGGAGAAATATTGGGTTTACTTGGCCCAAACGGCGCCGGAAAAACAACAACAATTGATATATTGCTGGGTTTGACTAAACCAACAACAGGTAAAGTCGAAATGTTTGGCCTGCCGTTTGAGGCAAACAGAGAGAAGATATTAAAACAGATGAATTTTTCAGCCGCCTATGTCAATTTACCTTGGAGACTTAAAGTTTGGGAAAACTTATATACTTTTGGTCGACTTTATGAAGTAGAAGATTATAAGGAAAAAATAGAAATATTAATAAAAGAATAATTTAACTGATAGTCTATCCTCTGGTCAACTGACAAGGCTTTATCTTTGTAAAGCTTTTGTCAACAATCCGCGTCTTTTATTATTGGATGAACCGACGGCCTTTTTAGATCCAGATATTTCCGATTTAGTGAGAAAGTATATTCTTAATAAAGTTAAGACAGAGAAAACTTCAGTTCTTTTCACTTCTCATAATATGGCGGAAGTGACCGAAATATGTGATAGAGTAATTTTCCTCAACAAGGGAAAAATAGTTGCTGAAGATACACCAACAGGATTAACAAAGAGAATAAAATTCTGTAGAGTAAGATTATTTTTTGACTCAAATATTAATAAGGTAGAATTATTATTGAAAAACTATCAATATGTTTTTTCTTTTGCCGGAAAAGAAATACTCCTTAATATAGAAGAGGAAAAAGTGGGACAATTTTTAGGTAGGTTGTCTTTAGCAAAACTTAAATATTCTCAAATAACTATAGAAAAACCGACCCTTGAAGATTATTTCTTAAAAGTTATTAGGAATAAAAATGAGAATTAAACGTGTAGCTGCTGTTGTCATTAGGCATTTATATATCTGGCCAAGGTCACCGGAAAGGTTTATGTGGACTTTCGGTTGGCCATTTTTTGGACTTCTTATTTGGGGGCTAACGATTTCTTTTCTTCAAAATAATTCCTCAAGTAACTTTTCTTTTATAACCATGATTATTGGGGGTGTAGTTTTTTGGGAAATAATTGTTCAGCCGCAGAGGGAAATTTCGATTAATTTTATTGACGAGATGTGGAATAAAAATATCTTGAATCTTTTTGCATCGCCATTAACAAAAGCAGAATATTTAACAGCCCTTGTAATTATTGGGATTATAAAAATGTTTATCACAGTAATTAGTTTAACAATAGGATCGATCATATTATATAAATTCAATATTTTTGCCTCCTTTGGTTTACATATTCCAATTTTATTTATTAATTTGATTATATTCGGTATTACTTTAGGATTATTTGTCAACAGTCTTATCCTTCGTTTTGGTATTTCAGTGCAAGAAATAGCCTGGGCAATTGTTGCTATTGTCCAACCTTTTGCATGCGTTTTATACCCCCTTTCTTCTTTGCCTGTTTGGGTACAAAGAATAAGTGTTATTTTGCCACCAACATATGTATTTGAAGAAATGAGAAGAATTTTGTTTAGTAACAAAATTGAAATTAATAATCTTTTATTTGCTTTTGTTTTAAATATATTATATTTAGCGTTAACAATTTGGTTTTTTTCAGCGATGTTTGAAAAGGCCCGGGAACATGGAAGATTGGTAAAGTTGAATTAAACCCCTTTCAAAGAAAGCTTGGTTGAGGATGCTTGAGTTAAGATATTGGAATCAAAAGTATAGGTAATCTGTTTTTTCTTCTGATATTTTTCTTCGGCAAAACCGATCAGTTTTTCCAATAACTTTTCAAAAGGAATTCCGGATCTTTTCCAAAGATGGTGATATAAAGTTCCGGGTAAAGTATTAACTTCGTTGGCAAACCATTTTTTCGTAGTTCTATCGTAAAGAAAATCAACCCTGGCAATGCCAGAGCAACCCAGTATGAGGTAAGCTTTGACGGCCGCGTTTTGAATTTCTTTAGTAGTTTTTGTGTCCAATCTAGCGGGAATAATAATACTTTTAGTGGCTTTGCCGGTCTGGGCTCCGCCGCCTTTTAGATATTTATCTTCATAAGAAAAAAATCCACTAGAAAAAATTGATTCCTGAAGCAGGGATGGCTGCGGATCGTCGTTACCGATTAAGCAACAAGTGACATCCATTAGATTTTCTATGGCTTTTTCCACGACCACTTTTTCATCGTAATGAAGCGCCACTTCTATAGCAAATTCCAAATCTTTCTGATTTTTTGCCTTAGAGATTCCAATCGATGAGCCCAGGCGGGCCGGTTTGATAATCACCGGCCAGTTTAAAGACTTGATCTGCCGAAGAATGCCTTTCTTATTTATCCGCCACTCTTCTAAATTAAAATAAACAAAATCAACCGTGGGAATGTTGTTAGCTTTATAAATCATTTTGGTCAATACTTTATCCATTGTGAGAGCCGATGATGTCACATCACAGCCAACGTAGGGAACGTTTAACATTTCACATAGTCCCTGGAAGGTTCCGTCTTCCCCGTTTTGTCCGTGAAAAGCCGGGAAGACAATGTCAAAGACGACATTGCTTTTTAAAAATCCTGATTGTTTGACGATTTTTCCTGAAGATCTATTAAAGTCGATATTAAATGATGAAAGTTTTTTATCTAAATCGGTTTGGTTTTGGGTAAAAAATTTTATTGACGCAAGCTTTGGATCGGAATACCATTTGCCTTTTTTGTCAATATAAACAGGAATGACATTATAGCCGCATTTTTTTAATCCGGAAATAATCAGTTGTCCGGTGATGATGGAGACATCATGCTCGGGAGATCTACTACCGAAAAAGACTCCGACTGTTTTCATAGTACCATTATACTATACATAATTATCCGGCCAGTCGTTCTGGAATAGAACAACGTCGCCAGATTTTATAATATTATTAAGATTATTTTGGGCTTCCATCATCGAGTCACACATAAGAATATTTTTTCGGTTAAAACCAGTTTTAATTAGGCCTTCTTCGATATCAGGAGTCACCGAATTTTTAATTAGAATGACTAAATCTACGACGTCGTTTAATCTTTTTCCTATCCTCTGGTGGACTTCTCTGCTTTTATCCCCCATTTCGACCAACCCTGGGGTGATAAAGATTTTTCTTCTTTTTTTAAATAAGAATAAAGTTTTAATGGCTTCCTCTACCCCATCGGGATTACCGTTATAACTATCGTCAATGACAAGAATATTTTTTTCACTATTTAAAATTGGCTGGAGTCGATGAGCGGGTGTCTTTATCTTTTTTAAACCAGTTTCAATTTCTTGGTGGTTTAAACCAAGTTTTTTTGCCAAGTAAATAACCCCGTCAATCTTGTCTAAATTATATTGACCCAATAGAGGAAAAAATATTTTTTGGTAGACAAATCCAGGTGCGTCTTCATTAAACTCAATTTTTCCTTTAGCCTGGTATAAATAGATTTCTTGACGAGCAACAAATTTTTTGTAGTGATTTTTTATCAGTTTATCTTTGCCGTTTAAAAGAAGCATTCCGTTTGGTTTCATATTTTGAGCAATTTCAAAAATAGTTTTAATACTGTTATTAATTGACTTTAATCTTTCGAGATGAGCTTCATTAATTCCCGTGATTACACCAATTTGAGGAGGAGCAATTGAACAGATATTTTTAATATCACCCGGATAATATTCCCCCATCTCAACAACAAAGATTTCTGTTTTTTCATTTACTTGGCTTAGAATTGTTCTGGCAATTCCAATCGGAGTATTGACGCTTTCGGGAGTTTTAACAATCTGATATTTTTCTGATAAAACGGTTGTAATTAAGTCTTTTATTCCGGTTTTACCATAACTTCCGGCAATACCGATTATTTTCAGATTCTTCAACTTTTTTATTTTATTTTTAGCCAGAAAAACAAACAATTCTTTAACAAATGTATCAATAGGAAGAAGTAAAGTATCGATTATGATCAAAAAAATATAACTGAAATATAATCCTAAGGCGTAGATTAGAACTAAAGCAATCATTTCATACGGATTATTGGTAAAGATTTTACTGGAAAAAAGGGCCACAA
>Ga0209212_1009487_pt1 | contig 10148 bp, 9 predicted proteins | sample RifGroC2_FD_183996 | JGI IMG/M metagenome (GOLD analysis project Ga0209212, IMG submission 183996) | Groundwater microbial communities from Rifle, Colorado, USA - Groundwater C2 (SPAdes) (version 2) | ecosystem: Environmental > Aquatic > Deep subsurface > Groundwater | place: Rifle, Colorado... | reverse complement strand
CGCGTGCTGAGCGACGGCGACCCCTTCGAGAACCTGATGTCGCTGCTCGACACCAAGCTCTCCCTGCGGAGCAGCGCGGTGGAGCAGGCCCTGGACGCCACTCCCCGGGTGGAATACCGCTGGTCGGGGCGCTAGCATGAACCCGATCAACACCCTCGCGGCGCTGATAGATAACCCGGAAAGCCTCACGGCCGCCGACCGGCCGGCGGGGCTGGGCCGCACCGGCATGCTGGGCTACCTGGCCGGCACGCTGGGCATCTTCGCCTGGCTGCGCATGTACTCGGCGGTGCCGCCGGGCTTCATGTCGTTCACGGCCGTGCTGCTGTGCCTGCTGGGCCTGAACTTCCTGATGGCGGCCCTGCTGCACCTGTTCATGGACCTCACCGGCGCCCGCGGCGGCGCCGGCCGGCTCTTCCTGGCCTTCGGCTGCACCGACTACCTGATGTCGCTGCTGATCCCGATGGCTTTCTTCGCCAAGCTCAACCTCGTCGGCGGCTTCGTGGCCTACTCGGCCTGCGTGGCGCTGCTGGTCTACGCCCGCGTGCGCATCGTGCGGCGCGTCTACGCGGTCTCGGCCAACAAGGCCGCGCTGGGAGTGCTGCTGCCCTACGCCTGGCTGGGCGCGGCCGCGTTCGTCGTGTCCGTCTACTCCCTGGCCTGGCTGATCTGGCTGGTGATCTGATGTCGAAGATACCGCAGGTAAAAGAATACGACGGCTTCCCCGTGGTGACGGCTGAGAAGATGAAGTACCTGGATATGAAGGCCTCCAGGGAATATTCCATCCCTCCGGCCGACCTGATGGAGAACGCCGGCCGCGCCATAGCGGAGGCCGCGCTGGAGTTCGCCGCGGCCGAGCTGGGCAAGAAGCCCGAAGTTCTCAAGGCCGTGGTCTGCTGCGGCAAGGGCAATAACGGCGGCGACGGCCTGGTGGCCGCCCGCCACCTGCGCCTGGCCGGGGCCGCCGTAAAGGTCTTCATCCTGCCTCCCAAGGAGGAGGGCTACGGCGAGCTGGTGGTGGCCAACCTGGCCGCCGCCAAGACGGCCGGCGTGCCGGTGGCGATGACGCGCAAGGAAGAGCTGGACGCGCTGGCGGCGGAGTTCGCCGGCGCCGACCTGCTGCTCGACGCGCTGCTGGGCGTCAGCTCGGTGGGCAAGCCCACCGGCCCGGTGCACCGCGTCATCCAGCTGATGAACAAGAGCGCGCGGCCTATCGTCGCCGTGGATATTCCTTCGGGCCTCAGCCCGGATACCGGCCACCACAGCGGCGTTTTTATCATCGCCAAGCTCACGCTCACGCTCGGCTTCGCCAAGAGCGGCCTGATGGCCGCCCACGCGCAGAAGAATACCGGCGTCATCAAGGTCCTGCCCATCGGCTACCCGCCGGGCCTGATAGAAGAAGCCCGCCGCTAGGCGATAAAAAAAGAACCGGGGACCTCCCCGGTTCTTTTTTTATAGCGCGCGCCCGTTACTTCAGGCCTACTACCGCCTCTACCACGTTCACGGCGTGGTCGCCCATCTTCTCGAAGCTGTTGAGCAGGTCGGAGTACAGCGGCCCCACGCCGGCGCCGCAGCTGCCGCCGGAAATGCGCGTCATGTGGTTCTCGCGGTACTCGTTGCGCAGGCGGTTCAGCTCGTTCTCCAGTTCCCAGATCCTGGCCATGATGTCGCCCTTGGGGGCGAGGATGAAGGAGCGGGTCTCTTCCAGCATGCCGCGCGCGTGCGAGGCGATCTTGATCAGGTCCGCGTAGGCTTCCTTCGTGAGGGCCAGGCCGGGTTCCCGGGTGCGGCCCAGGAGGATGGCGATCTTCTCGCCGTAATCGCCCATCTTCTCGAAGTCGTTGATCATGCTCATCAGCGAGAGCACTTCGCGGCTGGTCTTGTTGGAGAGGCGCTCGTGCACCAGCGCCGCCAGGTAGTCGTTGATCTTGTGCTCCAGCACGTCGGTGGTCTTCTCGTCGGCCTTGATGGCGTCTATCTCGTGGTCCTCTATCTTGCCGTCCGCCAGCGCGGCGGCTATCTTGCCCATCATGCCGGTCACCACGCTGGCCATGTTGTCGATCTCCCTGCGGCCCGCGTCTATGGCCAGCTCCGGCGCGCGGGCGAAGGGCGTGGTAAGGTAGACCAGCTCATGCTCCTTGGGGCCGGTCGCCTTCTCGTCGGGCATGATGAACAGCACCAGCCGCTCGAACTGCTTTATAAAAGGCAGCATCAGCGTGGTGTTCATGATGTTGAAGACGGTGTGGAAGGCGGAAATATGCAGCGGGATGGCCGTCAGCAGGGCGGCCTCGGTGGCGCCGTAGGGCGCGCCGGGCACCAGCCAGTCCACCAGCCCGATTATGGGCGAGAAAAGCAGCGTTACCCAGGCCACGCCCAGCACGTTGAAGAGGAAATGGCCTATGGCCGCCTGCTTGGCGGTGCGGGAAGCGTTCAAGGCGGCCAGGTTGGCGGTGATGGTGGTGCCGATGTTCTCGCCCAGCACCAGGGCCGCGGCGGCGGGGAAATCAATTATGCCCTTGGCCGCGGCGGCTATGGTGACGGCCATAACGGCGCTGGAAGACTGGAAGATCACGGTCAGGATAGTGCCCACCGCTATGAGGCCCAGCCGGGGCAGCAGGTCCGAAGGGGAGAAGCGGGCTATCCAGGCCAGCACCTCGGGGGAGTTTTGCAGGTTGGGGATGCCGTCCTTGATCAGTTCCAGGCCGAAGAAAAGCAGGCCGAAGCCCACCATCACCTCGCCTATGCGGTGCGGCCACTTCCAGCGCTTGATGAAGCGCGAGAAGAAGCCGATGCCTATCATCGGCAGCGCGAAGGCGGAGATCTTCATCTTGAAGCCCAGCAAGCTGACTATCCAGGCCGTGACCGTGGTGCCGATATTGGCGCCGAAGATGACGCCCAGCGACTGGCCCAGCGTCAGCAGGCCGGCGCTGGCGAAGCCCACCACCATGACGGTGGTGGCGCTGGAGGATTGTATTATGGAGGTTACCACGAACCCCGAGACGGTGCCGGCCAGCCGGTTGGTGGTGGCCTTCGCCAGCATTTTCCGCAGGCCCTGCCCCGCGCTTTTCTGCAGGCCCTCGCTCATGATCTCCAGGCCCAGCAGGAAGACGCCCAGGCCGCCCAGGAGGTAGAAGAACATTTCAAGACCTTTCAGCATGTAATTGTCCCTTGTTTGTGTGGATGCCGGCGCTCAGGCCGGTATAAAATTATACCAGCGCGCGGCGGCGCGGGGATGTAAAGTCTGTGTAAAAATTAAAGCGGCAAGCGCGGCAGCAGGGCGCCCAGCTTGGCCGAGAGCTCGGCCAGATGCTCGCGCAGGCGGGGCTGCTTCCTGAGCATCAGCGGCAGCAGCGTCCTGCGTATCCAGTTGCGCGTGTAGTACTCGTCGTCGTTGGTGTGGTCCTTGCGCGAGGGCAGGGCGTTAACCTTTATATATTCCTCTATCTCCAGCCGCGAGACGGCCAGAAGCGGCCGGACCAGATCCACCCTGGCCTTGCCCTTCCGGCAGAGTTCCCGCTTTTCGGGAATGCCCAGCAGGCCCTTGGGCTCGGTGCCGCGCAGCAGGTTGAGCAGTATCGTTTCGGCGTGGTCGTCGGCGTGGTGGGCCGTAGCCACCAGCGAACATTTCTTTTTCAGGGCCGCGGCGGAGAGCAGGCGGTAGCGGGCGTTGCGGGCGGCGTGCTCCACGCTGGTGCCGTTCTTTTTCGCCAGCGCCCGCACGTCGGCGGAAAGGATGGAGGCCGGGAGGCCGTAGCCGGCGGCCAGCTTCTTGACGAAGGCCGCGTCGGCGTCGGCCAGGCGGCCGCGCAGCTTGTGGTTGACGTGGCAGACGTGCAGCCGCAGCCGGTGGGCGCGGGCTTGGCCCGCGAAATAGTCCAGCATCGCCACCGAATCCGGCCCGCCGGACACGGCCAGCAGGATGGCGTCCCCGTCCCGGAACAGGCCGCGGCGCCGCGCGTTAGCGTTCACGCGGTTCCAGAGCTGCAGCGTCACGGCCTTCCTGTCTTTCATACCGAGATTATAGCAAAGCCCGGCCGCGCTGATTTTACACGGAATTTACGGCCCGCCCTGCCGCCCGCGCGGGACCTAATTGTATAATTCCCTTATGAACGAAAAAATACTGGTGGTCGAGGACGAGCGGGACATAGCCCGCATGATAGAGTACAACCTCAAGAAGGACGGCTATCGCCCGGTCCTCGTTCACGACGGTTCCTTCGCCGCCGCCGCGGCCGCCAAGGAGAAGCCGGCCCTCATACTGCTGGACCTGATGCTGCCCGGCCTGGACGGCCTGGAGGTCTGCCGGCGCCTCAAGGCCGACGCGAAAACCTCCGCCATCCCCATCATTATGCTGACCGCCAGGGGCGAAGAGTCCGACAAGGTGCTGGGCCTGGGCCTGGGCGCCGACGACTATGTGACCAAGCCGTTCAGCCTCAAAGAGCTGCTGGCCCGCGTGGGCGCCGTGCTGCGCCGGGCCTCGGTGAAAGCCGCCGCCGCGGCCTTGCCCGGTAAACTTAAGGCCGGGGCGATCGAACTGGACGCCGCCAGGGTGGCGGTCGCCCTTAAGGGCGCGCCGCTGGAGCTGACCTCCAAGGAGTTCGAACTGCTCAAGGCCCTGATGGCCTGCGGCGACCGCGTGCTGACGCGCGAGGAGCTGCTGGAGAAAGCCTGGGGCGTGGACGCAGCGCTGGAGGTGGAGACGCGCACGGTGGACGTGCACGTGGGCACGCTGCGCAAAAAACTCGGCAAGGAAGGCCGCCGCATCGTTACCGTAAAAAATTACGGCTACCGCTTCGAGGCTGAATGAATTTCTTTTCCACGCTTAAATTCCGCATCCTGCTGTCCTACGTGCTGGTGGTGCTGTTCGCGCTGGCGGTCACGCTGTACCTGCTGGACCGTTCCGGAGCGCTGCCGCTGCACGGGCTGCCCGGCGGCGCCGCCCAGGCTTTCGCGCTGTCCGCCGTCTTCGCGCTGGCCGTGGGCTGGCTGGTGACGGCCCTGCTGGCGCGGCAGTTCGGCGAGATCGTGGCCGGCTCCAAGCGCTTCGCCGCCGGGGATTTCGGCTACCGCATCCCGGTCGGCTCCTCCGGCGAGCTCAGAAAACTTTCGGAAACCCTCAACTACATGGCCGGGGAACTCGGGGCCAAGGCGCGCGACGCCGAGCTGCGCCGGCTGGAGCTGGAGGCCGCTTTCCGCGACATGCCGGAGGCCATTTTGGTCGCCGACGGGGCCGGCGTGATCACCCATATCAACGACCGCGCCCGCCAGCTGATGGGCGTGAAGGGCTTCGAGCCGGAGGGCATGCGCCTCTCCGGCATGCCGGCCGGCCCCGAACTCTCCTCGGCCGCCATCAAGGCCCTGTCCAGCGGCCAGCCGGTGCAGCTGGAGGTGGAGCCGGTATCGGCCCCGGGCCTGGTGCTGGGCATCAGCGCCTCGCCCATAGTGGAGGGCGGCGCGGTGCGCGGCTGCGTGCTGGTGGCGCGCGACGTCACCGGCCCCCGCCGGCTGGAGAACCTGCGCAAGGATTTCGTGGCCAACGTCTCGCACGAGCTTAAGACGCCGCTGACCGCCATCAAGGGCAGCGCCGAGACGCTGCTCTCCGGCGCGCTGGACGACAGGGAGCACGGCCCGGCCTTCGCGCGCAGCATCTACGAGCAGTCCGTGCGCCTGGAGAAACTGGTGGCCGACCTGCTGAACATCTCCTACGCCGAATCCGGCCGCGCCGCGCCGGAGACGGCGGCGCTGCGCCTCGACGAGCTCGTGGCCGGCACCGCCGCCGGCCTGGCCGCCCTGTTCGCGGCCCGCGGGGTTTCGCTGGTCAACGCGGTGCCCGCGGGGCTGGAGGCGCGGGCAGACCGCGACAAGCTCTCGCAGGTGCTGATCAATCTGCTCGATAACGCCGCCAAGTTCAACCGCGAGGGCGGGGCCGTAAAGGTCACCGCGGCGCCGGACGGCGGCTTCATCAAGGTGACCGTGGAGGACGAGGGGCCCGGCATACCCGCGCGGCATTTGCCGCATATCTTCGAGCGCTTCTACCGGGTGGACAAAGCCCGCTCGCGCGAGCTGGGCGGCACCGGCCTGGGCCTCTCCATAGTGAAGCACCTCGTGGAGCTGCACGGCGGCTCCGTGGGCGTGGACAGCGCCGAGGGGCGCGGTTCCGCCTTCTGGTTCACCCTGCCCGCCTGACTTTCGTCATATACTGATGCCCAGGGCCGGCCTGGGCCCTCTTTCACCGGGGGCCTGGGCCTTTCGCCTCATTCGGCGCCGCCGCGCCGTTGCTACACTATAGGCATAGACGGCGGTACAAGGTGAAAAAAATGAAAAACATATTCCATCTGGCTTTAGCGGCGGCGATAACCCTGGGGTCTGCCGGTTCCCTGAGCGCGGCGGACCAGGTTTCTCCTTTCGACGGCGGCGGGCTCTCCCTCTCCGCCCAGAACGCCGACCTTCCCGTTGTGCCCGCCCCGGCCAGCGCCGAACCCGCGGTTAAGGAAGCCCCCGTCCCGGCCCACGGTTTCACCGCCGAACAGCTCGGCGAGATGCGGGCCCACAACTCCGGCCTGCTCGGCGTGCACAACAAAGGCCTGGCCTTCGAGGGCGAGCGCGTGGAGCGCAAGTACCGCCCTTACGCCGACTACGAGGCTCCCGGCTACCTCATCATGAGCGCCGACTTCAATTTCAACTCCCGCCAGGCCAAGCTGCTGATGGCCAGCAAGCTGCCGGCCGACGCCACGCTGATCATCTTCACCGAATACGACGACGCTTCGACCAAAGAGAACATCCTGCGCGCTTACGAGAGCGTGGTGCCCCGCTCCCGCGTTAAGGTAGTGGCCCTGCGGGGCGCCTCCCAGGGCTTCTGGGCCCGCGACGGCATACCGGTGCCCGCCATAGACAAGAGCGGCAATCTGGTGGTGGTGGACGCCGTTTACGGCCACCGCTTCGAGCCCGACGCCCAGATAGCCAGGATGTTCGGCGCGGGCCTCGAGAAGCATCAGTATTACTACGAGGGCGGCAACTACATGGCCAACGCCGCCGGCGACTGCATCATGGTCAACCACGGCTACCACACCCAGATCCCCGACAGCGTCTTCACCGGCCAGTACGGCTGCCGGCAGATGATACGCCTGCCCTTCGTGGACGGCATCGGACACATCGACGAGCATGTGCGCTTCATCAGCGAGAAGGTAGTGGTCACCGACCTCAGGGAGTACCAGGACATCCTGCAGGGCAAGGGCTTCACCGTGCACATGCTGCCCAAGCCTTCCGGCCCCTACGAGACCTACGTGAACTCGCTGCTGATGAACGACCAGATCATAGTGCCGGTGTTCGGCCGCTCCAGCGACGCGCAGGCCCTGGCCGTGTACGAGCGCCTGGGCCTCAAGGCCAGCGGCGCCGATTCCCGTTCCCTCTCCAACCAGGGCCAGGGTTCGGTGCACTGCATCACGATGACCTACCCGAAAGTACCGATGACCAATTTGCTCAAGGCCCTCGGCGCCAGGGAAATATAAGCCCCTACGCGGCATGAATGCGCGGGCCCTTAAAGCCCGCGCATTTTTTTGCCCCGTTATTTAAAAGCAATCCAGTTCCGCGCCTCCTCCGTTTATTTACCGGTATTTTACCCGCCCTTTAAGCCGGCTTGACCCGGCTTTCCTAAACTATAGGCATGAAATTCACCCAACTCATGCTCGCGGTTCTGTTGCTCTCGGCGGCCCTGCCCGCCCGCGCCGGCGAACTGGATCTGCTGCTCGACCGGCTGGTGGAAAAGAACGTGATAGACCCCGGCGAGGCCCAGGAGATACGCGTGGGCACGCAGGAAGAAGTGAAGAAGGAGATCTCCCAGCAGCGCCACGCCACGCTGCCGCTGTGGCTGCAGACCATTAAACTGCGCGGCGACGTGCGCCTGCGCTACCAGTTCAACGACAACGGCAACAAGGCCCTTACCCAGCACCGCGGGCGCTTCCGGCTGCGCTTCTTCGTGGACGCCAAAATTAACGAGAAGGTCTACACCGGCTTCGGCTTCGCCAGCGGCTCCAGCGCGGACCCCCGCTCCACCAACCAGACCTTCGGCGACAACAACGGCAAGAAGAACCTGTGGATAGACTATGTCTTCGCCGAATACAACGCCACCGACAACCTGGCCTTCACGGCCGGCCGCACCAAGAACCCGCTGTGGCTCACCAGCGACCTGCTGTGGGACAGCGACGTTAACATGGAAGGCCTCAGCGCCCGCGTCAGCCTGCCGGTGAACTATAACTGGGACATATTCGGCAACGCGGGCTTCATGGCCCTGGCGGAATCTTCCTCGGATCCCAAGGACCCGTATATGCTCTTCGCCCAGCCCGGAGTCACCTGGCGCGACAACGACGGCGTCTACGATCTGAAGGCCGGGGCCGCGGTGTACGCCTTCAGTAATATTGAACACTCGTCGGAACTGGCGCACCGCCCCTCCACCGCGGATGGCTATCAAAAATCAAATACCCTTGTCGGCGGCCAGTACAAGTACAGCTACGACGCGATCAGCCCGGAAATAGAGTTCAACGCCAATATCCTGGAGCCCGTGTCGCTGCCGCTGGTCACTTCCCTGCTGGGCTACAATGTCAGCTACGCCGGGCTGTTCGGCAACTATATAAGGTCGCTCGACCACGGCAAGAACGCCGAGGGCTGGATAGCGGGCTTCAAGGTGGGCCAGCGCAAGGTGGAGGACGCCGGGCAGTGGCAGCTGCGCTACTCCCTGCGCCGCCTGCAGCGGGACGCCTGGCTGGACAATTACCCCGACTCCGACTTCTACGGCGGCGCCGTCAACGTGAAGGGCCACGAGGTGCTGCTGACGCTGGGCCTGCTGCGTTCCTTCGCCATAGACCTGGACTACTACCAGACTCAGCCCATAGCCGGGGGTCTGAAAAAAGAAAAGCTGTTCCAGGCCGACATCAACCTGAAATTCTAAAGAACATAACAGGAGAATAAAATGAAAAGAATAATAACCATCGTCATGCTGCTCGGCCTGGCCGCCCAGGCCAGCGCCGGAAAAATAGTGCTGGAAGGCTCCACCACGGTGCTGCCCATAGCTCAGCGGGCCGCCGAGGTCTTCATGAAACAGAACCCCGACGCGGACCTTTCGGTGCGCGGCGGCGGCTCGGGCGTGGGCATAGCCTCCATTATAGACGGCACCTGCGACATAGCCGACGCCTCGCGCGCCATCAAGCCGTCGGAACTGGAGAAGGCCGCCAAGAAGGGGCGCGACCTGAAGGCCCACATCATAGCCATGGACGGCATCTCGCATATCCTGCACCCGTCCAACCCGCTGAAGGGCCTGACCCGCGCGCAGATAAAGCAGCTCTACACCACCCGGGTGAAGAACTGGAAGGAGATCGGCGGCCCCGACCTGAAGGTGGTGGTCATCTCGCGCGACAGCGCCAGCGGCACGTTCGAGGCCTTCAGCGAGCTGGTGCTCGACAAGAAGAAGGTTCGCCCCGACGCCATCATGCAGGCCTCCAACCAGGGCATAGCCAGCATCGTGGCCCGCACGCCGGGCGCCATAGGCTACGTGGGCCTGGGCTACGTTACCGATTCCGTGAAAGCCATAGCGGTGGACGGCGTGATGCCCGACAAGAACTCGGTGCTGCGCAACAAGTACGCCATCTCCCGACCGCTGTTCATGTACACCGTGGGCGCGCCGCAGGGGAACATCAAGAAGTTCATCGACTTCCTGAAGGGCCCGGAGGGCCAGAAGATAGTTTCCGAAGAGGGCTTCGTCGGTCTGAAATAAGCCGCCGCCCAGCAAAGCGAAAGGCCGGCCTGGCGCCGGCCTTTCTTTTGGCCCCTAAGGTGATATATTGTAAACTGACGATGATGCCCCCTGCCCGTAAAGCACGCACCAGGCTGCTCAAGCCCTCCCAGGCCATACACGCCCTGCACCCGCAGGTCCCCAAGAACGAGGTTATCCACGCCCTGCGCGAGCGCGTAAAGGAACTTACCGCCCTGCACTCCACCGTTTGTGTGCTGCAGGACGACCAGCTTGCCACCAGCGAGGTGCTGGACAGGATAGTCCGGCTTATTCCGCCCGCCTGGCAGTACCCCGGGATAACGGCGGGCCGCGTGCTGCTGGGGGATTGCGAAAGCCGCACCCCGGGATTCAGGCGCACCCGCTGGCTGCA
>Ga0209212_1009482_pt1 | contig 10153 bp, 9 predicted proteins | sample RifGroC2_FD_183996 | JGI IMG/M metagenome (GOLD analysis project Ga0209212, IMG submission 183996) | Groundwater microbial communities from Rifle, Colorado, USA - Groundwater C2 (SPAdes) (version 2) | ecosystem: Environmental > Aquatic > Deep subsurface > Groundwater | place: Rifle, Colorado... | reverse complement strand
AAGTTCAAGCTTTTGCAAGCTGACTAAACCAACTGCACGTTTAGGAACGTTCACAATTCTTTTGAAATAGAAGTCCTGGTTTGGATCGAGAATGACTCTGATATACGCCAAAGCATCCTTGATTTCTCTTCTTTCATAGAAGGAAATACCACCATAAATGATATAGGGAATACCTTCTTTGATCATGGCATCTTCAAATAATCTGGATAGTGCATTGTTTCTATAGAGCACTGCCATTTCTTCATAAAGAATACCTAACTGATGCAGTCTTTGAATCTCATTGACGACAAAGAAGGATTCTCTGAAATCACTTTGAGCATGATGATAGATTGGAGCTTCTCCATGTCCTAAATCACTCTCTAGGTTTTTTGATGCAGGTCTGTTGAAATTATATTGAATCAACTGGTTCGCAGCTTTAAGAATTTGATTGGTGGAACGGTAGTTTTGTTCTAAAACAATCATTTGAGCGTGAAAATCCTTTTGAAAGAGCGTGCTGTTTTCATAGTTCGCACCTCTAAAAGCGTAAATGCTTTGATCGGGGTCACCTACAACAAATACATTCTTGTGCAATTCAGCCAAGATCTTCATGACTTTATATTGGATGGCATCCGTATCTTGAAACTCATCCACTAAGATATGTTCAAAATAGGTTTGGTACTTGGTTCTGATTTCAGGGTAGTCTTCCAAGAGTTCCAATGTATATAATAAAAGATCGTCAAAGTCTACCAGTTGGTTTTCTCTTAAGTAAGTTTGATACTTCTTATAAATCTTTTCTTCATCTGTTCTTTCAAATCCTTCAAGTCTTCTGCTTTTATATAAAGAAATAAGATTCTTTAAGCCCTTGATGGAATACTGTTTGATATCCAAGCCAAGCTCTTTAATTTGGTCTTGAATAATCTTTTTACCATCATCCTCATCAATGACGGTGAAGTTGGGTCTGTATCCATATGGAAGAACTGCGATGTGTCTTCTTAAGATCTGAAGACCAAAAGCATGGAATGTATAAAGCCATACACCCATGGCGTGAGGACCCGTCATATCGATGACACGTTGTTTCATCTCTCTTGCTGCCTTATTGGTGAAGGTCACCGCGAGGATATGTCTTGGATCTGCACCTTGATTGATTAAATAAGAAATTCTTGATGTCAAGGTCTTGGTTTTGCCTGTTCCTGCTCCGGCTACAACAAAAAGCGGTCCACCTTCGTGGACTACCGCTTTCAGTTGAGATTCATTTAGTGTCTTTAGCCAGTTCATCAGGCCACCAGCCTATTCTATTTGTAAGAGCTCTTTAATGGGACAATCTCATTGAATATAAGATGTCCATTCTTGCTATCAGGATCGGTATTGAAATATCCGTTTCTCATGAATTGGAATTTATCGAAGGGTTTGGAATCGATCAAGGCATGTTCAACATAACCTTCCTTGACTGTCCATGAATCCTGGTTGAAACGATCCATCAACTCCATGTTGTCATCACCGATGATCATGGGTCCGAAGAAATTCATTGTAACCTTTAGGGCTTGTGTTTCTTCAACGTAGTGAATTGTTCCATTTGGTTTTCTTTCATTAAATCCGCTTCCGCTTCTAGTTGCTTCATCATAGGTTGCGAGAACTTCGATGACATTTCCCTTTTCATCATATTTCACATCATTTGCTTTAATGAAATAGGAATGGAATAGTCTGACTTCGTCGCCTAAGGAAAGTCTCTTATATTTGTTATTGGGTTTCACTGGAGTAAAATCATCCGCTTCAATGAGTAAATGCTTGGAAAATGGTATCTTTCTGGATCCCAGTTCAGGCTTCTCAGCATGATAAGGAACATCAAAGTATTCAAGTTTTCCTTCTTCATAGTTGGTGATGGTTACCTTGAGCGGATTGATGACAGCCATCACGCGTCTTGCACGTTCTGCCAAATCATCACGAAGAGCTGCTTCAAGCATGTCGTTTCCGGCAGTTGAATTCACCTTGGATAACCCAGTGGATAAAACGAATGCGCGGATTGCTTCTGGAGTATATCCTCTTCTTCTTAAACCCTGGAGGGTTGGCATTCTTGGATCATCCCATCCAATCACTTTACCCTGTTCGACGAGCAATCTTAAATATCTTTTGCTCATGACCGTGTTTTCAATGGATAACCTTCCAAATTCGATCTGTCTTGGAATCTTCGGCATTTCAGTTTCTCTCACAACCCAGTCATATAAAGGACGATGGTCCTCAAATTCAAGGCTGCATAAAGAGTGGGTAATGCCTTCAATGGCATCTTCAAGAGGGTGAGCATAATCATACATCGGATAGATGCACCACTTATTTCCTGTATTGTGGTGTTCAGCATAACTGATTCGATAAAGCGCTGGATCCCTCATATTCATATTTGGGGAAGACATATCAATCTTAGCTCTTAACACACAGTCTCCTTCATTGAACTTTCCATCTCTCATTTGATAGAATAAATCCAAATTTTCTTCAACTGTTCTATTTCTATATTGTGATTCCTTGCCTGGAGTATTGATATTTCCTCTTTCCTTCGCCATCTCTTCAGCTGGAGTATCATCGACATAAGCTAGTCCCTTCTTAATCAAGAGAACTGCACGATCAAACATTTCACCGAAATAATCAGATGCGAAAAAAACATTCTTTGGTTCATATCCGAGCCAACGGATGTCATCAAGAATCGCTTTCACATAAACATCATCTTCCTTTGAAGGATTGGTATCATCGTAACGAAGATTCGTATACCCGCCAAATTGGATCGCACTTTCAAAATCGGTGATGATCGCTCTCGCGTGACCGATATGCAAGAATCCGTTTGGTTCTGGTGGGAATCTTGTAATGATTTCAGTATGTTTGCCTGAAGCCAGATCGGCTTCGATAATGGTTTTAATAAAGTTGGAGTTATTTTCCATAAAAATTCACCTCATTGTCTTTTCTATTATATGCTAAAAGCATGTAAACAGCAAGTTTTCAAAGAAAAATCGGTTGAGTTTATCAACCGATTTTGTAGATTCAATTTGTTGAAGAATTAAGGCAATAAGCCAAGAATTTCTTCCAGGGTATAACCAGAATCTTCTAGGGCAGCAGTCATATCTGTCAACAGTGCTTCTTGTTCTTCATCTGTCAGGTTGCCAAGTTCGGTAATCAATGCTTCAACTGCCGCTTCTGGATCCGCTTCTGGATCTGTTAAAACTGCAAGAACATCATCAATCGCTTCATTTAGTTCAGGTGAGTAGTCATTATCTGCAATCACATCCAAGACATCATTCACGGCATCTTGAATTGCACCTAAATCGATGGCATCAATTTCTACATAAAGTCTTAGGTTTTGATTAATCACTGATACGGATTGGATAGACATGCCGGCTTGACTCATCTGAGCATCAAAGTCTTTAATCACGAATGCGCCGTCAACAATCAATTCGTTGTCGCCTAAAAGTGTTAAGATGTTTCCAATATGTTCTTCACTCAACGTCACTTCGCCTGCATTCAAACTATTTAAAGCAATCTTCAGGTCGCTTCCATCAATCGATGGAGTCGCGTTAATCTTGATAATTGTTTGGAAGAAATTTGCCGGTGTTGCTATATCTTCAATAATGAGAGGGATATTGATAATAAATTCTTCTGTCATGGTGACATAAGGAACCAATGCCTTCATGTTATACTTTTCAAACAGAACAGTTTCATGGATGACTCCGCTTGATACTTGTTGGTCTCTCAGCATGAACTCAAAGATTCTGTTTAAAGTAAATGCGTCCAGTTCAATGAATGGATATGGATTTTCTGGTGTTGCAGTTAAGGTAGATAGAATAATCGCGTTTGCTTTAGAAGCTAAAATCGATTGCATATCTGCTTCATCAACGATTTGATCAACAAGGGGTAAAGTAAATGGTGCTGTTGCATCCTTCGTTTTACCTAATGCGAGGGAAGCTGCGAATTCTTCATCTTCAAAACCGATAGCCAACAATTCATTTTCAGAAATAAATGCTAACAATGAATTGACTAAAGCGGCACTTTGAGGATCATCGGCCATTTGTGTTTCAACTAATGTAGGAATATCCAAAAGTATTTCTCTTTCGACTGGATCGAATGTAGCCAAACCATTCAATTGGTCATTGATGATTGCTTCGATATCATTGCCTGTAATTTGTTCAGCAGCCCAGCTTACGGTACCAAACAACCAAGCAAGAGGTAAATTGCCAATCGTTAACTTTTCTAGTTTTAAAGAAACAGCTTCTGTTGTCGCTTCAAGTCTGAAGGTAATCAAAATTCTAGTCTTGAAAGTAAACGATGAATACTTTAAATGAAGTCCTGATTCAATTTCAACAACATCATCTATGAATCTAACCCATGATCCTTGATATCCATAGGTCAATCCCATGACTGTATCGCTTATGACATAATCCTTATCCAAAGCATCTGCTGTTTCATCTAAAAATAATGGATTCAGTTCAAGAAATGTGCCCTTCAACATCAAGTTCGCATCCTTTTGAGAGAACGCTAAACCCAATGTGGATGTTGAATCGTTTTCTGCCAAAAACGCATCCATTTCTTCAGAAATCATTGCTGTCAGATCGAACGATGTCGCAGTACCATCAAAGTCATCGGCAGGAATCGTTACGCTCTTATAAGTTAACGCTAAAAAGATTAAAGGTATCGCAAGAATGGTAAGAATCGGCAAGACAATCAGCTTAAATAAAAATTTCATAATATCACTCCCTTTTTCTAATATAATAATATTCTTTTCATGTATAAAATACAATATATTCGCTTATTTATGCAAAGAAAATATAAAGAGGACCTGTACCGGGCGGCACAGTCCTCTTTGAGTTGTTTTTAATGGGCGTTAAACCGCTTTATCAAAAGTTTTTACAGCTTCTTATTCAATATCAGTATTTCTGCTGAACACATCATTGCTTGTCGCCACTTGACTTGGGTGGTATATGTTATAAATCTCTTCAAAATAAAGTGTGCGTGCTGTCAAATGTTTTGGGTTGATCCATAACCATAAAATGCCTAAAGTGAAGATACCCAAAATATACCAACCGAGATAACTCAAGTCTAAAACGAATAGTGACCATTTGTTTCCTCTGGTTAACTGTTTAGAGAGACCGATAGCTTCAAGTGCTTCAATTCCTGGTTCCCTATGCAATAGGTAAAAGCTCATGGAATATGCATACGCCTTTACAATTCCCGGGATTATAAACAATAAAGCCCAAAGTGAACTAAACAATGAAATCAAAAATGACAAGATTAAGGATCTTCCTTGTGATTCTTTGAATCCGATGGTCAAAATTTCATCTGTTCTTGGAGTCTGATTTCTAGCGGTTTCAATGTACATTTTGGTCGTTCCATATAGGAATAGGGTAACAACTATAAACGAAACAATACTCAGTAAAAATACAACTCCTGGTTTTCCAGGATCTGTTTGGATGATTAAAAATGTATCTCTGTTGATTGTATATGTTGGTTGATAATTTGAAGTAATCAAATTAATAACAAAACTAACCAAACCTGTCACCAACAATACCGGAATAACCTGATTGTACTTGTCTGCCATGTAATCACTAGCTTTTTGCTTATAGATATAACGATCATCTTTCATCTTAAATCCCCTCTCCAAATTTTGTCTTAATGTATTTATAATAGCACAACTTGTTTGGTTCGTACCTTCATACTGAAATTTTTTGCATGATAATAATCAATAAACAATCATTTTGTGCTGAAATCCAGTATTTCTTTTGGTAAGAATTCTGCTTCAACAATTTCTTTTAGACTCTTAATGCTATCAGCATACGAAACATTCTTATAAATGAATTTGAGAGTTATTTCTTGATAATCAGCTTTAAACACATTCTTCGCGATAATCTCATTGAGTACTTCAACAATCTCGCAACCTGGCATGCAGGAGGTATTGTGGATACCATTCAATTGTCTGTCTTTAATCACGCTTGGTAATATTTCTTTGACGACATCCATATTTATTTTATTGCTTCTCCACATCATATGAACGTCATAGAGATGTCTAGAATGACGTCTATAGTCGCTATTGAGATGATAATCAGCAATTGCAAACAATTTATCTATAAATGTTCGATCAATACTTTGAATAATCATTGGAAATGGATGTAAATCGAATAAATCAATCAATTCAACCTCTTGTTCTGAGTTCAAAAACTTAGTGATATAATTACTGACTAAATGGTTTTCACAAGGATATGGCGGATATGCAACAATCGTTTCGATGATGATGTGTTCCATCATTTCTGGTTGGCTTTGAAATATATTTTCATATTTGATTTTGTATGCGTTGAAATCTCTTCTTGAGCGTATACTATCTTCATTCATCAATTCCATTCCTAAATCTTGCGTAATTTCTATAATAATGTCTCGTATTTTTCTTCGTTCTTTAGCATGAACACCGTCTCTATCATTTGACTTAACTGCAATATCGATATCTTCTGAAAACCTGTCGATGACATCGTAACATTTTGAAAGAGATGTTCCTCCCTTAAAAACAACCGAATCTAGTGCACGTTTGGAGAGTTCATTTAAGAATAGAGAGACATAGTAATCTTTTTCAATCTGAAAAGGTTGTAAAGGGTATTGAGCTGATGTTGCCTCAATGATTGTCCTAAATGTGTCTTTATCTTTGTGTAAGTTCATGTTGAACCCCCGATTTATAAAATAGAACTTGTGCTTTTAGTGGGTATTTGGAAACGATTTGTTCCATTGAATCTTCAGTCATCAGAGTTGAGGAAAGGTAATCCTTTATTTTAGGGAGTGCATCTTTAAATTCATATTCGCTATATAAATCAAAAGAAGAGAATAGGTCCATAATTTGAAGCAACTTATAATTCATCGATGTGACTTCAACTCTCGGAGTTCCAATAATGAATCTCAATTTGTTAATTCTAACTTCTCTTTTTTTGCTTGACACTTGATTTGAATAAATGGTTTCAACACTCGCTGTTTGTGTTGTCAGTCCTAATGCATTGGCAAAATTGATCCCACTTTTATATCCAAGTATGCTTCCATCAATATTCTTAAGATATAAGGACTCAATTGCTTCTGAGGTTCTGATTGTCGGTTTTTTTAAAATTCGATTTGAATTGGGGAGTTGATAAATACCTGTTTTGACGCGCAGCACTTTCCCCTCCATGTAAAGCCTTCTCGTCATTTCTCTGATTGTTGACTGCTTAACTTGGTGAAATGCATCATAAAGTTCCTTTAGAAAAATGGTCTTCTCGTTTCCGTATTCATTTTTAATGTACTCATATATTTTTTCTTGAATGCTATATTGCATGATTCTTCACCTCAAAACCTATTGTTGATTTAATTATATCATCTATTCTTATTTTGTGACATTTTTAACTATAGTTGTTTTATTTTTGTCACTATTTTAAATATAGTTTGTAAAAAAGAAAAGGATAAAGATTTCTCTCTATCCTTCATATGTTCATCAACCTAGTTATTCTTCAATGCTCAAGGTCGAATATCCGCCCAACAGATAGTTGGGGAGTGCGCCTTCCTTTTGATAAGTATAATACGCTGCAGCACCGATCATCGCTGCATTATCTGTGCAGTATTTCATGCTTGGGATGATGATTTCATAATTCGGGATTTCCTTGAATATTCTATTTCTTAATCCCTTATTTGCTGCGACTCCGCCTGAAACAATGATTTGCTTCACTTGGTAGTGATCTGCGGCAATTCTTGTTTTTTCAATCAAGACGTCAAGGACGCTTGCTTGAAATGATGCGCACATGTCATCGATTCTGACAGGTTCATTTCTTTGTTCAGAATTGTGAACAATATTGATGACTGCGCTCTTTAATCCTGAAAAACTGAAATTGAATTCCTTTTTATCTAAATAAGGTCTAGGAAGATGATAGGTATCCGTTCCTAGTGTTGCTCTTTGGTCAACAATAGGTCCACCCGGATAAGGAAGACCGAGGGTTCTTGCGACTTTGTCATAAGCTTCACCGACTGCATCATCCATCGTTGTACCTAAAAGCTGGAACTCCATGTGACCCTTCATATAAATCAATTCCGTATGTCCGCCTGAAACGAGTAAGGCTAACGCTGGGAACTTCATTTCATGCTCTAGGTTTGCTGCATAAATATGTCCGATCAGATGATTGACTCCAATCAGTTTTTTTCCATGTGCGAAAGCGAAAGATGTCGCGGCATTGATGCCGACGAGAAGGGATCCGATCAAACCTGGACCTTTCGTGACAGCGACCAAATCAATATCTCTGATTTTAACATCTGCCTGCACAAGCGCTTGTTCAAAAACTCGGGTCATGTGCAAAACATGATTTCTTGATGCGATTTCTGGGACAACCCCGCCATAAATGGCATGAATGTCCATTTGGGATAAAACGATATGTGATAATATTTCTTTTGCATCCTTAACGATAGCAACACTCGTTTCGTCACAACTGCTTTCAACGGCCAAGATGATCATGATTACACCTCCTTGATATAGACGATCGCGTCTTCATTTTCATAATATTTTTTTCTTAAATGGGATTGGGTGAATCCATATTTTTCATATAATTTTCTAGCACGCTCATTGCTTCTTCTCACTTCTAAAACAAAGGTTTTCACACCCTTTTCTTGTAGGAAGGATAGAACGAACGATAAAATTTGATCACCATAGCCTTGACCCTGATACTCAGGATCAACTGCGAAGTTCATCATTTCAGCATTCTTGTCAATGGCTCTGAATCCGATATAACCGACAATCGTCTTATTCAATTCATAGACGAAATAAAAACCAAAGGGGTTTAATGCAAACTCTTCATAAAGAAAGTTTTCACCAAGGCTTCGATCAAACACCTTTTTTTCTAAAGCGACAATACCAAAAATATCACTAAAGGCTGCTTTTCTGATCATGATTGGCTTCCGCTTCCGTTATACGCATATAGTTAGGTTCTAAATCGTGAATGTTGGTGACTAAAACAGATGCATCAATAATTCTTTTTGGATTGACTTCATAGCTTCTATCATCGATAAAGACAGTTTGAGCTGATTGATAGATCGGATTTAAAGAAAGATCTGTTACTTTTCTATACCCTTCTTCAAGCAATGTTTTCCCGTTTTCATAAACAGCGGAAAAAACATATCCTCTTCTTGCATCAATCATCGCTGCAACTTTTCCTTCATAACCAGAAGTCATGAAAAACAAGCTGCTGACAGTCTTAAGTCTGACTGCTTTCGCATAAGCGAGCATCTTTCCGACCATGACAGCGATTCTGACACCTGTATAAGATCCAGGACCGACACCGATGATGATTTCATCGAGCGAATCCATGGTTTGTCTATTTCTCTTCAAGACTTGATCAATTCGATCTACTAAATATTTCGCGTGATCTCTTTGGGCGAATCTTATGCTGAAATCAACCAACATCTCGTCGATGACATATCCTACAAACATCACATTGGTTGAAACGTCAAAAATAAGTCTTTTCATATGAATTGCACCGCTCTTTTACATGGAATGCCTTCGCATTGCATGATAAACTTTCTTTCTGTATCAGAAATCTTCTCAATCTTGACAAGTAAATAATCCGTTGGCAGAAACTCTTCCACCTTAAACGGCCATTCGACAACGATGATTCCAAGACCATCGATATATTCCTCTAAATCAAAATCGTTTCCGACATGATCCAAACGATATAAATCAAGATGATACATGGTTTTCATCCGATCTGCTGACAAGTATTTTTTCATAATGGTAAAGGTGGGACTATTCACGATTTGCGTGATCCCGATGCCTTTGGCGATTCCTTTGGTAAATGTTGTTTTTCCTGCTCCAAGCTCACCATCTAAGAGAATGACTACTTTGCGTTCATCCTTCAAAAGTAAGCCCAGCTCATAGCCAAGCAATTCGGTTTCTTCAGCGGAATATGTATTTTTAATCTTCATTGGGTTCCTACTTTAATATATTTTCGTATCCTTTTTTACCAAGCAGAGCGAACATGTTTTTCTTGTAAGCCTCTACGCCTGGCTGATTGAATGGATTGACATCAATCATGTAAGCTGACATTGCACATGCCTTTTCAAAGAAGTAAACCAGGTACCCGAAGGTGTAGCTATCAAACTTGGGTATTGTTAATAACATGTTTGGCACCAAACCATCTTTATGCGCCATCAT
>Ga0209212_1009477_pt1 | contig 10157 bp, 16 predicted proteins | sample RifGroC2_FD_183996 | JGI IMG/M metagenome (GOLD analysis project Ga0209212, IMG submission 183996) | Groundwater microbial communities from Rifle, Colorado, USA - Groundwater C2 (SPAdes) (version 2) | ecosystem: Environmental > Aquatic > Deep subsurface > Groundwater | place: Rifle, Colorado... | reverse complement strand
GATTTTATCTGTCAAAATTCTCTTTTGAATGTTAGTCGTCCAAGTTTAACGATTAAGAACGATGAAAAAATTATTACCATAGGCAACCCTCCATATAACGATACGACTTCTATAATTCGCAATTCCATTAAAGATACTTCTATTCAGGATAAAATTGATTCTTATATAAAAAATTAGGTAATTTTACAAAATTATGAAAATCGCACTAGAAACATCAAGTATAATGCCGCTATTAGAAGTCACCCCCAGAACCTTTCCCCTTCAGCAAAATTTAAAAAGTATTATTCAAAATAATGACATTCAATTTTTTACTGACCGCTATTCAATTAAAGAAGCGAGTCAACAAATAACAACAAGTTTTGAGAATGCTATTAAGAGTTTAGAAAAAGCCATAAAGACGGCTGATATGACCAATACTCATGATACAAAAATTTTATCAGTCATCTTTATTAAATCTTTATGTGAGAATTGGTATGGAAGAGAGGAAACATTGAGATGGGCTGATGTCATAATTGATAATAGATTTTATGATATTAAAAATTATAATGATTTTTTTACCATAATCAAAGAAAATTTATTAAGAAAAAAAGACAAATACACGTCTTTTTTACAAATAAATGATGGGGCTATATCCATAGATTGTAAAGAAATACAATCATATTGGGTAAATCCACCATTTATTAAAGAACTGAAATTTGATATTAAAGTGATTGACAACAAGACTCCCCTAGAAGAATTTTTTAAAAAAATACAATCTGATATCAACTCATCATTTTTAGGAAATACAAAAATTAATGATATTGTTGATATATATCATCTTTATTCAATTTATAATGATGGGAAAATTAACGAGATATGGTCATGCAACCAGTTATTTGTCAAAAGACATAAAAAATATCTTTCTTCAGTAGATGAATTTAAAAATTTGTTTGATGAAAGTTTAGTAAAAATAAAAAGGATAAAATGAAAAAATACACCATAAAAGTTAAATTTACCACAACGGTTGACTTTCCAATTATTGAAGCAAAAAACAAAAGAGAGGCCATAGAAAAAGCTGAGCTATTATTGTCGACAGATAGACATCTTGAAGAGTCGCAAGATCGCTTTCCAACTTGGGATGCGGAAGGTTTGATAGGTAATTGATAATAATTCTGAGTTGCAAATTGATCGTAGTCATCCAATTGAGAAAAACATAAATGGATTTGATTTTGAATATACTCAGGTTAAATATCCTCTTTTGATCTACAAATTTAATGGATATGAAATAATTACCGAAATAAAAATCACCGAAAAACAATATGCAGTTGGCACACAACCAATGTTGTATTTATGTTTTCCAATTACAGAATTAAAATCAAAAATTAATTTAATCGGAAGATGTGCCCAAGTAAAAGAAATTGCCTATTTTGAAATTTCAAAAAACAGCATCAAGGTATTTTTGGAAATGCTAAAAATGTTTGGCATTCTATCTAAAAATCACAAACACGATATTCTACAAATTATCAATACGATTATAAAATAATCTAAACAAGCACGTAAAGAAATTACTAAAACTGGCGGCGCGCCAGCTAACGCTGGCACAAATTCCGTCGGCGTCCAAAGCGAGGGCGAGGCGGAAGGGGGGGTGTGGAGGGAATTCCGCCGTGTTCTTGCAAAAAGTAGAGGCCAAGCCCGCCGCCCTGCTCGTTGAGAGCAGAACCCAGCAAAAAAGTTTTCTTTTCCTTTTAGAAGAAAAAATCCGGCGTGCGCAAATCAGGAAAAGCAGAGAAAACTTTTTTGCTGGGTGGCGAGTGGTAGCGAGCGGCGGCGGGGCGGAGCGTCAGTTTCGTTCAAAGAAGGTTCGCGCATTTTCAAACAAAGGGCATTCTAACTCTAAAAGCCCCCCGCGGGGGGGCTTTTAGGATTAAATCTTTTGGTATATAATACATGGTATGCAAGCAGATTTAACAGCAATAATTTTAGAAAAACTTCCGGTTGCGGTGGCCGTATTTTTGGCCTTTATTTCGGTCGGAGTTTTGGCGCAAAAAATAATAGTGTGGCTCGGAAAACATAGTTCTGCTCACGAGGCCTTTTTATTTGCGGGACAAGCCATAAAATTTACCCTGTTTGCCATAGGGCTTATGTTTGCGGTAAATATGTTTGAAGTAAATATTTCGGCTATTTTCGCGGGGCTCGGCATTACCGGCATTGTCCTTGGCATCGCATTGCAAAATACGCTTTCTAACGCAGTAGCCGGAGTATTGATTCTTACCTCGCGGACGTTTAAACCCGGAGACCACATTATGGTTAGCGGATTTGAGGGAAAAGTGGAGGAAATAGGCCTTCGCTATACTACGCTTGAATCCGCGGAGAAAAAAATTTTAGTGCCAAATTCTCTTCTTTCAACCAACGTTATAACTATTGCAAAGTCCAGGTGAGATGAAAAGAGAAATAGAATTAAAATTTATTACGTCTGATTTTGCGCCCATACGGCGGCAACTTAAAAGAATTGGCGCAAAACGAACTTGGGCGGGCGAGGAAAAGAACTGGTATTTTGATACGCCTAAAACTAATTTACGGAAAAAAGGGGTGACGTTTCGCCTACGAACCGCAAAAGATCACCGGCTAACTCTGAAAGCCAATTCAACCCACACGACATTCAAATCCGTAGATGAATATGAAATTTCAGTAAGCAACGCGGAAGAAACCAAAAAATTACTTGCCTATTTGGGATTTTACGAGTGGCTGGCATACTCCAAAACAAGAGAATGTTGGAAAATTCGCGGAGCAGATATTACGCTTGATACACTTCCGTTTGGAAAATTTGTGGAGATTGAGGCATCTCCGAATCAAATCCGTTCGTATGCCGAGAAACTCGGGCTTTCATTTGCCAAAAGCACTACAAAATCGTATATTCAATTACTGGAAGAATATTCAAAAACAAAATAGTTTTTGCCGAGTAACCAATTGTGGAAAACCGTGATTGAGATTCCGAACAGTATTGCCTACACTTATAAGTGTAGGCAATACTTATATGAGACGTAACAAAAATACTGCGCTTACTCTTCGTCTTCAAGGAAAGAGTTATAGCGAAATAAGTAAAATTTTAGGTGCTCCAAAATCCACGCTTTCGGGCTGGCTTTCGCGAGTAGTGATTTCAGAACGGCTAAAAACGAAAATAGAACAACGGGCGGCAAAAAAATCCATCGAGGGACTTATTAGACGGAATAAAAATCAAACTATACTTGCCAAGCAACGGGCATATGCTACCCGTAAAGTAGCGTCCGAAGAGATAAGGCCCCTCTCCAACGCCGACTTATTGCTTATCGGCAGCGCATTATATTGGGCAGAGGGATATAAACGCCCGATTGTACGAAACGGGCGTAAACTCACGCATCATCCTGTATCGTTAACTAACTCCGATCCATATTTAGTAAAAATATTTTTAAGGTTTTTACGCGAATACTGCAAAGTACCAAACGAAAGAATAAAAGCAAGCATACGGATATTTCCGAATCAGAATGCCGGAACTCTCACAAAATATTGGCAAAAAGAAACTGAAATCCCAATACAAAATTTTGGCAAAATATATAATGGCATTAGTAAATCAAGCCGCGGAAAACGTCCCTTTAATCGGTTACCATATGGTGTTGTACAGATAGTGGTTGCCGATACACCTTTGTTTCATCGGATCATTGGATATATTGAAGGAATTCAGAAATTCGTGTAGAGTGTGTTTATTGCCGGGGTAGCTCATTGGCAGAGCGCAGCCCTGAATTCTTTGGGGCCACTTCGAGTAATCGAGGTTGAGAAAAATTGGGTGAATTCGGGGAACATTCCGCGATACGGAACAATCCCGAGCCAAGCTGGGAGGGACATAGATTTCCCAGAAGGTGTAGAGACTAGCAAGTGAGTTCCAACAATAATCTTGCATAAGCGCCCAGCTCCTGTCGTTTTTACGAAAGGATGATGATATAGTCCAATTCAGCTTCGGAAGAGGCTGGCGTAGGGAGTTCGATTCTCCCCCCCGGCATTTTTAAAAAGTTACAAAACATAGTTCGTAAAATAATCCGGAGAAAAACACTTGCTCCGTTAAATTTCTGAAAGAAATTTATTCAGAGTCGGCTCGCCTGCCCGCCTCTGGAGGGAACCATATTTGATTTTGGGGGAAGAAAAAATTTTAATCATAAGGTCGAAATTAATATTCGTGTCAATCAGTAAATATATGAATCAAAAGAGCTTTGTAAACATAGTTTTAGTTTTAATAACGCGGCCATAGTTTAGTGGCAGGACGGCTCCTTGCCAAGGAGCAGGCGCGGTTTCGATTACCGCTGGCCGCATTGTAGAATCTGAAACACGAAAATGGATATAATTTCGCACGGTTTGTGGGGTTCTATCACATTTGGCCGAAAAAATAAAAAAAGTTTTTGGACTGCTTTTTTATTCGGACTTGCGCCGGATTTTTTGGTCTTTGCCCCGCTTTTTATTTTGATTTTTTTAGGGATTGTGGATCGTCCGCCCATTCCCCCGGTGGAGCCGCCGGACATTTCGCTCATTCCAGCGTTTGTATACGGCGTATACAATGTAACGCACAGCTTATTCGTTTTCGCGGCGGCCTTTTTACTTTTGTGGATAATTTTGCGAAAACCTATGTGGGAAATATGCGCCTGGGGACTGCATATTCTTCTTGATATTCCCACGCATTCTTATCAATTTTTCCCCACGCCATTTTTGTGGCCGATCTCGGATTTCCGTTTTGACGGAATCGGTTGGTCAGACCCGTATATCTTTTTTCCGAATATAGTCGTATTGCTTATTTTATACGTTTGGTTTTACATGATAAAAAGAAATAATGGCGTTGCTAATGGCCCCATTAAATGATATTATCACGGTGAACTGGCAGTAAAACGGTGTTGGTCTTGCCCGCACTAAAAATTTGGAAGGGTGTAAGAGTGATTAAAGGCGATGGTCTTTCCCGTAGGAAAGCGGTGGGTTCGCCTAATGGTAGGGCACTGGTCTTGAAAACCAGCGGGAGAAATCCCTTGCAGGTTCGAGCCCTGCACCCACCGCTTTCTGACGGGGTCAAAAATTGTTATATTAGAAATTATGGAGTTTGATTATACTGTAACTACAACCAAAACTTTTTACGCGGCGGTTCAAAATGTTCAAGACGAAATCGCCAAAGCCGGTATGCGGGTTTTATATGTTCACGATGTGCAAAAAACTTTAGCCGAGAAGAGTTTTGAACGAGAGCCATTTAAGATTGTTGAATTTTGCAATGCAAAGTTTGCCAACGAGTTTTTGAATAAGGACATTAAAATCGGCCTTTGTCTGCCCTGCAAGATAAATGTCTATGTAAAAGACGGGCAAACTTTTATTTCCGGCATGCGTCCGACTATTTTGTCGCAATTTTTCCCGCAGGCCGATTTGGGCAGGAGACCGCAAGAAATTGATCAAATCATTCAAAACATTATTAACAACGCAAAATAGATTATGAAAAAAATCTTTTTTATCGCAACTTTTATTTTTGTTTTCAGTTTTGTGTTGCTTCTCAACTCTTCTTTTGCCCAAGGAATGCCTGTGCCGAGCGGAGTTGAAGGGATGGAAAATGCCGCAATAGTTTCAGATGGCCACACCGCTCGCGAAGAGGCCGAAGGAAAAACAGTTTGGGAAAAACTTCAAGCTAAAGAATTGGTTTGCCGGGATTTATCCGATGACAATTTCGGAACTCTCGGTGAGTACTTTATGGGCCAAATGATGGACGACTCCCACGAGGCGATGAACAATATGATGATTCAAGTTCACGGTGAAGATGGCGAGGAGCAGATTCATATTGTCATGGGCAAGCGTTTTTCCGGTTGCGATACTTCCGCCGCGTTTCCGTCAATAAGCGGCGGTTGGATGCCGATGATGAACATGATGTGGGGAGGGTGGTCCTTCGACGGCGCTCAGGACAGGTCATCTCCCTTTGGCAGTAATTCAACAAATAATATGATGAACCCCGTTAGCGGTTTCGGTTGGATATTTATGTTTGTTTTTTGGGGCCTCATAATTTGGGCGATTATCGCCTTAATAAGAGGAGGTTTCGGAAGAGGTCGTATGTGCGGACATAATTCTGGCGATGATGCGCATAGAAAAGATAAATCCCCGCTTGAAATCCTGAAAGAACGCTACGCCAAGGGTGAGATTGACAAAAAAGAATTTGAAGACAAGAAAAAAGATTTGGTTTAGAATTTGCTGACAACTTACATTGCCTTTTGATTTATTAGAGGTTATCATAACTAAATATGGAAAACACAGCAACTATAGCGCCATTGCCTTCTATATACTCACAGGCCCTTCCCCCGGCTTCGCGGATATTCGGAACAGCAATCTCGTTTTATCTTAACCATTGGCAAATCATTGCCGGGATTTCGGCAATTCCTTTCGCAATCTCTTTATTATGGATATTTGCCGGACAAAGTGGATCAATCCTGCTTTTTATACTTCTGGGAATTATTTCGTTTTTAAGCGCATTTGCCGCGCGTCTAGCGCTTTTTGACGCGGTGACGGAAAACGGAGAACCGCAAGGAGGAATTTCGGGCGCATTTAGCCGGGGGCTGCATTTTTTCTTTCCGTTTGTCTGGGTAAGTTTCTTAATGGGCTTTACCACGCTGGGCGGAACATTTCTTTTATTAATTCCGGGGCTTCTGGTCTCAATTTGGTTGAGCTTATCTCTTTATGTGCTTTTTTCCGAAGGAAAGAACGGCATGGAAGCGCTTACTGCAAGCTGGCATTATGTTAAAGGATTCTGGGGACCGGTTTTCTGGAGGTTATTCTTTTTAGGGTTTGTGTTGGCAATATTCGGATTTTTGGTAAACCTCATATCCGTGGGACCAGTTCTATTTTCGGCGTTAAAAGGAGGGTCTTCCGCACCGCCTCAAGTTCCAATTTTCGGGCAAATAATCGGGATTTTGTATAATAATTTCTTCGTATTTCCTCTAAGCATTATTTACACCTTTGTCATATACCGCACACTCAAAGATATTAAAGCAACAGCGGTCTCCGAAGCGGATGAACCCAAGTTTAAAAAAGCAATTATGGTTTTTATAGTAATTGGTATTTTGGGGCTTTTGGCTCTGGCGGTGCTTGCCGGATTTCTTTTGTCATACATGATTGAATATCTTACCAATCCCTTTCCGTCTCCGGTTATAAATCCGGCTGAATCCGCTCTAAACTCCATTTATTCGGCCAATGCCGCCGCGCTTCTCTTCTCGCCTTTTATGCAGTTCATGCCGTGGCGCTAAAACTCGCGACTTATGTTTTAAAAAACCGCATCCGTGCGGTTTTTTTGAAAAAATTAACATTTTTGCAGAAATTCGGTTATAGTGGATATGTAATCCCGTTAGAAGCCGCGATCGCGTATACGGGATTATCATATTTGAGTATAAAGTACAAAATGAATAAGATAATGCAAGCAGATCATATCACTTGATCGCGATCTGCTTCTAACGGGATGAACAAGAAAAAAATAAGAGTAGGTATACTCTTTGGCGGAAAATCAGCGGAACATGAGGTCTCTTTGCAGTCCGCGCGCAATGTGACGGATGCCATAGATAAGGAAAAATATGAAGTTGTGCCGATCGGCATTGCCAAAGGCGGAAGATGGCTTTTACCTAACCCAACTCAATTTTTATCTGAAAATAACAAATTTGGGATAATTGTTTCGGAGGGTTCCGCTGAAGGCGTTGCGCTTATCCCGCAAAGCGGGGGGAAACTCGCTACGTTTTCCGGAGACCGCGCTATAAACTCAATAGATGTGATATTCCCGGTTTTGCATGGAACTTTCGGCGAGGACGGCACAGTGCAGGGTTTGTTAAAACTTGCTGATATTCCATTTGTCGGGGCGGGCGTTTTAGGATCGGCTGTGGGCATGGACAAAGACGTGCAAAAACGCCTGTTGCGCGATGCCGGGATTCCGGTTGCAAATTTTTTGGTATTTCGTGAAAAGCACAACCCCACGGATTATCAAAAAATTGTTGCGGAGCTCGGTTCTCCATTTTTTGTGAAGCCGGCAAATCTGGGATCATCAATCGGCATAAGCAAAGTATATAGTGAGAGAGAATTTAGGAATGCCGTAGAAGATGCATTTCAATACGACACCAAAATTTTAGCGGAGCAATTTATCAAAGGAAGGGAAATTGAATGCGCGGTTTTGGGAAATGACGACCCTCAAGCATCGGTGCCCGGCGAAATTATTCCGCACCGCGACTTTTATTCGTATGAGGCGAAATATATTGATGAAGACGGGGCAGGACTTGAGGTGCCAGCCAAAATTTCCGAAGATACGGCTAAAAAAATTCAAAATATGGCAATTGCAGTATTCAAGATATTATCCTGCGAAGGCATGGGCAGGGTGGATTTTTTCCTGAAAGAGGACGGAGATGCGGTTGTCAATGAAATAAACACTATCCCAGGTTTTACTTCCATCAGTATGTATCCGCGGCTTTGGCAGGCATCCGGCATGCCGTATAGCGAACTTATTGATCGGCTAATCCAACTTGCTATTGAAAGATTTGAACGCGAGCAAAAATTAAAAACATCTTATACTAATCTAAAAAGATAAAAGTACCTTTATCCTAAACTTTTTCTTAAATCAGACTGTCTGAAAACTCGGTTTTGAGCCTGTGGGGCCTTTCTGAAACAATGTACCCGGATGCCGCTGTGGGGTAAAAACCGAGTTTTGGGACAGTCTGAATGATGGGCGCACAAGGGATTGAACCTTGGGTCTCAAAGACGCCTGCCCCGCACTAAAATTTGAACTGCGCGCTGAGGGGATTGAACCCCCGGCCTACTCTACGTCAAAGAGTCGCTCTACCACTGAGCTAAGCGCGCAAATTTTTAGTGCGGGGTCAAAGAAACGTTCTACCATTGAGCTATGTGCCCTCTCTATCTCTTTTTTCCTCTCGCGGAGCGGTTTTTATGACGGTTTCGTGTATAATTTCCTCCATTGTCATCCTTGTTTTCCCTGGAGAGTTCCATGGCAGTTCTTTCGCCTTCAAAATATGGGTTGTTCTTCCACCTATTTTTATCAAGTATTCATTGCTTGTTTCCTCCAATTTAAATACATATCCGTCATTTTTCAACTCGTTTGTTAATTTCTGTACGCGCTTGCGCAGGGCGTCAAGTTCTTCCCGCAGATCCCGATCTCTTTTTTGCGCGTCTTCATAACTTATATAATCTTCATTCATAAATGCATATTTAATTTAGTAAACGCCCTCGCCAGGATTTGAACCCGGAATACCAGGTCCGAAGCCTGGTGTGATGTCCATTTCACCACGAGGGCATAGGCGCAGTTCCATATAAACTATACATTCATTAGTTGTCTTCGGCAACAGAACCATATTATAGAGACCCACGGGCAAGCCCATGGTCTTCTGGCAGGGATTATAAAAAATGTGCCCGGTATCACGAGGTGACACCGGGCGGGGCATGCTTAGATTTTAATTTTTTCCCTAGAGTTGTCGGGGACGCTTTTCTTATCGAGCTCTTCGAAATATTTTTCCTGAAGAACCCTTAGAGTCGTCTCCAATGGAAAGTTATGCCATTCATGGACACCATCCGGTGCTGTCCATACTACGCTTAAAACAGTTGTTGAATCTGCGGACAAAAATTCGATATTATCGCCCTCAACTCTTTTGACACGCGTCCATAGCATATAGGCGCCGCCATCTTTTGTATTCCAGTACAGCCGAACTGTGGCGGTAGGGAAGTAGGTGTCATCATGAATCGTATCAAAGAGCTTCCCCTCTTTCTTAAACAACTTCTGGATCTCTGCCGGTAACGGTGGAATCTCTTGGGCAATCACCGCGGTCGCGGTCAGCACCACTATAAATACAGTTAATACAATCAAAAAGATTTTTTTCATAAAACCTCCTTTGGATATCAAAAAACCGGAAGTTCCGACTTCACCCCGGGCAATATCAAAGAGCATATTGCATAGGGATAGAGTCGAAGCCCCCGATTCATGGGCCATGCCCTTTCCTTTCCTGCTTGATTTAATTATACAGCAGCGTAAAATATTTGTCAAACTAAGATTTTTACGATACAATAAGTCGTATGGATAATTTTTTGATACCTCCGGAGGTCGCAGGGATTATTGCCAAATTACAGGGCGGCGGATATGACGCACATATTGT
>Ga0209212_1009475_pt1 | contig 10157 bp, 7 predicted proteins | sample RifGroC2_FD_183996 | JGI IMG/M metagenome (GOLD analysis project Ga0209212, IMG submission 183996) | Groundwater microbial communities from Rifle, Colorado, USA - Groundwater C2 (SPAdes) (version 2) | ecosystem: Environmental > Aquatic > Deep subsurface > Groundwater | place: Rifle, Colorado... | reverse complement strand
GGTGACGAGGACACTGGCATTGCTCGCCGCCACCGCCGACGCCATCTCGAAGACCCGCGCCATCCCCGGCGACGAACCGACGATGCCGGTGAAACGGTAACGTTCCTCCAGCTCCTGGTGGAGATAGCGGTTTTCCTCGAGGAGGTGCTGACGTTCGAGGGCTTTGGCGACAGTCAGCTTGATTTCGTCGGTTTCGAAGGGTTTGGTGAGGTAGTCGTAGGCGCCGGCGCGCAGGGCCTGGACGGCGTTTTCGACGGTGCCGTAGGCGGTCATGGCGAGGACCGGCAGGGCCGGATCGAAGGCCTTGATCTCGGCCAGCAGTTCCAGTCCGTCCATCCCCGGCATCTTGATATCGGTGAGGATCAGTTCGAAGATCTCACTCTGGACCAGACGTAGCGCCTCCGCGCCCGAGGCGACGGCGACCGTCTCGTACCCTTCGCGCCCGAGGACACGGACGAGGAGCCGCCGCATCCCCTCTTCGTCGTCGACAATGAGAATCCGCCCTGTCGCCATGGCTACTTCGGCTCCGGGCGATGGTGAACCTGATTCTTGCCGCCGGCCTTGGCCTGGTAGAGGAGCTGGTCGACCACCTCCAGCAACTCTTCCCCTGCTCCATCGCGCGGATAGACGGCGACACCGACGCTGACCGTCACCCCGTGCGGGACGACTCCGGTCAGGGCCAGGGCCGTCTCCTCGGCAATGGCGAGGCGACAGCGCTCAGCCGCGACCAGGGCCTGGGCGATATCGGTCTCGGGGAGGATGGCGACGAACTCTTCGCCGCCGTAGCGAAAACAAAAATCGAAGGAGCGCAGGCACTTGCGCAGGGAGTTGCCGACGGCGACAAGAACCTTGTCGCCGGTGGGGTGACCATAGGCATCGTTGAACTTCTTGAAGTTGTCGACATCGAACATGATCAGGGCCAGCGGCTCCTTGAAACGAACGGCGCGGCTTAACTGCACCTGCAGCATGTGCATGAACTGACGGTGGTTGAAGAGGCCGGTGAGGCCGTCGGTACAGGCGAGGTGGCGGGTCTGTTCATGCAGGCGGGCGTTGTCGATACTCATGGAGGCGAAGGAGGCGAGGACCGACAACATGCGCAGACGCCCTTCGGGAAAGGTCCGCGGGGCGAAATCGTTGAGGTAGAGGATGCCGACCATCTTCTCCTGGATCTTCAGGGGGACGGCGATGAGGGAGCGGATCCCTTCGGCCACGGCCAGGGGGTTGTTGAAAAACTCGGCGCCGACCGTCTCTTCGACGATGAAGAGTTCCCCTTCTTCGAGGATGCGGTGGGTCAGCCCGCCGGTCTTGACCCGCCAGCGCGCCCGGTCGGTAAAAGCCTGGCTCAGGCCGGCATGGGCATGGAGTTCGAGATTGGCCTCGCCGTCGAGGTCTTCCTGGTAGAGGGCGATGCTGCCGGCCGGCATGTCCATGACCCCCATGGCGCTGAAAAGGATGTTCTGCAACACCTCGTCAAGATCGAGGGAGGAGACGACGACCTGGGCGACGCTGAGCAGATCCTTGAGAACCCGCAACTCTTCCTCAAGCAGGGCCAGATTGTCCCGGGCACAGACATCTGCGTTATCGGGTTTTTTGCTGCGACGCATATGGCGAAGCCCTCCAGCGGGCTCGATGACGGTAGATGGATGCGGGCAACTCCACAATATGATTACCCCCTCACACCTGAACTCCCCCGCCACGAATGTGCATTGATAGCACTGTTGCGAAGCGTTTGTAAAGCGCGGCGGTGCGATTTTTTTCAGAGAAGCCTGAAATTATTGATTTTGCGCCGAGACCCTTGACAGCCACGACATCTTGTGGTTTAAGACTGTCATTCCTACTCCATATTGGGACATGGCCCCGCTTCCATGATCCCGTTTCCATGAACTTTGCCTGACGGCCCGCGCCGCAGGTCCTTGCCTCCGAAGGGATGCCGCTGCAATGAAAAAGACCACCACCCCCGCCCTCCCCCTCTCCAAGAATGCCCTCACCGTCCTCGAGCGGCGTTACCTCAAGCGCGACCTCGACGGCAAACCGGTGGAAACCGTCGCCGCCATGTTCCGCCGCGTCGCCGAGACCATCGCCGAGGCCGAGGTGCGCCTCAAGACCGGCAACGACGCAGCAGCCCTGGCCGACGAGTTCTACCGCCTCATGACCAGCCTTGAATTCCTTCCCAACTCGCCGACCCTGATGAACGCCGGGCGCGAACTCGGCCAGCTCTCGGCCTGCTTCGTCCTCCCCGTCGGCGACTCCCTCGCCGACATCTTCGAGGCGATCAAGCAGACCGCCCTCATCCATAAAAGCGGCGGCGGCACCGGCTTCTCCTTCTCGCGCATCCGTCCGGCCAACGACGTGGTCAAGTCGACCAGCGGCGTCTCCTCCGGCCCCCTCTCCTTCATGAAGGTCTTCGACTCGGCCACCGAGACGATCAAGCAGGGCGGCACCCGCCGCGGCGCCAACATGGGGATCATGCGGGTCGACCATCCCGACATCATGGATTTCATCATGTGCAAGCGGGACCAGACGGTGCTGACCAACTTCAACATCTCCGTCGGCCTGACCGAAGCCTTCATGGAAGCGGTGGAGAGCGACAGCGACTACGACATCGTCAACCCCCGCGACAAGAAACCGGTGAAGAAGATGCCGGCGCGCAAGGTCTTCGAACATATCGTCGATCTCGCCTGGACCAACGGCGAGCCGGGGATCATCTTCCTCGACCGTCTCAACCGCTTCAATCCGACCCCCAAAGTCGGCGAGTTCGAGGCCACCAACCCCTGCGGCGAGCAGCCCCTTCTCCCTTATGAAAGCTGCAACCTCGGCTCGATCAATCTCGCCCGGATGCTTACCGCCAAGGGAACCCTCGACTGGGACAAACTGCACCACGTCGTGCGCACGGCGACCCGCTTCCTCGACAATGTCATCGAAGTCAACAACTACCCGATCCCGCAGATCGACGAGATGACCCGCGCCAACCGCAAGATCGGCCTCGGCGTCATGGGCTGGGCCGATCTCCTCATCCTCCTCGGCCTCCCCTACGACAGCGCAGAGGCCGTCGCTCTCGGCGCCAAGGTCATGCAGTTCCTCACCGACGAGTCGCGCCAGATGTCGCGGGAACTCGCCGCCGAGCGTGGTCCCTTCCCCAACTTCAAGGGGAGCATCTACGATAAAAAGGGGGCCAAGCCGGTGCGCAACGCCACCTGCAGCACCATCGCTCCGACCGGCACCATCTCCATCATCGCCAATTCCAGCAGCGGCATCGAGCCCCTCTTCGCCGTCTCCTACGTGCGCCAGGTCCTCGACAACGACATCCTCGTCGAGGTCAATCCCCTCTTCGAGAAGGTCGCCCGCGAGCGTGGCTTCTACTCGCCCGAGCTGATGAAGCTCATCGCCCAGCACGGCACGATCAAGGACCTCGACCAGATCCCCGAGGACGTGCGCCGCCTCTTCGTCACCGCCCACGACATCACCCCACAAGACCACATCCGCATGCAGGCGGCCTTCCAGACCTACACCGACAACGCCGTCAGCAAGACCGTCAACTTCTGCAACACCGCCAGCAAGGAGGATGTCGCCACCGTCTACCGCCTCGCCTACCAGCAGGGGTGCAAGGGGGTGACGATCTACCGCGACGGCTCGCGCGACATGCAGGTCCTCTCGGTCGGCAAGAAAGAGGAGAGCCCGGCCGAGGCGGCGGTGCCGATGGAAAGCCACAAGGCCGGGCGCAAGCGCGAGCGGCCCCGCGCCCTCAAGGGCTCGACCTACCAGATGGAGACCGGCTGCGGCCCCCTCTACGTCACCATCAACGAGGACAACAACGGCCTCTTCGAGCTCTTCACCACCATGGGCAAGGCCGGCGGTTGCGCCGCCAGCCAGTGCGAAGCCATCGGCCGCCTGGTGTCGCTGGCCTGGCGCTCCGGCGTCCAGGCCCGCCAGGCGGTCAAGCAGCTCATCGGCATCACCTGCCACAAACCGGCCGGCTTCGGCGACAACCGCGTCACCTCCTGCGCCGACGCCGTCGCCAAGGCGATCATGATGCATGTGGCGGCCCACGACGAGGAGCACGAGAAACACTCTCAGGTCGGCGGCGCCTGCCCCGAATGCGGCGGCGCCATCGAGCACGAAGGCGGCTGCTGTGTCTGTCATGCCTGCGGCTATAGCGAGTGTGCCTGATGTAAGCGGATGGAGGGGGCAATGAAACGTTTCAGGTTGGATTGAACCGCAACGGGGCAGACAGGCATTAGGCCGGTCTGCCCCGTTTGCGTTGGGACCGGATTAAAAGATCCACCATTGTCTTAGGGGCGCATCGCATGCGCCCGATTATATAGATTGGCGTAGGGGCGACCCGGTGGGTCGCCCGCCTTGCACCTAATGCAACTAAATATAGTTGCATAACTGGAGACTGCTCTGCTAAAGTTCCATTGAGGAGGGGGAGAAATGACCAAACGTGACAAGATGTTGCAGCGTTTCTGCAACCGGCCAAAGGATTTCACCTGGCAGGAGCTGGAAACATTGCTGGCAGGTTTTGGCTATCGGCAAGCGGTCGGCGGGAAGACCGGCGGTTCACGCGTCAAGTTTCTCCACGACACGCGACCGCCGATCATCCTGCACAAGCCGCATCCGACCAACATCTTGAAGCATTACCAACTGGAACAGATCAAAGAGACACTCGCCATCGAGGGTTTGCTATGAAAGACATGATGCGCCACCAAGACTATTTCGGCTCGGTCCACTACAGTGACGAAGACCGCATCTTCTACGGACGTGTGGAATTTATCCGCGCCCTGGTGAGCTACGAGGGAACCGACGTCTCTTCCCTGCGTCGCTCCTTCGAAGAGGCGGTCGACGACTATTTGGAGACATGCAAGGCACAAGGGATCGCGCCGGAGAAACCGTTCAAGGGCTCGTTCAACGTCCGCGTCGGCGCGGCCCTGCACCAGCGCGTCGCCATCGCCGCAGCACAGCGGGGGATGACGCTGAACAAGTTCATCGTCGAGGTGCTGGAGCGGGAGGCGGGGAAAGAAGCGGCGGTGTGAAGAAGGTGCCACCAGGCCCGGATTCCGCGCCTTTTGACCGGTTGGCGTAGGGGCGATTCACGAATCGCCCGGTTGCGGTTGGCGCCGTAGGGGCGCAGTGCCTGCGCCCGGATGTTGACCTGCGTAGGGGCGAGGCGGTGGGTTGGCCGGACTGAGGCAAGGGGAGGGAACTGATCGAGGCACTGGGGTTACGTTTGTGCTTGCAAGCAGATGGGTTGCGAGGGGAATAACAAATATGTTACTTTCTTCGAACTGGCACTGGCACGAAAACGCCAACATGAGATCAGCGAACAATGACAACACGACCCCCGAGCAAAACCCATCGCCAAATGGTCGCCGAGTGGCGGAAAGATCCCGAATTCGCCGCGGCTTACGCCGAACTGGAACCCGAATATGCGCTCTTGAAGGAGTTGCTGGAGGCACGCCGCCGCGCCGGATTGACCCAGGCCGAGGTCGCCGAGCGCATGGGGACCAAGGCCCCGGCGGTGACCCGTCTGGAAACGGCCCTGGCGGACAGCCGTCATTCGCCGAGTCTGTCCACCCTGAAGAAATACGCCGAGGCGGTCGGCTGCAAGCTCGAAATCCATCTCGTTCCGGCTAAATCGTCGTGACCTCGTGGGTTCCCCCCTTTGGCAAAGGGGGGCACGGGGGGATTTGACCCCTCGTATCTACCGCACGCGCGAGGATCAAACACACAAAGGCTCTTGCCCGGTTGGCGTAGGGGCGATGCACGCATCGCCCGGTTGCGGTTGGCCCGGTAGGGGCGCAGCGCCTGCGCCCGGACGTTGACCTGCGTAGGGGCGAGGCGGTGGGCAACTCTAAGGAGCACAATGTTTGACATCACTCCCGATGATATTAATCAGCTGAACGACATCGACCTTAGAGAACTGGTCGGCCGTCTCTGTGAAGCTGAGCTGGCAAGCCGTGGGCTGTCACCTTCGTCAGTGACATGGGGCGGAAACCAAACTGCGGCGGACGGGGGTCTGGACGTGCGCGTGTCATTACCGGCAGGCGAATTCATCGAAGGCTTCGTCCCGCGGTCATCTACTGGGTTCCAAGTCAAGAAACCGGACATGCCGAGGGCCGAGATCATCGCCGAAATGCGGCCTGCGGGAATGATCCGTCCCGTCATTCAGGAGCTTGCGGACGAGACGGGCGCTTACGTGATTGTAAGTTCAACAGGGTCAACGGCCGATAGTGCCCTTAGAAATCGGCAGGATGCCCTGCGTGAGGCCTTGGACGGCATAGCAAATGCCGGTCAGCTCCGCACCGACTTCTATGATCGCACGCGGTTGGCAACCTGGGTACGGTGTTACCCCGGTCTCATCACTTGGGTCAAGGAGAGGGTGGGTAGAGCTCTTGTAGGTTGGCGCCCTTACGGACCTTGGACCGGCGCGGCAGAGGGCGCCGATGCCGAGTATCTGCTGGATGACAAGCTGTGCCTGCACCTTGGTAGCAACCGTGACACACTTGCGCAATCAGTGGCCGGGGCTATTGACCAGCTCCGAGACGAACTGAGCCGACCCGGCAAGATAGTGCGTTTGGTCGGCCTATCGGGCGTCGGGAAGACTCGACTTGCCCAAGCCCTGTTCGACGCTCGGATCGGGGCGCGTCCGTTGCCAGCATCCCTTGCCGTTTACACCAACTTATCAGACAATCCCGATCCGCAGCCGACCGGCCTGGCTTCGGACTTGATTGCGAACCGCACGCGCGCGGTCCTAATTGTCGACAACTGCCCTCCGGATCTACACCGCAGGCTTTCGGAAGTGTGCAGTGGGACAACCAGCACGGTCAGCGTCCTCACGATTGAGTACGATGTGCGCGACGACCAACCCGAAGGAACTCAGGTCGTCACCCTCGATACGTCGTCGCCCGAGCTGATTGAAAAGCTTGTCCGGCACAGGTACCCACACCTATCCCAGGTGGATGCGCGCACCATCGCTGAAGCCTCCGGCGGTAACGCCCGAATTGCTATTGTCCTAGCCGAGACGGTCGAGCGTTCAGACAGCATCGCCGGCCTATCTAACGAGGAGCTTTTCCAACGACTCTTCCGACAACGGCAAGACCCAAATGATGACCTACTTCTCGCGGCCCAAGCGTGCTCGCTCGTCTACTCGTTCCAAGGAGAAGCGCTTGAGGGTGCGGAGGCTGAGGTTCCTCGTTTGGCCGCACTCGCAGGGCAGGTTCCAGCAGAAACCTACCGTCACGTCGCCGAGTTGCTCCGGCGCGATCTCGTGCAACAGCGCGGGGTATGGCGGGCGGTGCTGCCGCACGCTATCGCGAACCGCCTCGCGACTCGCGCGTTACAGGACATACCCTACGACCTTATTAACCAACAGTTGGTCGATGGTGGGACCGAGCGCTTGGCCCGGTCTTTTTCGCGGCGGTTGTCGTTCCTGCACGATCACCCCAAGGCAGTTACCATCGTCGAGAGGTGGCTCGCGCCCGATGGACTTCTCGGCGACCTGACCGCTCTCAATGATCTCGGACGAGCAATGTTTGAAAACGTCGCTCCGGTGCGACCGGAAGCTGCCTTAACGGCTCTGGAACGGGCCGGTTACAGACACCCCGAGATGGCGACAACGGTATGGCTACGACACAGGTCCTTGCTTCGCTCCCTCGCTTATGACCCTCCCCTGTTTGAACGGAGCGCCCAGTTGTTGGCCCTGGCTGCAACCCAGAGCGCAGACGAGAGGGAGGCCAAAGAGGCTTCGGACACCTTCGTCTCTCTGTTTACGATCTACCTTTCCGGAACGCACGCAACCATCGAGCAACGCCTTGGCGTTATCGAGAAACTTCTTAGGTCTGGCGAGACTATGCCGCTAGCGTTAGGCTTGACCGCATTGGACAACATGCTGAAGACAGTTCACTTCAGTTCTCACCATCGCTTCGAGTTCGGAGCTCGATCTCGTGACTACGGCTATCGACCCCGATTCAATGCCGACATAAGACGTTGGTATAGCACCGCCCTTATATTGATTGAGAGCTTGGCACTCACGGAGGGCGTTCTCAAGTCAGAGTTGCGTGACGTGCTGGCACGCAACTTCCGTGGTCTGGCTTCGGCCCATATGCTTGACGAGCTCGAAAAATTAGCCCGTAGGTTTGCCACCGATGGGTTCTGGCGTGAGGGGTGGGCTGCGTGCCGGCAAACGATGCACTACAGTAAGGACCGGCTACCACCAGAGGTCTTATCACGTCTGTCTGCCCTGGAAGGCGATCTGCGTCCGTCCAATCTTTCGGAGAAGGTGCGGGCGGTTGTCTTGATTGATAGATCCAGCGGACTCGATCTGGAGGATATGATCATCGAGGGCACCCCAACGAACTCGACTGAGCGCTTGGAAGCGATCGCTCGCGAACTCGGTTCTGCGGTTGCTGTTGATGAGGAGGCGCTTGCCGAGCTCCTGCCAGACCTTCTTCGTGGCGGAAGCAGGGGCTGGGCGTTCGGATGCGGGCTCGCTGAAGCGTCCCCGGACCTTCGTACTATTTGGGCAAGGCTTGGCCAAGGGCTTGAGCAAATCGACCCGAAAAGCCAGAACGTGCAGGTTCTCAGAGGCTTTCTTGCCGTGCTTTGGAATAAAGATAGGCAACTTGCGCAAGACCTCCTCGACTCGGCACTAGATCAACCGGCATTGGTGACTTTTCTTCCAGTGCTACATTCGGCCGTTGGTCTCGATGTGCGCGGCGTCGAGCGGCTCAAACATGCACTGAGAGAAGGGAAGGTGCCAATTTGGATGTACGGGAACTTAGCGTTCGGGAAAACGACGGATCATTTGGACGGAGGATCTCTCAAGGATCTGGTCTTACTCATTGCTGATCAACCTGACGGGTTCGGCGTGGCTCTGGAAATCCTGTACATGCGTCTATACTCAGATTGCTCGGATGGGCGGGAGCACGAACCAAAACTTCTTGAGGCTGGCCGAGAATTGCTTTGTTGTATTACGTTCAAGAAAGACAATGACCATGGAGATTACGAACTCGCCGGGGTTGTCAGGGCCTGTTTGTTTACCCCAGATGCTGGTCCTGTTGCAGCAGAAATTGCAGTTCGGTTAAGGCAGGCTGTTGCCGACTGTGAAACCCATTCTTGGGACAATCCCAACCTATTGACAGCACTACTCGAGGCCCAGCCAATGAACGTCCTTGAAGCCTTATTCGAAGGCAACGAGGAGGATCAGCAGGCGGGGGTGTGCGTTTTCAAGCAGTTGGACGACAGTCAGAATTCCCCGGCTGGTGCAATCCCCTGCGAAGTACTCATCGCTTGGTGTGAGGGGGGGCACGAACACCGTTACTCTCTCGTGGCCTCGATCATCACTTTCGCACGATCCTCGGAACAGGGCGCCCCCCTAGTCTGGTCAGAGCAAGCAAAAGCACTTCTTGCAAATGCGTCAGACTTTAGAAGCGTTCTGTCTGTGTTCATCGAACGGTTCCAACCTATGAGTTGGAGCGGATCGCGTGCTGCTCTGATGGAGGCAAACGCTCGATTGCTGGATAGCTTGGAGTCGTTTGTTTCCCCCGATCAAATACCGTTTGTGGCTGAAGCCAAGGCCAGTTTTGCGCAGGAGATTATGAAACAACGGCATTGGGAGACAAAGTACGACCGCGCACGGGATGAGCGATTCGAATGAAGAGGACAAGCAGTGGAAGGCCTACAAGGTCGGGGTGCAGCCGGTACGGGAACTCTACGGCGTGATTGCGGCGCAGGGTGCGGCCGGTGGCTTCGTCATCACCTCCGGCGAATTCAGCGCCGACGCCACGACCTTTGCCCGCGGTTTGAACATCCAGCTCTTCAACGGCGCCCGCTTGCACCAGCTGATCCGCGAGGCGGGGGCGATGCGTGAATCGCCCCTACAAAACCCGACACCGTCGGTTCCCGTCCCTGCAGCACCGAATTGCCCCAAGTGCAGCCAGCCGATGGTCAAGCGTCGGGCCAAGCAGGGGCCACAGGTTGGCAAGGAATTCTGGGGATGTTCGGCCTATCCGGGCTGTCGGGGGACGGTGGACTGCTGAATCCGGGCGACCCAGCGGGTCGCCCCTTGTATATTGAACGAGTAGCCAGTTTGGTTCTATTGCTGTTACAGTTTGCTCCGGGACGCCGGGGTAAAGAGAGAAAGGTGAATCTGTTTCGCCCCT
>Ga0209212_1009473_pt1 | contig 10158 bp, 10 predicted proteins | sample RifGroC2_FD_183996 | JGI IMG/M metagenome (GOLD analysis project Ga0209212, IMG submission 183996) | Groundwater microbial communities from Rifle, Colorado, USA - Groundwater C2 (SPAdes) (version 2) | ecosystem: Environmental > Aquatic > Deep subsurface > Groundwater | place: Rifle, Colorado... | reverse complement strand
TCGCAGGACATAGCGGACAAATGGGGAGCGGACGGTTACGCAAAGGACGCAACCAATGCGCTTAAAGACGCAATCAATATGATAAGCGCGCTGAAAAAACTCAAAGAAGAGGCAGAGGCGGGGAAAGTTGATAGATGATGAACTTGAAAGAGAGCTGTTAAGCAATGGCGCCGCAATTGTCGGTTTTACTGAAATAAAAGAAAATGCAAGCAGGGATATAGCAGGACTTGTAAGGGCTGTATCAATAGGGGTTGACCGAAAACTTAATGAGAATACGGTCAGCCTCCTTGTTGCGCTGCAAAAAAAAGCAGCACAGCTCTTAAAGAGCAAAGGATATAGATATCTATGCATCCCTCCGGACTCAGACAGGATAAAGGATAAATTTATAGCGAAACTGTACCACGTTTTTGACCATAAGATGGCTGCAACTTCAGCAGGCATTGGATGGGTCGGAAAGAACGGCCTTCTTATAAGCCCTGAATATGGGCCAAGACTATCGCTTGTAACCGTGCTTACAAATGCGCCCTTAAGCGCCGGCACTCCGATAGAATTCAGCAAGTGCGGTGACTGTTCCCTCTGTATGGATTTTTGCCCGTCTAATGCGATTACAGGCAGGGAGTGGTCAAGATATGAGCCGTATGTTGAACTTGTGAATAGAGACAACTGCGCTTTGCACAAGAAGAAGAGCATAAAAGTAAAAGGCAAGCCAAATTGCGGATTATGCATAAACATATGCTCCTATGGCAGAAAGAATGTTAAGGGCGCTCAGGTTATATGAATCATATAATAAGTTTAAATTTGTGATTATATTGGAGGAAATTGGATGAAAAAGCACAAGATAATATTTCAGCCTTCAGGGAGGAGAGGCGAGATTGAAGAAGGGAAAACTCTCCTCGAGGCAGCCCAGTCTCTGGGCGTTGACATCGAGGGCATCTGCGGCAAAAAAAAGGTATGCGGTAAATGCAAGGTGAGGATAGAAGAAGGTTATTTCGAAAAGGATAATATCGAATCAGGGATGAAACATCTCTCGCCTGTCACTGAGGCCGAGAAGAAACACATCAAGCCTGAAGACGGCCCCGGCATCCGATTGTCCTGCACAGCCGAGGTCCGCGGCGACGTAAAAGTATTTGTGCCTGAACGGTCGCGCGCCGGCCAGCAGGTAGTTCGCAAGGCCGCCAAGGAACTATCCATCAAACTTGATCCTGCGGTTAAGAAATACAATGTCGAGCTGACGCCTCCGACACTCCATGACATGACTGTTGGTGATTATGAGCGAGTGCTCAAATTCCTGCAGGACTATTACGGCCTGACCGGCCTCTTGTTCGACTTTATAGTCCTTCGGGACCTGCAGAACATTCTCCGGACGGGAGAGTGGAAAGCAACGGTTACTGTATGGATGGACAAGGAAATAATCAAAGTGGAGCCCGGGTTTGTAGAGATAAGCTACGGCATTGCCGTGGACATAGGGACCACGACCTGCGTTGGTTACCTGACGGACCTCGGCACTGGGAATGTTGTGAATACCGAGTCCATCATGAACCCTCAGGTGCCTTATGGTGAGGACGTAATGTCACGGATAACCTATGCCATGTCAAATACGGATGGACTTGAGACAATGCAGAAAGCCATTATTTCAGGGCTTAATGATATTATTGAGCGCGTGGTCTCAGAGATTATAAAAGATGGTCCAAATCCCGGTTTTGTGATAGACGATATGACAATTGTCTTTAATACTGCAATGCACCATATCTTCCTTGGATTTAACCCTGAATATATTGGCCGCTCGCCGTTCATACCTGCTGTGCAGAAGTCATTGGACATAAAGGCGAGAGACCTTGGCATAAAAATAAATCCCGCGGCCTATATCCATGTTCTGCCTATAGAGGCTGGGTTCGTCGGAGCGGATAATGTAGGTGTTTTAATCGCGGAAGAGCCTTACAATCAGGACGAGATGGTTTTGATTATTGATATAGGAACGAACGGGGAACTGCTTATGGGCAATAGAAATAAAGTATGCTCCACATCGTGCGCTACAGGGCCTGCATTTGAGGGCGCTCAGATTAAATTTGGCATGAGGGCGGCTCCGGGGGCAATTGAAACGGTTCTGATAGACTATGTAACAAAAGAGCCGAGATACAAGGTAATAGGCAAAGCTGACTGGCATACTCACCTTGAGAAAGTTAATGCAAAGGGCATCTGCGGCTCAGGGATTATTGGGGTAGTTGCAGAGATGTTTAAGGCAGGTATTATAGATAAATCAGGAAGATTCGTTATGACTTTAAACACTCGGCGAGTGAGAAAGGATGTTGATGGAAAGCCGGAATATGTCCTTGCTTGGGCTGAAGAGACATCAATAGGAATAGATATTACTATTACTCAGGCAGATGTAAGGGCATTACAACTTGCGAAAGGCGCCCTTTATACTGGCGCTAAACTTATGATGAAGAAACTTGGGATTACAAAACTTGACAGGGTTGTGCTGGCTGGCGCATTCGGAAGCCATATAGACAAAGAGGCATCCCTTACGCTTGGGATGTTTCCTGATTGTAATATTGACAAGGTATATGCTGTCGGAAATGCAGCAGGAGACGGAGCCCGCATGGCTCTGATAAACAAATCAAAGAGGACAGAGGCAGATGAAAAGGCTAGATGGGTTGAATTCCTTGAGATTGCAACAGACCCGGCATTTGAGAGAGAGTTCATGCAGGCAATGCATATCCCCCATATGAAAGACCTTTTCCCGAATCTGAAAGCAATGCTTGAAAAGTCAGGCAGCAAAGCAGAAATAAAGGGATGACAAAGGTAGTTGTTAATCCAGGAATATGCGGTTTTCCGGTTACAGTTATTGCGGAAAAAAGGGAAGGGAAAAAAATTCACATATCTCTTGATACGGAATGCGAGATGGTTAAAAAGATGGCAGAGGATATTGCAAGTCTTGAAATGATGGCTTCATTTACTGGGTTAGCGATCAATCCTGTTTACAAATCTGCAGCGCAGCATTTGAAGCATGCGGCATGCCCCGTGCCATCAGCTATTTTAAAGGCAGTTGAGGTAGAAGCAGGCCTGTGTATCCCGAAGGATGTTAATATATCTTTTGTTAGTGATTAATTGCCCCGGGGGTAGCAAGGGCGAAAATAACGGGCGGATTCCTGCTTTTCATAACAGGACCGCATGACATGCTTGAGGGGAAATGATATGAGCCATTTTAATATCAAATGCAGGCATTGCGGCAAGGAACTGAGAAAGGTTTATTGCTCATTTTGCGAGCACTGCAAAGATGCGCTGCTTGTAACTAGATATAAGGATGAAAAATTCAGCGAGGATAATGAAAAGAAGGGGATATGGAGATTTAACTGGATTCCGGTGCACGGAACAGATTTTGAACAGTCAGGAACTTTGGTTTATAAGTCAGAGAAACTTTCAGGATATTTGGGGGTTGAGAACCTCTACATAGCATTCAATGGTTTCTGGCCTGAAAAGGGCGCTTCACTTCAGACATGCACATTCAAGGAGATTGAGGCTGCAGTTGTACTTCAGAATGCAAGGGAGAATGATGTCGAAGGGCTGATTGTTGCTTCGGCAGGCAATACAGCAAGGGCATTAGCGCATCTCTCAATAGTTTCAGGATTTCCTGTTGTCATAGTTGTTCCAACGTGTTGCCTCGCTGAGATGTGGTATCTCGAAAGCTCATCGCTTATACCTACGCTCGCAGTCGGCGACGGTGATTATTCGGATTCCATTGATGTTGCAAAGAGAATTGCACAGGTAGTCGGGTTTCCTTTTGAGGGAGGGGTAAAGAATATCGCAAAAAGAGACGGGCTTGGCATTGTCCTCCTTGAGGCAGTTGCAGTGATGAAGAGACTGCCTGACCATTATTTCCAGGCTGTGGGAAGCGGGACAGGCGCGATTGGCGTGTGGGAGATGTCGGAGAGGTTTTTGAAGGATGGTAGATTCGGTTCAAGTCTTCCTGTTCTTCATCTCGCGCAGAATAAGCCATTTATGCCTATGGTTAACGCGTGGAAAAAGAAAAGCAGATGGCTTTCCCCTGATGACCTGAGGTCTGAACTAATCGAGAAGATAACGACCAGAGTTTTATCCACACGCTATCCGGCATATTCCATACAAGGCGGGGTATATGACGCCTTAAAGGCAACAAATGGAAGGATGTATGGAGTAAGCAATTCAGAGGTTTATAAGGCAATGGATCTTTTCGAAAATATTGAGGGGATTGATATTGTTCCTGCATCAGGGGTTGCTGTAGGCGCTCTGATTAATGCCGTGAAGGATGGTATAGTTAAAAATGATGAAACGATTCTCCTTAATATCACCGGCGGCGGCGAAAAGAAACTTGGACACAAGAAAAAGACTTATAATGTTCAACCGCGGGTGATATCAAAGAAGATTACAGAGAAGGAGATAGAGGAGCTTTTATGCCCGGTACTGAAGAAGAACTCGTAGGAATATTGAAAAATAACGGGGTTGATTTCACATCATCGCTTCCGTGCGAGAAGATAAAAACACTTCTTGAGATGATTGAAGACAGTTTTTTTCATGTTCCGCTTACAAGAGAAGAGGAAGGGGTTGGAATATCAGCAGGCGCAGCGCTTTCAGGCAAGAAGCCTGCAATGTTTATCCAGAGTTCAGGTATAGGAAATATGATAAATGCCCTCTTGTCCCTCACAGGCTTCTATGAACTTCCTCTTGCGATATTCGTGAGCCAAAGGGGGATTTACAAGGAAAAGATTGCTGCACAGCTTCCGATGGGGCAGAGGCTTCCGATGATTTTAAAAGGAGCCGGGATAAGTTATTCGATTATTAGCAAAAGAGATGATTTTAGAGTCATAGGGAAAAAGCTCAAGAATGTTTATATGAAGAACATGATTCATGCATTTCTTTTAAGTCCTGCGATATGGGGGGAAAACGAGTTAGAAGTTGCAAGTTATAAGTTCAAAGATAATACTGGAGATATAAAACCTTCGCCTCTCATCCGCCTCAGGCGGACTCAGCTTTCAGCTAAACCCAAACTAACACGCTATGAAATACTTGAGGTTATTGCCAGGTACCTTGCCGAAAAAATAGTTGTCTGCAATCTCGGGTTTCCTGCTAAAGAGCTTTTTCATATAAAACATCAGCCTTCGAATTTCTATATGCTTGGAAGCATGGGCATGGCAACACCTGCAGGCTTGGGAATCAGTCTCTCAACCGAAAAGGAAGTTGTAGTCATAGATGGAGACGGAAGTCTTTTAATGAATCCGGGCACACTTGCAACAGCGGCCTGTCTTGCTCCGGAAAACCTCACAATCTTTGCAATAGACAACAAGGCATACGGTTCAACAGGAGATCAGCCTACTCTCACGGGAGCATGCGTTGACCTTGAGATGGTGACAAGGGGATTCGGGATAAAAGATACGGTAAAGGCATCGACAAAAAAAGAGCTGATTAATGCGATTAAAAGAACAGGCAAAGGCATTAGATTCATCCACGCTATCGCTATCCCCGGAAACAGGGACGTGCCCAATATCTCATTACATCATCTGGAGAACAAAAAGCAGGTGGCGGGGTTTATAAAAACCTAAAGCCTTCCAGTTTTCTCATACTCTTCGATATAAAGTTTAAGCGCCCTAAACATCAGCCAGTCAATTGAGGCATTATTTTCTGATGCGATCCTCATGAGAAAATCAAGAACTTCTTTTTCAGACACAGAGACTGCGGGAGAATCCTCTGCCTTATTCCTATTTTTTTCGCTATGTTTTTTATGCTTTTTCCCCTCATTATGCCCAATATCTGTTTCAGGCATTCTTTTTTTATGCTCCCTCTTAAGGAGTTCTATGAGGGTCTTAATGTCTCCTGCATGTACCGCGTTAGTGACCTCTTCAGTCGGCATTTGCTGAAAAGGAGTTCCCTTTTTCCTTTCAGGTTTTTCCATAAAGCTCTCGGGCGGCATCATCCCCGTCATTCCCATCATCATGGAAGCCAGTTTTCTCGCATGCTCGCCTTGAGGAAGTTCGCTCCGGAAAAAATCTTCTATTTTTCCATTTGCCATTGCCTCAGCCATCCTGTCAGCAGTAAGGGGAACATCCTTCTGCGATTCATCATAGAGCCTGTTTCTTCCAAAAGGAGTTTTAGGCGGTATGGGTAAATGCTTCTTTTTCCTTGGCATATCAGTTCACCTCCTAATAACTATAATACAGCAGAACTATCAAGCTGAGATTCCATCACTATAATGCTCTTTTTCAGGATGAATCTTTTCAATAAGGGATAAGTCAAATATCTCATTCTCTGAAATTTCCCTGTTTATGTATCCGAGTCGCTTAAGCGCTTTCACAAATTCCATTGTCGAGGATATATAGCCTTCGCTGATTTTTGAGCAGTATTTTGGAGATATCTTAAGAGTATCAAGGACAAGCTCTTTGTCTATAAAGCCGATATAATCAGCGATTACCTTTGATGCCTTAGAAGGTCTTATTCTTATAAATGATGTAGCCTCTTCGTGGAGAATCAGAAATTGCTCAACCGCAGCTTTTTCTTTTTTCAGAAATTTCTTATCAACAATAATCCCATAACTTGGGTTATTCGGCCAGAGCATTGAGGGTGGATAGAGTATCTTTCCTCCGTCATAGCGTTTTATCACAGCAGCAAGGGCAGGGGTTCCGAATGCGATAGATATTTCTCCTTTAACCATTGCCTCCAGAACCATATCAGCCCACTGAAAGTTTATAACGGCTATTTCTTTTTTAAGATTAAATTTCTCAAGGCAGTCTTGAAGGATAACGTCATGAATAGAGCCTTTCCCCGGAACCCCAATCCTTTCGCCCTTAATCTGGCTTAGGATTTTATTCATGTCTGTTTTATCAGGAAAGCCCTTCAGTTCTTTTTTGCCTGATATTACTGTTCCTTCGACATGTCCGCCCGCAATGCAGATTATATTTACACCTCTGTTTATGCCGATAATTGCGGGAGGAAGCCCTATATACGCAATATCGATCTCGCCTTTGTCGAACGCATCTGCTATTGCAGGGCCTGTGCCGAAGAGCCTCCAGTCAATCTCTGCGCCAAGCCTTGAGTTTGTATCGGCTCTTGCCATCAGAATGATTGCCGTATGATAAAAAGTCGAAAGATGTCCGATTCTAAGCAGCATGATTTATTTAAACGTTAAAATTTCTCATAGTGTATTCTGCTTTCTTCAAACTCATCATCCTTATGCGGCTCAAGCCGTTTTTCAGGATAACCTATCGGCATAAGGCATTGCACACGGTATTGCTCAGAAATAGAAAGGAGATTTTTTATAAATGCCTCCGGCTCTCCGACACTGCCTTCTGTCCCGTCAGCTATCTGTATAAAGCAGGTTCCGAGCCCTTGATTTGTTGCTTCAAGATATATATTCTCAGCGCAGATGGAACAATCCTCCTTGAAACGCCTTCCTTTAGTCATATCGTAACAGATTACAATTATGACAGGCGCTTCTTTAGCAAAACCTGCATACGGCGTTGTTTTTGAAAGCTGTTGCCTGGTTTCAATATTTGTGACGACTATAAACTCCCACGGCCTTAATCCACTTGCTGTTGGAGAAAACATCGCTGCTTTCAGGAGGTCATTTAGTTTTTCTTTTTCTATAACCTTCTGAAGATACTTCCTGATGCTCCGTCTTTGCCGTATAACGCCTAACATAAACACCTCCTAAATTTAAGACTTGATCAGATGTTAACTCTTTTCGCCAACAATGACAAAAACAGGGTTTAATGCTGAAAAACAGTTGCCCTCTCCGATCTTTTTCATTCTGGAAACAGAGACCTGTGAGACATCAACAAGGAAACCGTTTCCTTGAAGCTCAGCGACGGCAATGTTCAGAGTCTCAACTGTTGAAGCATTTACTACAACTATGCCTGCCTGCATTTTGCCTTTGATAATGGTTATTATTTTATATAGATTTCCTCCGCTGCCGCCAATAAAAACCCTGTCAGGAACAGGAAGGTTTATCAAAACATCAGGCGCCCGTCCTTTTATTATTTCGATATTGGCGGCGTCAAATTTAATCCTGTTCTCTTTGATGTTTTTAATCTGCTCCTCGTCTTTTTCAACGGCAAAAACCTTTAATTCAGGATACAGCCTTGCAGCCTCTATTGATACAGAACCTGAGCCCGAGCCTATGTCCCATAGCACACCTCTTAGAGGAAGGCTCAACTTGTGAATGGCAACTGCCCTAACTTCATTTTTAGTTATTAGACCTTTCGAATGAATAATCTCGTCTTCTCTAAGACCAAAGGCCTGGGACTGAGGGCTAAATGAAGACTCATTGAGATTTTGAATTATCACTATATTTGGTTCCGCAAATGACATCCCTGCAATCTCTTCAGGTGCGCCTTCTGTTATTTGTTCATCCAGATAGCCGAGTTTCTCACAGACATGCATTTTAAGTTGCGAGCGACGAGTGACAAGTGACGAGTTTAAAAACTTTGCTATTATTGCAGGATTATTTTCCTTGTCAGTGAGGATTAGGATTTTGTTATATTTTTGTAACAAATAAGGAATATCTTCCAACTCAAACGGCAGTCTTCTTCTTTTTTCAGGATCAGGCCCTCCGTGAAGGCTCATTAAAAATGCGTCATCCCATGATTCTTTTATCCGTGAAAACGCAATTTGCATGCTTGATAAGTCAGGAAGTATCTCTATAATTTCTTTTCCGAATTCCCTGACTGCCCTTCTGCCGATTCCAAAAAATGTAGGATCGCCTGAGGCGAGGAGAACTACCTCCCCATGCTCCCCTTTATTAAGAAGTGGCTTAGGAGGGATGTCTTTAATGTGTGCTTTGATAAAACTAATTGTCTCTTCCACATTGTTTATGACCTTTATCTTATCTCTAACCTCCTCATATTCTTTATATCCCTTAAAAACCTCAAAGAGCCTTTCGGATGCGAGGATGATTTCAGAAGCCAGAACAATCTCCATTGCCCTATTGTCTAAAGCTTTATAGCCAATGCCTATGACGTAGATTTTACTCACTTGTTTCTATTATATCCCCTTCGTATGACACGAGATGGACGTTAACAGGCATTCCAGATACAAGTTCTTCTGCATATTTTTTAACAGCAACACAAACATTGGTGAATAGGTGAACGGGTGAATAGGAAGATGAAACAATAAAATTAAAAATTTCCATTGCCGTATTATATTCAGAATCAAGAGCACAGAATTCAGAATCCATCTTCTTTAAAAATTCAATAGTTTTTTTTATATCAATCGCTCCATGCTTCACATGGGTCTGTGGTGTAGCCATGGCGATTTTCAGCATCTTAGCCCACTGAGCGCAGAGATGTATTTTTTTGAACCCATGCATCTTAGCCTCTATAAGTGAAAACTCAAGGTAATCTCCCATCATTATATACGATTCCTGAGGGAGATTGAATTTCTTCATATGAGCTTTTTCTGATGACCTCCCTGCAGACAATACTATCTCACTGCGTCCTATTGCTTTAGCGACATCCATTGACGATGTGATAGTGGCTGTCCATGCATCTGAGGATACCGGCTTTACGATGCCTGTTGTCCCGAGTATTGAAATCCCGCCGATTATGCCCAGACGTGAGTTCAGCGTTTTTTTAGCAAGCTTTTCGCCGTGAGTGACTGAAATGGTTATTTCAATTGCCGATGTCTGGGACAGTCCCGATTCGGAGCCTGCCCCGTTAAATAAGGGGGCTTCGCCCGTAAATCTGGGACAGTCTCCTCCTTGCTGATTACTGAGTGCTTCCATTACCGCCTCTTTTATCATCTTTCTCGGCACCGGATTTATAGCCGCTTCACCAACAGGCATTGGCAGCCCTGGTTTTGTAACTGTGCCTACGCCTTGGCCGCCTTTTATAATTAGTGATGCATGATCCGTGATCCGTGATGAGTTAATATAAATGTTCTTATTGTTACGCATAACGCATAACGCATTACGTATTACAACCTCTGCCATTATCTCAGCCCCATTCGTAACATCAGGATCATCACCTGCATCCTTTATAACCGAAGCCCATGCCGTTTTGTCTTCTGTTCTGTATCCTGAATTCTGTATCCTATTCTTAGTGTGCATCCACATTAAACTTCACCGTTGTTATCTTACCACCACGGCTTATCTTTATCGCGATATTCCATGCCCCTGACATAGAAAGGTTCATC
>Ga0209212_1009472_pt1 | contig 10158 bp, 7 predicted proteins | sample RifGroC2_FD_183996 | JGI IMG/M metagenome (GOLD analysis project Ga0209212, IMG submission 183996) | Groundwater microbial communities from Rifle, Colorado, USA - Groundwater C2 (SPAdes) (version 2) | ecosystem: Environmental > Aquatic > Deep subsurface > Groundwater | place: Rifle, Colorado... | reverse complement strand
GGTAGGGGCCTGGCAGTTCATGTCGGCCACCGGCAAGCGCTACGACCTGCGCATCGATCCCTGGATCGACGAGCGGCGCGACCCCCTGAAGTCGACGGTGGCGGCGGCACAGTACCTCAAGGAACTGTACGCCATGTTCAACAACGACTGGTACCTGGCGGCGGCTGGATACAACGCGGGCGAAAACAAGATCCTGCGCGCCATCAACATGTACAACAGCCGCGACTTCTGGGAGCTCTCCAAGGGGGAGTACCTGAAGCGCGAGACCAAGGACTACGTTCCCAAGCTCCTGGCCGCCGCGATCATCGCCAAGGAGCCGGCCAAGTACGGCTTCGCCGACGTGGCTTACCTCCCACCCATCGAGTTCGACCTGGTGACCATCCCGTCCCGGACCGACCTGGAGGTGGTGGCCAAGATCCTGAGGGTGAGCGTCCATACCCTGCGCGAGCTCAATCCCGAGCTGCGCCGCTCCTGCACCCCCCCGAACTACCCCGGCTACGAGCTCAAGGTCCCCAAGGGGATGGGCGCGCTGTTCCAGGCGGGCTACGCCATGATTCCGGAGCAGGAGCGCTACAGCGAGCGGGTGAAGAACGTCCAGTACCGCGCCAAGCGTAAGGACACCTTGGCCTCCATCGCCCGGCGCTTCAAGACCACGCCGGAGAGCATCGCCGAAGTGAACAACCTGGCTAGGAACGCCGGCAGCCTCAAGGGGCGCGTGCTGACCATCCCGGTGCAGGTCGCCTGGGGCGACAGCGAGGCAGGCAAGCCCGCCAAGACGCTGGCCAAGGCGGAAGCGAAGTCCGAGCCCAAGGCGGAGGAGTTCCACAAGTACTACACCGTGAAGAAGGGGGACACCCTGCACTCGCTGGCCAAGCGCTTCAACGTCACGGCGCGGGTGCTCTCGGCCTGGAACAACCTGAAGACCAAGGTGGCCCTCAAGCCGGGGCGGCGCATCATCGTCGCCAAGTACCAGGAAAAGAAGGGCGCCCTGGTCAAGCAGTCGGGGTGACGCGCCCGGCATCTCTCATCTCAACCCACGTGACCATCACGAAAGGATAACAAACCGATGTACAACCTTCTCATCTCCGCAGGCGCGCTCGTTGTCACCTTCTTTGCCATCTCCCTGGCCGCAGGATTCCAATACTGGTGGGTGGGCCTTCTGGTCGGCCTTTTGGTCTTCATGGGAAGCTTCCTACTCATCTCCCGCGTGGTCACCAAGAAGCTCCAGGACATCATGGAGCCCGCCATGAAGGACATCCAGGCCCAGCGCTTCGAGAAGGGGATCCGGGACCTGAAGAGCGCGCTCAAGTACGCCAAGTGGCAGATCTACGTGGAGAGCCAGATCAACTCCGCCATCGGCATGGTCTACTTCGTCAGGCGCGACTTCGCCACCGCCTTCCCCTACCTGGAGAAGGGGTTCTTCAAGAACTGGGTCACCATGGGGATGCTGGCAGTCACCTACATGAAGCGCAACAAGCGCGACAAGATGAACGAGACCTTCGAGAAGGCGGTCATGGCCAGCCCCAAGGAGTCGCTGCTTTGGGCGCTGTACGGCTACTGCCTGAACGAGTGCGGCGAGACCGTCAAGGCCTGCGAAGTGGTGGCCAAGGGTCTGGGCAAGCTCCCCGGCGACGAGAACCTGAAGAAGAACCTGGAGCTTTTGCGCGAAGGGAAGAAGATGAACATGAAGGGGTACGGCGAGATGTGGCTCCAGTTCCACCTGGAGAGCCTGGCCGCCATCCAGAAGCAGCAGATGGCCGCCATGGGGATCAGGCGCCGGGTTATCAGAAAATAACTTGTAAAGCCGCGGTAAAAATGCGATATTGAGCTGTTTTTCAAGACGGGCGCTGGCTCGTCTTTTTATTTTGAGCGGCAAAACCAAAAGGAGTAGTCAGAACCATGCAGGAAAAAATCAGAAATATAGCAATCATAGCCCACGTCGACCACGGCAAGACCACGCTGGTCGACGCTATGCTTAAGCAGTCCGGAGTTTTCCGGGAGAACGAGGCGATCACCGAAAGGGTGATGGACTCAAACGACCTGGAGAAAGAGCGCGGCATCACCATCTTGGCCAAGAACCTGAGCATCCATCACGGCGACTACAAGATCAACATCGTGGACACCCCGGGACACGCCGACTTCGGCGGCGAGGTGGAGCGCGTGCTCAAGATGGTCGACTCGGTGCTCCTTCTGGTGGACGCCCTGGACGGCCCCATGCCGCAGACCCGCTTCGTGCTCAAGAAGTCGCTCGACCTGGGGCTGCGCCCCATCGTGGTGATCAACAAGGTGGACCGCCCGGGGGCACGCCCCGCCGAGGTGGTCGACATGGTGTTCGACCTGTTCTGCGAGCTGCAGGCCTCCGACGCCCAGCTCGACTTCGCCATCTGCTACACCAGCGCCAAGATGGGCTACGCCATGCGCGAGATGGAGCACCCCTCCGAGAACATGGAGCCGCTCTTCGAGCTGATCAAGGACAACGTCCATCCCCCCGAAGGGGATCCCGAAGCCCCCTTCCAGCTCCTGGTCACCAACATCGACTACAACGAGTACATCGGCCGCATCGCCACCGGCAAGATCTTCAACGGCAAGGTCTCCTCCGGCGAGACCGTCGCCCTGATCAAGCGCGACGGCACCATCTCCAAGGCCCGGGTCACCAAGCTTCTGGGGTACGAGGGGCTGAAGCAGGTCGAGATCCCCGAGGCCTTCACCGGCGACATCGTCACCATCGCGGGCTTCACCGAGGTGGGGATCGGCGAGACCCTGGCCGCGGCCGACAACCCGATGCCGCTCCCCTACGTGGCGATCGACGAGCCGACCCTCTCCATGAACTTCATCGTGAACTCCTCCCCCTTCGCCGGCCGCGAGGGGAAGCTGGTCACCTCGCGCAACATCCGCGAGCGCCTGGAGCGGGAGCTGCGCACCAACGTTTCGCTCAGGGTTGCCGACACCTCCAACGCCGACACCTTCCAGGTCTCCGGCCGCGGCGAACTGCACCTCTCCATCCTGATCGAGAACATGCGCCGCGAAGGGTTCGAGATGGCGGTCTCCAAGCCGGAGGTCATCATGCGCATGGTCGAGGGTGTCCGGCACGAGCCCATGGAATACCTGGTGGTGGATGTCATCTCCGAGTACCAGGGGGTGATCATCGAGCGCATGGGACCCAGGAAGGGTGAGATGGTCGCAATGACCCCGATGGGCGAGACCATCCGCCTGGAGTTCATCGTCCCGGCCCGCGGCCTGATTGGCCTCAGGGGCGAGTTCCTGACCGAGTCCCGCGGCACCGCGGTGATCACGCACACCTTCCACGAGTACGCACCCTACAAGGGTGAGATCCCGGGGCGCAAGAACGGCGTGCTGATCGCCATGGAGCAGGGAGAAACCACCGCCTACTCGCTGGACGCCCTGCAGCCGCGCGGCACCCTGTTCCTGGGGCCGGCGGTCGAGGTCTACGGCGGCATGATCATTGGCCAGCACGCCAAGGACAACGACCTTGAGGTGAACCCCTGCAAGGGGAAGAAGCTCACCAACGTGCGCGCCTCCGGCTCCGACGACGCCATCAAGCTCACGCCGCCGCGCCTTTTGACCCTGGAGCAGGCGCTCGAGTTCATCGACGACGACGAGCTGGTCGAGGTCACTCCGTCCTCCATCAGGCTCAGGAAGAAGGAACTCGACCCGAACAAGCGCAAGCGCGCCGGCAGGAGCTAGCGCCGGCATAGCCCAGTGTCACTCTTCGCATTCATTCCCCCCTCCCCTTGCGGGAGGGGGTTAGGGGGTGGGGGTAGCTGCTACAATTTGTGACGTTGGCAGCTTCACCCACCCCCCGACCCCCTCCCGTCCAGGGAGGGGGAGCACGATGCCCAGAGCCGACACTTTTCGCGCCGGTCCATCTTTGCAGATCTCTCTTCATTCGCCTCACCCCCAACTCCCCCTCTCCCGGAGGGCGAGGGTAAAAAGAAACGAGGAGTCGCCTCATGTCCCTGCGAGCCCTGCTGTACCTTGCCATCTTCTCCGCCCTTTCCCTGTTGAGCGCCTGCGCCTCCACCCCGGAAGCTGTCAAGAGCGCCGAGAGCCACTTCCAGGACGCCGAGGAGGCCTATGCGGCGCGCAACTGGGAGGAAGCGATCAACGCCTACAAGAAGGTGAGGGAGAGCTACAGCTCCCAGGAGCTGACCACGCAGGCCGAGCTGAAAATCGCCGATGCCCACTTCGAGAAGGAGGCGTTCATCGAGGCCGCCGCGGCCTACGAGGACTTCCGCAAGCTGCATCCCAGGCACGAGAAGGGGGCCTACGCGCTGTACCGGCTGGGGCTTAGCCACTACAACCAGATCACCAGCATCGACACCGACCAGACCCCGGTCAAGAACGCCGTGGTCACCCTGGAGGGGTTCCTGAAGCTCTACCCCGATTCCGAGTACGCTTCGGAGGTGAAGGAGAAGCTGGCGGACTGCAGGGCGAAGCAGTTGGAGTACGAGAACTACGTAGGGAACTTCTATCTGAGGACCGGGAAGTACACCTCGGCGATCAAACGGCTCGGCGAGGCGCTGGAGCGCTTCCCCGACACCCCGAAGCGGGACCAGACCCTGCTTTACCTGGGCAAGGCCTATCTTAAATCGGGAAATGAGGAAAAGGGGAGGGAGGTTTTGAAAAGGCTCGCCACCGACTATCCCGACAGCCCCCTGAACGCTGAGGCCGCGAAACTGTAGCCCAAGCCGGCTGTCGGAAGGGGGCAGGCTTACTCAGACTTCCAGTTTACCGCTTCAGGGGGGTGGCTGGGCGCCGGTGGGGGAATGCTCTTGGTGCTGTTGGGCTGGAGACGCCCTTCCTCCGGGAAGTGCGGGGTGCACTCCGCCTCCCAAAGGGACCTGTGGCGCGGCAGCTGCGCCTTGTTGCAGCTCTTGCGCTCTTTCTTCTGCAGGTACATCCTTTGGTCCGCCGCGCGCCAGGCGGCGCCCAGCTCCTCGCCGCTGTGGGCGGTGGCGGCGCCTATCGACAGGCTCAGGGGATTGTCTGCCCTCCCCGCATTGCCCAAGGTCAGGGCCAGCTGCAGCCGCTCCATCGCCTCGATCAGCGCCTCCTCGTCGGTATTGGGCAAAAGCGCGGCAAATTCGTCCCCCCCAACCCGGGCCGCCACGTCATCCCCCCGAAAAGCCCCCTTGAACACCTCTGCCGCGTGTCGCAAAAGCTCGTCCCCGGCCGCGTGCCCCAACTGGTCGTTGGCTTCCTTGAGCTGGTCCACGTCCGCCATCACGATGCTTACCGGGAACTTCCTCCCCTTTTTCAGGCGCTCCAACTCCTCGTCGAAGTAGGTCCGGTTGTAGATGCCGGTCAGCATGTCGTGCGTGCTCAGGTAACGCAGCTTGGTTTCCGAGCGCTTGCGCTCCGAGATGTCTAGAAGCGCCCCGACTACCCCGCCCGGTGCATTGTCCGAGTTGCTGAACACCGCGCTGTAGAAGATCACGTCGCGCCGTTCGCCGTCGGCGCAGGTGATGGTTCCCTCGAAACTGCGCGGACCGCTGCCGGGCTCGACCGCCTCCTCGCTCCGGGTGTAGAGCGCGGCCAGGTCGGGGGGGAGCAGGTCGTGAACGTTCTTGTTCAGGATCTGGCCGCGTTTCAGACCGATCTGCTCCTCGAAGGCCTTGTTGCAACCGAGATAGATGCCGTTGGGGTCGTTGTAGAAGATCGGGGTGGGGAGGGTGTCGATCAGCACCTGGATGAAATCGAGCTTGTCCCTGAGCTCCTTTTCCGTCCGCTGGTGTTCCTGGCGCAGGGCGGCCTCGGCGATCTCCCTCTTGACCACGCAGACCAGCCGGGACAGGTTCTTCTTGAGCAGGAAGTCGTTGGCACCGGCGCGCACCGCCGCGGCCGCCGCCTCCTCGCCCACCTTGCCGGAGAGCATCAGGAAGGGCTTGTCCACCCCATTTTCCCTGACGATCTGCAGTGCCTGCATGCCGCTGAAGCCGGGGATCTGGTAGTCTGAGATGATCAGGTCCCAAGGGGGGGCGTCGAGGGCTTCATGCAGGGTTTCGGCGCTGTCCACGCGCTGGAACTGGACCTGGTAGCCCCCCCTTTCCAGCTCCAGCGCGATCAGCCGTGCATCGTCCGGCGCATCCTCTACGATCAACACTCTGAGCAGATTCTCCATCCAAGCCTCTCCCTGAATGTTGGCTGAAAGCCAGGGCTAATTGTAATTCATCAAGGCGCAAAGGGCAAACAAGGCAGCGCTGAAAGAAGGGGGCTGCGCACTGTCATTGCCGCTGATTTTGATCAGTTCGACGCTTCCGGCCCGTTCCGCGCTCGGACTCCGGCGGCTCTTTCTGCTCCTGGCGCAGCTCCAGCGACTTGTGCCCGGTAACTGGTCCGGCGCCATTGCCCCAATATAATTCATGAAAAATAATTTCCAGCCTCTGCCCGCGCTGCAGGGCGCCGCGCCCGCAGTGAGGGTGCCGCTTCTGGAAAGCACGCCGATCCCCCGGGGGGGATGGCCCGGCCTGATGCCGACCTGGTACGGGAGGGGGCTCTGGACCGGTGCAGCTTGGGTCGCGGCAGTTTTACGTTGCGCCTGGTTCCGCTGGCCGTGTATAGTCGGTCAGGATTTCTCATGAAGGGAGCAAGCATGACAGAACAGCAGTTTTTTGCCACCACCGCCAAGGGGGTGGAGGAGGTCCTGGCGGCCGAGCTGGTTCGGCTGGGAGTGCCGGGAGTAGTCGCGGAAAGCGGCGGGGTGCGTTTTGCCGGCGGCATGGAGGCCGCCTACCGGGCCAATCTCTGGCTGCGCACGGCGAGCCGGGTGCTGATGCCGCTCGCGGAGTTCCCGTGCGAGACCCCGGAGCAGCTGTACCAGGGGGCGCGTGCCATCGACTGGACCAGGTATGTCACCCCGGCCATGACCCTGGCGGTGGACTGCAACCTGCGCGACTCGGCGCTGACCCACTCCGGTTTCGTGGCGCTCAAGACCAAGGACGCCATCGTGGACGAAGTGCGGGACCGTCTGGGGAGCCGCCCCAACGTGGATACCAAGGATCCCGATCTCCGGGTCAACGTCAGGCTGTTCAAGAACCGCTGCACCCTGAGCCTGGACTGCTCCGGCGCTCCTTTGGACCGGCGCGGCTACCGGCTGGAGCGGCACGAGGCACCCCTTAAGGAGAACCTGGCCGCCGCGCTGATCGAGCTCTCCGGCTGGGACGGCACGGTCCCCTTCCTGGATCCGATGTGCGGCACCGGGACCATAGCCATAGAGGCGGCGCTGAAGGCGCTGCGCATCCCCCCCGGTCTCTTGCACGAGGGGAGCTTCGGCTTCCAGCGCTGGCCCGGCTTTGACAGGGCGCTTTGGCAGCGCCTGGTCCGCGAGGCGCGCCAGGGGAGGCTTGACGCCCTGCCGGCCCCGATCCAGGGTTCGGACATCTCCCACTCCGCCGTCGCCATGGCCAACGAGAACGCCCGTCGCGCCGGCGTCGCCGACCTGGTGCGCCTGTGGCGCGGCGAGCTGGCCGAGCTCGCGCCGCCCCCGGGCCCCGGGGTCCTGATCTTCAACCCCCCCTACGGCAAGAGGCTGGGGGAGGAGGAGGAGCTGAAACCGTTGTACAAGCAGATCGGCGACGTCCTGAAGCAGCGCTGCAAGGGGTACACCGCCTACCTGTTCACCGGGAACCTGGAGCTGGCCAAGTCGGTGGGGCTCAAGGCCTCGCGCAGGATCGTGCTCTTCAACGGACCGATCGAGTGCCGGCTGCTCAAGTACGAGATGTACTAAAGGCGCCAGGCGATGATTGGACCGGTGGCGCCGCGTCTGTCATTAAAAAAGCAGCTTGACACGCTAATGCTTTTAACCTATAGTTAAATTTCGCTTTTCGGGCCTATAGCTCAGTTGGTTAGAGCTACCGGCTCATAACCGGTCGGTCCCAGGTTCGAGTCCTGGTGGGCCCACCACCTCTACAATTAGGATGATGTGGGGATGCCCTTAAAGCACCTGGTCAGACGAAAAAATACACGTAAAGTGGAGAGAAAGAGTGCACACCAAGCGGTTGCACTCTTTTTCTTTTGTGCGCGATGATTACTCCAAGAGTTTCAGATATAGTTGGAATCACTAACAAAATTGCACCGAGCGAGTTCGCTGAGTCGTGGGATAACGTGGGGCTGCAGCTGGGGGACCCGTCCCGGCAGGTCTCCCGGATCATGGTGGCGCTGGACCCCGGGAGCCCGGCGGTCGAGGCCGCGGTCCAGGAAAACTGCCAGCTGCTGATCACGCACCACCCCTTCATCTTCACCCCTCTGAAAAAGATCTCGACCACAGACGAAACCGGCCGCCTCGCCACGCTTGCCCTCAAGAACGACCTCGCCATCATCTCGCTGCACACCAACTACGACATCGCCCCCGGGGGGGTGAACGACCTGCTGGCCGAGCGGCTTGGCCTGGAAGGCGCGCTGCCGCTGCGGGTTACCGGCGGCGAGGAGTATTACAAGCTGGCGCTTTTCGTGCCCCACGGCTTCGAGGAGCGGGTGCTCGATGCCCTCTCCCCGTTCATGGCCCCGATCGGCAACTACCGGGACTGCTCCTTCCAGGGGGCCGGCATCGGCCGGTTCACCCCTCAGGCCGGGGCCCATCCCTTCGTGGGGCAGGTCGGCGTGCGCCACCAGGAAAAGGAGAGCCGTCTGGAGTTCCTGCTGCAGAGGGAGCGGCTCAACGCCGCCTTGGCCGCGCTCAAGGGGTCCCATCCCTATGAGGAACCGGCCTACGACATCTATCCGGTGCTGAACCGGGGGGGTGCGCGCGGCCTGGGGCGGATCGGGAACCTGGCGCAGGCAACCGGCGCCGGCGAGTTCGCGGTCCTGGTCAAGGAGCGGCTGGGCGCCAGCGGGGTGCGCCTGGTGGGCGAGCCCGGGCGGCGCGTGAAGAAGGTGGCCCTGTGCGGAGGAAGCGGTGCCTCGCTGATCCACGAGGCCTGCCGTAAGGGTGCCGACCTGATGGTCACCGGAGACGTGAAGTATCACGAGGCGCGCGAGGCCGAGGCCATGGGGCTCGCGCTCATCGATGCGGGACATTTTGCCACCGAGATGCCTATGGTGCAGGGATTGGCCCAGGCCCTCAGGGGTTCGTTGGAAGCAAAGAGGTACGAGACGGAAGTCGTGGCGTATCAAGGAGAGCGGGAACCTTTCAGTTTCTGGTAGGCAGCCCGTTCTGATCTTCATAAATAAGGCGTTGGGGAGGCAGATTTTGCGTAACAACTTGAAGTCGTTATACGAATTGCAGGAGATTGACCTGAGGATCGACGGTCTGGATGGCGAGAAGGGGCAGCTCCTCAGCGAGGCGCAGGCCCTGGAGGCGAAGCTGGCCGAGGCGCGCGAGAAGATTGCGGCGCGGCGCGAAGAGGCCCAGGCGCTGGAGACCGAAAAGGTGACGCTGGAGGCGAACCTGGCCTCCGAGAACGACAACATCGTCAGGTCGGAGTCGCATCTCAAGGAGATCAAGACCCAGAAGGAGTACCAGGCGGTCTCCAAGGAGATCTCCGGTGCCAAGAAGCTGATCGTGGAGCTGGAAGAGCAGCTGCTGCAGAAGATCAACGCCATCGAGGAGATCGGCGCCGACGTCGCCAAGAAGGAGGCGGAGCTCGCCGAACTTGAGCAGAACGTGGCGCTCCAGCAGGGCGAAGTACAGCGCAAGGTGGAGACCCTGGAGTCCGGGATCGCCGCCGACGCCGCGACCCGGGAAGAGACCATCAAGGGGCTGCCGGCCTCGGTCATGAAGCGTTACTCGCGCCTGCGCGATCAGCGCAGGGGGATCGCGGTGGTAGAGGCCAAGGAAGGGAACTGCATGGGGTGCAACATGCACCTGCCGCCGCAGCTCTACAACACGCTGTTCCGCGCCGACGACGTGCTCACCTGCCCGCACTGCCAGCGTATCCTGGTGCTGCGCCTGGAAGTGACAGATTAGAGACACAGATTAGTCTGGGTTTCAAACAGTTTGGCCGAAGCAGACCAGATGGCCGCCGCCCGCCCTAGCCTTTGGCTAAGATGGGGGGAGGAAAGTCCGGGCTCCACAGGGCATGGTGCTGGATAACGTCCAGCGGGGGTGACCCCAGGGAAAGTGCCACAGAGAGAAGTCCGCCAGCCGAAACTAAAGTCGTCGGGGCGCAAGCCCCCAAGGCGGGCATGCCCGCCGTAGCT
>Ga0209212_1009471_pt1 | contig 10158 bp, 13 predicted proteins | sample RifGroC2_FD_183996 | JGI IMG/M metagenome (GOLD analysis project Ga0209212, IMG submission 183996) | Groundwater microbial communities from Rifle, Colorado, USA - Groundwater C2 (SPAdes) (version 2) | ecosystem: Environmental > Aquatic > Deep subsurface > Groundwater | place: Rifle, Colorado... | reverse complement strand
AATTCGGGACATCAAAAATGATTAACCATGCTGAGAAAATTGATTGTAGGGCATTTGTGAGCGAAAAATATTTCCGTTATTTTTCCAAAAAGACTTTTTCAGCAGAATCAGAAAAGACTCCCGACCCCTTAAAATCCCCCTTCAAGCGCTCGTTTTGACGTTTTGAGAATTCTCAAAAGGCGAGATTGTCGCGACATCCAAGCCCGGCCCTGATTGACCGCGCCTTTTTGGGTCCAAATGAAGTAAACTGTCCCCGGAAATACCCCCCGGCGTCGATATTTACGGAATTGCGCAATTGAGCAAATGTGAAGAGTGCGGGTGATAGAGGAAATACAAGATACTAGACCCCGCCGGTTTCTAATTTGCCTCCACAATAACTTGTCAAGATAGTCGAGACGTAGAAGTCTGACCTCGCGTTCCCTGACTCATGTTACCTTGAGATCCTTCACTGCGTTCAGGATGACAACCGCTTCCTGTGTCATTCTGAGCGATAGCGAAGAATCTCTATTGCGATCGACCAACTCTCGCTGTCAAAATGAGTCACTACCTAAATTGCCAATCAGTTGATAACGTACTATACGTCTTGTATCTGTCAACTCTAACTGCTGGATCAGTACCGATGAAGGCAAAAAAGAGACCACTAAAACCGTTATCCGCGCGGGCAAAACAGCGGGCCAAGTATATAAGAACCGTTATCGAACCTACGCGGAGACTGGCCGAACTTTTTAAATCTTCTTCCGCGCGGTACGCCTAACGCTATCCGTTTGACCATCTCCTGCTTGGTTATTCCTTTCGCTTCAAGTCGCTCGACCAGCTCTCGCCGCAATGCCTCAACGAGTTCCTTGTGCTCACTACCACCAAGCTCCATTGCTATCTCGACAAGCCTTCGGTCGCTTAAACTTTTCACATCTATGTTCCAACTCGGTTCTTTAGGCATCGCCACCCTACCTTCGCCACGCTGAGAGATTCAGGCCCCGACCCTTGTCCGGATATTTTCACACTTTCGGAATTACGAAAACGTGAAAGTTGCGGCGGGATAGCTTGAATTGATGATTCCGGCACGACCCCAATGCTGCGGTCGAAGCCCCCTCAAATCGTACATATCGAAGGGCCTGACTGCAAACTGCGAATTTTTTTATTGATTTTAACGCTGATCCGGTTACACTGAGAGCTACCATTGGGGGGACCTGGCCTGATCAGCGGAAAGCCTGGAAGTTCTTTCACGCGAGGCCTGGTTTCTTTACTCGAACGCGAGAGCATAAATACCGAGAGGCAATGCCAGACCGAAAGCATCAGCCGCCGGCCAAAAACCTTCTAATCCTCGACGTAGTCGTCGGCTTACCCAAGAGAAGGCTTTTAGTATGAATCACGACCCTAAAAAAGACTTCCTGAGTATAGTGAATGCTTCAGGCTTTCCGTTTCAGATTGCCGTTGAAACTGAAATCCGGCGCACGATTTTCCAGCACGGGTGGAAAATAGCTTCAAGCGAGCACGCCTGGAAACACCCAGTCAATGGAGAAACAGGATTTATCGATATCGTGCTTTCGGATTCCAGCTACATTTTTCGAGCGGTTATCGAGTGCAAGCGCCCAAGAAAGGGAACCTGGGTGTTTCTTGTTTCACACGAGGCTCAATTAACCCCTCGATTAAGAGGGTGTTGGATCAATTGCGAGAGTGTTAACAATTCCCGTAGCGGTTGGTTTGATTTTGACTTTGCGCCGCTCTCGTTAGAGTCTTCGGTATGCCTAGTCAGAGGGCAAGGCGAAGGCACACCAACAATGATCGAAAGACTGGCGCGCCAACTTATCGAATCAACACAAGCATTATCCCGCCAGGAAAAAGCGATCGCTGAGCGCAGACAATACAGCGAAACCTGCATCTATATCCCCATGATCGTCACGGCGGCAAGCCTGATTGTATGCCGTACTGACCCCAAAAACATCTCTTTGGCGGAAGGGGACTTGAGCGATGCAGAATTCGAAAAGGCAGAAATCATTCGATTTCGCAAGAGTCTCACTACAGATCTTAGCGATGAATTCTCTCCAAGAGATCTGCAAGAGGAAAACCTGGATAAAGAAAGGACAATTCTAGTAGTGAATGCGCTGAGCCTTGCAGGGACCCTTTCGAAAATCAACCGTTTAAAATTACGATATTACGACGAGCCTTGGTACAGACCGCCGCGACCCTCGAACGGTTAGGATCGAAGAGGCGGAGCCTGTGGCTCGCACGGGTTCGGCTTCTCGCCGAGAACCTCCCAATCGAAATGCGAGATGACTAACTCACCCGTATGGTTACCCACCATTGCCAACAACGACTTATCAATCTCGTTCAGGGATAGTGGGAGGGCTTTCTTGGCCCCAACAGTAGCCGCCAGGAAGGTCTTGTTTATTTTCTTAGACAAGAAGACGCCCTGGACATATTGCCTCACGAGTTGATGAATCCCCTTCGTGTTTTGGAACCTTGGTTTCCGGTCCGGCAACGGGTCCTTGACCTCAACAAGAACAAAGTAATCAGCATCTTCGATCAGGAGATCGATTTCCGCGTCAGCCACGCTCATCGCTTGATCGCGGGATATGCGGTCCTTGGCCTGGGAAAAAACGCCACAAAACTCATTAAAGACCATTCGGTAGATCTTGGATGCTGGCCGTACTCGCGTGCCATCGCAAAGAAAGTAATAGTACAAAGGGTACACGTTTAATTCCCACTTAGGTTCCTGGACTTTAAGGTCCCTACCCTCCAGCAGCTTCTCCAGAAACCTCCGGACGCGCTCGCCCTTGCTTATCTCCCAAGGGTCAAGAACACGGCGGAGCACGGTAGCCTCCATTTGATCCAAATTGATCAGCTTATAGTCGCCCATGATCTTCCCTTGGCCGTATCTCGCACGTGCTATACTAAAGGCAATAAATAACTTGACATATATCGAGGTTTAGTCGTAAACTCTATGCATGAAACCTCTCAAGATTTCTCACGCTGGAGTTACACGCAAAGCGTTGCTCGGCATGGCCGACTCTATCCCAGGAGCTTGGATGGGAATCCGCATTGCCGGACTCCTTCTGCTTTTGTCGGGGTGGAAATCTACGGCCGTCAGCCGACTGTTTGGCCTGAGTCGTCAGGCCGTAGTGGATTGGATTCGCAAAGCCAACCATCTTGGACTCAACAGCATACACGATGTGGCCCGTTCTGGCAGGCCCACGCGACTGGACCGCGTCGCGCAACGGAAATTGGAGAAAGCCTTGACGCAATCGCCAGAAACATTCGGACTGAAGCGAACACGCTGGGACGGGGTGGTGATGGTGGAGTTTTTGCGCCAAGAATGCAATGTCGAACTCAAACCTCGCCAAGCACGCAACTGGCTGAAGCGGCTGGGCTTTGTTTTGAAACGTCCAGTCTACCGTTATCTTCAAGCCAGCAACAAGGGAGTGGCCCGCTTTCGGCGTGGCTTGAAAAAAAACTCCACCGGATCCTAGATCAAAAGAACAAGGCGCTTTTGATCTTTGCCGACGAGAGCGGCTTTTCCCTCCATCCCAAGCTCGGTCGAATCTGGGCCAAACGGGGTAGTCAGCCCTGGGTCCCCACCACCAGCCACCATCACAAGCGATTGAACCTGTTCGGCTGGGTGGAACCGCTGAAAGGCTGGCACGGTTTGTTCCGTTGGCCCAAGGGAAATACCGATGGCTTTTTGGCATTCTTAAAATACCTCTGTGCTCGGGTGCAAAAAACTAAAGTCTATCTCTACGTCGATGGAGCCTCCTGGCACAAGGGCCCTCGGGTGCATGAATTCCTTAGTGTCCATTCCAACATCGAACTGGAATATTTGCCTCCTTACCATCCTGAACTCAATGTGCAGGAACGCGTCTGGCACCTGATCCGTTATGAAGTCACGACCAACCAGTACCATGCTACTGCCGATTTGATCGAACAGGCCATTCGCAAACGTCAAAGACACCGGAAGGCAAATAAGTTAAAATCATTATGCAAAGTTATTTAATACCGTTACTATAGCTCTTGGGTTTCATGGATTTCCCTATTAGTCTCGGCTATCACACCGTGGTAAATTACCGCCCTTGATTCAACCGTCACCATGCCATGCTTTTTTTGATACTCAGGATCTCCCATCTCCGCATTAGGCAAGATGGCCAGGTTGCCGAACTGTATGCGATTGTGCTGGCCATGTTCAGTTGTAGAAGAGACGCCATTGGCGAACGATTCGTAGGTTTCCCCGGGCAAACCGAGGATCATATCGCTGTACGTCTCAATGCCGTCCCGCGTAAATCTCTTTTGGAGTTCTCGAAATGATTCCGACGAGATATTGTCCCTTTTGATGTACTCGAGCGTGGTGGGATCGAGCGATTGAAACGCAATCGTGACACCCTTATTCAGCCCGGCCTCAGCAAGCAGCTTCTGGACCTGATAGGCGCGCTCGGTCGCGTTTTTCGTGTTCTGGACCGAAAGGGCATGAGGATATCCGTACTTTTTTTTCATCTCCGCGGCGTAGCGCGCGATATCCAAATCTCTGGGCAGGATGCCAAAATTAGCGTCCGCGCAAAAAATGAACTCGATTTTATGCTCCGCACACCATTCCAGCTCCCGGTAAAGCCGCTCCAGATCGAACCGAAAAACCTTGCTTTGGACCGCCGACCCCCAGTCGCAAAACGTGCAGGAAAAGGGCATCCTCTGTTCGTTTCCCACATGACAAGCCACTGCTCGCTTGGATTCGCCTTCATCAAGGGATCAAACACCCCTTCCAAATAGGGAGATGGGATGACCGAGAGATCTTTGATTCTCTCCGCACGCGGATTTCGGTGGAGCGTGCCGCCGTTGGCAAGATAACTGATCGAAGGAACGCTCTCCCAGTTCCCGAGAAAACAATTTTCCAGTATGGAGAGAAGGACCTGCTCACCTTCGTTATGGCAGGCGATGTCGATGAAGGGGTTTTTTCTCAAAAAATCTTCCACGCGGTCAGAAACCTGAGGGCCCCCAAAAACGGTGACGACATCAGGGTTGAGACGTTTAATATACTTCGCGATTTCCAAAGAAAGCCTTATATTCCAAACGTAAGTACTGAATAGGACGATATCGACGCCTTCAAGTTGCCGGCCCGCTTCTTCAATGGGAATTCTGCGGTAAACAGGCAACAAAAAATCATAATCCTCAGCTCTTTTAAGATATTTCTGAGCGTACGCCTGCAGTATCCCGACGGAATATGGCAGGTAGTTTTGCCCGGAAAAGCTATTGTTGATTTGGACCAGCCCTACCGTTATCATCCGAATCTCAGCCTTCGCTTTTACTTAGCCGACTTTTTTACCAACAAGGTCCGGACTTGCTTGACGATTTTCTCAACGGGAGGCGTTGGATTGTCCAGGTGCGGTGCAAAGCCAGCGGTTCTGTCTTCCAATCCAAGAGCATGTACCGGGACTGACGAGGCCAGCATCAACTCATAGGCAATCGATCTGGACGGGCCTGCAATTTCAAAATCCGAATCAACGACAAGGCCCAATCCCGTCTTATTCAGCGAATTTAGAATCACATCATCCATCCGGAATGGCTTCAGCCATGCGACATGTATCAAATCACATGTAATGCCCTCTGCGTTCAGCAGCTTAACAGCCTCCAGAGCATTCAGCCGTCCCGCGCTAATGGCAAGGATCGTGATGTCAGCCCGACGATTAAGGACCCGGGTCATTTCGTAATCTATTGGAAAGCTTCGCCGGTGCTCGCTGACATACAGCGGATCATCATGGGACATAAACCATTCCCACGCCGCACGCCATTCCTGAGGGGTCATGGGAGCACAAACAGGCATCCCTGGCATGCGCATCACCATGCCGTGGTGACAGCCTGATGCCACCGGCCCGATACCACCCTCCTGGGCGAGGGATCGAACAAGAATCGGGCAAGGGATACCCCACATTTCCTTAGACTTCGCCGCGTAGTTGAGCAAGGGAGAAGCATTGTACCACATAAACCCCTGATACCGGATCACGTAGATCGGTCTCCGGCCCACCAGAGCTGCACCTACAGCGATACCTGGTCCGGCCACGTCGGCCATGGATAGCTCAACAAGTCCTTGTTCCGGGGTTAGTTCCGGCACCGTACCACCGATCCAACCCACAGCAGTGACACATTGGCTAAACAACAGGCCGTTCCCCTGCTCGAGATGTTGACGAGTAATAGACTTTATGGTTTCAGCAACTGTTGTTCCCAAGTTTCCTTGACGTCCTTGAGAGCCCCGCTCTCGATTTCATCAGCCTCTCTATCCAGACCCAGCCTCTCTAATTCGAGCTTGAACAACTCGAAGCGATTCCACTCAGGCTCACCGTCGGTACCTGTCCCAGCGTGCCATTTATGGCGACACGTCCGGATATTAATAAATGCCGGCAGATCTTTTAAGTATAGTTTGACGTAGTGAGCTATAAGCCAAGGGTCATCCGTAATGTCGACACCTTGAAGCCCTAAAGAGCGGACTACGTCTACAATGCTCCAGGACCTGCGGGTTGAAACCCTGGTCAAGATCGAGAGATCATTGTCTTCGCAAACGAACAGGACAGGCAACTTTCTGGTAGCAGCAAATCCCATCGCCCCATACACAAAGTCTTCCTCAGCCGACGCATCCCCCACTACTGCCAATGCTCGCCTGCCCGAACCCAAGGTAGCGCCCACTGCAATCGGGACCTGATCCCCCATCAAACCGCTGTGACCAAACATTCCAATGCTTGGATCATGTATCGATGCCGAGCCACCCATCCCCCGGGCGCAGCCCGTCGCACGATGCAACAGCTCGTCGGTCAGCTTTCTCATGTCACCACCAAACGATAAATAGTAGGAGTGCGCGCGGTGCTGCGCAAAGATCAAGAAGTCTCTTGTCACTGTTGAAATGGCTGCCGGGATATGTTCCTGTCCCAGCGAGAGATAGATAGGTATCTTCATCACGCCCGTATTGTAAACCCTGGCGGCCTCAAGCTCAAAGTATCTGTTGACGCAGGTCCTTTTGAACATTTCGAGCGTCTCGGCCGTAGAAAGCTGCCGCGATACTCCTGGTATGAGGCCAAGGTCCGCCGAGCGCTTACCAACCGTGGCTACAGTTTGAACCATCCCCTGAGCCTTCATTATCGGGCCACTTCATTACTGTTCTTTTCGGATCGTAATCAACGCCGTACCGTCGGGAGCGGCGAAAACTCCGGCCAGCCTGTCCAGAGTATCGCTAGAAACCACATCCCCAGGACGCAATACAGGCTCTCCCGTACGGCTAACTAATCCACCTTCTAGAACAACCACGACCTCCCCCGGAGATCTATGCTTTAACTCGCTTACGTCCTTAATCTTTTCCACGGAGAGGACACAGCCACACAACGCGTATTTGAATTGCTGACCATGCTCAGGATGGCTCAGTTGAACACAAGTATCTTCAATGGGCACGGTCGCATCGATGCTCTCATAGGGTTTTTCCTGGCGGCCATACTCATCGTCCAGTCTGACTAGATCAGTCTTGTTACATGGAGTCTCGATCTCTATCACAGAAATCCCTTCCTTCGAATTCGCCACGGTGGAGTGGAAGAGACCTTCCCGAATCATCAATTTGCTCAAAGGCTTCAACACAACAGAGTCGTTCAAAAAGGACACCACCGCTTCTCCGGACAGTAGAATCAGACCCGTTGTCTTATGGGGATGGCAGTGTAAGGAAGTACGCGCGCCGTGTCGTATAAAGAGGTACCATACACCAACTGTACCATTTTGGTACATGAGGTACTCGTACCCCCAGGGTTTGTTGACGACAACTTTCCGGAAGTCAATCATCGGGTGGAGAGGGTTCATCAACCCAGAAACGTCGTAAGCACGGCCTTCATGAAATCGCCATTGTTGCGATAATGAGGCGAGGTGATAAGGTTCCCATCCACGACAACGGGAGCATCAACATAAATGGCTCCAGCATTCTTCAAGTCGTCGGCCATCCCCTGGTAACATGTCGCTTTCTTCCCTTTCACGATGCCAGCCGAGATGGCAATCCAGGGCCCATGGCAAATGGCGGCCACCACTTTACCCTTGTCGAACATCGCCTTGACGAAGGTCAGAACTTCTTTGATCTGCCTCACTCGGTCGGGAGCCTCATGTCCACCCGGTAAAACTACCAAGTCGTAGTTTTCTTCTCTGAGGTCTTTGGTGTCGAGAGTTCCGGTAACCGGAATACCGTATTTGCCGCGGACAATGACTTTATCTTTAGTCGCTACGTCAACGTGAAAATCCGCCTCAAGCAATCGATAATACGGATAAATCACTTCCTCATCCTGAAACCCCTGCGCCGTAATAATAACAGCCTTTACCATAGCACCTCCCAATTGCTCTCGCCCTCTTCTTAAATATCGTCAAGGTCTTCAAATCCCCGATCCACGTCTACGTTGACTGCTACTGCGGTCGGCACGTCCGCTTCTTCGGGCTTCAAATTATTGATCAAGACCCTCTGCCCCATACCAGCGGACATAATTAGCTGGTGGTATGGTATGCCCGCCTTTTCAAGCTGTTCCTCGGTTAAACTCTTATAGTTGTCAGCCCGGCCCGTCATCAAGATAATCCGATAGCCTTTCATTTCCCATTCTAAGAACTTCTCTCGCACGCCGGGCAACAGATCGTTCTTCGGGTCTATTAGATCGATATTGGGCCACTTACCTATTTGTTTGAAAATCACCCCATCGACATCGACCACGACTGTTTTTGGTCTTTTTCCTATCGACTCGTATTTCGGCACCTATCCCTCCCCTGAAGCCTGGGCACTCTAATTGCGTATCTCTTTATCCGGCTAACCTACTGAGAAAAATACTCTTTGATGCTCCCTGCAATAAACTCAATATCATCATTTGTAAGGTATTGATGAATCCCAAAATGGAGTCCTGTCCGCCCGATTCGTTCGGCCACCGGAAAATCGCCTTCGCTATACCCGAGGAAGAAAAACGCTTGGTGCTGCGTCGGCAAGGAACCAAACAGAGTCTTGCACTGGATGCCTCGATCTTCAAGATGCTGATACAGACCTTCCACAGATTTGCGCTCATCTCGCAGCACCATGGGAAAGGCGTGGGGGCAGGTTACTTCCTGGGGTTCGTCCCGGTAGAGAATGAAATGCTCCTCTAAGGGCGAAAGCAGCTCTTGCAGACGCAGCATGTGCCGCCTGCGAGTCTGAAACGTCCAATCGAACATTTCCAGCCCCTCTAGACCGATGGCAGCCTCGAGATCGTTCATTTTTGAGTTGAAACCCACTCTGTCAAAATGGAAATAGAGATCTCCTTCTCTGCGACCATGACTCCGGATCGATCGACACAGTTGCGCAAGCTCAGGATCGTTTGTAGAAATCATCCCCCCCTCCGCGCTGCAAATAATGTGGGCGGCGTAGAAACTGAAAAGCCCCAGGTCTCCTATGCACCCTATGAACTGCCCTTTATAGGTAGCCCCGTGGGCCTCGCAGGAATCTTCGATCACCAGAAGATGATGGCGCTTGGCGACCTCGATGATTTCGTCCATCTTGCAGGGTTTGCCCATCGTATGAACCACCTGGATTGCCCTCGTTTTTGGCGTAATGGCAGTTTCAATCAATTCAGGATTGATATTTAATGTTTTCATCTCTACGTCCACGAATTTCGGAACAAGCCCCGCAGTCAGTATACAGTTGGCTGTGGATACAAAGGCAAGGGCAGGGGTGATAACTTCGTCGCCGCGCTTCGCTCCCCTTTCCAGAAGGGACGCCATGCTCACGATTCCTGCATCCGTCCCAGAACTCGTAGCGATGGTGTATGAGTAGCCAAACTTCTGAGCGAAGCCCTCCTCGAATCTTTGCACGTTGACTCCTTCGGAGACCCAGTTCCGCTTCAGGGCCTCGTTGAGATACCTAAGCCCAGATTCTCCGACTTCGATATGGCCGAAAGTAATTCGATATGGGTTCACAGATGTCTCCCTCTCATGATTCACCGTTGTTACCAGCCCAACTGTTGCCAGCTTGGTCTTCATTACGTTTCGATCCTTCCTAGTCATGGCTACTGATATGCTCTCCCCGAGAATACCTCTTCGCACCTTGTTGTTCTAAAAACCACCCCTAGGTCGCGGATAAAGCACTCCGTAGAGAGGTCTTGGGTTGCCATCCTAAATGAATCTCCCCGCCCCAAGGGGCGGGGTTTC